>Ga0208112_100496_pt1 | contig 31437 bp, 30 predicted proteins | sample HotLakConsoUCCLE_FD_184736 | JGI IMG/M metagenome (GOLD analysis project Ga0208112, IMG submission 184736) | Hypersaline microbial mat communities from Hot Lake, Washington, USA - Hot Lake Consortium UCC-LE (SPAdes) (version 2) ... | reverse complement strand
GTCGTCCGACCAAAGATCGCCGGGCCGGATCGGCACCGCCCAATCGGCGGGCCGCGCCATCCGGTCTGGACGGTAGAGCATCCCCACGATCCCATGCGTGCCCTTTGGCGTCGCGCCGTCGCCCTCGCGCTTGTCGCCGGTCACGCCCCCGCGGCCGATCGTGCAGGGCCAGACCCGCCCCATGAATCGCAGGCCGGTCGGGGTCAGCACCATGTCTTGCGGGCTCATGCAGGTCTCCTGTGGGCGGCGCGGCCATCCTGCGGCCCCGCGCGCCGCTCCGCAAGGGATCGCGGCGTCAGATCAGCATGGCCTCCGGGGCGATCTGCCCGGCCAGAGCCGTGAAGGTGATCCTGTCGCCCGCCCCTCCCGCAAGCGGGTTGGCGCCGTGGTCGGCATTCGGCATGCCGTCCCCGGCCGCGCCGCGCAGGGTCCGGACCGGGGCGCGGTGATTGCGACAGCCTCTCCCTCCTCGGTCACGGCGTCCGACAGGCTGACGGGGCGGGGCTCGGGGCCGTATTCTCGACAACGCCTTGCACGACACGGCGCGAGCGGTGCCCGAGGCATTGCGCAGGGCCTTGCAGCGTCTGCCCGCTGGCATGGAATTCCCTCTCGCCGTTGGATCGCGGTCCTCCACCGTGTTCAGGACGAAGTTGATGGAGGGCCCCGCCGCAATTGGTCAGCGCGCGGTTGTGGAGCACTACCTCGAATGCGGGCATTTTCGGCGCGCGGTCGTCGCGCCCCTTGGTCACGTTCCACCGGCTTTCGCCCTGCTGGCGGCGGGTGTTGTCGGAGGACCACCGGTCGCCTGTAGTGTGCCGAACCGGGTCACATCGATGGAGGAGACACCCTCCACGCCGCGGCCCGCTCGATTGCACCTCGCTCGGCACGGACCCGCGATCCGGGTAGGGTTGGGCCGGAATGTCGTCGCCCGGCACCACGGCCTTCCAGGTCGATGATGGTGCCCTGGGCCGCGCGGTCGAGACCCGGCCCCGCGCCCGTGACCGAGGCCTGCCGCCGGGCGATGGCCGCGTCCTCGGTATCGGCCCCGGCGCCATTTCCGGGAAACGGATCGGATCGAACGGGACGCGGAACGCATCCGCGACCGGCTTGAAACCCAAGTCCTGCGGCAGCAGGTCCGAGCCCTGGCTGGCGTCGCAGGTCTTGCGGTCGAACACGATATCGGGGGCGCTTCCCCGGCGGGCCGTCACCGCGGCGAGAGCGATCCCGCCCGGCGCGGAGGAAACCTGCCGGGTCGCGCTTCGCCTGCCTCGCGCCCTTCGATTGCGGCCAAACGCGGTCACCGGCTCACCGTTCCGGCAGCGCGCAGGATGCCAAGGCGGGACGCCCGCCTACAGAAGATGCCCCGATTTGGCGGCCTTGGTGGCGAGGTAGCCGCGATTCTGCGCGGTCTGCCCCACCTTCAGCGGCACCCGCTCCGTCACCTCGATCCCGTTGCGCTCCATCATCGCGATCTTGGCCGGGTTGTTCGTCATCAGCCGCACCTGCGAGAAACCCAGCCGGCGCAGCAGGTCCGAGCCGATCCGGAAATCCCGCTCGTCATCCTCGAAGCCCAGCCTGTGATTGGCCTCGACCGTGTCGAACCCCTGGTCCTGGAGGGAATAGGCGCGCATCTTGTTGGCCAGCCCGATCCCGCGGCCCTCCTGGTTGAGATAGAGCAGCACGCCCGCGCCCTCTGCGCCCATCTGCATCAGCGCGCCGCGCAGCTGCGGGCCGCAATCGCATTTCAGGCTGCCCATCACGTCGCCGGTGAAACAGGCGGAGTGCAACCGCGCCAGCACCGGTGCCTCCCGGCTGGGCTGGCCGATCTCGAAGGCGTAATGTTCCTCGCTCCCGTCCTCGGGCCGGTAGACATGCAGCTTGCCCGCGCTCGCGGCCTCCACCGGCAGGCGTGCCGCGGCCACCGGGTGCAGCGGGCTGGCCGCCGCCATCAGCGGCGCGGCCGCCGCCGCGGGAATCGCCGTCAGCCCGTGCAGCGCGGCAAAGCCCGGCCCGTCCTCCAGCGCCGTCACCAGGGCCGCGGGCAGCAGATGCGCCGTCTTGACCAGCCGCAGCGCCACCCGGTGCAAGGCCGCATCGCCGTCACGCGCGCTTTGCAGCGGGCCCTTCATCGGGCGCGCCAGGTCGTCGGCGGGATCGGCCACCGCCAGGATCCAGCCCAGGTCGGCATCTGCGGGCAGGCGGATGCGCGCCAGGTCGCCGTCATAGGGGCGGGCCTTCAGCGTCTCGGCGCGGCGCGCGGTGATCGCAAGCACCGTCTCGGCACCCAGCGCGCGCAGGTCCGCCAGCCGCGCGGGGCTGAGCGTCTCGGCCGCCAGCGCCATCACGGCGGTGCCAGCGCCGGTCAGCACCACCGGCACGCCCATGCGCAGGTCCGCACGGGCGCGGGCCAGCCGTTCGGTCAGGTCGGGGGCGAAACTCATTTGGGCCTCGGCGAGTTGGAACAGGGCTGATGTAGCGCTCCGGGCCGAAACAGGAAACCTGCATGAAACAAACCACGCATTCTTTACACGTCCGCGTGAAGCGATTGCAGCAAAACTTGTCCGGAGGCGAAGGGGGCCTCATCTCGCCCCGAGCAGCAGGAGTGACGATATGGCGCAAATCCGGAATATTCTCTTGGTGGACGATGACGACGACCTGCGCGAAGCGCTGTCGGAACAACTCGTGATGACCGAGGATTTCGAGGTTTTCGAATCCGGGTCCGGCGCCGAGGCCATGGCCCGGATAAAGGAACAGCATTTCGACCTGCTGATCCTGGACGTGGGCCTGCCCGATACCGACGGGCGCGAGCTGTGCCGCCTGATGCGCAAGCAGGGCGTCAAGGCCCCGGTCATCATGCTCACAGGCCATGACAGCGACGCCGACACGATCCTGGGCCTCGATGCGGGCGCCAACGACTACGTCACCAAGCCGTTCAAGTTTCCGGTGCTGCTGGCCCGCATCCGCGCCCAGCTGCGCCAGCACGAACAATCCGAGGACGCGGTGTTCGCCTTGGGGCCCTATACCTTCAAGCCGGCGATGAAGATGCTTCTGACCGAGGACGAGCGGAAGATCCGGCTGACGGAGAAGGAGACCAACATCCTGAAATTCCTCTACCGCGCGCCCGATGGCGTGGTGCCGCGGGACGTGTTGCTGCACGAGGTCTGGGGCTACAACGCCGGAGTCACCACCCATACGCTGGAGACGCATATCTATCGCCTGCGCCAGAAGATCGAGCCCGATCCCTCGAATGCGCGGCTCCTGGTGACGGAAAGCGGGGGGTATCGACTGATTTCCTGAGGGTGCCGTGGCGGAATTGCGGACCTGCGCGCTTTTGACCCGATGAATTTGCGCCAGATCAAAGTTACGCCACGATTCCATGTATTATATGGCATACAAGAGATCCCGCGCATGTCCGGGTTATGGCATGCACCTCCCTGTTGGACTTGGCCGGGCTTAGTGCCCGGCCTTTTTTTGTCCGGAACGCGCGCGCTGCCCGTCCGGGTCGGCAAATGCGGGCGAAGACCCGTGCGGTCGGGAGGGCACGGCGCACTTCACCGGATCTTGATATCTTGTCCCGACACTTGCCGTCTGGACCGGAGGCCAGGGGGGATGGCGCATAAGTGCCGCGCCGCCCTTGCCGGTATCGGAATGACCCATGACCACGATCTTCGACCTTTTCGAGGTAACCGATATCAGCTCGCACACCACCTATTCGGTGGCGTCCGGCAATCTGTTGGGGGTCGTCGATGGCGCAAGCTCGAGCGCGCTGGACGATGGCGAATTCGACGAGGGCGACAGCCTGACCATCGGCGGCGTGAACTACACGATCACCGTGATCCAGGAACCGAGAAGCAGCGGCCGCTTCACGCTGGGCGATGGCACGGAGCGCAGTTTCGACCCGGGCCGAGAAAGCGACCTGTCGGCCGTGTTCCTGACCGTTTCGAATGGCGCCGAAGAGCGGTATTTCATCATTCCCAACGACAGCTACGGGGATATGGATGTCCAGGAGATCCGCACGGGTGAAATCGGCAATGTTGCCGGGTCCGATGCGGCGACAATCTCGACCGTCGACAATGATGTGAACGTGGTGTGTTTCGTCGCGGGCTCCCTGATCGAGACGCCGGGCGCGGCGGCGCCGATCGAAAACCTGCGCCGGGGCGATCTGGTGCTGACCCGTGACAATGGGGCGCAGCCGATCCGCCTGATCCTGACGCGCAGGCTCGATTTCGCGGCTGTGTCCGATCGGCTGAAGCCGGTGCTGCTCGCGCGGGATTCGCTGGGCCCCGGGCGGCCGGACCGGCCGCTGCTGGTGTCGCCGCAGCATCGTATCGTGGTGTCGGACCGGGCCGGCCAGCAGGTTCTGGTGCTGGCCAAGGCGCTGACCGGTCGAAGGGGCATACGGGTCGCACGGGGCATGCGGCGTGTCACCTATTTTCACCTGGTCTTTTCCCGGCACGAGATCATCCGCGCCAATGGCGTTCTGACCGAAAGCCTGTTTCCCGGGCCAATGGCCTTGCGTGCCCTGCCGCCTGCCGCGCGCCGGGAACTGGTCGCGGTTTTCGACCCCGCGCAGAGGGCGGGTGGAAAGGTGGCGGCACGGCCGGCGGGCCCGCTTGTGCCGGCGGGCAAGGCGCGGCGGGATGCGGACCTGTATCGCTAGGTGTCGCGAACCGCGTTGCAGCTTCTTTCACCGGTTTGCGCGCTGTGTTAGGCCCCGGTGAAGCCGGTCAGCAGGAGCCATGCCCATGCCCTTCACTCTTGCCACATGGAACATCAACTCCGTGCGCCTGCGCGCCGCGCTGGTGGAAAAGCTGCTGCGCGAGGAGACGCCGGATGTCCTGTGCCTGCAGGAATGCAAGAGCCCGGTCGAGAAGATCCCGGCCGAGATCTTCGCCGCGCTGGGCTATCGCTACATGGTGGCGCGCGGCCAGAAGGGCTACAACGGCGTGGCGATCCTGTCCAGGCTGCCGCTGGAGGATGCGGGAGACATGGATTTCGCCGGGCTTGGCCACGCCCGCCACGTCGCGGCGCGGCTGGAGAACGGCGTGCTGATCCACAATTTCTACGTGCCCGCCGGGGGCGACGTGCCCGACCGCGCGGTGAACGAGAAATTCGGCCAGAAACTCGACTACCTGACGGAGATGCGGGACTGGTTCCGCGACAGTCGTCCCGAGAAGGCGATCCTGGTAGGCGATCTGAACATCGCCCCGCGCGAGGACGATGTCTGGAGCCACAAGCAGCTTCTGAAGGTGGTCAGCCATACGCCGATCGAGGTGGACCACCTGGGTCAGACCCAGGAGTCGGGCCGCTGGGTTGACCTGACCCGCCGAGACATCCCCGCGGGGCAGCTCTATTCCTGGTGGTCCTACCGGGCGAAGGACTGGGACGCCGCCGACAAGGGGCGGCGGCTGGATCACGTCTGGGTCACGCCCGACATCGCGGCGGCGGGTCACGGCTCGCGCATCCTGCGCGCGGCCCGGGGCTGGGAGCAGCCTTCGGACCACGCGCCGGTCTTCGCCGAATTCGACCTTTGAATCGGCGCGGGTCGATCTGATATAAGCAGCAACACGCATTCGAGGACGAACGAGACATGATCGAACTGGGACAAGGCAGCGCCACCCCCGCACAAGGCGACCTGATCAAGGACGTGCGCGAGGCGGATTTCATGACCGACGTCATCGACGCCTCCAACGAGGTGCCGGTCATCGTCGATTTCTGGGCGCCTTGGTGCGGCCCGTGCAAGACGCTGGGCCCCGCGCTCGAGGCCGCGGTGACCGCCGCGCGCGGCGCGGTGAAGATGGCCAAGGTGAACGTGGACGAGAACCAGATGATCGCGGGCCAGCTGCGCATCCAGTCCATCCCCACCGTCTATGCCTTCTGGCAGGGCCAGCCGATCGACGGCTTCCAGGGCGCGCTGCCCGCCTCCGAGCTCAAGGCCTTCATCGACCGTGTGGTGCAGGCCGCCGGCGGCGATGCCTCCGGAGGGCTGGACGAGGCGATGGAGGCCGCCGAACAGATGCTGGCCGAAGGCGCGGTCGCCGACGCGGCGCAGACCTTCGCCGCGATCCTGGGCGAGGACGAGACCCATGCCGGCGCCTATGGCGGGCTGGTGCGCGCCCATATCGCTCTGGGCGACCTGGACCAGGCCGAGGCGATCCTCAACGGCGCGTCCGCCGAGATCTCCAGGGCGCACGAACTGGAAGCGGCCGCTGCCCAGCTTGAACTGGCGCGCCAGGCCCAGGGCGCCGGCCCCGTGTCGGACCTGCAGGCCCAGGTGGAGGCCGATCCGGCCAATCACCAGGCCCGCTTCGACCTGGCCCAGGCGCTCTACGCCAAGGGCGATGCCGAGGCCGCCGTGGACCAGTTGCTGGAGATCTTCCGCCGCGACCGGGAGTGGAACGATGGGGCTGCCAAGCAGCAGCTGTTCACCATCTTCGAGGCGCTGAAGCCCAACGATCCGGTGGTGCTGAACGGCCGCCGGAAACTGAGCTCGATGATATTTGCCTGAGGCCGCGCACGGGCTACCTGCACCGACATGACGAATGCTGCCGACCTGCCGGAGGTGATACCGGTCTTTCCCTTGCCCGGTGCGCTGCTCCTGCCGCGCGCACGGTTGCCGTTGCACATCTTCGAACCGCGCTACCTCGCGATGATCGAGGACTGCATGAAGACGCCGCAACGCCTGATCGGAATGGTGCAGCCCGGGTCGGGCCCCGCACGCGAACAGTCGCCGCTCCAGCGCATCGGCTGCGCGGGGCGGCTGACCCAGTTCTCCGAGACGGAGGATGGGCGCTACATGATCACGCTCAGCGGCATTTCCCGCTTCCGTGTGCTCGAGGAAATCGAGGGCTTCACCGCCTACCGTCGCGCCCGCGTGTCCTGGGAGGGCTTCGAGCAGGATCTCGGCGGTACCGAGAACGACCCCGGTTTCCGCCGGCAGAGTTTTCTGGACCTGCTGGGCCGCTACTTCGACGCCCGCAACCTGTCGACCGACTGGGCTTCGCTCAAGGAGGCCGACGATGAATTGCTGGTGAACTCGCTGTCGATGCTGCTTGACTTCGCACCCGAGGACAAGCAGGCGTTGCTCGAGGCTCCGAGCCTGTCGACACGGCGCGAAACCCTTGTCACCCTGATCGAATACAGCCTGCGCGGCGGCGAGAGCGGCGAGATGATGCAATGACCGATCCCCGCGATCATGCGGCCGCCTCCCACGGCTTCGACCGCCGGATGCTGGAGGCGCTGATCTGCCCCGAGACTCAGGGCCCGCTGGACTACGATGCCGAGCGCCGGGAACTCGTGTCGAAACGGGCGGGACTCGCCTTTCCGATCCGGGACGGCATTCCGATCATGCTGGTGGACGAGGCAAGGGTGCTGGACTGATGCGGCAAGGGTGGGTTGGCACCCACCCTACGGCAGGGCCGGTTTTCTCAAAGCGTCCGGGCCGCATCCCTCGCGCGGGCGCATGCGGGAAGGAGGACGCCGCGTATCCGCCTTCGCAAGACATCCCGCATGCGTGATCCTCGACCGGATGGACCTGGCACCCGGGCCAGATCCCGTCTTCGTCGCTTGGCGAAGACCCGGACCTTGCGTTCCGGACAGGCGTGGCCTCGGGCAAAGCGCCCGGGCCGGCCGCGCTCAAAGTAGGGTGGGTGCCAACCCAGCCTCCGGATTCAGCGCATCAGCGCGGGCAGATCGCCGGTCAGTCCTGCCGCCTCGCGGATGAAACCGCGGCGAAGTCCCGGAACGGCGTTCACCGCGCCGAGGCCCAGGTCGCGCAACCCGCGCAGAAGGGCATTGTCGTTCGAAAACAGCCGGTTGAACGTGTCGGTGGCCAGGGCCAATGTCGCCGTGTCGAAGCGCCGCCATTGCTGGTAGCGGCCCAGGACCTGCGCTGCGGCGAAGTCTTCGCCGCGCCGCTGCGCCTCCTCCAGCACCTGTGCCAGCGCCGCCACGTCGCGCAGCCCCGCGTTCAGGCCCTGCCCCGCGATCGGGTGCATCCCGTGCGCCGCATCGCCCACAAGCGCCACCCGGTCGGCCACGAAGGCATTGGCGAGGCTCAGCGACAGCGGATAGGTGAAGCGATCCCCGGCCAAGGCGATCCCGCCAAGGAAATCGCCGAAGCGCGGGCGCAGCACCGCCATGTAGCCGGTGTCGTCCAGTGCCTGGATCTGCCGCGCCATGGCGTCGCTCTCGGTCCAGACGATCGAGCTGCGGTTTCCGGGCAGCGGCAGGATCGCCAGCGGCCCCGGCGGCATGAAGAACTGGTGCGCGATGCCGCGATGCGGTCTTTCATGGGCCACGGCGCAGACCAGCGCGGTCTGCCCGTATCCCCATCCGGTCCGCCGGATCCCCGCGCGCGTGGCGGTCCCGCTCGCGCGCCCGTCGCAACCCGCCAGCAGCCGCCCGCGCAGCGCGTCTCCCGAGGCCAGCCGCAAGGTGACCCCGGTGGCGTCCACATCCTGCGCCACGACCGTTTCGCCCGCCAGATGCGTCACCCGGGGCTCGGCATCCATCGCATCCAGCAGGGCGCGCCGCAGGTGGCGATCCTCCAGCATGTGGCCCATCGGGCCTTCCTCGATCTCGGCATGATCGAAATGCAGGAAGAAGGGTGAGGGGCCTTCGCCGGCCCGCCCGTCGCTCACCTTGATCTCCAGGATCGGCTGGGCCTGGTCCGCCACCGCATCCCAGATCCCGATCCGGTTCAGCAGCCGGCAGGAGGCCAGCGCAAGCGCGTAGGCCCGCCCGTCGAAATCGCCGGCCGCCCGATCGGCGCGCGGCAGCGTGTCCACCAGGATGGAGGTCAGGCCCGCGCGGGCCAGGGCGAGTGCCAGGGCCGGGCCGTTGAGCCCGCCGCCGGTGATGAGGATGTCGCTGTCTTGGTCCATGTGCCCGAATATGGCCGCCGGGGCGGGATTGTCCATGCGCTGCGCTGCCGCTACCGTCGCGCCGGTGCAAGGGCAGGGCAAAAGCAGGGCAGGGAGGCACGGCAATGGAGGAATGGCAACGGATGAGCGCGGCGGCGCTTGGCCGCGGCATCGGGCGGGGCGAGATCGACCCGGTGGCGCTGACCCGATTCTTCCTCGACAGGATCGAGGCGCACCCGCTGGCGGGCCGCATCTATGCGCGCCTTACGCCCGGGCGCGCCCTCGCCGAGGCCGGGGCGGCTGCCGCCCGGGCGCGGGCGGGGCGCCGGCTCTCGCCGCTCGACGGCGTGCCGGTGAGCTGGAAAGACCTGTTCGACACCGCCGGCACGCCGACCGAGGCCGGCAGCGCGTTGCTGAAGGGCAGGGTGCCGGCACGCGATGCCCGCGTGCTTGCCAATGCCGGCGCCGCGGGGCTGGTATGCCTCGGCAAGACGCACATGTCCGAACTGGCCTTCTCGGGGCTGGGGCTCAACCCGGTCACCGCCACGCCGCCCTGCGTGAACGACGCCGCGGCGGTGTCGGGCGGATCGTCCTCGGGCGCGGCGGCCTCGGTGGCCTTCGGGCTGGCGCCGGCGGCCATCGGCTCGGACACGGGGGGCTCGGTGCGTGTGCCGGCGGCGTGGAACGACCTCGTGGGCCTCAAGACCACGGCGGGCCGGTTGTCGCTGGAGGGCGTGGTTCCCTTGGCGGAGAGCTTCGATACGGTGGGCCCGCTGGCCCGGACCGTCGAGGACGCCGCGCTGCTTCTGGGCGTGCTGGAAGGCGCCCCGCCGCCCGATCTGCGCGGCGCCGGAGGCCTGACGGGCCGCCGCCTGGCCGTCTTGCGGACCGTGGCGCTGGAGGATCTGCGCGCTGCGCCGCGGCAGGCCTTCGAGGCCGCCTGCGACCGGCTGGGCGGCGCGGGGGCGGAGATCGTGCCGCTGGACCTGCCCGACCTCGAAAAGGCCATGGCCCTGTCCGCCACGCTGTTCCCGGCCGAGGCCTACGGCACCTGGCGCGAGGTGATCGAGGCCGATCCGGGGGCCATGTTCGCCGAGATCCTGGACCGGTTCAGGGGCGGGGCAGGGGTAAGCGCGGCCGACTACGTGGCCGCCTGGCGCACCCTGGAAACCGTGCGGGCCCGTTGGGCCCAGGCCACCGCCGGGCTGGATGCGGTGATCTGCCCGACCGTGCCGATCCTGCCGCCGCAACTGGACCGGCTGATGGCCGATGACGCCTACTACAAGTCCGAGAACTTGCTGACCCTGCGCAACACGCGCATCGGCAACCTCATGGGCCTGTCCGCGCTGACCCTGCCCACCGGTCTGCCGTCCTGCGGCCTGCATGTGCTGGGACGGCCGATGGGCGAGGCGGCGCTCTTGCGGCTTGGCGCGGGTATCGAGGCCGCGCTGGCGACCTGAAACCGGGGCCGGTCTGCTCCGGGCCTGCGCAGACCAATCCCCGGCAAGCGGGTGATTGCACGGGGCGAAGACCCGGGCGGACGCAAGGATTTTATGATAAAATCCTTGCAAGGCCCTTTGAAAGGGCCTTCGCCATGGCCCGGGGCTCCGCCCCGTCCGCCCGTCGGGTGGCCACCGCGGGATATTCCGGCCAAGAGAAAGGCCCGCGCTATGGCGCGACTGCCACAAGTTCCCGCCGTCTCCAGCTTTGGCTGGACGGGCCGCGGGCGCTTTCGTATCCTCGCAGAAACCGGGGCGAAAACGACCCCGGGCCAGAGGCAGTGCAGAAGATGTTTCCCGAGCGGTTCTCGACCCTCCCTCCCTACGCGTTCCCGCGTCTGCGGGCGCTTCTCGACGGCCATGCGCCGGGCGGGGAGGTGCGGCACATGACCATCGGCGAGCCCAAGCACCCATTTCCGGATTGGGTGCCGGAGGTGATCGCGGCCCATGCCGAGGATTTCGGCCGCTACCCGCCCAATGACGGCACGCCCGAGTTGCGCGCGGCGATCACGGACTGGCTGCGGCGCCGCTACGGTGTCGAGCTCGATCCCGAGCGCCAGGTGATGCCGCTGAACGGGACGCGCGAGGGGCTCTACAACGCGGCCATGGCGCTGTTTCCCGAGAGCAAGCGGGGCAAGCGGCCGGTGGTGCTGATCCCCAACCCGTTCTACCAGGCCTACATGATCGCGGCGATCTCGGTCGGGGCCGAGCCGGTCTTCGTGCCGGCCACCCGGGAAACCGGCTTCCTGCCCGATTTCTCCGCCCTGTCGGCGGAGGTGCTGGACCGCGCCGTGGCCGCCTATGTCTGTTCCCCGGCCAACCCGCAGGGGGCGGTGGCGGACAGGGGCTACTGGACCGGCCTTCTGTCTTTGGCCGAGCGCCACGACTTCCGTGTCCTGGCCGATGAGTGCTATGCCGAGATCTGGCGCGACGCGCCGCCCGAGGGCGCGCTGGAGATCGCGGCGGCCGCCGGCGCCGACCCGGAGCGGGTTCTGGTGTTCCACTCGCTCTCGAAGCGCTCGAACCTGCCCGGGCTGCGCTCGGGCTTCGTGGCGGGCGGGCCGGAGAGCCTGGAGCGGATCAAGCGGCTGCGCGCCTATGCCGGCGCGCCGCTGCCGCTGCCGATCCAGCGCGTTTCCGAGCGGGCCTGGTCGGAAGAGGATCATGTCGAGGAGAACCGCCGGCTCTACCGCGCGAAATTCGCGGCCGCCGACGAGATCCTGGGCGATCTGCCGGGCTATGCCAGCCCGCCGGCGGGGTTCTTCCTGTGGCTGCCCGTGGGGGATGGCGAGGCGGCGGCGTTGAAGCTCTGGCAGGAGACCGGGCTGCGGGTGTTGCCCGGGGTCTATCTTGGCCAGGACGGTCCGGACGGCAACCCGGGCGCGGGATATATCAGGGTGGCGCTCGTCGCCCCGGAGCACGAGGTGCGCGACGGGTTGAGACTGATCCGCCGCTGCCTTTTCGATTGAGGACGAGGACAAGGATGGCATACCAGGCGCGCGGGCGCGACCCGCTCTTCGACAGCGACATGGCAACGGCGATCGAGAAGCGGGGCAAGGAACTTCTGGGCCTTGTGCTGCTGGCGTTGGGCGCTGCTGCGGCGGCACTGGTGCTGTCCTACACGCCCGATGATCCGAGCTGGATGTCGGCCACCGATGCGCCGGTGCAGAACTGGATGGGGCGAATCGGCGCCACGATCGCCGCGCCGCTGGTCATGATAGTGGGTTGGGGCAGCCTGGGGATCGGTATTGTGCTGATGGCCTGGGGGATGCGTTTCGCGGTGCATCGCGGCACGGAACGCGCGCTCGGCCGAGTTATCTTCGCGCCGATCTGGGTGGCTCTGGTGGCGGTCTACGCGTCGACGATGCCGCCGGGCCAGGCGTGGAATCACCCGTTCGGGCTGGGCGGGCTGTTCGGCGACACGGTGCTGTCGGCGCTGCTGACCCTCTTGCCGGTCGGCGCTGGGATCGGGACCAAGCTGATGTCGCTGGCCTTCGCGCTGGGCATCGTGGCCTTCGGCGCCTTCGTGCTGGGCTTCACCCGGCACGAGGTGCGTTCGGTCGGGCGTTTCCTGCTGGTCGGCCTGGTGATGAGCTATGCCGGGCTGTTGGCGATGACCCGGCGGGGCGCGGTCGGCGCCGCACATCTGGCCCGCCGCGCACAGGAGGCCCACGCCGAACGGCGCGGCCGCCGGGAGGAGGCACAGGCCACCGCCGCGCAGGCCCGCGCCGAGGCCGCCCGCCAGGCACCGGCGCACCGAGTGACGCAACCGTATCCCGAAGAGAACGCCCCGGCACGCGCCGGCCTTCTGGCGCGGATGCCCTCGCTGATCCGCCGGCCCGAGCCGCTGCCCGAGCCCGAACTGGTGGAGGCCGTCCCCGTGGCCGGAGAGCAGGAGATCCCCGGTGACGACCGGATCCGCGCACGGATCGCGGATGCCATCAAGGCGCGGGTGCGGCAGACCCCGCCGCTCCAGGTCGAAACCGCCGCACCGTTGACGCGCGGGCGGGGCCGACGCCCCGATCCGCTGGTGCTCGCGTCGCGGTCCCATGCCGTGCCGCCCAAGGCCGAACCGCCTCTCACGGGCCCTGCCGCGCGTGTGCCCGCCGAGCCGCTGCTTGCCGCGCACCCCGCACAGGCGGCTCTGCCGGGTCATGCCGCCGCCGAGCCGCCACTGACCGCACAGCCCCGGGCGCAGGTGCCGCCCGCGCCGGCCGACCTGACCGAAGACGAGGACGCGATCTGGGAGCCGTGGGAGGACACGCCGGAACAGGCCGCGCCCGAACAGGTTGTGCCGGCCGCGCCGCGCCCGCAGGTGCCCCAGCCCGAGCCGCGCAAGGTGGTCCAGAACCTCCAGCGCAAGGCCCCCGCGCCGTCACGCCGCGCGCAGGAAGAGGCCCAGCCCCGCCTGCAATTCGAGGACCGCGTGCCGGATTACGAACTGCCGCCGCTCGGCCTGCTGATGAATCCCGCGACCATCCAGCGCCACCACCTCAGCGACGAGGCGCTGGAGCAGAACGCCCGGATGCTGGAGGCGGTGCTGGACGATTACGGCGTCAAGGGCGAGATCGTCTCGGTCCGGCCCGGCCCGGTGGTCACCATGTACGAGTTGGAACCCGCCCCCGGCCTCAAGGCGTCCCGCGTGATCGGGCTGGCCGACGACATCGCGCGCTCGATGTCGGCACTGTCCGCGCGGGTCTCCACCGTGCCCGGCCGCTCGGTGATCGGGATCGAACTGCCCAACGACAACCGCGAGATGGTGGTGCTGCGCGAGATCCTCGCCGCGCGCGATTTCGGCGACAGCAACATGAAGCTGCCGCTTGCGCTGGGCAAGGATATCGGCGGCGATCCCATCGTGGCGAACTTGGCCAAGATGCCCCACCTGCTGATCGCCGGCACCACCGGCTCGGGCAAGTCGGTGGCGATCAACACCATGATCCTGTCGCTGCTCTACAAGCTGACACCGGCCGAATGCCGGCTGATAATGATCGACCCGAAGATGCTGGAATTGTCGGTCTATGACGGCATCCCGCACCTGCTCTCGCCGGTGGTGACCGACCCCAAGAAGGCCGTCGTGGCGCTGAAATGGGTCGTGGCCGAGATGGAAGAGCGCTACCGCAAGATGTCCAAGATGGGCGTGCGCAACATCGATGGCTACAACGGCCGCGTGGCGGATGCCCAGGCCAAGGGCGAGATGTTCTCGCGCACGGTGCAGACCGGCTTCGACGAGGATACCGGCGAGCCGATCTTCGAGACCGAGGAATTCGAGCCGCGCAAGATGCCCTTTATCGTCGTCATCGTCGACGAGATGGCGGACCTGATGATGGTCGCCGGCAAGGAGATCGAGGCCTGCATCCAGCGCCTCGCGCAGATGGCGCGGGCCTCGGGCATCCACCTCATCATGGCCACGCAGCGCCCTTCGGTGGACGTGATCACCGGCACGATCAAGGCCAACTTCCCCACAAGGATCAGCTTCCAGGTGACGTCGAAGATCGACAGCCGCACGATCCTGGGCGAGATGGGTGCCGAGCAGCTTCTGGGCATGGGCGACATGCTCTACATGGCGGGCGGGGCCAAGATCACCCGCTGCCACGGCCCCTTCGTGAGCGACGAGGAGGTCGAGGAGATCGTCAACCACCTCAAGGCCTACGGCCCGCCCGACTATGTGGGCGGCGTGCTGGAGGGCCCCGACGAGGAACGCTCTTCGGATATCGACGCGGTGCTGGGCCTGTCCTCGGGCGGCAATACCGGCGGAGAAGATGCGCTTTACGACCAGGCGGTGGCCATCGTGGCGAAGGACAGGAAGTGCTCCACCTCCTACATCCAGCGCAAGCTGGGCATCGGCTACAACAAGGCCGCGCGCCTGGTCGAGCAGATGGAGGACGAGGGGGTGGTCACCCCGGCCAACCACGTGGGCAAGCGCGAGATCCTGCTGCCCGAGCCGCAATAGGCGCGGGCCCGCCCATCGCGGGCCCATTGCGGCCCCATCGCGGCAATGTGAGCGACAAAAGGGATGCGGCGGGCGCGATCCGTGGCTAAATGACGGACATGACCATGAAGCTGCCGCGTCTCGCCTCCGCCGCCTTCCTCGCCTCCGCGCTGGCCTCGCCCGTCGCGGCCGAGAAACTCTCGCTCGACGGAATCTCCGCCTATCTGAACGGGCTGCGCACCGGCGAGGCCGAATTCACCCAGATCAACGATGACGGCAGCATCTCCACCGGCACGCTCTACATGCACCGGCCGGGCCGGATGCGCTTCGAATACGACCCGCCGGAGGCGACGCTGGTGCTGGCCTCCGGCAACGCGGTGGCGATCTTCGATCCCAAGGGCAATTCCGGCCCCGAGACCTACCCGCTGGAGCGCACGCCGCTCAAGCTGATCCTCGCCCGGAACGTGAACCTGGGCCGCGCCAACATGGTGGTGGGCCACAGCCATGACGGCACCGCCACCACCGTCACCGCGCAGGATCCCGAACGCCCCGAGCTGGGCACCATCCAGATGGTCTTTACCGGCCCGCCGATCGAGTTGCGGCAATGGCGCGTGAACGACGACAGCGGCTCCAGCACCACGGTGGTGCTGGGCGAGATGAAGACCGGCGGAACCTACCCCTCCAGCCTGTTCAGCATTCAGGCCAATACCGAGCAGACGAACTCGCCTCGCTGACCTGGCGGCCACCACGCGCCTCGGGGCCCGCGTCGCGCCGCCGCCCGGCCTTCATCGTTCTTCAAATACGCCCGGCGCCCCGTCAGCGCCGGCAGCGCGCCAGTTGCGCCTGGTAGAGCCGCGACCGGCTGGCCACCTGGTCGGCCACCCGCAACAGCCATGCCTTGGCGTTGTAGCTGCCCCGGGCATAGCCGGTATGGCCCTCGTGATAGGCCAGATACTGGTTGCGCGCGTCGGTCAGGGCGATTCCGTTGCGGGCGCGGGTCTTGGTCATGTACCAGCCCATGAAATCGGTTGCGTCGCGGATGTCGTCGCGCCGCGCGCCGCGCCGCCCGGTCTCGCCCCGGTACTCGTCCCAGGTTCCATCCAGCGCCTGCGCATAGCCGAAGGCCGAGCTCTGCCGGCCCATGGGCAGCACGCCCAGCGCATAGCGCAAGGGGGTGCGCGCGTCGCCGATGAACTTGCTTTCCTGGTAGATGGTGGCCATCTGCACATGCACCGGAACGCCCCATCTGCGTTCCGTCGCCCGGAAGGCGCGGTAATACTTGGGACGTTCCTGAACGATCGCGCAAGCGTCATCCAGGTCGCGGGGCGCCGAATAGGGGCCGCGGCCGCAGGACGCGACCACCATCACCACCATGAGGGCGCAAAGGAGTCTGCTCATCTGCCTCTCGCCGTTCTTGTCTTTTGCGAAACCATAGACGATCCTGGCGGCGAGGGGAAATGCCAATTGGATGTGGCCCTTTGTCGATTCGCGCGTCACAGACTGTTTCGGCAAAAATAGAGTGCGTTTTATGGACAGCGGTGGTTGGAACCGTCTAGAAAAGGCGCAAAGGGGCTGACTCGACATGTACACGACGCGCGCGAAATATCATCTCGGTCAGGTTGTCCGCCATCGCAAGCACCCGTTCCGGGGCGTGGTGTTCGACGTGGATCCCGAGTTCAACAATACCGAGGAATGGTACGAGGCGATCCCCGAGGACAGCCGCCCGGCCAAGGAACAGCCCTTCTACCATCTGTTGGCCGAGAACGATCAGAGCTTCTACGTGGCCTACGTGTCGGAGCAGAACCTGGTGGCGGACTATTCGGGCGAGCCGGTGGACCATCCGGACATTCCCGACCTCTTCGGCCCGTTCCAGGATGGCCACTACCCGCTGCACTTCCAGCTGAACTGACCGGTAGGGTGGGTGATCCACCCACCCTAAGGGGCGCCGCGCCCGGTCAGTAGCCCAGCGCGCAGCCGTCCTTGCGCGGATCCGACCCGCCCTCCAGCACACCGCTTTCATGGATCCGGATCGCCTGCGCCCCGCCGATCCCCTTGGCCGGCGTGACCACCTCGTGGCCAAGCGCTTCGAGCTGCTGGCGCGCCCGCGCGGCATATCCCCGTTCCAGGCGCAACTCGCCCGCCTCGGCGAAGGCGCGGGGCCCGTCGATCGCGGCCTGCGGGTCCATTCCGAAATCCACCACGTTCGACAGAAAGCGCGCATGCCCGGTGGACTGGTACTGCCCGCCCATCACGCCGAAAGGCATCACCACGCGGCCCTCCTGGCGCAGCATCCCGGGAATGATCGTGTGCATCGGCCGCTTTCCCGGACCCATCTCGTTGGGATGGCCGCGTTCCAGCGTGAAGCCGGCGCCGCGGTTCTGGAACAGGATGCCGAATTTCTCCGAGGCGAGGCCGGAGCCGAAGCCGTGGAAGATCGAGTAGATCAGCGAAACCGCCATCCGGTCGCGATCCACCACCGTGAGGTAGACCGTGTCGCGGTGCACCGCCTCGGTCAGCGGGGCAGGATCGTCCAGCACCGCGTCGGGACGAATCCTTTCGGCAAGATGCGCCGCGGTCTCGGGGGCCAGCATGCGTTCGGCGCGCGCGGCGTGGTCCTGGTCGGCGATCAGCCGGTTGCGCAGCTCATAGGCCAGCTTGGTGGCCTCCGCCTCCAGGTGCACGCGCTCGGCGCCCCACGGGTCCAGTGCCGCGATGTCGAAATGCGCGAGGATGTTGGCCAGGAGGATCGCCGTGGCGCCCTGTCCGTTGGGCGGGTGTTCCAGCAGCTCCATCCCGCGATAGCTGCCGGCGATGGGCCGGGTCGGGGTTGCCTCGGTGGTGGCGAAATCGAGCGCGGCATGTCCGCCGCCCGCGCCCCGCAAGGCCGCCAGCATGTCCTCGGCCACCTCGCCCTCGTAGAACCCCGCGCGCCCGTGCCGCGCGATCCGACGCAGCACCTCCGCCTGGCCCGGCGCCCGGAACAGCGTGCCCACCCCGGGCGCCGCCCCTGCGGAGAGGTAGTACCGCCGCCCCGCGCCCTGCAGGCGGTCGGCATCGGCCACCCAGTCCGCCGCCACGCGCGGCGCCACCGGCACGCCCGCCTCGGCATAATGGATCGCCGGCGCCAGCACGGCATCCAGCCCTAGCCTGCCGTGGCTCTCGGACAAGCGGCAGAACGCGTCCACAGCGCCGGGAATCGTGACTGCGGCGGCGCTGTCCACCGGCACCGTGCCATGGCCCGCCGCGCGCAGCGCCTCGGGATCGGCCGCCGCAGGGGCGCGCCCCGAGCCGTTCAGCCCGATCACCTCGTCGTTCCCCGGAGGCGACAGCAGCACGAAGCAATCGCCGCCGATCCCGGTCATCTGCGGCTCGCAGATCCCCAGCAGCACCGCGCCGGCGATGGCCGCATCCACCGCATTGCCGCCCCGCCGCAGGATGTCCACGGCGGTGGCCGCCGCCAGCGGATGCGACGTGGCGCACATGCCTTCGGTGGTCAGGACGGCTGAACGGCCGGGGGTCTGGAAATCGCGCATCGTCTCGTCTCCTCTCGCTCCGGGCGCGACCATACCGCCGCGCCGCCCCGGCTTGAAGGGTCGTCCGGCGCGCGCGCCGGCGTCGCGCGCCCGGGCGACTCATGCGGCACGATCGATGTTGCAAGGGGAAGGGGAGGGGGAAGACCTCGGTGCCGCGCACTGGGTGGGGGCTGTTGATGACGCGACACCGAGGGAAGCCATATGCAGCTACCCTTTCCTTATGCCCCGGCAATCTGGCCGGTCTGCGGACTCAATGCGGCGTTTTCGGGGCATTTGGGCCGCCCCCGCGGCCGTGCCGGTCCAGCGGCAGGCGAAAGCTCACATGGTTTCGCCCTCCCGAGCGGCAATAGCGCAGATCCTCGGCCAGGCTGCGGATCAGGCACCAGCCGAAACCGCCCTCCGGCAAGTCGGCGGTGTCTTCGCCGATCCCGGGCGGGGCGCCTGCCGGCAAGGCGCCTCCGGGCATCGGGGCCCCGTCGTCGCTGATCTCGAAGAACAGCGCCGCGCTGTCGCGCCGCCCGCGAATCACGATGGCGCCGGTCCGGTGGGACGCGCGGGCATGCTCCACGACATTGTTCAGCAACTCCGCCAGCACCAGTTCCACCGCCCGGCGACGTTCCTCGGCGATGCAAGGCTGGGACAGGGCGGCCAGAACCTGCGCCAGGGCCCGGCGCACGGCCATCTCGCGCGCCGGGCAGCGCACTTCCAGCAGCGGGGGTGTCGCGGCGTCCCGCACCCGGCCCCCGCGCGCGTCAGCGAGGGCCGGCATGAAGCGCGGCCTCGGCACTGTCGTGGATCACGAAGACCGAATCCATCCGGGTCAGGCGGAACACCCGGTCCACCCCCGGCGACAGGCCGGACAGTTCCAACCGCCTCGTGCCGCCGAGCTGCTTCATCGCCGCGACGATCGCGCCCAGCCCGCTGGAATCGATGAAGTCCACGGCGGCGAGGTCGAGGATCACCCGGCCGGAGGTATCGGCCGTCACCTCGCGCATCCGGTCTTTGAACCGGATCGCCACCGCCGCGTCGATCCGGGCATCCTGCACGGTCACGACCCGCACGCCGTTTCCGTCCTGGCTGGTGATCTCCATTCTCGGCCTCCCGCATCCGATCCGTGTCACGCGAAGGCTAGACCTCTTTCCTTACCATTGGGTATGCAGGAGAGGATCCAGGGGAGGCTGCGGGATGAGACAGGTTGTGATCGCGGGTGCGGCCCGCACGGCGATGGGCGGGCTGCAGGGTGCGCTGGGCGAGGTGCCCGCCGCCGAGCTCGGCGGCACGGCGATCCGCGCCGCATTGGCGCAGGCCGGAACGCCCGCGGTGGACGAGCTGCTGATGGGCTGCGTGCTGCCCGCAGGCCAGGGCCAGGCGCCGGCCCGGCAGGCGGGCTTCGCCGCCGGCCTCGGCGAGGACGTGCCTGCCACGACGCTCAACAAGATGTGCGGCTCGGGGATGAAGGCCGCGATGGACGCCCATGACCGGATCGCGCTCGGCGGCGCCGGGGTGATCGTGGCGGGCGGGATGGAGAGCATGACCCGCGCGCCCTACCTGCTTCCGAAGATGCGCGGCGGCGCCCGGCTGGGCCACGCCCAGGTGATCGACCACATGTTCCTCGACGGGCTGGAGGATGCCTACGACAAGGGCCGCCTGATGGGCACCTTCGCCGAGGATTGCGCCGAACACTACCAGTTCACCCGCGAAGACCAAGACGCCTACGCGCTCGGCTCGCTCGAAGCGGCGCTGAGGGCCCAGCGGGAAGGCGCCTTCGCCGCCGAGATCGCCCCGGTCGAGATCCGCACCCGCAAGGGCGGGACGATCGTGTCGGAAGACGAACAGCCGAGCCTCGCCCGCCCCGACAAGATCCCCCGGCTCAAGCCCGCCTTCCGCGATGGCGGCACCGTGACGGCCGCCAATGCCTCGTCGATTTCCGACGGCGCCGCGGCCCTGGTGCTCGCCTCCTGGGAGGCGGCGGAGGCCGGCGGCATGACCGCCCATGCCCGGATCCTGGGCCATGCCAGCCACGCACAGGCGCCCGGCTGGTTCACCACCGCCCCGGTGCCCGCCGCGCGCAAGCTGCTCGACCGGCTCGGCTGGAAGACGACCGATGTCGACCTGTGGGAGGTCAACGAGGCCTTCGCCGTGGTGCCCATGGCCTTCATGCGCGAACTGGGCCTGCCGCGCGACATCGTCAACGTCAATGGCGGCGCCTGCGCGCTGGGCCACCCGATCGGCGCGTCCGGGGCGCGCATCATGGTCACGCTGCTGCACGCGCTGGAGGCGCGCGGTCTGAAACGCGGCATCGCGGCGATCTGCATCGGCGGAGGCGAGGGCACGGCCATCGCCATCGAGCGCCCCTGAGCGTTCTCCCGGCAAACAACCCTCGGGGGAGGCGCCGCAGGCGCCGACGCGGCGGGCAGCCCCCTGCTCACGGAAAGGACAGCGATGATGCGAGCCGATTACACGGTCTTGTCAAAGACCCTCGCCGCCCTCACCGAGGGTGAGACCGACGCGATCGCGCTCATGGCCACCATGGCCTGCGAACTCCACCATTCCGACGACCGTTTCGACTGGACCGGCTTCTATCGCGTGGCCGAACTCGAACTGCTCAAGATCGGGCCCTACCAGGGCGGGCATGGCTGCCTCGCGATCCCTTTCGCGCGCGGGGTCTGCGGCGCGGCGGCGCGCAGCGGCGAGGTGCAGATCGTCGACGATGTGGAGGCCTTCCCCGGCCATATCGCCTGCTCCTCCTCCACCCGGTCCGAGATCGTGCTGCCGGTCCGCGATGGCGCGGGCCGGTTGATCGGGGTGCTCGACATCGACAGCGACCGACCCGCGGCCTTCACCCGCGCGGATGCCGATGGCCTCTCGGCGCTGCTGGAGCAGGTCTTCGGCCGTCTCTGACCGGGCGAGTTCGGCGGATCGGGGGCCGCGCCCCGGGCCCTGCCGGCCGGTCCTCGCAAGGAGGGCCCGGCAGGCCCCGGGAAGCGCCTGCGGTCAGCCGAACCTGCCCGCGATGAAGTCGCGGGCCCGCGGGTCGGCGGCGGCGGTGAACATCATTTCCGTGGGCCCGATCTCGCACAGCGCGCCCAGGTGGAAATAGGCGACCCGGTCTGCCACCCGCCGTGCCTGCATCATCGAATGCGTGACCACCACGAGCGCATGATCGGGTTTCAACTCCAGCATCAGCTCTTCCACCTTCGCCGTGGCGATCGGGTCGATCGAGCCGGTGGGCTCGTCCATCAGGAGCACCTCCGGCCGGGTCGAGAGCGCCCGCGCGATGCAGAGTCGTTGCTGCTGGCCCCCCGACAGGGCGGTGCCGTCCATGTCGTGCATGTGGTCCTTCACCTCGTCCCAGAGATGGGCGCGGCGCAGGCAGTCCTCCACATGCTGGGCAAGCTCCTCGCGCGTCTGCGTCAACCCGTGGATGCGCGCGCCATAGGCCACGTTGTCCCAGATCGACATCGGGAAGGGGTTGGGCTTCTGCGCCACCCAGCCGAAACGGCGGCGGTATTCCGGCGGATCCACCTCGGGGCCATGGATATCCTCGCCGTGCATCTCGACACGGCCCTCGATGCGAAGGTCGCGGATATCGTCATGCATCCGGTTGAGCACCTTCAGCATGCTGGACTTGCCGCAGCCGGAAGGGCCGATGAAGGCGAGGATCTCGCCGGGATAGAGGTCGAAGCTCACGTCCTTGAGCGCATGCGTGTCGCCATACCACAGGTTCACGCCCGAGATCTGCATCACCGGTGCGGCGTTCCCTGCGGACCGTTGCGGCGCGGGCGCGGGGCTGGTCTGTGTATCGAACATTGTCACCTCCTGACGTCTCGATGGCGTCAGCCTGCGCCCGCCGCGCGCGGTTGCGCTTGATCTGGATCACCGCCCCATCGGGTTTCATGGAAACTTCATCCGCGCGTTACAAAGCCGGCCGGCCGCGCGCCCGATTGACCGCCATTGCCGCCGGGCGTAGCGTTCCGGCCAGACAGTCCGGGGAGGGACACGACATGACTGGCCGAAGGATCATGCCGGGTGCGCTGGGCGCCGTGCCGGTATTGCTTGCCGCTGGGCCCGCCCTCGCCCACAGTGCCGCCGGCATGGCGGGCGGGTTGCAAAGCGGGTTGGCCCATCCGCTGCTCGGGCTCGATCATCTTGTGGCGATGGTCGCAGTGGGCCTGTGGGGTGCCTTCCTGGGCCGGCCGGCGATCTGGCTGTTGCCGGTGGTCTTTCCGCTGGTCATGGCGTTGGGCGCGGCGCTGGGCATCGCGGGGGTGCCGTTGCCGATGGTGGAGACGGGCATCGCGCTGTCGGGCGTGGTGCTGGGGCTGGTGGTGTTGCTGGCCTTCCGCGCGCCGCTCTGGCTGGCGGCGGTTCTGGTGGGGCTGTTCGCCATCTTCCACGGCCATGCGCATGGCACCGAACTGCCGGAGGCGGCCAACCCGCTGGCCTATGCGGCCGGGTTCATCGTGGGCACCGGCCTGCTGCACGCGGCGGGCATTGCGCTGGGCTACCTGACCCTGCTGCCCCGCGGAGACTTGATCGTGCGGGCTGCGGGCGGGGTGATCGCCGTGGTGGGGCTGGCCTTCCTGACCGGCATGGCATGACCGCGCGCGCGGCCCTCGCCCTTGTGGCGTTGCTCGCCGCGCGCCCGGCCGCAGCGCAGGAGATGCCGGGCCTGCCCTCGCAACTGCTCGACGGCGCCCTGGTGGCGGTGAGCCACCCCGGCTCCACCATGACGCTGGCGCCGCTGGGCGTGTTCGTGGCGCTGTGGCGTCCCGACGGGGCGCGGCGCAGCGCGCCCGCCCTGCTCGCCGGGCTTGCGCTCGGGGGCGTCGCGGCCCCCATGCTGGGCGTCTACGGGCTGAGCCTCGCGCTGCTGGGCACCGGCCTGCTGGCCTTTCTGGGCCTTGCCGCGCCCCGCCTCCCGGGCTGGACGGTGCAGGCGGTCACCCTGGCGATGGGGGCGTTTTCCGCGGCGGCGGTGATCGGCCCGCGCGGCGTTGCGGGCCTGCCGCCCGCGGTGCTGGCGGGGTTGGGCCTTGGTGCGCTGATCCTGCCGGCCGCCACGTCGGGCGTGGTGACGGCCAGCCTGCGCCGGGTCACGGGCAACTGGCTGCGGGTGGTCTGGATGGTGGGCCTGTCCTGGATCGGCGCGCTGTCGCTGATCCTGGCGGCGTTCCGGTTGCGCTGAGGCGCTCCCGGCTCAATCCCCCAGCTTGGCGTGCACTTCCTCCAGGTCGATCTCGCCCACCGGCATCTTGTTCGCGGGGTCCTCGAAATCGTAGCGGAACAGCTCGAAGTCGCGCTTGTAGATCTCAAAGACCAGGTGCATCGACAGATCGTCGAAATAATCCTCCACCGGGTGGGCGCGCTTGGGCCCGTGCCCCTCGGATTCGTTGAAGCGCGGGATCTGTCCGAGGTCCACCGCGTGGCGCGTCTCGATGCTGTCGAGCACGGTCTGCATCCCGTCGTTGAACTTCTCGGTCCAGAAGATGTGATCGTAGCGCCCGCCATTGACGATGAAGGTGGAGACATGGCCCGCCGTGGCCGACCAGTGGATGTCCGGGTCCATCGGCCGGCGCCAGCGGATCGTGTCACGCGCGAACAGCAGGAAGCGCCGGAAGCTCTTGACCTGGTCGAACTCCTGCTTGCCGTCCTCGCCGCCCACCTCGATGCCGTATTTCTGGATCAGCAGCGGCACCAGGTTGCCCCGGTAGCGCCGCCCGTTGCGCTGGATCCCGCAGATCTTGTCGAAGAAGCTGGACAGGATGCGCGTGTAGGGATTGCGCACGCAGGTGAAGGCGTAGGAACTGTGCGTCTTGACGTTGGCGTTGATCAGCTTCTGGCTGTCCTCGCGCGACCACTTGTGCAAACCCTCGGTCGCGTCGTGGATGTCGCCATCGAAGAATTCGCCGTGATCGGAGTAGTACATGATCTGCCCGATGGTCGAGCAGGCGCATTTCGGCACCACCCGATAGACCACGCTTTCGCTCTCCGTCATCCAGGTGCCGGGAAAGCCCATCCTGCTCAGCCTCCTGCCTGTTGCGGCATTTTTGCCTTTTACGTGTTATATTCCGAAGCGAAAAACCAAGCCAAGCCTGTTTCTTCAACCCGTGTTCACGGGTAACAGGTATAACAAAGAGTGCTGAGCAGGGGTTACTGTTTCGTAAATGGCAAAGATCGCCTTCATACTGCTGTGTCACAAGGATCCCGAGGCGATCATCAAGCAGGCGCAGCGGCTGACCGCGGTGGGCGACTACATGTCGATCCATTTCGATGCCCGTGCCAATCCCGAGCATTTCCGCAAGATCCGCGAGGCGCTCAGGGACAACCCCTCCGTCACCTTCGCGCGCAAGCGGATCAAGTGCGGCTGGGGGGAGTGGTCGCTTGTCGAGGCCACGCTCAACGCGGTCGAGGCAGCGGTGGACGCCTTTCCGCGCGCCACGCATTTCTACATGCTCTCGGGCGACTGCATGGCGATCAAGTCGGCGGAATACGCCCATGATTTCCTGGACCGGCGCGATGTGGACTATATCGAAAGCTTCGATTTCTTCACCTCGGACTGGATCAAGACCGGGATGAAGGAAGAGCGCCTGATCTACCGCCATTTCTTCAACGAACGCACCCACAAGCGGCTGTTCTACGCCGCCTTCACCCTCCAGAAACGCCTGGGCCTCACCCGCGAGATCCCTTCCGACATCCAGGTCCAGATCGGCAGCCAGTGGTGGTGCCTGCGCCGCCGCACGGTGGAATGGATTCTCGATTTCTGCCGCAAGCGCCGCGACGTGATGCGCTTTTTCCGCACCACCTGGATCCCGGACGAGACGTTCTTCCAGACCCTCGTGCGCCACCTCGTCCCCGAGCGCGAGATCGAGAGCCGCACGCTCACCTTCCTGATGTTCTCGGACTACGGGATGCCGGTGACCTTCTACAACGACCATTACGACCTGCTGCTGAGCCAGGACGCGCTGTTCGCCCGCAAGATCAGCCCCGAATCGCAGGAGCTCAAGCGCCGGCTCGGCCTGCTCTACGCCTCCGAGGGCACGAAATTCCAGATCTCGAACGAAGGCCGCAGCCTGTTCAAGTTCCTCACCGAGCGCGGCCGCATCGGCCGTCGCTTTGCCCCGCGCTTCTGGGAGACCGAAAGCACCCTGGGCCGCGAGCGCGAGTTGATGATCGTGGTCTGCAAGAAGTGGCACGTCGCCAAGCGGCTGGTGGACCGTATCCGCCAGATGACGAACATTCCCTGCATCGAATACCTGTTCAACGAGGAATCCACCCGCCTGCCGGACCTGGGCGGGATCCAGGCCACCATGGGCAAGCGGCATCGCCACCGCCGGGCCCTGATGCGGATGCTGTTCGACTACTTCGAGACCGACCGCCTGATCGTGTGCATGGACCCGGGCAACCTGGACCTGCTGCAGGATTTCTGCGGCGACCGGTCGGTCACCCGCCTGCTTGAGGTTGAGTGCCACTTCTCCGACGATTACCTGATCGGCCATGCCATGCGCGTGGGCCTCGCCGGCGAGCGCACCCCGCAGGAAACGCTTGAGCGGCTGCTACCCACCATCCGCAACGAGATGACCTTCGAGAGCGACCGCATCCGCGATGCCGATTTCGAGAATCACGGCCGCATGCGCGAGATCGATCCGCCCGAGGCCAATGCCCGCCTGCTTGCGGATTTCCTTGCGATCTCCGAAGAGCAGGCGCTAGAGATCGCGCGAACCGATCATCTTTTCGCCGACTGAACCAGCGGGACGCCCATGCCCTATACCTATGACGACCAGAACATCTTCGCCAGGATCCTTCGGGGCGAGATTCCCAACCGGACCGTGCTGGAAACCGAGCACAGCCTGGCCTTCGACGACATCAACCCGCAGGCGCCGGTGCACGTGCTGGTGATCCCCAAGGGGCCCTATGTCTGCTACGACCATTTCGCGCAGGAGGCCTTGGTGGCCGAACTGGCCGATTTCAGCCGGGCCATAGGCGAGGTCTGCAGGATGAAGGCGCTGCACGAGACCGGGTTTCGCCTGATCTCCAATGCCGGGCAGGACGGCGTGCAGGAAGTGCCCCACCTGCATGTGCACATCCTGGGCGGGCGCCGCCTGGGCCGGATGCTCCCGCCGGCCGGCTGAGCCGCCCGGCGCGCGCGGCGTCCGCGCCTCTCGCTGTGCCGGCCCGCCCGGGCCGGTCAGCCCGCGCTGCCGTCTTCCAGCCTGTCGGCAAAGCTGCGATGGATGTATTTCGCGTCGCAATAGCCGCATTCCACCCAGCCGGTGTCCTGCGGGATCTGAAGCCAGACGCGGGGATGGCCCAGCGCGCCTTCACCGCCGTCGCAGGCAATGCGCCAGCTGTCCACGATCTTGGTTTCGGGGGGCTGGTGGGTCATGGCGGCTGATGTCCTCGCGGTTGTGATGCGGTCCGGTCTGGAATAGACGATGCCGGCAGATATGAGGGATCGGGGCGCGGGGAGCAAGGGCCGCATGGGCGACAACGCGATCGAGATCGAGGGTCTGTCCAAGACCTATGCCGCGCAGAAGGGCGCCGGGCCGAAACGGGCGCTGAGCGAGGTGGATCTGGCAGTGCCGCGCGGCGCGGTCTTCGGGCTCTTGGGGCCGAACGGCGCCGGCAAGTCCACCCTGATCAACATCCTGGCCGGCCTCGTGCTCAAGACCGCGGGGCGGGTGCGGATCTGGGGCTTCGACCAGGATGTGAACCCGCGCCAGTCGCGCGCCGCCATCGGCGTGATGCCGCAGGAACTCAACCTCGACCCCTTCTTCACCCCGCGGCAGGCGCTGGAGGTTCAGGCCGGGCTCTACGGCGTGCCCAGGTCGCAGCGCCGCAGCGACGAGATCTTGGCGCTGGTGGGGCTGGAGGACAAGGCCCACGCCTATGCTCGCACGCTCTCGGGCGGGATGCGGCGGCGGCTCCTGCTGGCCAAGGCGCTGGTGCACGCCCCGCAGGTGCTGGTGCTGGACGAGCCCACCGCCGGCGTGGATATCGAACTGCGCCAGATGCTCTGGGCCAATGTCCGGCGGCTGAACGAACAGGGCATGACCATCATCCTGACCACCCACTACCTGGAGGAGGCCGAGGAGATGTGCGACGAGATCGCCATCATCGATCACGGCCAGGTCGTGGCGCGCGACAGCACCGCCGCGCTCCTGTCCCGGCTCGACGCCAAGACCATGGTCATCCATCCCGACGGCCCGGTGCCTGCCCTGCCCGCGGGCGAGGGGATCGCGGTGGAAAGCCGCGCCGACGGCGCGCTGGCGCTCTCCTACCGGACCAGCCGCACCAAGGCCGAGCAGGTGCTGGAGGCGGTGCATGCCGCGGGCATCTCGATCCGCGACGTCAAGACCGAGGAACCCGATCTGCAGGACGTGTTCCTGTCGCTGACCGGGAGCCGCTGATCCGGCCTTCATTGTTCCCCAAATACGCATGTCGGGGCGTCCGCCGCCGGGCGCCGCGTCGGTCGTGAAGCCGCCCCGGATCCCAGGCAGGGGCTGGCCCGCGCGCCCGCGCCGTGGCAGAACGGGCGGCATCTGCACAAGGAGCGCGCCATGGGCATTTTCGGCAAGGGCTGCCATCTGCACCTGATCGACGGGTCGGCCTTCATCTTTCGGGCCTATCACGCCCTGCCGCCGCTGACCCGGCGCTCGGACGGGCTGCCGGTGGGGGCGGTGGCGGGTTTCTGCAACATGCTGCAGCGCTACATCACCGGAAATGCCGGGCCCGACGCGGCGACCCATCTGGCGGTGATCTTCGACAAGGGCAGCCACACCTTCCGCAACGATCTCTTCGACGCCTACAAGGCCAATCGCGTGGAGATGCCCGAGGACCTCCGCCCGCAGATCCCGCTGACCCGCCGCGCCACCGAGGCGTTCAACATTCCCTGCAAGGAGCTGGAGGGCTACGAGGCCGACGACATCATCGCCACGCTGGCCCGGCAGGCGCGCGAGGCGGGCGGGCGCGTCACCATCGTCAGTTCCGACAAGGACCTGATGCAGCTGGTGGGCGGCGGGGTCGAGATGCTGCGCCCGGGCATGCAGGGCAAGCCCGACGAGCGCATCGAGACCGAGGGGGTCGAGGCCTATTTCGGCGTCGGCCCCGAGCGCGTGGTGGATGTGCAGGCGCTCGCCGGCGACAGCGTCGACAACGTGCCCGGCGCGCCGGGCATCGGCATCAAGACCGCGGCGCTGCTGATCAACGAATTCGGCGACCTGGAGACGCTGCTGGCGCGCGCCGGCGAGATCAGGCAGCCGAAGCGGCGCCAGACCCTGATCGACTTCGCCGAGCAGATCCGCCTGTCGAAGCGGCTGGTGCAGCTCGATGCCGAGACGCCGCTCGACTTCACGCTGGATGAGCTGGAGTTGCGCGATCCGGAGCCCGACCGTCTGCTGGGCTTCCTGACCGAGATGGAATTCCGCACCCTGTCGCGCCGGGTCGCCGAGGCGCTGGGCGCAGAGGTGCCGGCCATCCCGGAGCCCGCGCAGGCGGCACCCGATCCGGACGCGGAGCCGGAGGAGGGCAGCGCCCCGGACTGGGCCGCCATCGACCGCGCCGCCTATGAATGCGTGCGCGACATGGCCGCGCTGGAGGGCTGGATCGCCCGCATCCGCGCCCGCGGCGCAGTGGCGGTGGACACCGAGACCACCGGGCTCGACGAGATGCGCGCGGATCTGGTGGGCATCTCGCTGTCGGTCGAGCCGGGGCAGGCCTGCTACATCCCGCTTGGGCACCGGGCCGAGGGGGGCGAGGGGCTGTTCGGCAGCGCCGAGCCCGATGCGGGCCAGATCCCGCTGGGCGCTGCGCTGGCGGCGCTGAAGCCGGTTCTGGAGGATCCCGCCATCCTCAAGATCGGGCAGAACATGAAATACGATCTGAAGATCCTCGCCCGGCTGGGGATCGACGTGGCGCCCATCGCCGACACGATGCTGATGTCCTACGCGCTGCATGCCGGGCTTCACGGGCACGGGATGGACACCCTGTCCGAGCGCTATCTTGCCCACACGCCCCAACCCATCAAGGAGCTGATCGGCAGCGGCAAGGCGCAGATCACCTTCGACCGGGTGCCGATCGACAAGGCCACGGGCTATGCCGCGGAGGATGCGGATGTGACGCTGCGGCTCTGGCACCGCTTCGCGGGCCAGCTGCACCGCGCCCGTGTCACCCGAGTTTATGAACGCATGGAGCGCCCGCTAGTGCCGGTGCTGGCGCGGATGGAAATGGCCGGGATCAGGGTGGACCGCGAGACGCTCTCGCGGATGTCGGGCGCCTTCGCGCAGAAGATGGCCGCGCTGGAGGCCGAGATCCACGAGCTGGCGGGCGAGACATTCAACGTGGGCAGCCCCAAGCAGCTGGGCGAGATCCTGTTCGACAGGATGTCGCTGGAGGGCGGCAAGAAGGGCAAGACCGGCGCCTACGGCACCGGCGCCGATGTGCTGGAGGATCTCGCGACCGAACACGAACTACCGCGCAAGGTGCTGGACTGGCGCGCCGTCTCCAAGCTGAAAAGCACCTATACGGACGCGTTGCAGGAACATATCCACCCCGAGACCGGCCGGGTTCATACGTCCTACGTGCAGTCCGGCGCGTCCACCGGGCGGCTGGCCTCCACCGATCCGAACCTCCAGAATATCCCCGTGCGCACCGAGGAGGGCCGGCGGATTCGCGAGGCCTTCGTGGCCGAGGAGGGCAAGCTGCTGGTCAGCCTCGACTATTCGCAGATCGAATTGCGCATCCTCGCCCATGTGGCCGGCATCGAGGCGCTGAAACAGGCGTTCCGCGAGGGCCAGGACATTCACGCCGCAACCGCCTCGGAGATGTTCGGCGTGCCGCTCGACCAGATGACGCCGGAAATCCGCCGCCAGGCCAAGGCGATCAATTTCGGGGTGATCTACGGCATCTCGGGCTTCGGCCTGGCGCGCAACCTGCGGATCCCGCGCGCCGAGGCGCAGGGCTTCATCGACCGGTATTTCGAGCGCTTCCCCGGCATTCGCGCCTACATGGACGACACGGTTGCCTTCGCGAAAAGGCACAACCGGGTGGAGACGCTGTTCGGCCGAGTGATCCACACGCCGGAGATCGAGGCCAAGGGCCCGCGTGCGGGCTTTGCCCAGCGCGCGGCGATCAACGCGCCGATCCAGGGCACCGCCGCCGACATCATCCGCCGCGCGATGATCCGGATGCCCGAGGCCATCGCCGGCCTGCCGGCCACCATGCTGCTGCAGGTGCATGACGAACTGCTCTTCGAGGTGGAGGCGGGCGCCGAGGACAAGCTGATCGCCACCGCCCGCGAGGTGATGGAGGGCGCGGCAGAGCCGATGGTCAGGCTCGACGTGCCGATCGTGGCGGATGCCGGGCAAGGGGTGAACTGGGCGGTGGCGCATTGATGCCGGTCCGGGCGGCAGCGCGATCGGTCGCCGCGCGGCCCTGCGGGCCGGGCGGTGAAGGCCGGCGCGGTGAAGGCAGTGGCGGTGAAGGCAGTGGCGGGCGGGGGCATGGCTGAACCGGTCCGCACCTGGCTCGAGTTGCGCGCCTTCGCCCTGGCGCTGGGCCTGCCCCGGGTCGAGGACGCGGTGAGCTGGGGCAATCCCACCCTCAAGGCGCATGGCAAGCTGTGGTGCTGGTGGTCGCCCTACCTGGATGCCGCCGTGTTCAAGGGCACGGTCGAGGAGCGCGAGGCCCTGCGCGCCGCCGACCCAGAGACCTTCCTTCACCATGACCATTATGCCCGGCACGGGCTGATCCTCGTCGCCGCGGGCCGGATCGAGCGCGACTGGGCCGAGGCGCGGCTGCGGCGCACATGGGAGGAGGCCGCCCCGAAACGCTGGCTCGCCCGGTGGCAGGAAGCCCTGGCTTGAGCCGGCCCCGTCCGCGCCCGCGAGGCCCCGCCGGGCCGCCCCGGCTGGTGGCCTTCAACAAGCCGATGGACGTGCTCAGCCAGTTCACCGATGACGGCCATTGGCCGGGGCTCGGGCGGGTGCTGGACATGCCGGGGATGTATCCGGCCGGCCGGCTGGACCGCGACAGCGAGGGGCTGTTGCTGCTGACCAATGACGGCCGGTTGCAGGCGCGGCTGACGGAGCCGTCGAAGCGCACTCCCAAGACCT
>Ga0208112_100494_pt1 | contig 31624 bp, 22 predicted proteins | sample HotLakConsoUCCLE_FD_184736 | JGI IMG/M metagenome (GOLD analysis project Ga0208112, IMG submission 184736) | Hypersaline microbial mat communities from Hot Lake, Washington, USA - Hot Lake Consortium UCC-LE (SPAdes) (version 2) ... | reverse complement strand
CCGGCGGCACGGGGCGCAGCTATCACGCCGATCTCGGGGCGAAGAACCAGCGCCTGCGGGTCCACTACCTCCTGGAACCGGGCTGGAAGGCCGATGCGGCCATTCAGGGACTGGGCCGCACCAACCGCACCAACCAGGCGCAACCACCGCTGTTCCGGCCCGTTGCTACCGATGTGAAGGCGGAGAAACGCTTTCTCAGCACTATTGCGCGTCGCCTCGACACGCTGGGTGCGATCACGCGCGGTCAGCGTCAAACCGGCGGGCAGGGGCTGTTCCGGCCCGAGGACAATCTGGAGTCTCCCTATGCCCGCGACGCTCTGCGCCAGCTTTACCGCCGCATCTATCGCGGCGATGTCGCGGGATGCTCACTTGGCGCTTTTGAGGATGCGACGGGCCTCAGCCTGACCGATGACAATGGGCTGAAGGATGATCTGCCGCCGATCACGACCTTCCTCAATCGTCTACTGGCGCTCACGATCGATATGCAGGCCGTGCTCTTCGCGGCCTTCGAGGGACTCCTCGACCAGCGAATCGAGGGCGCTATCGCTGCCGGAGTCTATGACCTCGGGCTCGAGACGCTCCGCGCAGAGAGCTTCCGTGTCACCGACGCGCGCGTCATCTACACCCATCCCGGATCTGGTGCAGAAACCCAGCTCCTGACCATCGCGGAAAAGCGGCGCAACACGCCGACCGCGCTCGCGGATGCGCTCGACTGGCTCGATGATCCAAAGGCACGCCTTCTTGTCAACAGCCGCTCGGGACGTGCTGCGGTGCAGGTGCCCGCCACCAGTCTGATGTTGGATGACGGCACCATCGAGCCGCGACTGCGGCTGATCCGGCCAACGGAATCCAACACGGTCCCAGCCAGGATGATGGAGGACACCCACTGGCTGGAGGCCGACCGCGCGGCCTTCGCCGCCGCCTGGACTGCGGAACTGGCCGAGGTGCCGGAGTTCTCGGAAACCACGCTGCATATCGTGGCGGGGCTCTTGCTGCCGATCTGGAAGCAACTGCCGCAGGATGAGACCCGCGTCTACCGACTGCAAACCGACGATGGCCAGCGCATCATCGGTCGCCGCGTCTCGCCGTCTTGGGTCGCGACCACGCTGGCGGATGATGCGCCGAAACTGACAGCCGCACAGGTCCATGCCCTCGTTCTGGAGGGCAAGACCGTGGTGCGCTTGACCGAAGGGATGGAGTTGCACCGCTCGCGCGTCATGGGCGTCAACCGGATCGAGCTGTCGGGCTTTTCCGAAGCGGCCAAGGACCGGCTGAAGGCCGATGGGTTCTTCTCGGAGATCATCGCCTGGAAGTTGCGGCTGTTCTGCCCAGCAGACTCCAGCGGCATCGCAGTGCTTGATCGTCTGCTTGCACGTTGTCCCGTGACAGGACTACATGCGCGCGGAGGGTGCTGAGCCATGTATTCCGAGACCGAAGATGTGATCCGCGCTCTTGCGGAAAACGCAGAGAGCGTGTGTCGCGCTTACCTTCCCGCCGGACGGCGGGAAGGGTCCTACTGGATCGTCGGCGATTTGCAGAACAACCCTGGCCGGTCGCTCTTTGTACGGTTGACTGGGCCCGCGTCGGGACCGGGCGCGGCCGGCAAGTTCACCGACGGCGCAACGGGCGAGCATGGCGATCTTCTCGACATCATCCGCGAGAGGACCGGGATCTCCCGCTTTCCCGATCTTCTGGCCGAGGCCCGGGCGCATCTGGGCCGCCCGCAGCCAGTTCTCCGGGATGCGCCAGTGCTGAAGAAGGCCAAGGCCCCCGGGGGCACACCCGCGGCGGCGGCGCGTCTGTTTGCAGCCTCGGTGCCGGTCGCAGGCACGCTTGCCGACACCTACCTCAGGGCCCGGGGCATCTCATGTGGCGCGAAGAGCAACGCCCTGCGCTTCCATCCGAAGTGCTGGCATCGGGATGAGGGCCAGACCCGGAGCCTCCCCAGACCGGCGATGATCGCCGCGGTCACCGATGGGGCAGGGGCATTGCAGGGCGTGCATCGCACCTGGCTGGCACCTGACGGACAGGGAAAGGCGAGGGTCGAGACGCAGCGGCGGGCCATGGGTCACCTCCTCGGCAACGCCGTCAGGTTGACCCCGCATGAGGACATCCTCGTGGTCGGCGAAGGCATCGAGACCATGCTTTCGCTTGTTGAGGCGGCCCCCGGCCTTCCCGTCTGGGCGGCGCTCTCGTCCGGTCACCTCGGGGCGGTTCTGCTGCCGGAGGGGCTTCAGCGCCTCTACATCGCCATCGACCGCGATCCAGCCGGGCAACGCGCGGCAGAGAGGTTGAGCGCCAGAGCAACCAGGGTCGGGATTTCCGTTCGGGTCCTGGAACCGCGGCTCGGGGATTTCAACGATGATCTCCGGGCGTACGGCGCGGACGCGCTGCGACAGCATCTGACAGAGCAGATCGGGCCTGAAGATCGGGATCGCCTGTCAGGCTGAGCCGCATCGCGCAGAGGGCGGTTAGGGGCTGAGGGGGTAGGGGTCACGGATCCCTGACGTCGCTGTGGATCATCACCTTTGCCTCTTTCCGGGTGAATCTCCTCCGCCCAACACCCGAGCGGCCTTCAAGAGATGGGCAGGCGGCCGTCAAAGGTGCCGCCCCTTCAAGGACGGGGGGCGACTGATTTCCGCCGGCGGCAGAGCCGCCTTTGCATCGCGAAACAAATCAGCCGCCCCCCGTCCTCCTCCACATGCGTTCCGGCCCCGAAAGGGGGTGAAGGGGCGTCCCCCGTGACGGCTTCCGCAGCCCATGAAGGCCGCGCGGGTTGTCGCGCGGACGAGACAGGCCCGGAGGCAAGAACCCGATGACGATCCACACCCACGACGACGCGTATGAACCCGCCCACACCGCATCCCAGACCGCCCATGCGCTCGACGAGCTGCAGCTCTATGGCTACCGCCCCTTCGACGAACCCGATCCGCGCCCGATGCCCGATGGGCAGCGCCTCGCGGTCTCCGTCGCCGACATCTTCGACGCCCTCGTCGCGACCCTGGAAGACACCCGCATGGAACCTGACCTCGAAGAGGTGCTCTGGGGCCAGGTCAACCTCTTCCACCGCGCCACAGCCCGGATCGAGCGGTCGCTCGACGAGAACGAGCAGGCGCAGCGCCGCCTCCAGCGCGAACAGGACGGCTCCGAGGTGAAATCCACCGAACTCGAGCGCCTGACGGCCGAAGGCCTGACCCTGATCGAACGGCGCAACTGCATGGACATGATGCGCGATCACGCCGCCACCGAGTTTGTCCATCACACGGGTTCCACCTGGCGTCCCCGCACCGGTTCGATGGTGAACCGCCAGCACATGACCGCAGCGCTGATCGACAGCCGCGATTTCCTGGCCGCCAAGCGCCGCGCGGAGACCGAGGTGATGCTACCTGCAGGCCCTAAGGTTGCCCTCACCGGCGGGACCGACTTCAACGATCACCGCCTGATCTGGGGCAAGCTCGACCAGGTCCGGACCAAGTATGCCGATATGGTCCTCCTGCACGGGGGAAGCCCGAAGGGCGCAGAACTCATCGCCGCCAAATGGGCCGAAGCCCGGGGCGTGACACAGGTGGCCTTCAAGCCCGATTGGACCAAGCATGCCAAAGCCGCCCCCTTCAAGCGCAACGACGCGATGCTCGATGTGCTCCCCGTGGGTGTCCTCGTCTTCCCGGGCACCGGTATCCAGGAAAACCTCGCCGACAAGGCCAAGAAGCTGGGCATCCCGGTCATGAAGTTCGAGAAGGGGGCGTGAGCCCCCTGTTCCCCACGCGGGGAAATCGAGGTGGCAGGGCGCGCGTCCACTTGATATTATGGAATAAAGCCCGCTGGATCATGATATGTCTCACTCTGTAGCTCAACTTGAGGTGTTCCCGACCGACCTGCAGATGCGGCGGATCGATCCAGCCTGCAACATGCGGCGATTTTACCGCATGAGCATTCAGCCAGATCTCTTCGGCGGGGCGAGCCTCGTACGTGAATGGGGCCGCATCGGCGCTCGTGGGCAGATGATTATCGAGCAGCATCCGGATGAAGGGCGCGCCGTCACCGCGCTGATGAAGCTTGCCGCGGTGAAGAAGCGGCGGGGGTACGTCGGCTGATCTACGTCATCCGGACAAAACACCCGGCGTCGGCATCGATTCAAAGTGCCCATCATTGCAATGGTTCCGCGTGATTTGCGTTGAAAAACCGAGATCTAGTCTCTACGGTCACCGCAAGCCCAGTAAATGGGTGCGCATAGTTTCAATGCGTTCAGTGGTCTTGGGGAGGAAGTCGTGTCCAAAGACAAGTCGGATTTACGCTGGGGAGTTGAGCAACGTCTCGAGTTCATAGAGTTCCGCCTGTTCTGGGACGGGCATGTTAACCGCAGCGATCTGATGGCTCAGTTCGGGGTATCCGTGAACCAGGCTTCCATGGATCTGAACCGCTATATCGGCTTTGCACCGGACAATATGGTCTATGACAAGAGCGCTCGAACCTATGTCCGTGGTCCGGGGTTCCAGCCTCAGTTTCTTGAGCCCGACGCCGGCCGCTATCTGTCCCAGCTGCGGTCGGTCGCTGACGGTATCCTCGACAGGGAAGACTCGTGGATAGCCGACCTGCCGCCTTATGCAGCCTCGCCCACGCCAGTGCGGGGCGTCGACCCTGTCACACTCCGGTCAGTCGTTAGGGCCATCCGCCGTTCGGAAGCGATCGAGGTCAAGTATCAGTCATTATCTAGCCCTGAGCCGCGCTGGCGCTGGATTGCGCCCCACGCCATTGCGTTCGACGGGTTCCGCTGGCACACGAGGGCGTTCTGCCCGGCCGATGACTGTTTCAAGGACTTCCTGCTCTCACGGATCCTCGAGATCCGAGGGTCGCGCGAGAGCGAAATATCGGCCGACGACGACCGCGACTGGCATTCCGATATCACGCTGGAGGTCGCTCCCCACCCCGAGCTCTCGGAGACGCAGGCCAAAGTCATCGCGCTCGACTACGGGATGCGAGGCGGTAAGGCGAAGATCAAGGTCCGGCGCGCGCTTCTCGACTATGCGCTCAGGAGGCTTGGGCTCGATACCGATCCAGCCGCCCGGAGGCCGCAGGATCAACAGATCGTGCTTCTCAATCGAGAACACATTGATCGCAACATCCCTTCCGTCGGCAATGCCTTCGGTCGCGCAAGTCAGGTTCCGGAGAACTGAATTGATCACGGAATATCACTCCAAGCTATTTGCGTACGAGCTGAGTAAGCGGCATTCCGTTGCCGACAATGAAAAACTCGCCGGAGCACTTTTGGACGCGCAGGTAGACCTCAATCCTCATCAGGTTGAAGCTGCACTGTTTGCATTCAAATCACCGCTCTCGAAAGGAGCGATTCTGGCTGACGAGGTGGGTCTTGGAAAAACAATCGAGGCTGGGTTGGTCCTCGCTCAGAAATGGGCCGAAGGGAAACGTTGTATTCTGATCATCACGCCAGCCAACTTGCGGAAGCAGTGGTCGCAAGAGGTCGAGGAAAAATTCTTTCTTCCGACGCTTATCCTCGAAGCCAAGAACTACAATAAGATGTCGAAGGACGGGGTGCGTAGCCCATTCGATCAGAAGCGCCTTGTGATCTGCTCTTTTCAATTTGCGGCACGGCACTCCGAGGCTTTGATGGTCATTCCTTGGGATTTGGTGGTAATCGACGAGGCGCATCGCCTTAGGAACGTGTACCGACCAGACAATCGGATCGGACGCACTCTGAAGGGCGCACTAATGAACGCGCCCAAGATCCTGTTGACAGCTACCCCTCTACAGAACTCGCTGATGGAGTTGTACGGACTCGTCAGCCTGATCGATGACTTCACTTTCGGTGACGCCAAGAGCTTTAGGGCCAAGTACGCGCGGCTGACGGGCGATGATCAGTTCGACGAACTGAAGCAGCGACTGCAAGCTGTCTGCCATCGAACGCTTCGTCGCCAAGTGCTCGAATACATCCGATATACAAATCGCATTCCCATCACGCAGGAGTTCGTGCCAACCGAGGCAGAGCAGGCTCTTTACGACATGGTTTCGGAATACCTGCGAAGGCCTTCTCTGCACGCGTTGCCGTCGTCGCAGCGAACACTCATGACGCTGATCATGCGGAAGCTACTCGCATCCTCAACTTTCGCCATCGCAGGCGCTCTTGACTCTCTTGCGCGGAAGCTTGAGCGGCAACTCAAGCAAGACACTGACCTGCGGAGCAAGCTCGAGGAGGAACTCGCGGAAGACTACGAAGAGTTCGATGAACTGGCAGATGAGTGGCCAGAAGGTAATGATCAGCCCGAATTGCTGTCTCCGGAAGATATGAACGCGATCAAGAAGGAAATCTCTGACCTACGCGAATTCCGCGACCTCGCTGTTTCGATTTCTGAGAACGCGAAGGGGCAAGCACTTCTCAGCGCGTTGAGCGCGGGCTTTGCCAAGACACGAGAACTTGGTGCCGCCCAGAAAGCCATCATCTTCACGGAGTCGCGCCGCACCCAAGAGTATCTTGTGCGCCTTCTGTCAGACAACGGCTACGGCGATCAGCTTGTTCTTTTCAACGGGTCAAACACTGACGCGCAATCCAAACAGATCTATGATGCCTGGCTTGACAAGCACAAAGGTAGCGATCGCATTACTGGCTCACGGACGGCCGACATACGTGCCGCATTGGTCGAGTACTTCCGAGAGACTGCGTCGATCATGATCGCAACAGAGGCCGCTGCAGAAGGCATCAACCTGCAATTCTGTTCCATCGTGGTAAACTATGATCTGCCTTGGAACCCCCAGCGAATTGAGCAACGCATCGGTCGATGCCACCGCTACGGCCAGTTTTATGACGTTGTGGTCGTCAACTTTCTAAACAAGAACAACGCAGCGGACCAACGTGTTTACGAGCTTTTGGCCGAGAAGTTTCAGCTATTCTCTGGGGTATTCGGTGCTTCTGACGAAGTCTTGGGATCGATAGAATCTGGTGTAGACTTTGAGAAGCGGATCGTAACCATCTATCAAACCTGCAGGTCGACTGAAGAAATCGAAACTGAGTTCTCCCGGCTTCGGGGCGAGATGGATGAAAACATCAGCGCCGCAATGGAGGACACGCGTCGAAAGCTTCTGGAGAATTTCGATGCGGAAGTCCATGATCGCCTGAAAATCAATCTCGACAAGAGCAAAGAGTACATTGGGCGATACGAACGAATGCTGTGGGCCGTCACGCGGCACGAGCTCCGCGACCGCGCCCACTTCGATGACGAACACCTGACCTTCACGCTTAGTGAGCCGCCAAGAGGGCTCGCTGTCCCTACCGGTGGCTACGGGATAGCCAAGAACGGTCTGAGCGAGCACAGATACCGTTTGGGTCATCCGTTGGCGCAGCATATCATCCAGCGCGCCAAGGACCGAATGCTCGATTGCGCCTCGTTGGTGTTCGATTATTCGGCCTGGCCGGCCAAGGCCATCAGCATTGAACCGCTTGTCGGGCGCAGCGGCATACTCGCGGCACGCTGCCTTAGCTTCTCCGGCTTCGACGCGCAGGACCACATGCTTTTCGCAGCGATCACCGATGAGGGCGAGCTGATCGAGGAAGATGTCGTTCGGCGTCTGTTCGAGATGCCTTGCAGCGTTCGCGGGGATCCGGGGCCGATCGAACGCGCCCGGCTTGAGGATGCACTCGCTGCGCGCGGACAAGCCGTGACCGACGCTCTGAAGCGCCAGAACGCGGAGTGGTTCTCGGCTGAGAGCCAGAAGCTCGAAAGGTGGGCCGACGACAAGGTCTTCGCCGCCGAGAAGGAATTGAAGGACGCGAAGGCGCGGATCCTTGAACTCAAGCGCGAGGCGCGAACGGCCGAGTCCCCCGAGGATCAGCACCGGATCCAGATGCAGATTCAGGACCTGGAGAAATCCAAGCGCCGGCTCCGCCAACGCATCTTCGAGGTGGAGGACGAGATCATCGACGAGCGTGATCAGATGATCTCGGACCTGGAAGCCCGCCTCCAACAGGATATCAGCAAACAAGAGCTCTTCGCCGTCCGCTGGGCGGTCGTGTGAGCCAACAGAACGCAGGAGAAACCCGTCACATGCCGAACGTCGAGAAACAAAGAGATCGCCTGATCAGTCTGCTCAAGGAGCTGTTCCAGCTCGACCAGCCGGACCTGGACTTTGGCTTCTATCGCATCATGCATGCGAAGGCCGGTCAGGTGACGAAGTTTCTCGAGGAAGATCTGCTGGGCATCATCCGCGGCGCCTTCGGCGAAGCCGACGGCGCCCGTGTCGAGCAGGCGAAAGCCGCCTATGAGGCCGCGCGCAAGCAGGCCGAGGAATTCGGCGCACCCGATCCGGATGCCGCTCCGAAAGTGAAGGAAGCCAAGGCGGCCTGGGATGCGGCCAAAGACAGCGGCAGCAACGAGGGCGACGTCTACGACCACCTCTACCGCTTCTTCGAGCGCTACTACGACAACGGCGACTTCATGAGCCGCCGGTACTTCGCGCGGGAGACGGATGGCAAGGCGGCCCCCTACGCCGTTCCCTATGACGGGCGCGAGGTCTACCTGCACTGGGCCAACCGCGACCAGTACTACATCAAGACTTCCGAGTACCTGACCAACTTCACCTTCGATCCGACGCAGGCGAAAGAGTTCCGTGACAAGCACGGCGCGCTCTTCGAGCAGAAGCCCCTCAAGGTCCATTGCCGGATCGTCTCGGCGTCCGAGGGCGAGCACAACAACGTCAAGGCGTCTGAGCAGACCGAACGCTACTTCATCATCCACGAGCCCGAGCCGGTGAAGATCGAGACGGGCGACACCGGCGAGCCGGAATTGGTGATCCAGTTCCAGTACCGCCCGGACCCCGAGAAGACCGGCCAGGAGGGCACCTGGCGCAAGAAGCGCCTCGGCGAGGCGGCGGACAAGGTGAAGGCGCTGCTGCCCAAGCTGGAGGGCGCGGGTGACTACGTGACCGCCCTGATGACTCCGGCGCCGACCGAGGCCGAGAAGGACCGGCCGCTGCTGGAGAAGTACCTGGCCCAGTACACGGGTCGGAACACGATGGACTACTTCATCCATAAGGACCTGGGCGGGTTTCTGCGGCGTGAGCTGGACTTCTACATCAAGAACGAGGTCATGCGGCTGGACGACATCGAGTCCGCCGATGCGCCGCGGGTGGAAGCTTACCTGGCCAAGGTCAAGGTGCTGCGCCGCATCGCGCAGCATCTGATCGACTTCCTCGCCCAGCTCGAGGACTTCCAGAAGCGGCTGTGGCTGAAAAAGAAGTTCGTCGTCGACGCCCAGTATTGCATCACGCTCGACCGCATCCCGGAGGATTTTTATTCAGAGATCGCGGCGAATGACGCGCAGCGGGAGGATTGGGTGGCTCTGTTTGCCGCGCACGAATTAGAGGGGTATAGCAATCCTCTTTCTGTGGATTTTCTCCACCTCCATCAGCAATTGATAGTTGATACAGGATTATTTCCAGAAACGCTGCGCGATCAAATTGTTGCAGGCATAGAGGATCTGGATCAGTCACTCCACGGCATTCTGCTGCACTCGGACAATTCCCAGGCCCTGCGCCTCCTATCACCAAAGTATCAAAATAGCGTTCAGACAACATATATCGATCCGCCATACAACACTGGCTCCGATGGGTTTGTTTACAAGGACGCTTTGAAATCATCATCGTGGACTTCGATGATGCATGAACGGCTGGCGGCGTATGCTTCTCTCATGTCAGACAAAGGCGTTATATTTTGCAGCATCAATGAGGTTCAACGTGCTGAGCTGGATTGGTGCATGAGAAGTGTTTTTGGGTCTGAAAATCGTGTTGAGGAGCTCATTTGGGCGCGTGACACTGTAAGCAACAACTCGCCAGCATACTCTACGAACCACGAGTACATCGAAGTATTTGCGAAGTCTAAGGCGCGCGTCGAAGCGGAGAAGTCGATGTTTCGCGAAGAGCGACCAGGCTATTCCGAAGTCCGCGAGCTGATTGATCGAATTGGGAACGAGTTCCCTTTCATCGATGAGGTGGAAGGCGCTCTGAAGGCTTTGTACACGGAACATCGAGACCAGTTCCTCTTAGAAGCTCAAGAACTTGGGCTTTCGAAAGAAGAGGCGAAGAAGGCAGACCCGTGGAAAGGCTTATATCCTTACAGATTTGCCGAGTACCGGGGCGCAGACGGGAAGCTCGTCGAGGAAGCCGATGCAAAGAAAATGAAGGCTAGTATTTGGGTCTACCGCGACGTGGAGCCGTCGATGCCCTCTGGAAAACAAGCATCCGATATTCGTGATCCTACTTCAGACAACTTTCGGTTTTATACCCCACCTCACCCGGTTACGGAAAGGCCTTGCAAACCACCGAAACGCGGATGGGCATTCCCGCAGAAGTCTATTGGCACCCGTCCTTCTTTTGAGGGGTATAGAGATGACCACAGGATCGTCTTCAAAGCGGATGAAAACTCAATCCCGCAGCTCAAGTATTTTCTGCATGAAGTCGGATCGGTGGTATCAACTTCAGTTATCCGACAATATTCGGATGGCGAACCAAAGCTGGAAGCGCTGTTCGGTGAAAAAGGATTTATCGATAACCCAAAGCCACCAGCGCTAGTGGAAAAACTTGTCAGGCAAACAACTGACAAAAGTTCGTGGGTAATGGACTTCTTTGCAGGCTCAGGCACAACCGCTAGCGCGGTCTTTGACGCAAACCGCGCTGACAACGGACAGCGTCGGCACATTTTATGCGAGGTCGGAAGCTACTTCGACTCTGTACTCAAGCCTCGGGCTATCAAATCGGCTTACAGTTCATCGTGGAGTGAAGGTGCGCCCGTGGAGAGAGATGGCATATCGACACTGATTAGGTATCATCGTCTCGAGTCTTACGAAGATGCCCTAAACAACTTATCGCTTACCCTGAGCCCTGATTTGGCTCAGGCGGGCAGTGACTTCGCACGGGGCTACATGCTCCGCTACTGGCTCGATTTTGAGACCAAGGGCAGCCCATCGCTCCTGAACATCGAATGGTTCGACGATCCTACCGCCTACAAGCTGAAGATCAAGAAGCCGGGCACGGACGAGTACGTCGAGAAGGCCGTGGACCTTGTCGAGACGTTCAACTGGCTGATCGGCCTGCATGTCGAGCATCTGGACCGCTGGCGCGGCTACGACGCCGCCTTCAAGCGCGAGGTTGATCCCGAGCTGCCGGGCGACACGAACACCCGGCTGAGGCTGGACGGCGCGCTGAAGGAGACGGACGATGGCACCTGGCGCTTCCGCAAGGTCGAGGGCTACACTCTGCGCACCCCCGGCGATCACAACGACCGGGAGAATGCGCTGGTCGTCTGGCGCAAGCTGACCGGCGATCTTGAGCAGGACAACCTGATGCTGGACGAGTGGTTCCGGAAGTACCGGCTCTCCGCGCAGGACACTGAATTCGACGTGATCTACGTGAATGGTTCCAACAACCTTCCCAACCTCCGCCGGGACGAGGAGACATGGAAGGTGCGCCTGATCGAGGAGGCGTTCCATCAGGCGATGTGGGACGTGGAGGGCTGAGCGATGGCTGACGAAGTTGCGGAGGCTGCAGAAACTGAGGCGGAAAATAATCAGATCGCGGTAGAGAGCGCCAACAGCACGCTAGATCTGTTCTCCATCGTCCCAGTGGAGATTTGGCTGCTCATTGCCACAGCCGTTATCGGGGCGGTTGGGTGGTTTGGTAGAACAGCATTTGATGCATGGCAAAAGTCACGGCTACCCTTCAAGCAAGACCGAGAGCGATACCAAGCTGTGGTTGACGCGCTGGACCCCTCACACCTTCACTATTTCAAGGAAACATCTCTCAGTGCAATCGGGAGCAGGGCTATAGATGGGATAGATGATGCTTATGATAGCTTGACTTCAATTCAAAGAAGCAAGCCGAAATATCTGCACAAAACACTGCAGCCACTCGAAGATGAACTCTTCATCTCATTAGGGGAATTAAATGCCTTTCTGCCCCTGAAGCTATTTCCACATCAAGCTAATGGTCATATCTACACGATGTATTGGGATCAGTTCGATGAGTGGAGCGACGAACACAATAAGCGCTTTCAAGTAATAGAAGATGAACTGGTGCAGAAAATTAATCGTTCAATTTCCGCCTATGAGGCTTATCGGGACGCTGGAAACAAGTTGTTTGCAGACAGGCTTGTAAAGGAGAAGTCCCATGGCTAGGGCGCCCAAGAAAAAATTAGTTCCATTTGGCCACAAGCTTGTGCTCAACCAGTGGATCGTCAGCCTGTTCGGCTTCGATCCGCTGCAGGACCACAAGAACGGCAAGCGCACACTCCGGCCGGTGCAGCCTCTGGCCAAGACGGTGAAGGACGCACCGGGAGGCATGACGTCCGAGAACCTGCACCACTTCTACAAGGCGCTGGACGTCCACCTGCAGGAAGGCGCCGAGATCACACGGGCCGACCTGCTGCGCTATGAGCACAACATCGGCAGCCACACGCTCGCGATCAACGAGAAGCGCGACCGGCCGATCGTCTGGAAGTACTACCAGTGGCTCTCGCTGCTGTTCGCCGAGATCTATCTCGACCGGTTCTTCGCTGATCGCGCGGCGCTGCTCGATGCGCTGAACGCCTATGTCGATACCTTCGACAAGTACTGGACCGGTGAGGGTTACGAGCCGGGGATCACGCCATACGAGCTCGACGACCTAAACAAGCTCTGCCTGCAGAACGCCACGGGCTCAGGGAAGACGCTGCTGATGCACGTCAACTTCCTTCAGTTCCGGCACTATGCCTCGAAATCGTCGCTCAAGCACGACCTGACGCGGACCGTGCTGATCACTCCGAACGAGCAACTTTCCCTGCAGCACGCACGCGAGATGAAGGGCAGCAACATCGTCGCGTCACGCTTGCTGACGGACAGCGGCGACCTGCTATCTTCGGGGAAGAACGGGCTGCGCCAGGTGGACTTCACCGAGGTGACAAAGCTCGGTGACACCGACGGGCCCAACGTCATCGCGACGCGGAATCTTGGCGACCAGAACCTGCTGCTCGTCGACGAAGCCCATCGCGGGATGGGAAGCCAGGAAGAGCGCGGCTGGTTCCGAAGCCGCGCCCGCCTATCGGAGAAGGGTTTCGTCTTTGAGTACTCGGCGACGCTGAAGGAGGCTGTCACTGCCGCAAAGCGTCCCGAAATCGAAGCGTCCTATGCTAAGACGATCTTGTTCGACTATTCCTATCGGTATTTCTACGAGGACGGCTACGGCAAGGACTACCGCATCTTCAACCTTCCGAGGACCTTCTCGCAGCTAGAATTCTCATACCTGACGGCGTGTCTTCTGAGCTTCTACCAGCAGCTGAAGCTCTACGAGGACAAGCAGACACTTTATACCCCTTACAACATCGAAAAGCCGCTCTGGGTTTTCGTCGGTTCCAGCGTGACCAAGGCCACCGGATCGAGGGCCGAGAAAGCCACGGTTTCTGACGTAGGCAAGATCCTTGCCTTCATCGCGAAGTTCCTGAAGAGCGAGGGTACATCGGCTGCCGAAATCGAGCGGATCCTTACCGGTAACGCTCAGGAGACCGGGCTCCTAGATGAAAACGGCGGTGACATCTTCGCCGGCGGTTTCGTCTATCTGCAGCAGCTCATGCTTCGGGAGGGCTGGAAGCCCGGTGACCTGTTCCGCGACATCCTCGAAAAGCTCTTTCAGAACCAGGCCGGTGGTGAGTTGTCGATTGCCCGGATCAAGGGCGACGAGAACGAGATCATGCTACGCGTCGGACAGGCCGAGAAGCCGTTCGGGCTCATCAACGTCGGCGACGCATCTGGCTTGGCGACCCATATTGCTGAGCAGGAGTTCGACAACGTCGCGGTCCTGGAATCCGAATTTGCCGAGACGATGTTCGGGCAAATCAACCTGTCCAGTTCCCCGGTCAATCTGCTCATCGGCTCCAAACGCTTTGTCGAGGGCTGGGATTGCTGGCGCGTCAGCACCCTTGGTCTCATGCATGTCGGCAAGAGCGAAGGCGCGCAGATTATCCAGCTTTTCGGGCGCGGCATCCGGCTAAAAGGGTATGACTGGTCGCTCCAGCGCAGCGGCTTCGCCACCCCCACCCATCAACCGGAGCTCATACAGTACGTCGAGACCCTGAATGTCTTCGGGATCGAGGCCGACTTCATGGAGCGATTCCGGAAGTTCCTAGAAGAGGAAGAGCTGCCCCGCAACGATCAGAAGCAGGTCTTCACAGTTCCGCTGACGGTCACATACGACTTCGGGCAACGCCTCAAAGTGCTGCGCCCCCGAAAGAAGCGCGGTGACGGTCGCGAGTACGATTTCAAGAGGGACGGCGCTGTGCCCGCCCTGACGTTGGTCCCAGAAAAGATACGCCAAAAGGGCGTCGCGATAGATTGGTACCCTCGTATCCAGTCTCTCGAGTCCAAGAGGAGCACCAAGCTGGGCACCAAGGAGGAGACCGTTTTCGAGGATGGTCAGCTAGACTTCCTAGACTATAATGACCTTTTTTTCCGGCTTGAGAAATTCAAGCGTGAGCGCACCTGGCACAATCTCAACATTTCCACGTCCATGATCAGGACGCTGCTCACTGACCGGACCTGGTACAAGGTCGTCGTGCCTTCGGGGAAGATGGAATTCTCGGACTTTGGGAACGTTGCGCTTTGGCAGGAGATGGCGGCGGAACTCCTGCAGAGATTCTCGGAAGAATACTACAACTACTGCAAGGCAGCCTTTATCGAGCCACGTCTTGAACTCCGTGAGATAGAAGCCGGTGACGGAAGCCTGCCTGAAGCGGAGGAATACCTGCTAATCGTCGATGCCAGCGAAGCCGCGCTCATTAACGATATCCAGAACCTCACCGGCGAGATATCGGCTCGAAAAGCCGGGGTGTTACGCGCTGGCGACTTGAAAGGCTGCCTGTTTGGTACGCATCTCTACGAGCCGGTGCTTCATGCGACCAAGGGAAGCAAAATACAGATTGCGCCGGTTTCATTGAATGAGAGCGAATTCCAGTTCCTGGATGATCTGCGCCTCTTTATCGAAAAGGATCAAGCGCGGCTGGCGTCAGAAGGAATTGAACTATTCTTGCTTCGCAATGAGAGCCGTGGGCGCGGGGTGGGCTTTTTTGAGGCGGGAAATTTCTATCCTGACTTCCTTCTATGGCTCGTGAAGGACGGCAGACAGCACTTGGCTTTCGTCGAGCCTCATGGCCTCCAGCATGAAGGTCCTGGCCACAAGAAGATTGAATTCCATCAGGTCATCAAGAGCATCCAAGCAAGGCTCGCTAGTGAGAACGTCATACTGAACAGCTTTATCGTCACGCCGACACGGTTCGGCAAGCTGAACTGGGGCAAGACGATCCATGAATTGGAAGACATGCATGTGCTGTTCATGGAAGATCAAAAAGACACGTATGTCGCCTCAATAATAAGTCGAATGGCGGCATAGACATGCTCTTTGAAAAGGTGGGTATCTCCATCAGATAGCAAGGTGGTACCGTGTATGTCGGCGCTCCCCTGTGCGACTGAGCGCGCCCATCTCGACCAGGTCCTGCAGATCCCGGGTTGTGGTGGCGCGCGATGTGCCGGTGATGGCGATGTAATTCTCGGCGCTGAGCCCGCCCTTGAACCCCTCGGGCCCCTCTCGGAACATGCGCTCGATCACCTTGGCCTGCCGGTCGTTCAGCCGATCGCGGAACTGGTCGTAGAACTTTGCCTTGGCGATGAAGAAGGCAACCCGCGTCAGTGTGACCTGCTGCGCGTTCAACACCGTCTCGCCGAACCACAAAAGCCACGCGGTCACATCCAGCGTCTTCTGGTGGGCTTCGAGCTGGTCGTAATACCCCTTGCGGTCGCGTTCGATTGTGTAAGCCAGCGCGATCAGGCTCGGCTGGCCGATGTTCTGCGCGAGGGATTTTTCAGCCAGAGCGCGGCCCAAGCGGCCATTGCCGTCCTCGAACGGATGGACGCTCTCGAACCACAGGTGCCCAATTGCCGCGCGCGTCAGCGCGGGCAGTGGCGTGGAGCCTTCTGGTGCCGTGCGGTTAAACCAGTCGACGAACACGTCCATTTCGCCTTGGACTTGCGCCGACGGCGGCGCTTCGAAATGCACCGTCGGTCGGTCAATGCGGCCGGAGATGATCTGCATGGCGTCGTCATGCCGACGGTAGGCACCGATCGTCTCGAGGCCGGGGTCATGGGACAGGAGCATGCCGTGCCAGTGAGAGAGCGTGTCGTGGGTCAGAGGGGCCGCGTGGTTCGAATAGACATCGACCATCATTTCGGCGATGCCCTGCTCGCGGGGCCTGGAGGGTGCGCCATCAGCGGTCAGTCCGAACTGCCGCCGCAACGAGGACTGGACGCTGGACCGGTCCAGAACCTCGCCCTCGATAGCACTCGTCCGCATCGCCTCCTCACTCAGAAGCTCGATACGCAGCCGGTCGCGCTCCTCGCCTGTCACATGGCGGACCGCACCAAGGATTTCGCCTGAGGACAGCAGAAAGCGCCGTTCGAGTGCCTCGATTGCAGCGCTGTCATAGCGCAAGTTCGGCCAGTCGGGTTGTGTCCAGTTCCAGCGCATGAGCTATAGAATCCCTTTCTATAACTCACTATGTGGCAAATAGATGATTTATGGAAGTGGGTTCTATGCATCACCAGCGAGTCCAAAGGTTGGACACATCTCCATGTAACGGCCCGGATCAGCCGCACTGTATCCGATCGGACAGGCGTCAGGCGGCGTCGCTTATTGGTTCGTAGCGAACCTCGGCCAAAGCATCGTCCAGCCACGCGGGCTGCAGATCGCCATTGTTCCATTGGTAGAGGAAACCCACCAGATTGTCGGTCTTCTTGCAGAGGATGCGCATGATCGGTTCGCCGGTGAGGCGGGGTTTTGGGGTCATGACGCGCTCCTGCTATCTGGACCTCATAACTGGTTAAAGGGAGGTCAAAAATTTCTTGTCGGCGGTGTTAACGACAGGTTTCTGCAACTGCAAGGTGTGGGCGGTAGCTTCGGCAAAAACCCACCGACAAAAGGACAAGTTGTCTTTATAGTCAGGTTGTTGACGTATCATTTTCTCTATTCTGCGCTGCGGCGCGAACGGCAATCTCGTCCAGAAGTATGTCGATCTCCGTCCAGACGCGCGGCTCGATCTGCCCGCGGATCAAGGCCCACTTGCTGAGCACATCGAGGGGGTCATGGGTGTGCAGGATGGAAGTCAGCGCAGTGGCATCAACGGCCAGCGAGGTGCGCGCGCGCCATTCGGTGATCCGCGTTCTCTGCTCTTCGGATGGCGGGACGAACTCTGGCCCCAACTGCCAGGTCTTCACGGCACGGCGCAGAGCGGCCCGGATGACATGGGCGGGATCGACGCCGCAGTCGATAAGGGCTTCTTCCTGCCGTTCCAGCGCGTTCACCCTGATATCGATCTTGCGGGTGGCCGGAATGCGTCGGACCCTCGGCGGCGACGCCGTGGGCGCGGTTATGATCTCTGCTGTTGTCTCTGGGCTTGGTTGCGGCGAAGGCACGGAAGGCCTGCTTGGCACCGGCGCTTGATCTTCATCCGCCACGTCTGCCGTCACGCTCACCGGCATCAGGACGGTCTCTTCCCGATCCGCATCTTTCCTTCCCGGGTCTTTCTCCCCTTCGGGTCGAAGGGACGCAGCATAGGCTGGGTCGGGCTGGGTGATGGTTGGAATCTTCTTTCTCACCGCCCTGTCCTCACGCGGCTAGGATGTTGTTGAGGATGTCGGTGGCCTCCTCAAGGGCCTCGACGACATGACGGACATGCGGGCGCATGAGGGGGTTTGGATCGGCCTGCTTTTGCAGCGCGATGGCGTGGAGCAGGCCTTTCTCGTCCATCTCCTTGTAGACGTTGCGGCGCATCATCACCGTCTCAACCACGGGAAACCGAGCGATCGCTACTTCGATCAAGGCGGCATCCGCGCGTGTGGCCTTAGGGTCAACCATGTTCAGAACGACATGGTGGCGCGGCAAGCTCGCCGGGTCATCGACGCGCGCGCGCAACCGTTCGAACCAGTCGGCGGTCTGCGCACCCACATCAAGATCCGAGGTCGAGAGCATGACTGGCGTTACAATGTGATCGGCGAGAACCGCGATCCCGTCCGACCATTCCGCGCCGACGCCTGCCGTGTCGATGAAGACGAAATCCGCCGAGTCCGCATCATAGACCTGCTCGATCTTGCGATCGACGGCCCCGACACTCTCGACCGAGATTGATCGCAGCAGAGGCGACCCCAGACCCGCCGCTTCAGCTCGTTCGTGCCAGGCGCCAAGCACTCCGGTGCTATCAGTGTCGATCAGCAGAACCCGACGCCCGGCAGCCACGGCAGCGCTGATCAGGGCGCGCGAGAGCGTGGTTTTGCCGCTCCCCCCTTTCCGGGCCATCGCGGCAATGACCACCAGATTGTCGTTGGGCATGGGGCGTGGGTCTCCTGCAAAAATAGTGAATCGCTACAAGGATGCAATAATGTCGCTAACCTCCTGGTGCATCGGCGTCAAGCGGAAGGCGGGATGCACGATGCGGTGGGCAGGATGCATTCGCCGTTACGCGTTTTGCAGCGACCAGACAGCGGGGCGCAGGGGACAGACGCCGCGATCCAGGTTGCGCGATGCTTTTGACAAAAGACGTGCTGCATTCGGCAATCTCCAAAGGACGTGAAGCGCGGAACGCGACGCGAGGTGCACGCGACGCGGTGCATTGTGCGGGGTGCGCGATGCGGGCTGCAATTCACACGGCACCACTTGCCCGAAGACGTGCTGCAGAGCGCAAAAGACACTGTGCATAAGACGTAATGCACGGTGCAGTGAACGCGGGACGCGTTGCATTGAGCGCGTTGCGCGCTGCATTTGACAAAGGACGTCAAATCGGCCCCGAGGGCCGATTTTCTACATTGAGTACAAGCCCTTAATGCCTTCTCCGCTTGTGCTGGGAGAAGGCGGGCTTGTACGAAGGTGGCAAGAAATAGGAACGTTAACTTCAAAATGTCACGCGGCCGTAGACTGACCGAGACCGAGCGCCTGAGCATCGCCAAAGAGCGTGCGCAGGGCGTCGCCGCTGCTGATCTGGCCCAGCGGTACGGGGTCAGCCTGAAGACGATCTACAATGCCGTGAACCACGCTCTGGACCGGCAAAACGCGAATGGCAGCCGGCCGATCGTCATTGGTCTGCGGGTCAGCCGACGTGAGTTGGCCGCATTTGATGCCGCACTTGCCCGTCATGGCATCACCAATCGTACAGATGCCTTGCGCCATTTGGTGTTGGCTGCTGATGAAATCCTGGAGCCCGATCACGCGTTGACTGAGGCCCTTTCTGCTCGGGCGGCCGACATCAGCCGTATCGGCAACAACATCAATCAGGTGGCACGGCGGCTGAACGAAGCCAGGCTAAAGGGCCAGCCTTTGTCCTACACTGCGGAAAGCCACGGGCATATTCGCGAATTCGCAGGGCTGATCCTCGATCTGACTGATCGCTTGCAGGCGCTTCTCTTGAAGCGTCGTGCCGATCTGGCGCTCAAGGTCACAAAGGCATGGGCCCCGCTCGTCCCGGATCGGCTAAAGCGTGGGTAAGCGCCTTGCCCACGGTGTCGGGCCTGCCCTCTTCGATCGCGACTGGAGCCGGGTCTCCGGCAGCTGGCAGGGACTGGCCAGGAACGCGCAGATGGTGCGCGCGGCGCGGGGCTATTCGCCGGCCATATTCAAGCCGATCTCGAAGGGCGGGTGCCACACGGGGGCGCAGCTCAAGGCCCAGCTGACGTATCTTACCACCAAGTCGAGCCACATCCTCGACAGTCGTGGCACACATGATGGCAAGAAGACCCTGTCCGAGGCCGAGATCGACCGGGTCGTACGCCGATTTGAGAACCAGTGGGGTGAGCGGCACAGCCCCAAGCTCGGCCATACCTCGCATCTGCTGATGGCATTTCCCGTTGGCACCAGCGGTGAGGAGGTGCGCGCGATCACGGAATCCGTCTGCGAGAAGTTCTTTCAAGGTGAGGGGTCGCAATTCGACTATATTGCTGCAATACACCAAGATCGCGCGCATCCACATGCGCATATCGTTCTGAACCGCCGCAGCAAGGATGGCGAAATGTTCTTTCTCGGGAAGGATCACCACTTCAACTACGACGCCTTCCGGGTGGCGATGGTTGACGCGGCGCAGGTCCACGGGATCCGGCTCGAGGCGACACGGCGTCTTGACCGGGGGGTGACGACCTACCGCGCCGAAATCGACGAGGTCTACAAGGCCCGTGACGAGGGCCGGCCGCCGGTCGAGCGCCAGCGCACAGGCGCTGATCTCGCCGCAGCCCTGCAGACGGTGGCGCGCAACGCGCTGACCTATCGGGGTCTGGCTGCCGAGGCGTCCCGGTCGAACTTCGATGACGTGGCCGAGGCCCTCGAGCGGGCCAGCACCATCCTTGCCAGTGGCGGTCAGGTCCAATCTGACGGAGCCATCTACATGTCCCAAGACGAAACAGCGTTCGACACGCTGATCACCGAGTTTTCTCAGAACATCCGTCAGATCGAAGCGGCGATCGACCGCGCGCCCGCGGCCGAGCGGCCGGAGATCGAGCGCAAGCTCACCGATGTACTGGCCTCTGTTGCGCACTTGAACCCGCTTGGCGACCGCTCGGCCGCGCTGCTTGATGCGCCGTCCCGCGATGGGGTCTACGCGCGCGCCAATATGCGCGAAGACCAAATGATGCGTCTCGACGACGGGGATGTGAAGGCACGGCTTACGGAAGCACTGCAGGGCACGGGCATCGATCCCGAGGCGGTTGCCGCCCGCATGCGTGAGGGTGCCGGCAATGCAGCCCTCGAACGGCAGTGGCTGGCGCAGGATCTGCGCGCCATCGCCACGGCGGGCGACCTCGATCTGGAGAAGGGCGAGGATCGCGAGGAAGCGCTGGACCGGCTGGAAGCCGTTCACGTCCGCCTGGGCGATACTCTGACCGATGCGCGCATCTTGCGGGCAGTCGACGATGTCGATGAGGCGGAGGATGCCGAGGTCTCGCTCGCCGAACGTCTGACGCCACTGGGCCGCGATCTCGACGACGCGGGACCGGACGCCTTCGCCCCGTCCGAGCGGCAGGACTTCCAGCAGCTGGTCGCCCAGTTCCGACGGACAGATTTCACCTACCCGTTCTCAGACGACCCTTCCGTGCGCAGGGCCGGTGCTGTCGAAGTGGAAGAAGCCCGCGCCGCCTTCAACGCCTATGCACAGCGATCGCCCGATCACGCCGAATTGGCCTCGATGGCTTGGGACAAGATCACCGACAGCCGCAAGCCGCAGGAGTTCGCCGTCGAGGAGAAGGATCGCAGGCTCCACGCGGGCGACATGGACCTGGCTCTGCGCGATCCTACGCAACATCTCGGTCCGATCACCGAAGATGACCGCACCCTCGCGCGCTACCGCGCGGAGATGCCCGATGAAGAATTCGGGACGGCGGTGCAGGAGGAAATCAACCGCCTCCGCGCCATGGGTGCATCGCGCGCCTATATCAGCGAGCGGAGTTTCGACATCGAGGATCAAGCGCGGCAAGACTATGCCGAGCGGCGCTTCATGGCTGAGACCGCCCCTGATGTGATGACGTTCCTCCAGCGGGCCGAGGCCGAGGATGGCACAGCTCTCTCCGAAACAGCTGGGCAGCGCCTGATCGAGCAAGTCGACAGAAACCTCACGCCAAACGCGGTCACCGCCCTGCGCGCGGGCCATGCTGATGTGTTGGACAAGTTCACCGAACATCCGCTGCGGCAGCTGGAGCTTGCGAAGGCCTATCTGGAAAGCAGTGAGGTGACTGCCCACGGACCCGCCATGGAGCGGGTGCTGGATGCCTTGGCCGAGGAACAGATCGAGGCGCAGCGCGCGCGTCACGCCGCGGCCCATGGCGAAAAAGGGATCACCCATGGATAAGGGCAAGATCGCGGGTGGCATCCTGAGCCTGACGCTGGTCGGTCTCGCCATCGGTTATGTTGTGGCCACAGGCTACCTGATCCTGCGCTACGGGCTGTCGACCGATCGCATCGATTTCACTTTGCTCGCACGGGAATACCGCGCGCTTGGAGCCACCGCCCCGAAGGACTTCCTTTGGGTGAACCTGATCCTAGGCGGCTTCGGCGTCGCAGCACTGCTGCTCAGCGTCACGCTTCTAGGCGAGGCGCTGACCCGGTTCGGCACGACCCATTGGCAGACCAAGGCAGAGATGAAGCGCAACGGCTTTTTTGCCAAACCGGGCGGTGGGTTCCTGTTGGGCAAGCTTGGCCGCCCGAAATCGAAGCGCCCCTTCCTCGTGTCGAAAACCTTCCCGCATACGCTGATCGTGGCGCCGACGGGCCGGGGCAAGGGTGTGGGCTTCGTGATCCCGAACCTGCTTACCTACAAAGGCTCGGCCGTGGTGCTCGACGTGAAGGGCGAAAACTTCCGTGAGACATCTCGTTTCCGCGCCAGCATGGGCGACAAGGTGTTCCGCTTTGCGCCGACGGACTGGGATCGGCCAACCCACCGCTACAACCCACTGGCCCGCATCGCAGCCATGACCAATCCCGATCGGCAGCAGATGGAGTTGAAGCTCACCGCAAAACTCTTCCTGCAGACCGACAACGAAAAGCTGAGCGGGCTTCTGGCCGGGGGCATCGACCTCTTCGTGGCGGCTGGCCTTCTGGCCTTCGAGCGCGGGGTGCCGACCATCGGCGAGATCTATCGGATCACCGCCTCGGGCGGCGACAAGCAGAAGGAATACCTCAAGCGCGCGCAAGAAGTTAAGAACAAGTCGGCCAAGCTGATCTTCGAGCGCATGGCCTCGACCAACAATGACACCCTGACCTCCTACCTGTCGCTCCTGATGACTTCGGGTCTCGACACCTGGGACAACCGTGCGATCGATGCGGCCACCGCGACCTCGGACTTCTCCTTCCGGGACATCCGGCGCCGCCCCCACGCCATTTATCTCGTGGTCGAGTCCGAGATGATCCGCCCACTTGCCCCACTGATCCGGCTGTTCTTCTCGGACCTGATCGCCTCGCTGCAGGCGCAAGAACCGGGCGACGACGAGCCTTGGCCAGTGATGATCATGCTCGATGAGTTCGACCGTCTCGGGAAGATGCCGATCGTTGCCGAAAGCATCAAGACGCTGCGCTCCTTCGGTGGCAACCTCGCCATCGTCACCCAGACCATCCCGGCGCTGGACGAGATCTATGGCGAAAACACCCGCCGGTCACTGCAGGGCGGCGCGGGCGTGAAACTCTACCTCACCCCATCCGAGCAGAAGACCATCGAGGAGCTGAGCCAGGCTGTCGGGAAAACCACCAAGCGCGTGGTCACCCGGTCCCGCGCCGTCGGACGAAACCCGTTCGAGGGGCGCAGTGTATCTGAGCGGACCGAAGACACGCCGCTCCTGACGGAAGACCAGGCCCGGCGTATGGACCTCGACGAAGTTATCCTCGTGATCGACGCGCAGATGCCGATCCGGGCAAGGCGGATCAAATACTTTGAGGACCCAGCGCTGAAGGTGCTTCACGCGGGTCAGGCGGGGAGTTTCCCGTACCCTGACGAGGACGGGCTTCGGCGGGATCGGCAGATGACTGAGACGCGGGAGACTGTGGAAAAGCTGAAGCAGGAACTGCAGGAGGTAAGGGCTGCTGCAGGGGCGCAGGGGACTGGGACTGCGTCCTCGTCGATGACAGTTGAGGCACCTGCAACGGAGACGCAGGATCCGCAACCAGCGCTATCAGGTCGGGCGCGCGGCCGAGCAGCACGCGCTGCGGCGGGTGGCGGTGGGTCCGGTCAATTGTCGTTCGATCTAGCTGGACTGGGGCTCAAGGAGGCAGACAGGACCCAGCTTGCGGCGGCTGTGCAGACGACGCGGTCGATCATCGCAGAGTATGTGTGACCGTCTAAGCGTTGCCATTGTGCATCCTGTAAACGAATGACGTCGTAGCGGTGGCTCATTCAAGTCGCTGGATCATCCACAATGCTCTGCCTCTTGACGCAGACTTATGGCTGTCGTTCACATCAAACAGAACCGCGCCGCTATCTGCCGTACGCAAATCTCGGGGTCCAGCTCTGTTGCAGCGATTGTTCTTCCTCATAGGATTCGTCATCTGGATCTTCGGCTAATTCTTCGCTCGAGAGGACAGTCAGTGTAAAACCATAGCTACCAAGCCCAATCACTTCCTCATCCAATGGAAGCCGTCGCCCGCAAGAGAACCATTCTGCGAGGCTCGTTTGTCCGCAAATTGAGTGGGATGAATGGAAATTCTGCGGATCTCTGTTGAACCGCAAGGTATGGGTTCTTGGCAGCGGAACACCCTTTTTGAGGAACGTGAGCTTATCGAGTTTCTTGAAGCTTTCGGACAAGAATGCATAAGCGACCTTGTCGCCTGAACTGACGACGACCGCCATTGGATAGTCACAACATTCGGCGGCTCTGATAGCAGAGGCCGTGAGGGAGCACTCTGCCAGTTGGCTTAGCGCAACGACTCCGTCCATACCGACACGATTTCCCCCGATCACCTCACCAACCAGCTTGGATGGCATGAGCAGCCCAGAGGCAAAATGATCGGCCTCAAGCTCTATCGAGCTGGTCCCTTGTGAAAACCCAGCTCTCGAGACGTGGATCGGAGATGTTTTTAGAATCTCCTCGGGATGCCCCTCGAGAAAATAGTGTCCAAGCTCATGAGCTACAGTGAATCTGCGAAACCCCTCGCTCTTGATATTGGTCGCGTAGAAGATACCAACACTCTCTTCGTGGAAGATGATCCCACCACTCACGCCAACCTTACCCGGATCCTTTGGCTCAACAATGATGTCTTCGCTCTCCGCGATCGCAAAGGGATCAACGGGGAAAGCATCGTAGCCGTTCTCTTTAGCTTTGAGCTCGCCTTGGCGCCGCGCCATTTGAATTCGGAATTTGCTCATTGACCCGACTTTCTCTGGTTCATGAGGTCGATCATCATCTGGATATGCTCTCGGTCGTCATCCGACAATTTCTCTTCACCGCGAAAAGCCGTCGTCGCCCCGGCCATGTCGTTGGTCCTGCCGAGCAAGTAGTCTGATGTAACGCTTAATGCTTTGGCGAGGGTCCGAATGTTTGCAAAGGAAGGCTTCCGCCGTTCCTTCTCGAAATGGCCAATTGCTGATGGCTGTAACCCTGTTTTCGCCGCAAGCTCCGTTTGGTTGATCCCTCGCGCCTCTCTGGCTAGCCGCAACCTATCACCGAACCCGCCGTTGGACTCCGTAGAATTTGACATGACGCTCCCGCATGTGTTACTATGACGATAACGTAGGATTTATGCCGCTTGCTCGCGGCTTCTTTTTTAGCTTTACATCCTACGAAAGCGTCAAAAACTGTAGGACGGATCGGGGAATCCGTCAAGCCTGAGGGGGCAGAAGAACATGAATATCAGGACGAACTTGGAAGATTTTGCCCGCAGCCTAGAGATCGATCCTGTCGAAGCTGCGATGATGGACGTTGCGCGCGCCATTCAGATCACTCGTACCATGCACGATGAAGCCGACAGGCATTTTCGTGGGCTGGCACAGCATGTCGATCGCCCTGGCAGCCCTCTCGAGGACTTGGTCCTTGAGGTCTATCCATCTGGCAGCTTTGCAATTCACGCGGCAACTCGGTCACGCCTTAAGACCGACCAGCACGACGTTGATGCCGTGCTCGAGATCGCGATCCCTCTTGGCACCGACCCGGCATGGGTGCTTGAGCAATTGTACAAGGCAATCAAGGGCGACAAAGGTAGCAAGTATTACGACTATCTGATCGAGAAAAACAGCCGCTGTGTCACGGTTACCTACCCGGACGGCGTCACGGTCGATCTGATGCCTGTCGTTCGTATCCACGGCACACCTGAGCGCGTGGCAACCCTTTTTCACTACAAGCCCGAGGCGGACGAGCGGTACCATAAGGAGGTCAACCCGAAGGGTTTTGCCAATCACTTCAATGCGCATGTCGAAATCAGCGAGACATTTCAGAAACGCTTTGACGCTCGCCGGTACCTCGTCGATGGCGAAACCTACGTCGAACTGGCCACACGGCTATCTAATGAGTCTCATGGTCTCGCGCTGCAAAAGGCAGACACTCACCCGATGCCGGTCCACGTCCCGCTCGACCAGAAATCACCTCGGGTGGTTGCTCTACAACTGATTAAGAGGTTCCGCGACAAGCGGTATCGCAAGCATGATGATCACCGCGGTAAACGTAAACCTCCGGCAGTTATCATCGCAGCTGTTGCAATCGGCGTCGGCCCTGCAAACGACAGCCTGGTCGATGAAGTGATTGCGATTGCCAAGCGTATGCGCTGGCAAATTCGTAATGCCGAACAGAACCTACGGTTGCTTGAAGTTCGCAATCCGGCACATTACCCGGACCTCTTTACCGATCGTTGGCCGACCCAAAGGAGCGATCAGCAGCTTTGGGCGGCCGACCTGCTCACCCTCATCGAACGCCTTGAAAACCTGAAGCGGGTTGGCTTCGATCCAGCAGTAATCCAATCGACGTTCGACGATCTGTTTGGCGAAAAGGCCGGTGAGACCGCTCTGCAGGCCTATCATCGCGCACAGACTGTCCAGCTCGAAAATGGTGCGCTCGGCATGACACCGAGCGGGCATTTGAAACCTACGGTACCAGTTTCGTTCCAGGCTGCTCCAGCTCTGGGTGCTGGGATCGCAACCGCACCAGGCCTCGTGAAGCCTGCACGCGCGAATACGAACATGGGGGGCACTGTACCTGATGATAACTGTTGGTGATCAGATTGCGGACATGGCCGATGTCTATCCCGAATGGTCATGCGACCGGCTGAGCCAGCGAACTTGTGTTTGGGAGGGGCATCTGCTGCCACACAGAACGACGTACCTGCTGCGGGTAGAATATATGGAACCCCTACTGCTCGAAGGCAGATCCAACCTGTACCTGCAGCCACTGGTTGAGGTTCTTGAACCGACACTGCAAAGGCGTTTCGGTAACGACGAAGGCTCCCTACCGCACGTTTATGTGTCACATCCGCGAACAGAGCGTACGGGGCCATTCCTCTGCCTCTTCGACGACGAAGCGGATCAGTGGTCGCCAGATGACCTGATCAGCAATACGACCATTCCCTGGGCGTCCAACTGGCTGAGCTGCTACGAAAGCTGGCTCGCAACGGGAAAGTGGTTTGGTACCGGCAAACACATCAGAAATGAGGCAAGCAGGCGCGCCGCTTTAACGGCGCCTATGGAGAGATTGCATGGCACAACCTCATTCCCGGCGCTCACAGGGCACCATCTTTCACCGTCGCGAACAGCTCGAGTGGTCCGCAGATGATTTTCGCATCCTCTCAATTGATGGCGGGGGAATAAAGGGCATTCTGCCTGCGGCAGTTCTGGCGGAATGTGAGCGTCGCTTCCTGAAAGGCGGTTCGGCAGCCAACTACTTCGACATGATCGCAGGCACCTCGACCGGAGGGATAATCGCTTTAGGCATGGCAGCAGGACTGCGGGCTGAGGAGGTCTTGGAAATCTACATGCGCCACGGGTCGGAAATATTTCCACAACCATGGACTCCGCCAACTAGATTTGGGCGCGCACTGCGATCAGTTTACCAGTTTGCCCGCGATCTTGCTGTCTATCGATACAACCGCGAACCTTTGGAACGCGCTCTTCGGGACCGCTTTGGCAACAGGAAACTTGGCTCGGTCAATGTCCGTTTGAACATACCCGCCTTCGACGGGTTCAACGAGGTCAACGTCCTCAAGACACCGCACCACCCAGACTTCCGCCTCGACTGGCAGGAAGAACTGGTCACAGTGGCCTTGGCAACATCCGCCGCGCCAACTTTCTTCTCTACCTACCGAAACGGCACCCGGCACTTCGCCGATGGCGGAGTTTGGGCGAACAACCCCGTCATGGTGGCGCTGGTCGATGCTATGAGCTGTTTCAACGTCGACAGGCACAAGATCGATATCCTGAGCCTTGGTTGCGGCGACCAAGACCTGCGTATGACTGACGGTCAGATCAAGCGCGGTGGCTTGTTCCACTGGCGAACTATCATCGAAAGCGCCATGCATCTGCAAAGCCAGAACGCCCTGGGGCAGGCAGGACTGTTAATCGGGCGCGATCAATTGCTTCGTCTGACATCTGCCCCGACGCTCGAACCAATCGCGCTCGATGATTTTGTGCGTGCGAGCCATGAGCTACCAATGCAAGCAAAGAGGTTGGTTGATGAAAACGTTGAGCGCCTTGAAGCATTTTTCGATATGGAAAGGCCGCGAGCGACTTTCTATCATGGTACTCGGGAAAGGTAGCTTTCGTACCACCAATAATGTAGCCATTTTTTTGCCCATAGCTGCATTTTATGGGTGGAGCGAAGTGCAGTGCGTCAATGCAGCAAGTTGCGCTCCACCTGCTCAACAGCACTCTGCGCTTCGAACGCAGCTTTCATTTTGGCTGGTGTCCCAAACAGTTCGTTAAGCATATCAGCCACAGCGGTGTTCAAGGCCACAAAATCGCTTGCATAGTCTTGTACTGCAAGGCCCACGTCCAGCGTGTCATCGTTCTCCAGAACCAATCGTACCCTCGGCTCGTCGTCGCTATAAAAATCAAAGGCACTGTCTGGCATATGAGGAGTGAACGATACCTCAAAATACTCAAGGCCCTGAATACCGCCTTCTTCGCCTTGAACGAAGTCCTCGACCAGATCATTTGTATTTATGAAGCGGATGACCCATTCGCGGTCAGCGGTTTCACCATCTGTTGACAGCATCGCCGCAATAGGGTCGCTGAGATCCTGGCGAAGACGAGAGACTAGGAAATCGGTCATCGCCAGCTCTGTCAGGCTGAGTCCCGTATCCATATCGAATAGATCGACAAAGTTGATTGCCCAAAGAAATGCACATTCCCGCATGCGGGTTAATGTGTCCTCCCGTGTCGCCTCTTCTGGCGTGACGAGCACCAAGCTGTGGTTCTTCGGTCCCAAGTATGCGCAGATGCTGGCGATAGTGTTCGAGATAAAACCATCACTTTCAGGAACGCCATATGCGGCCGCGTCGTTTGCGCTCAAAACACCGATGTATGCTTCAGGCGCTTCCTTGAAGATATCGTGGTAAACGCCTGCCATATGCCGACAATAGCTTTCCCAGATACTGATTTGCTCAAGCGCCGTGAGCTGCATGGTCGTCGGCATATCTGTTTCGCCCGCTACCCAATTGGCTACCGTTTCTTCTCTCACCTGCCAGAACTGGGCAGCTTCACGATTGGTGAAGCCAAACCGCCTCAGTATGACCGAAGCCATGGTTGCTTTCTGCTTATCGGTCATGAGTTCCCTCTGAATTCATCTCGATTTCGTCCGCCTTCTCGCCGTGGTTACGGCGCCAGCCGTTTTGCCCTCTCGGCCATCCGTACCACCTGCGCGCTTGCCGTTGCCGCCGCACTCCGCACAGCTGCGGGTGCCTGCACAGCACCCCGCCCGATCACTTCGCCTGTCGTGAGCGCACCGATCCGCGCCCTGCCCTTGACGCCATCGGTATTGAAGATCCCCCGCATGATCCCGGCCGAGCCAGAGACCACAGCGGGTGCCGCAGCCACCATCAGGTTTCCAGAAATCCCCCGCACGATCAGGGGTGTTGCCGCGACGAAGCCCTTGGCCAGGAACACCATCACGAAAAACGGCACCAGCGCGCCGATGTTGGTGGCCGAGTTCGGGTCGCCGAGCTGCGCGAGAAGCGAATTCGCCACGCCTACGACGGTTGAGAACATGGCGGCGATGACGATGGGGTAGAAGGCGTAGCTGATCGTCGTCGAAACCCATCTGTGGAAGAAATCCTTGGTCGCATCGAAGAGCGACAGCGCGATCATGATGGGGGCGAGGCCGAGCATCAGAGTCAGCATCATCTTGGCGAAGATGAGGACGATGCCGGTCATGAAGCCGAGCAGACTGAGGAGCACCAGGCCGATGCCGCCGAGGATCGCGCCCGTCATCCAGTTCAGATTGCTGCCGATCGCGTTCAAATATGTCGCGAAGCGCTCAATCAGGTTGTCGAACTCTCCCGCGAAATGGGTTGCGCCTGCGCCACCTCCGCCGACGGACGAAACCAGCGCGCCGGCGACATAGTCGAGGCCCCCGATCACGGCGTTGGACACCGCGTTGAAATTGGCCCAGTTGAACGCGAAGAGGCCTATCAATGTCAGCTTGATCAGGTACCAGAAGAAGCTAGCCCCATCCATGCTGCGGAACTGGAAGGCCATGTTGATGCAGACGCCGATCAACGAGAGCGTGACCATCAGCAGGACGATCGTGCCGGTATTGCTGGCCACAGCTCCGAACTGGGACTCGGCCGCATCGACAAGGAAACCGTCAGCAGTTTCGACCATCCAGCTGACGACGCTCATTACCAGTTGCCCTGAGCTTCGCAGATGTCCTGAACCGCGTGGCGCAGCTCGTTGCGCTGCTGCCGGATGTCCCGCTGCGCTGCCGTATGTTCCGAGGCTGATGCCAGGCGATACCGTTCGTTGAATTCTTCAGAGGCATCTTCCCATGCCGGGAAGCGGACTTCGCAGCCGCAGTTGCCCGTATCGAAGATCTGTTCCCATGCGCGCAGTTGGTACAGATCCATCAACGTCAGCGCCTTGTAGGCCTCACGCGGGTGAACCTCGTCCATCCAGGTCGGTCGTGCGGGCCGGTCGTTGCAGATCCGGTACTGCTGGGGCGTGACGGTCACGGTGAGATCATTCGTGACCGGAGGCGAGGTCTGGGCAGCGAGTGGCGCGGCCAGCAGGGTGATAGCTGCGGCGAGGATGCTTTGGCGCATGGGGGTTTCCTTTCGGTTCATTCGGCCGCGACCGTGGGGCGCTCGTAACCCCCGGTTGGACCCGTGTTCTGCTCTGGATGCCTTGCCTGCCCTGGCAGGAAGAACTCGGTGATGCCGCGGGCACCGTCATGGCGGCCTGCCTGGATGATCACGTCGATGGAGCCCTCGATGTAGTCGACCATGTCGGCATAGGTCATCGGCACATCGGTCTTGAGCGCGGCGATGGCGAGACGGCGGACCGCCAGTTGCGGGGTCTCGGCATGGAGCGTGGTGAGCGAGCCGCCGTGCCCGGTGTTGATCGCCTCGAGGAAGGTCATCGCCTCGCGGCCGCGAACCTCGCCCAGCACGATCCGGTCGGGTCGCATCCGCAGGGTCGAGGCCAGAAGCACATCAGCGCTGCGGACGTCCGCGTCCCGGTCCGCGATCAGCGTCACGGCATTCGGCTGCTCAGGGCGCAGCTCCGCCGCCTCCTCGATGGTGATGATCCGCTCCTCGGGAGGGATCAGGGAGAGGATCTTGCGCGCCGCGACCGTCTTGCCGGTCGAAGTGCCGCCCGAGACGATCATGTTGAGCTTGTTCTCGACGCAGAAGCGCAGGGCGGCGTCGATGTCGCCGGAGGCCACGACATCGCGCAGCGCGGTGTTGCGTTCCCGGCGCAGGCCTTCGAGGCTGCGCTCCTTGCCATAGAGGAAACCAAGCTTGATGGCTTCCAGCGGCAGGGAGGAGAAGAACCGCAGCGAGATCGAAAACCCACCCTCGACGGCGGGTGGCTGGATCACCTGCGCCCGGATCGGACGGTCCCGGTAGAGGATCGAGACCGAGACGATGGGTTTCTTGGTGCTGAGCGTGG
>Ga0208112_100493_pt1 | contig 31635 bp, 33 predicted proteins | sample HotLakConsoUCCLE_FD_184736 | JGI IMG/M metagenome (GOLD analysis project Ga0208112, IMG submission 184736) | Hypersaline microbial mat communities from Hot Lake, Washington, USA - Hot Lake Consortium UCC-LE (SPAdes) (version 2) ... | reverse complement strand
CTGGGCGCGTTATGGCCCTGATCGCGCAGGCGGTAGAGCGCGATCTCGGGGCGCCCGCCGGCCGCGTGACGCACGTGATCGGTGACAGCGTGGCGGTCATAGGCGGCCTCGCGCCGGTCGAGCGCGGCCCAGTCCCCGCGTGGCACCGCGGCGATCAGCCCCTCGATCTCGGCCCCCTCGGCCGGTTCCACCGACAGGAATGAGACCGGGCGAAGATGACTGCGCCGCCAGACCCGCCGCCAGCCGCGCGCGCTGGCCCGATGCGCCGCCGAATACGCATGGGTGGCCCGGTTGACCAGGCTGCCGTAACCAAAGAAATGCGGATGATGCAGCATGAGCCCACAGAATGCTGCATAATTGATGCAAGTCAAACCGGTTTGCGTGAAGTTCCGGCACTCTGCCCGGGAAACCTTCAGACAGGATCGGTCCATTGCGCGTCACAAAACGTACCAACATCGCCATTCGTGTGCTCATGTACTGCGCCGCAAATGACGACCGCCTCGTGACCAAGCACGAAATCGCCAAACGCTGCAACGCGTCGGAGAATCACCTCGCACAGGTCATCAACCAGCTGGCGCAGCTGGGGTATCTGCGCACCCAGCGCGGCCGCAATGGCGGGTTGAGCCTTGCCCGGCCCGCGCAACAGATCCAGATCGGCAGCGTGTTCCGCGCGCTGGAGGCGCCCGTGCCTCTCGCGGAATGCTTCGCGGATGGGGACAATACCTGCCCGCTGACCGAAAGCTGCCGGTTGCGGCTGGCGCTGGGCGACGCGGTGGAGACCTTCTTCGCCCACCTGGACGAGATCACCCTCGATGCGCTGATCTGCGACAATCCCGGGCTGATGGCGATCCTGGCGCCGCAGGCCTGCAACCGGGTCTGAGCCCCGACCCCTCTTGCCAGCCTCCGGGCGCTTGGCTATCGTCCGGCGCGACGGATCGGGAGAACCGGCTGCGCGCCGGTGCCGAAGGAGCAACCGCCCCGGAAACTCTCAGGCCGAAGGGACCGGTCCGCCACGAACACTCTGGAGAGAGGCGCGCAAAGACGTGTCCGCCGAAGGGATAACGATCTCAGGCAAAAGGACAGAGGGGGCATCGAGGTGCGGGCATCGGTCCCGCGCGCAACCGATGCCGGGGGCACGCTTCCGCGAGACCGCCTGGCGCAGCACGAGGGGCTGCCCATGACAGAGACGAGGCGCACGCCGCTGAATGCCCTCCACCACGAGCTGGGGGCGCGGATGGTGGATTTCGCGGGCTGGGAGATGCCGGTGCAATACCCCAGCGGGGTGCTGCAGGAGCATCACCATACCCGCGTCGCGGCGGGGCTTTTCGATGTCAGTCACATGGGGCAGGTGGTGCTGCGCGGAGCCGATCCGGCCGCGCTGGCCGCGGCGCTGGAGCGGCTGGTGCCGCAGGACGTGGCGGGCCTTGCCGAGGGGCGGCAGCGCTATGCCTTCTTCACCAATGCCGAAGGCGGGATCGAGGATGACCTGATGGTCGCCAACCGGGGCGATCACCTGTTCCTGGTGGTCAATGCCGCGCGCCGGGCCGAGGATCTTGCGCTGCTGCGCGCGGGGCTGGAGCCTGCGGGCATCACCGTGAAGGAGCTGGAGGGCCGCGCGTTGCTGGCGCTGCAGGGCCCGCGGGCCGAGACGGTGCTTGCAGGGTTGAACCCGGAGGTTGCGGCGATGAGTTTCATGGATGTCGGCACGGTCGCGCTGGCGGGCGCGGAATGCTGGGCGTCGCGCTCGGGCTATACCGGCGAGGACGGGTTCGAGATCTCGGTGCCCGCCGCCGCCGCCGAGACGCTGGCCCGCGCGCTGTTGCACAGCCCCGACGTGGAGCCGGTGGGCCTTGGTGCGCGCGATTCGCTGCGGCTGGAGGCGGGGTTGTGCCTTTACGGCGCGGATATCGACGCGGGCACCACGCCGGTGGAGGCGGGGCTGGGATGGGCGATCCAGAAGGCACGCCGGACGGGCGGGGCGCGCGAGGGCGGCTTTCCCGGCGCGGCGCGACTCCTGGGCGAACTTGCGGACGGTGCGGCGCGTGCCCGCGTGGGGCTGCGCCCGCAGGGACGGGCGCCGATGCGCGCGGGCGTCGAGCTGTTCGAGACGGAGGAGGCGGGCGGGCCGGTGGGCCGGGTGACCTCGGGCGGTTTCGGCCCGACCTATGGCGCGCCGGTGGCCATGGGCTACGTGCCCTCGGAACTGGCCATGCAGGGCCGCACCCTCTGGGGCGAGCTGCGCGGAAAGCGCCTGCCCGTCACGGTCACGGACCTGCCTTTCGTGCCCGCAAACTACAAACGCTGATCCAGACCGCAGAGCCACAGGAGCATGGCATGAAATACACCGAGGAACACGAATGGTTGCGCCCGGAGGACGACGTGATCGTCGTGGGCATCACCGAGCACGCCGCCGAGCAGCTGGGCGACGTGGTCTTCGTGGAACTGCCCGAGGAGGGCACCACCGTCTCGAAGGATGACGAGATCGTTGTGATCGAAAGCGTCAAGGCCGCCTCGGACATCCTTGCGCCGCTGGATGGCGAGATCGTCGAGGTGAACGAGGCGCTGGTGGACAACCCCGGCCTCGTGAACGAGGACGCGCTGGGGGACGCGTGGTTCTTCAAGATCCGGCCCTCCGACCCGTCGCAGATGGACGATTACATGGACGAGGCGGCTTACAGGAAGCTGATCGGCTGAGGCCTGGCGCGGGGGCGCGCCCGCGCGGGCGCGCGCCTCCGGCGGGCGTATTTGGGGAACAATGAAGACCGGGGGCATCCCGGTCGGGAGCAGGACAGATGGCTTTCGAACCCACCGACTACCGGCCCTACGATTTCGCCAACCGCCGCCATATCGGCCCCTCTCCGGCGGAGATGGCCGAGATGCTCGGCGTGGTGGACGCACCGAGCCTGGAGGCGCTGATCGACGACACCGTGCCGGCGGCGATCCGGCAGGCGGCGCCGCTCGATTTCGGCAAGCCCCTGTCGGAGCGCGAACTCCTGCACCGGATGCGCGAGGTGGCGTCGAAGAACAAGGTTCTCACCTCGCTGATCGGGATGGGCTATCACGGCACGGTCACCCCGCCGGTGATCCAGCGCAACATCCTGGAAAACCCCGCCTGGTATACCGCCTACACCCCCTACCAGCCCGAGATCAGCCAGGGCCGGCTTGAGGCGCTGCTGAATTTCCAGACGATGATCTCCGATCTCACGGGGCTGGAGATCGCCAATGCCTCGCTGCTGGACGAGGCGACCGCCTGCGCCGAGGCGATGACCATGGCGCAACGGGTGGCGAAGTCGAAGGCGCGGGCCTTCTTCGTGGACGAGAACTGCCACCCGCAGAACATCTCGGTCCTGCGCACCCGCGCCGCGCCGCTGGGCATCGAGCTGATCGTGGGCGCGCCCGAGACGCTGGAGGCCGACAGGGTGTTCGGCGCGATCTTCCAGTATCCGGGCACATTCGGGCATCTTTCGGATTTCGGCGCCCTGATCGAGGCGCTGCATGGAGCGCAGGCCATCGCCGTGATGAGCGCCGACCCGCTGGCGCTGACGCTGCTCAAGGAGCCGGGCGCGATGGGCGCCGACATCGCCGTCGGCTCGACCCAGCGTTTCGGCGTGCCGGTGGGCTATGGCGGGCCGCACGCGGCCTATATCGCCACCCGCGACGCCTACAAGCGGGCGCTGCCGGGGCGGCTGGTCGGGGTGTCGGTGGATGCGCGCGGCAACCGCGCCTACCGTCTGGCGCTGCAGACGCGCGAGCAGCATATCCGCCGCGAGAAGGCGACTTCGAATGTCTGCACAGCGCAGGCGCTGCTGGCGGTGATGGCCAGCTTCTACGCGGTGTTCCACGGACCCGAGGGGCTGAAGGCCATCGCGCAGCGCATCCACCGCAAGACCGTGCGGCTGGCCCGCGGGCTGGAGGTGGCGGGGTTCCGGGTCGAGCCGGAGAGCTTCTTCGACACGATCACCGTGGATGTGGGGCTGATGCAGCGCGGTGTGCTTCAGGCCGCGGTGCGCGAGGGGATCAACCTGCGCCCGGTGGGCCGCACCCGGGTGGGGATCACGCTGGACGAGCGCACCCGGCCGGAGACCATCGAGGCGGTCTGGCGCGCCTTCGGTTTCGATCGCAGGGACGAGGACATGACCCCGGAATACCGCATTCCCGATGCGTTGGTGCGGCAGACGCCCTATCTGGAGCACGCGGTGTTCCACATGAACCGGGCCGAGACCGAGATGATGCGCTACATGCGCCGGCTGGCGGATCGCGATCTCGCGCTGGACCGGGCGATGATCCCGTTGGGATCCTGCACCATGAAGCTGAACGCCGCGGTCGAGATGATGCCGGTGAGCTGGGGCGAATTCTCGCTGCTGCATCCCTATGTCCCGGGTGACCAGGCGCTGGGCTACCGCGAGCTGATCGACGACCTGTCGGCCAAGCTCTGCACGATCACCGGTTATGACGCCATGTCGATGCAGCCCAATTCCGGCGCGCAGGGCGAGTATGCGGGCCTGCTGACCATCGCCGCCTATCACCGGGCCAATGGCCAGGAGCATCGGCGCACCTGCCTGATCCCGGTCTCTGCCCATGGCACCAATCCTGCAAGCGCGCAGATGGTGGGCTGGGACGTGGTGACCGTGGCCACCGCGCCCAATGGCGATATCGACCTGGAGGATTTCCGCGCCAAGGCGGAAAAGCATGCCGGGACGCTGGCGGGCTGCATGATCACCTATCCCTCCACCCATGGGGTGTTCGAGGAGACGGTGACGGAGGTCTGCGAGATCACCCACCGGCATGGCGGGCAGGTCTATATCGACGGGGCCAACATGAACGCGATGGTGGGGCTGTCGCGGCCGGGGGATCTGGGCGGCGATGTCAGCCACCTCAACCTGCACAAGACCTTCTGCATCCCGCATGGCGGCGGCGGCCCGGGCATGGGGCCGATCGGGGTCAAGGCGCATCTGGCGCCCTTCCTGCCGGGCGATCCGGTGCGCGGTCAGGGGGCGGTGTCGGCCGCGACCTATGGCTCGCCCTCGCTGCTGCCGATCAGCTGGGCCTATGTGCTGATGATGGGCGGCGAGGGGCTGACCCAGGCCACCCGCGTCGCGATCCTGAATGCCAACTACATCGCCCGGCGGCTGGAGGGGGCGTTCGAGGTGCTCTACAGGGGGCCGACGGGCCGGGTGGCGCATGAATGCATCCTCGACGTGCGGCCCTTCGCCGAAAGCGCGGGCGTCACCGTCGACGACATCGCCAAGCGGCTGGTGGATTGCGGGTTCCACGCGCCCACCATGAGCTGGCCGGTGGCGGGCACGCTGATGGTGGAGCCCACCGAGAGCGAGACCAAGGCCGAGCTGGACCGGTTCTGCGATGCGATGCTGGCGATCCGCGAGGAGATCCGCGCCATCGAGGAGGGCAAGGCCGATCCGCAGAACAACCCGCTCAAGAACGCGCCGCACACGGTGGAGGATCTTGTGGGCGCCTGGGAGCGGCCCTACAGCCGCGAGCAGGGCTGTTTCCCGCCGGGCGCCTTCCGGGTCGACAAGTACTGGCCACCGGTGAACCGGGTGGACAATGCCTGGGGCGACCGGCACCTGGTCTGCACCTGCCCGCCATTGGACGCCTATTCGGAGGCGGCCGAGTAGGCCGCGCGCCCTGGCGCCGGGTGCCGCTCGCGGCAAGGCCCCGCCCGGGGCCGCGGAGCGCCCGGCTCAGCCCAGCATGTCGAACCGCTCGCGCAGCCGGGCCCAGGCGTCGGGGCTGGGGGCGGTGAGCAGGATGCCGTCCCGCCGCGCGGCCGAGTAGGGGCTGCCGTCCAGCATCGCGGCATAGCCGCCGGCCTGCTGGCAGATCAGCACGCCGGCCGCGTGGTCCCAGGGTTGCAGCCCCGCGGCAAGGCAGAAATCCACATGGCCCTGGGCCAGCGTGCGGTATTCGTGGCACGAGCAGCGCAGCGAGGCGGCCCGGCGGAACCCGGGATAGAGCGCGGCCACCGCGCCCCGGTGCTCTTTGGGCAGCAGGTAGAGCGGGATGAAGCCCGACATCTCGTTGATATCGCCCCCGCCCGAGACCCGGACCTGCCGTGCGGGCCGGCCGGGCCGCACATGGCGGGCCGGTGTCGTCTCGTCGGCGATCAACCAGTCGTCCATCACCGGGTCGTAGAGCAGACCGAAGACAGGCACGCCCTTGCGGGTCGCGGCCACGATCACGCCGAAGGTGGACAACCCGCGCGCGAAGTTCCAGGTGCCGTCCACCGGGTCGACGATGAAGGCCAGCTCCGCCCTGGCGATCCCGTCGGCGATCGACGGGTCGCGGCTAACCGCCTCCTCGCCCACCACCAGGGCGCCGGGAAACATCTCGCGCAGGCCGCGGGTCAGCATCGCCTCGGCGGCGTGGTCGGCCTCGGTGACCAGGTCCTCGGGGCCCGATTTCTCGAAGATCTCGGCGGCGGCAAGGTTGCGGAAACGCGGCAGGATCTCGGCCCGGGCGGTGCGGCGGACGAGGTTCACGAGCGCGGTCTGGCGGGCGGGTGAGAGGGGCATGGCGGCGGGTGTCCCAAGGTTGCGGTTGCGCGCCTCTTGCCACCCAACATGCGGGTGGACAACCGCTATTCGCGCGCCCGCAGCACTTGCGCGGGCCGGGCCGCCAGCGGGCGCCATGCGAAGGCCAGCGAGGCCAGCAGCGTGGCCAGCACCCCGCCCGCGATGATCCCCAGCGCCGAGGGCCAGATCACCCCGAACCCCGTTTCCATCACGAAATGGCTGACTGCCCAGCCGCCCGCGATTCCGGCGCCCAGCGCCACGGTGCCCGCCGCAGCGCCCAGAAGCGCCGCGCGCAGCGCGAAGCTTGCCAGGATCCGCGCGCGCGCCGCGCCCAGCGTCTTGAGCACCGCCGCCTCGTAGGTGCGGGCCTGTTCCCCCGCGGCCGCCGCGCCGATCAGAACGAGGAAGCCGGTGAGCAGTGTCGCCGCCGCGCCCCAGGCGGTGGCCTGGGCGATCCCCGCCAGCAGGTCCGAGACGCGGTCGATCGCATCGCGCACCCGGATCGCGGTGATGTTGGGGAATTGCCCGGCCAGATCGCGCAGGATCGCGGCCTCGGCCTGCGGCTCCGCATAGACCGTGGCGATGAAGCTGTGCGGCGCGGCTTGCAGGGCGGCGGGGTTCATCGACATGATGAAGCCGATCCCGGCGGTGGAGAAATCCACCTCGCGGAAGCTTGCCACGGTGGCGTCGATGTCCCGGCCCAGGATATTGACGGTGATCGTGTCGCCCAGTTGCAACCCGATCTCCTGGGCCTCCTCGGCGGCGAAGCTGACCAGCGGCGGGCCGGAATAATCCGGCGCCCACCATTCGCCGGCGGTCAGGGTGGTGTCCTCGGGCAGGTCGGCCGAATAGGTCACGCCCCGGTCGCCCTGGATCACCCAGTGATCGCCCGCCACCTCGCGTGCGGGCTGGCCGTTGATGCGGGTGATGATGCCGCGCAGCATCGGCGCGCTTTGCACCTTGCTGACCGCCGGGTCGTTGTCCAGCCGGTCGCGGAAGCCGGGCATCTGGTCTTTCTGGATGTCCACGAAGAAATAGCTGGGCGCCACCTGTGGCAGATCGCGGGCGATGGCGGCGCGCAGGTTGCCGTCGATCTGGCCGATGGAGGCCAGCACCGACAGGCCCAGCCCCAGTGACAGAACCACCGGGGCCGCCGTCGTCAGCGGCCCGCCGATCGAGCCCAGCGCCCAGCGCAGGGCCGGGCGGCCACGCGCCGCCGGGGCGGCGGCACGGGCCAGCCGCCGGATGCCCAGCGCGGCAAGCGCCAGCAGCCCCAGCGCGCCCGCGATGCCCGCCGCCGTCCACAGCGTGAGCGCCGCCGCATCCGAGAACCAGACCGCCGTGGCCAGCAAGAGCGCCACAAGCCCCGCCGTGGCCAGCACGAAGCGCGGCGCCGGCAGCACTTTCGCCCCGCCCAGCGCATCGCGGAACAGGGTGGCGGCGCGCACCTCCTCGGTGCGGGCCAGCGGCCAGAGCGTGAAGATCAGCGCCGTCAGCAGGCCGTAAAGTGCGGCCTCCATCAGCGGCGCCGGGTAGAGGCCGAACTCGGCGGGCACGGGCAGCCGCGCCTCGATGAGCGGCGCGAAGGCCAGCGGCACCAACCCGCCCAGCGCGATGCCCATGGCGATGCCCAGAAGCGACAGCGCCCCGATCTGGAGGAAATAGGTCTGGAAGATGGTGGCGCGGTCGGCGCCCAGCGTGCGCAGGGTGGCGATGACGCCGGTCTTGGAGGCCAGGTAGGCGCGCACGGCGGCCGAGACGCCGATGCCGCCCACCGCGAGGCCCGACAGGCCCACCAGCACGAGGAAGGCGCCCAGCCGGTCCACGAATTCGGCGATGCCGGGCGCGCCGTTGCGCGCGTCGCGCCAGCGCAGGCCCTGGTCCTCGAACCGGGCCAGCGCCACCGTCCGCAATGCCTCGATATCGGCGGTCTCGGGCAGGTCCATCCGGTATTTCGTGGAGAACAGCGTGCCGGGAGCCAGAAGGCCCGATTCCTCCAGGGCCTCGGTGCGCACCAGCGTGCGCGGGCCAAGGCCGAAACCGTCGCCCGCCGCGTCCGGCTCACCCGCGAGGATCGCCGTCAGCACGAAATCCCGCGTGCCAAGGCGGAAACCGTCGCCGGGCGACAGGCCCAGCCGGTCGGCCAGCACCTGCTCCATTACCGCACCGGCGGAGCCGTCGCGCTCGGCGAGCGCCTCCGCCAGCGGCATGTCGGGTGTCAGGCTGACGCTGCCCAGGAGCGGATAGGCCGCGTCTACCGCCTTCACTTGCGTCAGGCCCCGCTCTGTCTCGCCCTCGCGCTCCACCACCGCCATGGAGCGGAAATCGACCACCTCCGAGACCTGCTCGGCATGGGTGTCCATCCATTGCCGCTCGTCCTCGGAGGCGAAGCGGTAGGTGAATTCGGCCTCGGCATCCCCGCCCAGCAGGATCGCACCCTGCGCCGACAGCCCGGCCTCGATGGCGCTGCGAACGCTGCCGACGCCGGCGATCGCGGCCACGCCCAGCGCGAGGCAGGCAAGGAAGATGCGGAAGCCCCGCAGGCCGCCGCGCAATTCGCGCCGGGCAAGGCGGGCGGCGACGGGCAGGCTCATTCCGCGGCCCGCGCCTCTTGCGCGGGCGCAACGCGCCCGTCGGCCAGCGTCACCACCCGGTCGCAGCGCGCGGCGAGGCCGGGCGAATGGGTCACCAGCACCAGCGTCGCGCCGTGCCGGTCGCGCAGCCCGAAGAGCAGATCGACGATGGCCTCGCCGGTTGCGCCGTCGAGATTGCCCGTGGGCTCGTCCGCCAGAAGGATCTGCGGCCGGGGCGCGGCGGCACGGGCCAGCGCCACGCGCTGCTGCTCGCCGCCCGAAAGCTGGCTGGGATAGTGGCCCGCCCGATGGCCGAGGCCCACCGCCTGCAACTCGGCCTCGGCGCGCTCGAACGCGTCGCGATGGCCGGCCAGTTCCAGCGGGGTGGCCACGTTCTCCAGTGCGGTCATGGTGGGGATCAGGTGAAAGGACTGGAACACCACGCCCATGTGATCGCGGCGGAACCGGGCCAGCTGGTCCTCGTCCATCGCGGTCAGGTCGCGGCCCAGCGCGCGCACGGTGCCGCCGGTGGCGCGCTCCAGCCCGCCCATCACCATCAGCAGCGAGGACTTGCCCGAACCGGACGGCCCCACGAGGCCGATAGACTCTCCACGGTTCACATCCAGCGTGATCCCGTGCAGGATCTGCACCGGCCCGGCATTGCCCTGAAGCGTGAGGGCCACATCTTTGAGGTTGAGAACAGTCTCGGTCATGCGCGAGGTCCGGAAATCATGTCGAGCCTTCCATATGGGGCACTGAACTGGCGGAGCAAGGCGGCCGCGGCGATCCTTCTGCTGACTGCGTCAATGGCGCAGGCGGAGGAGGTGACCCTGGTGGCGCTGGGCGACAGCCTGACCCAGGGCTACGGTCTGCCCGAGGAGGCGGGGTTCGTCCCGCAGATGGAGGCCTGGCTGGAGGAGAACGGCGCCGATGTGGAACTGATCAACGCGGGCGTGTCGGGTGACACCACGGCGGGCGGGCTTGCGCGGGTGGAATGGTCGCTCACCCCGGAGGTGGGGGGAATGATCGTGGCGCTGGGGGGCAACGACCTGCTGCGCGGTATCGACCCGGCGTCCAGCCGCGCCAACCTGCGGGGCATTCTGGAGGCGGCACAGGCGCGCGGTCTGCCGGTGCTGCTGGTGGGGCTGGAGGCCACCGGCAATTACGGGGCGGACTACAAGACCGCTTTCGACGCGATGTATCCCGACCTCGCCGGGGAGTTCGACGCGCTGCTCGCGCCCGACTTCTTCGCCGGTATCCGCGGCGCGGCGGGCGACCCGCAGGCGATGCGGCGCTTCATGCAGGGCGACGGGATCCATCCCGATGCCGAGGGCGTGGCCCGGATCGTCGAGGCGCTGGGCCCGCATGTGCTGAAACTGGTGGACCGGGCGGAGGCGGCGGAGACGCCGGGCTGAGGAACGCGCCCCGCGCCTGCCGCGTTGTCCTGATACCAGACGGAAAGGAGGACCTCATGGCAGTTGCACGAATCACCGAGATCAGTGCCGCGTCGCCGACCTCGTTCGATGATGCCGCACGGCAGGGCATCGCGCGGGCGACCGAGACGCTGAAGAATGTTCAATCCGCTTGGATCAAGGATTCCGAGGTCACCGTGAAGAACGGCGAGATCGACGAATACCGTGTCCACATGAAGGTGACATTCGTGTTGGAGGATTGACGCCTCCCGAACGCAAGACGGGCGCCCCGAGGGGCGCCCGTTTCATTGAACCGATCGTCGTGGCTTACGCCAGCGAGATGTTCACCGCCGACTCGCGGCCATCGCGGCCCGCTTCGATGTCGAAGGTGACTTTCTGGTTGTCGGCCAAGCCGGTCAGGCCGGAACGTTCCACGGCCGAGATGTGCACGAACACATCCTTGCTGCCGCCGTCGGGCGCGATGAAGCCATAGCCTTTGGTGGTGTTGAACCATTTGACGGTGCCAGTTGCCATCGTCTCTTCTCCTTTGCATGCTGCCCGCGGAAGTGCGGCAGCGCGGCGCAGTCAGTGCGTAATCGAGTGACTGGCCGTGAAGGAGCAGTGTGGTCGATAGCTGTAACGTCGCAGGCGAAACATGGAGCGACAGGCGAGTCGAGTCAAGGCCGGCGCATCCTCGCGGCATTGAAATCGTTGCGCCGGTCACCGCTTTCGCGTGATCCCGCCGATCAGGCGAAGGCGATCGAGACCGCTCCGAACGCGCCGAAATCCGCCTCGATCCGGCTTCCCGGCGGGCATTCGACGGGCCGGACGAACGAGCCCGACAGCACAACCTCTCCGGCGCGGATGGTCTGGCCATACTGGCCCATTCGGTTGGCCAGCCAGACGATCCCGGCGACGGGATCGTTCAGCACGCCCGCGCCCAGCCCGGTCTCTTCGACCTCGCCGTTCCGGCTGACGATGGCGCCCGTCCAGCGCAGGTCCACCCGCGCCGGATCATGCCGCGCCGCGCCCAGCACGATGCCCGCATTGGCCGCGTTGTCCGAGATCGTGTCGGTGATGATCCGGCTGCGGCCGGTGTCCGGATCGGCCCGCAGGATGCGCGTATCCAGGATCTCGATGGAGGGGCAGACGAAATCCGTCGCCGCCAGCACGGTCTCGCGGGTCACGCCTGCCGGGGGCAGGTCGGCTTTCATCACGAAGGCGATCTCCGCCTCGATGCGGGGCTGGATGAACCGGCCCGCCGGGATCTCGCCGCCAGGGGCGAATTCCATGTCGTCGAACAACACCCCGCTGTCCGGCGTGTCGATCTTGAGCGCGTCCTGCATCGCCTTCGAGGTCAGGCCGATCTTCCAGCCGATGATCCGCCGCCCCGCGGCCAGTTTGGCCTGCATCAGCGCGGTCTGGACGGCGTAGGCGTCATCCATCGTCATGCCGGGATGGCGCAGCGACAGAAGGCCGATCTGCTGGCCGGTCTCCTCGGCGGCCAGAAGGTCTTTGGCGGCCGTTTCGATATCTTGCGGTGAAAGCTTCATTTTTCGTCCACCACGCCGTTGCGCAGGGTGCCGATGCCCTCGGCGGTGATCTCCACCACGTCTCCGGGGGCGAGGTAGCGCGGCGGGTCGAAGCGCGCGCCCGCCCCGGTGGGCGTGCCGGTCACGATGATGTCGCCGGGCACCAGCGTGGTGAAGGTGGAGATATAGGCGATCTGCCGGGCGATCGGGAAGAGCATCCGCGCCGTGCGGTCATCCTGGCGCAGCTCGCCGTTCACATGGGTGGTGAGGCGGATATCCTCGATCTGCGCCGGATCGGTGAAGGGCACCAGCCACGGCCCCATCGCGCCCGAGCCGTCGAAATTCTTGCCCTGGGTCACGTTGAACTTGGCGTGGCGCACCCAGTCGCGCAGCGTGCCCTCGTTGCAAAGCGTCAGCGCCGCGATATGCGACAGGGCCTCGGCCTGCGGGACATGGCGCCCGCCCTTGCCGATGACGATGGCGATTTCGCCTTCGTAATCAAGCTGATGACTGGCCTTCGGTCGGGTCAGCGGCACCTCGTGGCCGACGAAGCTGCGCGGGAAGCGGATGAACAGGGACATGTTGGGCGGCGCTTCCTGGCCGTCCTTGTATTCCTCATTCCGGGCGGGAAAGTTCACGCCCACGCAGATGATCTTTTCCGGGGCGGGGATGGGAATTTCCCAGCGGAAGCTGCCGGTTTCATGAGAGATTTTTCGGTTCTCCACAGCTTTTTCCAGATCCGGCAAGCCGCCGGCGGCGATCACCTCGCGCAGCGAGGGCCAGTGTGGAAAAGCTGTGGACAACTCGATCATGCCGCCCTCGGCCACAGCCCCGTAGAACTGTGCCCCGTCAACGGAATAGCTGGCAAATCGCATGTCGTTCCTCATGGCGCGATGATGGGCTGTGCCTTGAGCACGGCCTCTTGCGGGGTGGCGTCCTCGAAAAGGCTGCCCTCCTCGAACCAGGAGCGCGGCGCGGGCGCGCCCCAGAGCGTCTGGCGCTGAGGATCCTTCAGATCCCACTTGATGGGCTCCAGATCCGGGTCCACCGTCTGGTAGTCCGAGCAGTAGATTTCGATCCGGTGACCGTCCGGGTCACGAATATACAAGAAGAACGCGTTCGAGATGCCGTGACGACCCGGACCGCGTTCGATATTGGAAACCCAACCCGTTGTGGACATGAGATCCAGCAGGTCGATGATGTTCAGCGGTGTGGGCACCCAGAAGGCGGTGTGATGCAGGCGCGGCCCGAAGCCGTTGGTGAAGGCCACGTCGTGGACACCGCCCTTGCGGTGCATCCACGCGGCCCAGACCCGGCCGGTCTCTGCGTCTTCGGTATATTCCGTCACGCGGAAGCCGATCTCGTTGTAGAACGCCACCGAGGCGTCCACATCGGCCGAGAACATGTTGAAATGGTCGATCCGCAGCGGCTTGACCCCGTGATAGAGCTTGTATTGCTGGTGGATCGGCGGCAGCCGGTCCATCTTGACGTAGAACTCCAGCGGGATGCCCCAGGGATCGCGGGCGCGCAGGGTGCGGCCCTGGAACGGGCGCTCTACCCACTCCACCGGCAGCCCCCTGGCCTTGAAGAACGCCTCCGCCTTGTCCAGATCGGGCTCGTCGAACAGCTTGAAGCCCAGCACCCCCACGCCGGCCTCCGCGGCCTCGACAAGGCAGATGCAGTGATGGCCCCGTTCCTCCAGCGCGCGCAGATAGAGCCGGCCCGCCTCCTCGTGCGTCACCTGTAGGCCAAGCATGTCCACGTAGAAGGCGCGGGATTTCGCCAGGTCCGTCACCCTGTATTCGACATGGCTGAGCCGCACGATGTTGAAGGGCGGGTAGAGGTTCGGTTGTGGCACGGGCATGGTTCAGACCCCCAGTTGCGTGATCTTGTGGCGGCCTGTGGCCAGGCCCACATGCTTCTGTTCCATGTAGAACTCGAAGCTCCAGTCGCCGCCGTCGCGGCCGATGCCGCTTGCCTTGACCCCGCCGAAGGGGGTGGGCAGGTGGCGGACATTCTCGGAATTCACCCAGATCATCCCTGCCTCCAGCTTGTCGGTGAAGCGCAGCGCGCGGGTCAGGTCGTTCGTCCAGACATAGCCGGTGAGGCCATAGCTGATATCGTTGGCGATGTTCAGCGCCTCTTCCTCGGTGGTGAAGCGGATCGCCGTGAGCACCGGGCCGAAGATCTCTTCCTGGGCGATGGCCATGTCGTTGCGTGCGCCGGTGAACAGTGTGGGCTGCACGAACCAGCCCTGCGTGCCCTCGCGCGCGCCGCCCGCCGCGATGGTTGCGCCCTCGGCGCGGGCCTTGTCGAAATAGCTGCACACCTTGTCGAAATGGGTCTTGTGGATCAAGGGCCCCATCTCTGTCTGCGGGTCGAGCGGGTGGCCCACGCGGATCTTCTTCACCCGCTCGGTCAGCCGGGCGAGGAAGTCATCGGCCACGCTGTCCTGGATCAGCAGGCGGCTGGAAGAGGTGCAGCGCTCGCCGTTGAGCGAGTAGATCATGAAGATCGCCGCATCCAGCGCGCGGTCCAGGTCGGCGTCGTCGAAGACCACGACCGGGTTCTTGCCGCCCAGCTCGAAATGCACCCGCTTCAGCGTGTCGGCGCCCTGTTTCATGATCATCGAGCCGGTGCGGGATTCGCCCACGAAGGCGATGGCGCGGATGTCGGGATGCTCGGTCAGGGCCTTGCCCGCCTCCTCGCCCAGGCCGTTCACCAGGTTCCAGACCCCGGGGGGCAGGCCCGCCTCTTCGGCGATTTCCAACAGGAGGCGCGCGGTGAGCGGCGAGAACTCGGCCGGCTTGTGCACCACGGTGCAGCCCGCCGCGAGCGCCGGCGCGATCTTCCAGGTGGACAGCATGAAGGGCGTGTTCCAGGGCGTGATGACACCCACAGGGCCGATCGGCACGCGGGTGGTGATGTTCATCAAAGTGGGCGAGGGCAGGCTTTGCCCGTCGCGCGCGGCGGGCGCGCGATCCGCGAAGAAGCGGAAATTCTCGGCGCCGCGCAGCGCCGCCTTGGACATGAAGCGCAGCGCCTGCCCGGTGTCGAAGCACTCGCAAAGCGCGATGTCCTCGGCCCGTTCCACGATCAGGTCGGCGACCCGGTGCAGGATCTTCTTGCGCTCGGCCCCGGCCATGTCGCGCCAGGCGGGAAAGGCGGCCTTTGCCGCGCGGGCGGCGGCGTCGATATCGGTGGCATCGCCGCGGGCAACCTCGCAGATCAGGCTGTCATCCACCGGCGAGCGCGTCTCGAAGGTGGCGCCCGAGGCGGCGTGCCGGTCCTGCCCGTCGATACGGTTCGGGATGCCGCCCTCGCGGAAGCGGGTCAGCGCGAGTTCCAGCCGGGCGAGATTGTCATGCAGGTCAACCATGGGCCGAACGCTCCTTCATGTGGTCGCGGATGGTGTTGAGCTTGGGGCTGAGCGCCGGATCGATGTCGCGCATTTCCAGCGAAAGCGCGATGGGCTGAGCCGCGATGACCGGCGCCAGGAAGGCGCGCGCGGCCTTGAACAGATGGGCTGTGGCGGCTTCCTTCGCCTCTTGCGGGCGACCGCCGCGCAGGCGGACCGAGATGTCGATGAAGCCGTTATCCGGGTGACCGTCGGCGATGGCGTAGTGATCGCAACGCAGGCCGCGCACCCTGACGCCGGCCTCGGGGAAGATCCCGGTCTCGATCGCGGCGCGGCGCAGGGCCTCGCAGAAACCGGGCAGATCCACCTGGCCGTCCAGATTCGCGGAATATTCGAAGCTGATATGCGGCATGTCCCGCGCCTCCCCACGCGTGTCATTAACGTGTTAATGAGGAAACGGGCCTCCCGTCAAGCCTCACCCTGCGCATTCATGCACTTGTTAACGAGCAATCGCTGGGCAATAGTCGGTCCATGGACAGCAGCCGTCCCCCCCCACCGCGCGCCACGTCGCGTTCGCTTCCCATCGCGCTTCTGCGCGCACGCGAGGCGGTGATGGAGCCGATCCGCGCCATGCTCTGGGCCGCGGGCGTGACCGAACAGCAATGGCGCGTCCTGCGGGTGCTGGACGAGACCGGGCCGATGGACCCGGCTGCCATCGCGCGGGACTCCTGCCTGCTGATGCCCAGCCTGACGCGCATCCTCAAGGGGCTGGAGGGCAAGGGCCTCGTGGCGCGCACCCCGCATGAAACCGACCGGCGCACCTTCTGGGTGACGATCACCGATGAGGGCAGGGCGCTGATCGAGGCCAACCTCGCCGAAAGCAACCGCATCTTCGCCGAGCTGGAAGACCGCTACGGGCGCCAGCGGCTCGACCAGCTTCTGGACCTGCTGGAAGAGCTGGCGGGGCACCGTCAGGCGTAGAGAGCCTCGATCTGCGGGGCGTAGGCCTCATGGATCTTGTTGCGCCGCACCTTCATGGTGGCCGTCACCTCGCCGTCGTCGTGATCGAGCTCCTTGGGCAGGAGCCACACCTTCTTGATCTGCTCGACGCGGGCCAGCTGGCCGTTCAGACGCTCGACCTCGGCGTCGATCAGCGCCTTCACGCGGTCGTTCTCGGCGAGCGAGCGGAAGGTGGTATAGGCGATGCCCTGGTTCTCGGCCCAGATCCGCACGGTATCCATGTCGATCTGCACCAGCGCCGTCACGTATTGCCGCCGGTCGGCGATGACGATGCATTCCTTGATGTAGGGGCTGGCCTTCATCACGTTCTCGATCAGCGAGGGCGAAAGGTTCTTGCCGGCCGCGTTGATCATGATGTCCTTCTTGCGGTCCACCAGCGTGATCGAGCCGTCGGGCGCATCCTCGGCCACGTCGCCGGTATGCAGCCAGCCATCCTCCGTGAGGGCCTCCCCGGTGGCCGTCTCGTTCCTGTAGTAGCCCTTGAACACGATGCCGCCCCGCACCAGCAACTCTCCATCCTCGGCGATGCGGTGTTCGACCCCGTCCACGAAGAAGCCCACGCGCCCGTCGCAGGCTCCCCAGTCGGGCTGGATGGTGGCCGCGCCCGTGGTCTCGGACATGCCCCAGGCCTCGCGCACGTTGATGCCGATGCCGCGCACGAAGGCCAGCAGATCCTCGGAGATGGGGGCCGCGGCCGAGATCGCGAAACGGCAGCGCGACAGGCCCAGATAGGCGCGGATGTGGCGATAGATCAGCAGATCCCAGAGCCGCCAGCGCAGCCTGTCCCGCGCGCTCCAGCGGTCACGACGCTTGCCGCCAAGCTCCTGCGCCAGCGCCAGCGCCTTGAACAGCATGGGCCGGCGCAGCGGGCCCGCGGTGGCCGCCTGCACCGAGATCTCGCCTCGGGTCTTTTCCCAGATCCGGGGCACGCCGAAGAAGATCTCGGGCGCCACGTCGCGCAGGTCCAGCCGGATGGTGCGCAGGCTCTCGCCGAAATTCATCACCATCTGGCCCGCCAGCGCGTTGGTCACGGTCACGTTCTGTTCGGCGATGTGGCACAGTGGCAGGTAGGACAGGATGTTGGTGCCGGGCGGGAAATCCCGGAAGATCTGCCCGGCCAGGTCGGCGGCCACGGACAGGTTCATGTGGCTGATCATCGCCGCCTTGGGCAAGCCGGTGGAGCCCGAGGTGAAGACCATCATCGCGGTGTCCTCGGCCTTGACGGCGGATACGCGGCGATCGATCTCGGGGCGGCGGCCGTCCAGCGCGGCGCGGCCGCGCGCCAGCACGTCCTCGAAGCTCATCAGGTTCAGCAGGTCGCTGCCGGCGGTGCCGCGCGGGTCGAAGACGATCAGTTGGCGCAGCTTGGGCAGCCGCCCGCGCAGCGTGTCGATCTTGTCCAGCTGCTCCTGGTCCTCGATGAACAGGATCTCGGTGTCCGAGGCGTTCACAAGGTGCTCGATCTCGGCGGCGGGGCTGGTGGGATACATCCCCACGATCACGCCCCCCGCGCAGGAGATGCCGAACTGCGCCAGCACCCATTCCTGCCGGTTCTCCGACAGGATCCCCACATGCGCGCCGGGCTGCATGCCCAGGTCGATCAGCCCTGCGGCCAAGGCGTGCATCACCGCGTCCAGGCCGGCCCAGCTCAACTCGTGCCAGATGCCGAACTCCTTCTGGCGCATCGCCACCCGGTCGGGCGCGCTGCGGGCATGGTTGCCGATGATCTCCACCTGGGTGCGGAAGGTGCGGGCCGACATGGGCGGTCTCCTCCTCAGCTCAGCCAGCGCTTGCGGCGCTTGTAATGCTTCACGTCGCGGAAGCTCTGCCGCTCCTCGCTCTCCTCGGCCATGCCCAGGTAGAAGGAGCGGATGTCACGGTCGTTCCTGAGCTTGTCCACAGGGCCTTCCAGCACGATCTGGCCATGTTCCATGATGTAGCCGTAATCGGCCACTCCGAAGGCCACGCCGGCGTTTTGCTCCACCACCAGGATCGAGACACCGTCCTCCTCGTTCAGCCGGCGGATCGTGGCGAAGATCTCCTCCACCACCTTCGGCGCAAGCCCCAGGGAAGGCTCGTCCATCAGAATCAGCCGGGGCCGCGCGATCATCGCGCGGCCGAAGGCCAGCATCTGCTGCTCGCCGCCCGAAAGATACCCCGCCACCTGACGGCGGCGGTCCTTGAGCACCGGGAAGAACGCCCAGACCTTGTCGTAATCGGGCCTGTCGGCGCGGCCCTGGAGCGCGTAGCTGGCGGCGACCAGGTTGTCCTCCACGGTCATCTCGGCGAAGATCCGCCGCCCCTCGCGCACATGGAACAGCCCCTGCTGGACCAGCCGGTCGGGGGCGATGTTGCGGATGGGCTTGCCGTCGAACAGGATCCGCCCCTCGCCGATCTCGCCGTTCTCCAGCTTCAGCAGGTTGCTCGCGGCCTTGAGCGTGGTGGTCTTGCCCGCGCCGTTGGTGCCCAGCAGCGTCACGATCTTGCCGTCGGGCACCTCCAGCGACAGCCCGCGCAGCGCCTGCACCGTGTGATGATAGGTCACCTCGATATTCTCGATGGTCAGCACGCCCGCGCCCCGCTCTTCATTGTTCCCCAAATACGCATGCCGCGCAGCGGCGGCCCGGGCCGGCAGGCCCGGGCCCTCCGGCTCAGACGTTGAACCAGTCCGAGGTCGGCGTGAACAGCTTGGTCTCGGCCGCGTACTGGTAGACGCGGCCGGTGCCGATCTTGTTGTTCTCCATGCTCACCGGGGTGCCGAAGAAGCCGCCCGAGTCCCAGTCGGAGATCGAGGCCAGCGCCTCCGCGGCGTTGTCCGCCGTCAGTTCCTTGCCCTCCTCCGCGACCTGGCGCAGCGCGGCGACGCCCAGTTCCAGCGCGCAGAGCGACTGGATGCCCCAGGTCGGCATGTAGGTCTCCAGCGGGGTGCCGGCGAAATTCGTCTTCTGGTATTCCGCGTAGCGCGCATAGCGGGGCGCGTTCTCGTTGTCATAGGAATAGCGGTAGGGCATCACGCCCGAATAGCCGTCGAGGAAGGGGCCCGCCTCGGCGGTGACCCGGTCGGCGATCAGCTTCTCCATGCCCCAGAAGGTGCCCATGAACTTGGTGGGCAGGCCGAACTGGCGCGCGCCCCCGATCAGCTGCGGCCAGACCCCGGTCACGTAGCCCTGCAGGATGCAGTATTCCGCGCCCGATTGCGCCAGCTTGGTCACATGGGTGGGCACGTCGGCGCCCTGCGCCTTGGTGCTTTCCTCCAGCACCACCTTGATCCCCAGCGCCTCGGCCTTGGCGCGGCCGCTGGCCAGGGGGTCGCGGCCGAACTCGGTGTTGGAGTAGATGAACGCGACGGTGGAGCCGCCCTCGTCCTTGATGTTCTGGAGCAGGATGTCGAACTGGTCCTCGTAGGTCGGACCGGCGAGATACTGGTAGGGGTTCTCCGACGGGTTCGCGAGGTCGGAGGCGAAGGAGGTGGAGCCCATCAGCCGCGCGTTCTCGCCGCGCAGCTCGGGTGCGACCAGCTTCATGAAACCGGTGGAGTCGCCGTAATAATAGACGAGGTTCGGCTCGGTCGCGAGCGCGCGCTGGTAGTTGGCGAGCGCGTTCTGAGGGATATAGCCCGAATCCTCCGCCACGGTGCGGATCGGCACGCCGCCGATGCCGCCATCCTCGTTCACCAGGTCCTCGAACATCTTCAGCGCCGGGGCGACAAGCTGGCCCGCGGTGGCGAAGGGGCCGGTCATGGGCAGCGAGGATCCGAAGACGTATTCGCTGGGCTGCGCCTTGAGGATCATCGGGGTGCCGATCGCGGCGGTGGCCGCCGCACCGGTGGCGAGGAAGGAACGTCTGGTCAGTGTCATGGTCTCTCTCCCTGGGTGGTCTTCATGTTGCGGTTTCTTGTTGTCGTGCTCCGCCCGCTCAGCGCGCGAAGGGCCATCGGTTCATCGCCCGCAGCGTGCGGTCGGCCACGTGGTTCAGCCCCAGCGGTTCGAACAGCAGGAACAGAACGATCAGCAGGCCGAAGGCGATATCCTGGAGCGGCGCCAGCAGTTGCCCGGTGCTCGCGTCGCCGCCGGTGGCCAGCCCGAAGAGCGACTTTATCAGCTCTGGCACCAGCACGATCACGAAAACCCCGAACACGGGGCCCATGGTGCGCCCCATCCCGCCCACGATCAACGCCGCCACCAGTTCCAGCGACAGCGCCAGCTCGAATTGTTCGGGCAGGATGCGTGCGTAGAAATATGCAAAGAGCGCCCCCGAAAGTCCGCACAGCGCCGCGGAAATCGCAAAGCTGGTCAGCTTGTAGCGGAGCAGCGAGATGCCCATGATCTCGGCCGAATAGTCCCGGTCGCGGATGGCGATGAAGGCCCGGCCGACCCGGGTGCGGAACAGGTTCTGCACCGCCAGCAATGCCAGCACCGAGAAGATCGCGATCAGGATGAAATTCTCGCGCCTCGTGTCGATCTCCCAGCCCAGCAGGTTCGCCGTGGGTGTGTCCACCCCCACCATTCCGCCGGTCCAGGGCGCGAAGAGATCCTGCTCGATCAGGAAGATGACGATGAAATTCGCGCTCAGCGTGGCGACGGCGAGGTAGAGGCCCTTGATCCGCACCGAGGGCAGGCCGACGATCAGCCCCACGATGGCAGAAACCGCCACCGCGAAGGGGATCGCCAGGAAGGGCAGTATTCCCTCCGGCAGTGCTGGCCCAGCCAGCCCGTGGAAGATGGTGACCGAGTAGGCCCCTACCGCCACGAAGGCCGCGTGCCCCAGCGAGATCAGGCCGGTATAGCCCGTCACCACGTTCACGCCCACCACCGCGATCAGCAGGATGCCCATCTTGCAGGCGATCAGCACGACATAGTCGTTGGCGAAGGCGGCGATGCCCGCCAGCAGCAGCAGCGCGCCGATGAAGAAGGCCCACTTGTTGCGGTTGTTGAAGACGCTTTCGTCGGCGGTATAGCTGGACTTGAGGTTGCCGGTGATCATATCCGTTCCACCTCCTTTTGCCCGAACAGGCCGTGCGGCCGGATCAGGATCACGATCAGTACCGCGACATAGGGCACGATCTCGGCCCAGTCGCCGCCCAGTTGCCACTGGGTCATCGCCTCCAGCACGCCCACGACCATCGCGGCGATGAACACGCCGATATAGCTGTCCAGGCCCCCCATCAGCACGATCGCCAGCACCGAGAAACCGAACAGCCCCAGGCTGGGCGAGATGCCGTTGCGGGTGGCGAGGATGGCGCCCGCAACGGCGCCGGTGGTGGCCGCCAGCACCCAGGCGCGCGAGAACACCTTGGGCACGGATATCCCCATGGAATAGGCGGTGGACTGGTCCTCGGCGGTGGCGCGGATCGCCACGCCCGACTTGGTGAAACGCACCATCGCCACGATGCCCGCGAAGATCAGCAGCGCCACGATCATGTTCACGATATCCGCACCGAACAGGAAGATCTGCGTGCCGAAGGCGGTGAAGCGCACCGGCGTGTTCGGCGCGATATGGGGCACGAAATCCGCATCCGCCGTCCAGATCAGTTGCGCCGCGCCCGCCAGGATCGAGATCAGGCCCACGGTGATCATGATCATCGCGAAGACCGACTGCCCCATCAGCGGCCGCATCAGCGTGCGCTCGATGACGAGGCCGACCACCGCGTTGGCCAGCACCGCGCCGGTCAGGCCCAGCACGATGCGTGGCAGGTTGGCCACCCAGTCCAGCACCGCGCTCATGGGCGAGAACATCGGCAGGTTCTCGCGGGCGGCCACCAGCCAGGCGGGTTGCCACGAGGCCAGCCAGGACGGCGCCCATTCCATGCCGGGGACCAGCACCGCGAAGGTGTAGTAGAAATAGGCCCCGAACATGATGACGTAGCCATGGGCGAAATTCACCACCTTGGTGGCCTTGAAGACAGAGACCAGCCCCACGGCGATCAGCGCGTAGATCGCGCCCGACATCACCCCGTTGATGGCGAATTGCAGAAACTGGCCCATGTCTTCTCCCTGTCAGGCGGCGCTGCCGAGATAGGCTTCGATCACGTCGGGGTTGCGGCTTACCTCGCGCGGCGTGCCCTCGGCGATCTGCTGGCCGAAATTCAGCACGACGATATGGCTGCAGATGTCCATCACCAGCCCCATGTCGTGTTCCACCAGCAGGATCGTCGTGCCGAACTGCTCTTGCACGTCGAGGATGAAGCGCGCCATGTCGGCGGTTTCCTCGCGGTTCATGCCCGCCACCGGCTCGTCTAGAAGCAGCACGCGGGGCTGCATGGCCAGCGCGCGGGCCAGCTCCACCCGCTTTTGCAGGCCGTAGGGCAGGGCGGTGATCGGCGCCTTGCGGATATGGTCGATCTCGAGGAAGTCGATGACCTTTTCCTCGATCTCGGCGCGCAGCGCCATTTCCTCGCGCCGGGCCGAGCCGAAATAGGTCATGGCAGACCAGACATTGGCGTTGAGCCGCGTGTGTCCGCCCAGCTTGATGTTGTCGAGCACGGTCATGCCGCGAAACAGCGCGATGTTCTGGAAGGTGCGCGCCAGCCCCAGGTCCGCCCGCTTGTCCGGGCGCAGGCCGGTAATGTCGCGCCCGTCGAATTCCACCCGCCCGCGATCGGGCGTGTAGAACCCTGATATGGCGTTGAAAAGGCTTGTTTTTCCCGCTCCGTTCGGCCCGATCACGCCGGTGATCTCGCCCTCGCGCGCGGTGAAGCCGATGCCCTGAAGCGCCTTGATGCCGCCAAAGGACAGATGCAGATCGCTCACGCTCAGCATGACGTGGTCGTTCTCTCCCTTTCCGGCCGCCGCCCGCGGGCGTTGCCGGTCCTCCCTGTCAGTCTTTGCTCGCGGCGCCTCTGACGGGCGACCTGCCTGCACGACCATTGCCGGCAAAGACTAATATCTGACCCGCATCTTGCAACGATTTTGCGCATGTCCGTGCCCGGAACGCAGCGTCAACCGCCGCTTCGGGGCGACCTTTCAAATCCATGGAGGCCATCCTAGATATTCCGGTATTTGCAACTGTTACCGGAGGCGCGACGATGAGCGCGGCGAAGAAACTCACATGCCTTGCCTGCGGGCAGGTCAACCGCGTGCCGGCCGATCGGCTGGATGCGGGCCCGAAATGCGCGACCTGCGGCGCAAGGTTGCTCGATGGCAAGGTGTCCGAGGTCGATCCGAAGATCCTGGAAAAGGCCGCGCGCAACGACGACCTGCCCTTGGTGGTGGATTTCTGGGCGCCCTGGTGCGGGCCATGCCGGATGATGGCGCCGGAATTCGCGCGCGCGGCGGAGACTTTGAGAGGCCAGGCGCGGCTGGTGAAGCTGAATACCGAGGATCATCCGCAGGCCGGGCAGCGCTACGGGATCCGGGGCATTCCTACCATGGCCGGGTTCAAGGCCGGGCGGGAAAGCGCGCGCCAGAGCGGCGCGATGCGCGCGGGCGACATCGTGGGCTGGGTGCGCGGGCTCGGCTGACGCTCAGCCCCGGGCCAGTCCCAGCCCGCCGGCCAGGCTGTGCGCGGCGAGTTTCGGCAGCCGCCAGAGCAGTCCGCGCGCGATGTCGCCGTATTCCAGTTCGCCTGCGAGCATCCGCATGTAATCGTGCCGCAGCCTGTCCGACCGGCGGAAGGCCCGCAGGAAGCCCTCGCGCAGGGCCGGCGTGAAGATCGCCAGCCGGATCGCACGGGCCTGGACCAGCGAAAGATGGATCGGGGCCAGGCTTTCGCGGTAGCGGGGCAGGGCGGTCTCCGGACGGCCGCGGGCCAGTGCCTCGACCGCGGCCCGCGCCGCAAGCGCCCCGCTCTGCAACGCATATGCGATGCCCTCGCCGGTGATCGGGTCGACCAGACCGGCGGCATCCCCGGCCAGCAGGACCGGCCCCTTGCCGGGCGTTCTGCGAAAGGCGCCGAAGGGCATGAAATGCCCCTGCACGCGCTGCCCCGCCGGGTCGAGCCCCGGAGTTTCGATGTAGCAGCGCATCTGGCGCTTCATGTCCGGGTTGCGCCGGTGCAGCCCGCCGACGCCGACGGTGGTGCTGCCGGATTTGGGGAACCGCCAGCCATAACCCCAGTCCGCAGCGGCGAAATCGATCCGCACGGCCATGTCGGTCGTGGCGGGTGGCGGGGCCTCGATCTCCAGCGCGAGCCCCACCGTGCCATCCTCGAACGCGCGGCCGAAGAGCGCGCGGGCGGTGGCGCTGTTCACCCCGTCCGCTCCGATCATGAGCGGAGCGCTCAGGGTCTCGCCCGTGGCGAGACGCAGCCCGGGGCCGAGAGGATCGAGCGCGGCGATCTTTCGGCCCGAGAAATCCTGCGCACCCGCATCGAGCGCGGTGGCATGAAGATGGGCATCAAGGCCCATGCGGGTGGTCATGAACATCGCCGGCGCGTCATCGAGCCGGGCCAGCATGCGCCCATGCGCGTGAAACTCGAAGCTCCGGCGCGGCTCCAGCAAGCCGTCCGGCAGCTCTCGCCCGAGGATCGAGCCCGCAGCAGCCGCGCCGCGGCCGGTGACTCCGCCGCCGCACAGCTTGTTGCGCGGAAAGCGATGCCGATCGATCAGGGCGACGCGCAGGCCATTGCCGGCCGCGCATGTGGCTGCGGCCGCGCCTGCCGGGCCGGAGCCTATCACGATCAGGTCGAAACGAAGTGCCATGGACCCATCGAAAGCGGTTTACCCTATCGATGGCAACAGGCGATCTTTGGAGTGCCGGCGATGCGGGGGCGCGGGACCGGACGCTTGCCTTGCGCGGGCGACCTAAAGGCCGCTGGTCAGCCGCGGGCGCGCAGCGCTTCGGCCTCTGCGCGCATCGGAGCTTCGGTTCGGTCGCGGGTCCGCAAGGCATAGGCGATCGCCAGAAGCGCGGTGAGGGTGCCGCCGATCGCGTAGACGCCAAGCGCCCCCATCCAGCCGATGCCGAAGATCGCGAGAGCGAGAATTGCCGACACGAAGCCGGAGATGCTGCCGATCAGGATGCCACCGAATGCCATGCTTTAGTCCTCCTGGTGCAGGTTAGCCCCCTACACGTTTCAAAAAGTTTAAGCGCCGAATCGGGGCGAAAATGGGGCGCGGGGCGGGTGATTTCTGGTCCGCCCCGCGGCACGGTCACATCATCACGGTGACCTTGGTGCCGATCGGCACCCGTTGGTAGAGATCGATCACGTGGTCGTTCAGCATCCGGATGCAGCCATTGGAGACCGAGGTGCCGATCGAACGCGGCGCGTTGGTTCCGTGGATCCGGTAGAAGGTGTCGCGCCCGTTCTCGAACAGGTAGAGCGCGCGCGCCCCGAGCGGGTTCGATGGCCCGCCCGGCTGGACGTAATCGTTGTCCTTGAAGCGGCCATAGGCGTCCGGATCGCGCTCGATCATTTCGTCGGTAGGCCGCCAGGTGGGCCATTCCTTCTTGACCTCGATGATGGCGGTGCCGGTGAATTCGAGCCCGGCCCGCCCGACGCCCACGCCATACCGCAGCGCCACCCCCGGTTCGGTGACGTAGTAGAGGAAATGGCTCTTGGGCAGGACGATGATCTGTTCCGGCTCCAGGTCCCGCTTCACCCGGACGGTCTGCGGGAGCAGCTTCGGGTGAAGCCCGTATTGCGAAGAGCTCTGGGATTGAGCGCCTGCGGGCAGGGCTGCGGGAACCGTGGCCGCGGCCAGGGCGGTGGCGAGGAAATGTCTGCGGGGAATCATCTGATGAACTCGTCTCTTCTTGTTTCGGGCGCGGGCCACTGGGGCCGGGGCAGTTTGCCATGATCTCGCCGGAAATCAACGCAATGGGGGCGGTTCCGGGTCCGCGGGTGACGAAATTGTCAAAACCGGGAACGCGAAGACACCCGGCGGCGTTGAGCCCGCGCGCGGGCCCGCCACGGGCCGCGTCAGGCAAGACCGCAACGGAGGACACATGACCTTACGCACCACGCTTTCCGCCGCCGCCTCGATTCTCGCGCTCTGCGCGCCGCTGGCTCCCGCGCTGGCACAGGAAGACAGCCAGGGCGCGCCGGAGACGCAGCTGGGGGAGAATTTCACGCAGGACCAGCTCGACAGCTTCGTCGACGCGGCAATGCAGGTGGCCGAGCTGCGGCAGAGCTACCAGGCGCAGATGCAGGCGGCCGGAAGTGACACGGCGCGGCAGGAACTGGCGCAGCAGGCCACGCAGGAGATGCGCGCGGCGGTGAATGAAACCGAGGGGATGACCGTGGAGACCTACAACGCCATCGGTCAGGCGGCGCAGACCGACGAGGCGCTGAGCGAGCGAATCAATGCCATCGCGCGCGAGAAGATCCCGGCTGACCAGGCGCCCGACGAGGGCTGATCGCGCAGATTGTCCCGGCGAGCGGGCGTCCCTGCCGGGGGCGCCCGTTTCGTTTGGGCATGGGTCAGGGCGCGCGGGTCTCTTCGGCGATCCAGGCCAGGAAATCGGCATTCGCCTCCATCGGGATGCGCAGGATGGGGGGCGTGTCGTAGGGATGGAGGTCGCGCAGTTCGGCTTCCAGCGCGTCGCCGAGTTCGGGACGGGTCTTGAGCAGGAGCGGCACCTCCGTCTCCGAGGCGACTTCGCCGTTCCAGTGATAGAGGCTCCGGATCGGGGGATACCGATTTGCGCAGGCGGCCAGACGCGCCAGGATCAACGCCTGGGCGATCTCGTCGGCGCTGTCCTCGTCGGGGCAGTTGGTGAGAATGGCGAGCATCGGCATGGGCGGGAGTGTTCCGCCCGCGCCGGGGGCGTGTCAAGCAGGGTCTGGAACGCAAAAGGCGCGCGGCGGATCGCTCCGCCGCGCGCCTCGAATGCAGTCCCGGCCTGGATCAGGCGAGTTGCAGGTTCATCGCGGATTCGCGGCCGTCACGGCCGGATTCGACGTCGTAGGTCACCTTCTGGTCATCGGCCAGGCCGGTCAGGCCTGCGCGCTCGACGGCCGAGATGTGGACGAAGACGTCCTTGCCGCCCGAGTCGGGTGCGATGAAGCCGAAGCCTTTGGTTGCGTTGAACCATTTCACGGTGCCATTGGCCATATCCGTGGTCTCCCAATAGATGCTGCCCGCAGGGTGCGGCAGCCTGGCGTCAGTCGGTCTGTATCGAGGAACTGAGCGCCGGTTTGAAGGGAGACAGCAGGTCGAACGAGAATAACGTTAGCGCGCCCCGTGTGACAGGTCCGGGGCTTTGTGGCAAGAACAATCGGTGGACGGGGTGAAAAGAGTTGACTGCGTTCACGCGAAGATTGCGCGACAGGGCCGGGCGTGGGATGGGGAGCCATCCGCGCAAGCCCGCGCGGTGCAGGGAAGGAACGCCCCGGATGTCCTACAACGATTTCGTGAAGGCCCAGAACGCCGCCCGCACCCCCAAGCCCGCCGCTCCCGCCGCGCCCGGGGAGGCGCCCAAGAAGGAGGGGTAAGCGGTTCGGGGTGCTGGTAGGGCGGGGTTTACCCCGCCCTGCGAAACGAAGGTCCGACGGGTGCCGCCAGAATGCCGGCCCCGCACATCTTACCTGGCGAATTTCTTGTACTTGATCCGCTTGGGCTCCACCGCGTCCGGGCCGAGGCGGCGTTTCTTGTCTTCCTCGTAGGCCTCGAAATTGCCCTCGAACCATTCCACATGGGCCTCGCCCTCGAAGGCCAGGATATGCGTGCAGAGCCGGTCCAGGAAGAAGCGGTCGTGGCTGATGACCACCGCGCAGCCGGCGAAATCCTCCAGCGCGTCCTCGAGCGCGCGCAGCGTCTCCACGTCCAGATCGTTGGTGGGTTCGTCGAGCAGCAGCACGTTGCCGCCCTCCTTGAGCAGCCGGGCCATGTGCACCCGGTTGCGCTCGCCGCCCGACAAAAGCCCCACCTTCTTCTGCTGGTCGCCGCCCTTGAAGTTGAACGCCCCGCAATAGGCGCGGCTGTTGATCTCGGCATCGCCCAGGTGGATCACCTCGGCCCCGCCGCTGATCGCCTCCCAGACCGTGTTGTCCGGGTTCAGCGCGTCGCGCGACTGGTCCACATAGGACAGCTTCACAGTGTCGCCGTATGCGATGCTGCCCGCGTCGGGCGTGTCCTGCCCGGTCAGCATGCGGAACAGCGTGGTCTTGCCCGCGCCGTTCGGCCCGATCACCCCCACGATGCCGCCCGGCGGCAGCGAGAAGGACAGGTCCTCGATCAGCAGCTTGTTGCCATGGGCCTTGCGCAGCCCCTCCACCTCGATGACCTTGCCGCCCAGGCGCGGGCCGTTGGGAATGATGATCTGCGCGCGGCCGACGCGTTCGCGCTCGGACTGCCCGGCCATCTCGTTATAGGCGTTGATCCGGGCCTTGGACTTGGCCTGCCGGGCCTTGGCGCCCGCGCGGATCCATTCCAGTTCGCGCGCCAGCGTCTTCTGCTTGGCCTTGTCCTCGCGGGCCTCCTGCTCCAGCCGCTTGGCCTTCTGTTCCAGCCAGCTGGAATAGTTGCCCTCGTAGGGGATGCCCCTTCCACGGTCCAGTTCCAGGATCCAGCCGGTGATGTCGTCCAGGAAATAACGGTCATGGGTGACGATCAGGATGGTGCCCTTGTAGGCGATCAGGTGCTGTTGCAGCCAGGCGATGGTCTCGGCGTCGAGGTGGTTGGTGGGTTCGTCCAGCAGCAGCATGTCGGGCGCTTCGAGCAGCAGCTTGCACAGCGCCACGCGGCGTTTCTCGCCGCCCGAGAGGCTGTCGACGCTGGCCTCGTCCGGCGGGCAGCGCAGCGCCTCCAGCGCCACGTCGACCTGGCTGTCGAGATCCCAGAGGTTCTCGGCGTCGATCTCGTCCTGCAGCCTGGCCATCTCGTCGGCGGTCTCGTCGGAATAGTTCATCGCCAGCTCGTTGAACCGCTCGAGCTTGGCCTGCTTGGCCTTGACGCCTTCCATGACGTTGCCGCGCACGTTCAGATCCGGGTCCAGCTCGGGTTCCTGCGGCAGGTAACCCACGCGGGCACCCTGCGCGGCCCAGGCCTCGCCGCTGAAATCGGTATCGATGCCCGCCATGATGCGCAGCAGGGTGGACTTGCCCGCCCCGTTGACGCCCACGACGCCGATCTTCACCCCCGGCAGAAAGCTGAGACGGATGTTCTCGAAGGTCTTCTTGCCGCCCGGGTAGGTCTTGGAGAGGCCATCCATGTGATAGACGTACTGGTAGCTTGCCATTGGCGTTCGGTCCTTCGTGAAACGGTGAGGTTCGGAGGCCGTGATACCGAAGCGCGCGCGCCGGGGCAATCCGGGCGATTGACGGGGGCGATCGAAAGGCGGGATCGACACTGGCGATCGACACTGGCGATTGACACGGCCGCGGGGCTGGGGCTGTCTGCGCGGCGATGCGGGCAGGGGGCGGAATGTGATGTTGCCGGGCGAGACCGGGTTGCCGCCGGTCAGGCGGGGCCAGAGCGTGGGGCTGCTGGGCGGGTCGTTCGATCCGCCGCATGAAGGTCACGCGCATATCACCCGCGAGGCACTGAAGCGCTTCGGGCTGGACCGGGTGTGGTGGCTGGTCAGCCCCGGCAACCCGCTGAAGGCGCATGGCCCCGCGCCACTGGCGGAGCGGATGGCGGCCTGCCGGCGACTGATCCGCCACCCGCGCGTGCATGTCAGCGATTTCGAGGTGCGCGCTGGCACGCGCTACACCGCCCAGACCCTGGAGGCGCTGCGCGCAGCCTGCCCGGGCGTGCGGTTCGTCTGGCTGATGGGGGCCGACAACCTGGTGCAGTTCCACCGCTGGGACAGCTGGCGCGAGATCATCGAGGCGGTGCCGCTGGGCGTGCTGGCGCGCCCGGGCCAGCGGCTGGCGGGGCGCAACGCCGTTGCTGCAAGAAGCTACCGCGCGGCGCGGATCCCGCCCGAGGCGAGCCGGCTCTTGCCCCTGGCGGAGGCCCCGGCCTGGTGCTTCGTGGAGGTGCCGCTGATGGATGTCAGCTCAAGCGCGATCCGGGCCCGCGGCGACTGGCGGGGCGCGTAGCCCGGCCGCGGCCAGCCCCGCGCCGAGCACCAGCGCAAGCCCCGCCCAGCCCAGCGCATCGGGCAGATCGCCGAACACCGCCCATCCCAGCGCCACCGCGGCAGGAAGCTGGAAATAGACGAGCGGCGCCAGGCGCGTGGCAGGTGCGGCGGCATAGGCCACCAGAAGCAGCAGGTTGCCCAGCATGGAGCAGAACGCCGACAGCCCCATCGGCACCGCGATCGCGACCGACATCGCCGGGAATGCGGGCAGGGCCAGCGGTGTCAGCAGCAGCGCGCCGATCCAGAGCTGCGAGATCAGCAGCCCGCGCGGCCGCGCCAGCGTGGACAGCCAGCGCGAGCTGGTCAGGTAACCGCCATAGCTCAGGCCCGCCAGAACGGCGAAGCCCATCCCCGGCGCGGCGCCGAAGCCCGGCCGCACCACCAGCAGCACCCCGACGAAGCCCAGCAGCACCAGCGCGGTGCGTGCGGGTGTGATGCGCTCGCCCAGCAGGGTGGCCGACAGCGCGTAGGAGATGATCGGCCCGATGAAGAAGGCGGCGTAGACATCCGCCACCGGGGCGGTGCGCAGCGCGGTCAGGATCGAGCTGACACCGGCGGCCAGCAGCAGGCCGCGCAGCCAGATCCGCCAGTCCACCAGCAGGCGCAGCGTGTCCGGCGGGGCAAAAGGCAGCATCATCAGCGCGCCCAGCGCGAAACGCGACCAAGCCACGAAGAACGGGCTGACCCCGGCGCCATCGGTCAGCAGCTTGCCCGCCGTGTCGCCCGCAGGCACCAGCGACATGGCGACGAACATGATGCCGGCGGCCTTCCACATGCCCGCGGCAGTAGCATGCCCCGAAATCGCGAAAAAGTCGGATCGGGATGCTTGTGCCCGCAGCCACGTCTTGATTTACTCCGGGCGACGAACCAACCTGCGCTGACACATGACCCGTTCCCCGTCCCGAAGGCTGTTTCTTGGCGCAGTCCTCTCTTCCGTAGCGGGAGCCGCATTCGCGGGCGCCCCCACGGTCTCGCTGCGCCCGGTGGCGCGCGGCACCGAGCTGTGGAAGCGCGGGGTGGATACCGCGGCCGAGATCGAGGCCCGCGCCCGTCTTGCCGGCACGGTGTCCTTTGCGGTGGCCGACGTCGGGACCGGGCAGGTGCTGGAGGTTGGCCGTGCCGCTGCGGGCCTGCCCCCGGCCAGCGTCGCCAAGGCGGTTACCGCGCTCTACGCGCTCGAGGTGCTCGGGGCGGGGCATCGCTTCTCCACCCGCGTCCTGGCCACCGGCCCGGTGGAGGCCGG
>Ga0208112_100483_pt1 | contig 32669 bp, 36 predicted proteins | sample HotLakConsoUCCLE_FD_184736 | JGI IMG/M metagenome (GOLD analysis project Ga0208112, IMG submission 184736) | Hypersaline microbial mat communities from Hot Lake, Washington, USA - Hot Lake Consortium UCC-LE (SPAdes) (version 2) ... | reverse complement strand
CGCAACGGCCGCTCGGCTGCGCAACCCCGACCAGCTCCGCCGAGCGCCCGTTGCTCCCACGGCGGGAAACCGCCAAACTCACGCCGCGGCTCTGCTTTCGGCTGGATGAAGAAACGGGGTCACAGCAGCCCGCCTCGGGTGAGGCGGGCTTGCTGCAAACAGTGCTGGTTGCGGGGGCGCGCAACCGCCTTAACCTGCTGTTTATTGCTCCAAAGCTAAACGCTCTTCCGCAGGCTACTGAAGAGGCTCCTGAAGTGAGATATGCACGAAAACTCGATCGTAGCGCTTCTCGAATCCATATGTGACTTGATATTCGCTGCCGGTATTCAAGATTGCAATACCGGAGCAATCCCGCCGATCCGCCGCAGTCACGACCTCTCGTCGATCTGCTATCTGTAGGATACGTATGCCCTGCATGCCGGATGGTCCATCGTTGAAGGCGGCCTGGACGTACTCTATGGCCTTTTGATCGTGACAACTTGGAAATTCCCCAGAGTACTCGATTCCGGTATCGCCTCCCTCCATTAAATTGACCACCAAGAACAGCGCACCAATTCCAAGAACCGCTATAGAAAGATTTTTTAGACTAAAACTAAACAGACTTTCTTCTGAACCTCGACTAGACTGATCTTCAGATGGCATTCGCGCACTAGCTCTAGCCATGTGTAAAAATACGACGAATGCCAGAAGCGCCGCAATTAGAGTGAGCAGCAGGATTATTTCTCCATCGATTTTCTGCCTATGCTCAATAGTGAATCCATTGCCTGGAGCTCCATTAGAGACACGATTGTCCGAATTGCCTACTTGGGATTGCTCCAAGAAATCATCGGCCCGTACCGGAACACCGAACTGATCATCCCCATCCTGACTTAATAGATCGTAAGGCTTCGCGCTCTTGCCGGCTAGGTGCTCTTTCAAGTCGTGATAGTTTTTATCAGGATCGTAGTCCAACGATAAAGTCACAAGAGGGTCAGCGCCTTCCGGAGCCGACTTGAACCCGTAGCTGATCTTACGTTGAGATCCGGTGTTCAGAACTACAGTAGCTGAACACATTCGATAGTCTTCTTTGATGTCATCAATATCTATGACATACGCCTCGCCAAACAAGTTATGATGCTTACCAACGTTGTCAATCTTCTCATGAAGCTTAGTTTGAGCTTCGTGACTGCCGCATTCCGGAAGGTCACCTGCCTTCGAATGAGAAGTAATAGCGATTAGATGCACCACAACAAGAAAATAAATAACGAAATTGATGCGCAAGGCCTACCCCCTATGAATAATTACTAATCTTTTTATATCGGCACATATATTGATAATCAACTACGCTGCAAAAGTAGAGCTGTGGCAATATCTCTATCGAATCACTCTCAACCGTATTATTCCTCTGGACGCGTGTACCCGCGCCCCTTGCGCGGACGGGGTGACCGCAGCCTACGCTGCCGCCGGGCATTATCCTCGGCCCGCTCCTTCCAGCTCGGCGCGCGATCGTCGTCATCATCGCCGCCGGCCCGGTCCGCTCCTTCCACAAACTCCGCCGCATCATTAAATCTCACGGTCAGCTCGTAATCCTTCGGATCGCGCTTGCGCCAAAGCCCCTGATCCCGAGCAGCCTCGAAGAAATCCTGCCGCCCCTTATGACGCGCGGCGGGATCGGCGCTTTGCGCCTTCTTCACGGTCTGCGCCCGCCCTAGCCCGAGAGAACGCATTTCCCGCGCCTCGATCTTGGCGAGCGCCCGCTTCCTGCGCTCGATGTCCAGCTTCTCGCGCGCATGGCGGCGGGCGAGCGTCTCGCGCTCAAGACGGTGCCGCTCCTTCGGATCGAGATGGGTGAGCTTCTGGATGTGTCCGAGCACGGAGCGCAGCGCCGGCGTACGCCCGATCAGATCGGCGACGGCGCTGCGCACGCGGAACAGGATGCCTCGACTTTCGCGCTGCTGCGCCGCATGCAAAGCGAGCTTCTCGGACGCCTGGCGGACGAGAAGCTCCTGCTCGGCGCCGGCGAGTTCGGCCCGCCGCTTCGCCTGGTTTTCGGCGAAGCGTTTTTCGAGCGCGGCGCGCCGCTGTTCGCGCAGACGATCAAACTCGGCATCCTTCGCCGCCTGACGGCGCTGGCGCATCTGCTCTTTCGCCTGATCGGCGGTCGGGAGTTGCTCCGGCGTCAGCGGCGCGAGTTTCGCCTTGATCTGTTTCGCCGTGTGACCTTTGACGTAGCGCGAAAGGCTGTGCACCTGCCCGAATTTATCCACCACGACAAATCCGCGCCGGTCGCCCCTCGCCAGCATGTAACCCTTCTGCTCAAGCGCGGCGCGGAAGGCGGCGGCGCTGTCGGACTGCTCGTAGGCGTCGGTGATTTCAGCCCGGCGCTGTTCGGTGTCGATGCCGGTCTTTTCGGTATAGGCGGTCTCGGCGAGCGTGGGTTCGAGCTTCTCCTTTTCGAAGCGCTGCTTCTTCTCCCATGCCTTCAGGCCGGGGGGCAGGTCGAGGCCGTATTTTCGGGCCAGTTCGCACGAGAGATCGCACAGCCGGCGATGGTCGTGCGCCATGTGGATTGCCCGCATTTTCTCAAGGTCGATCCGCGACCAGACGACATGGCAGTGCTCGCGCCCGTGCTTGACGTGGAAGACGACGGCGCGCGGCTGGCCCGTGAGGCCGAGCCGCTCCTCGATGGCCGCGATGGCCTCATCATATTGTTCGCGCGTCAGCGGCGCGGACGGGTTGATGGAGAGGCTGTAGAGATACTGCTTCGCCCGCGTGCCGGACGCCACTGCCGCGAACTCGGCGAACGCGCCATGCAGGTCCTCGGCCACCGCGCCGTAGACCTCGGCGATTTCCACCCGCTCGTTGTCGAGGGCGTTCATCAGGTGGGTGGCAAGATCGTCGCCATGGCCGCGCTGGCTGCCTTTGAGGATCATGGCGCGCGCTCCAGCGCTTCGAACAGCGCGACGCGCATATCGGCGATATCCCGGCAGGCGGCTTCGATGTCCTGCCGGTAGCGCTCGGAAGGCCCGCCATCGGCGGCCTTGATGAGCGCTGATTTTAGCAGGCCGATATTGCCGAGGAGCTGCGCAACCTGCTCGCGCTCCATGACCGGGCGGCGGCTTGCGCGCAGCGGCGTCTGGTTCAGAACGGCAAAGCGGATCAGCGAAGCGACCGACACCCCGGCGCGGCTGGCCTGCTCTCTGACGAGAGCCGCCTCCTCGTCGGTGAAGCGCGCCTTGAGGGCGATCTCGCGCTGCCGTTTTTCGCTGCCGCTGCGGGCCATCTCTCCTTTCCTCGTGCTCGCGGGCGCAGGGGCGCCCCCTGCCCGTGGTCCGGCGCCGGAACGCCGGTCGTGGTCCAGCACCGAAATGCTGGTCGATGGGGTTCCACCAGGCCGCCGCAGGCGGCGGGCCATGCCGCACGCGCTATTCGCGCTTCGCGGCGTGGAGGGGAGAGCCGAAATCTCCCCTTGGTCGAAGCCGGTGCCGAAACACCGGTCGTGGTCCAGGACGCGAAAGTCCTGGTCGTGCGCGGGCGACGAAACGCCCGTCCATGGTTCGGTCCAGGTGGAGAGGGAAGTCTCCAAGTCCTGGTCGTCGTTCAGGGTGCGAGAACCCTGATCGATGGGGTTCCAAGGGGAGAGCCGAAGTCTCCCTTTGGCGGCCGTTCCAAGTGTTCACACGCGGGGATGGTCGGACGCAGCGGCGGCAAGCGTCCACGTCATGAACTGGTCATGACGGACGATGCCCTCTCGCCTCATGGCGAAGGGCGTGCCGCTGCGATCGGCTGATAAGGCTCGATGCCGCAATCAGCCGACGAGCCGGGGGATGCAACGGGGGGCGGCTTTAGCCCCCCTTGCCAAGATGGCGCGGGGACCCCGCGCACATCTTGTATCCGCTCCTAACGGCCACTTTTCCATTATGCAGGAAGGGGTATTAAGGATGCGTTAACCTTCGGCGCGGGATCACCCTGGTTGCCATACGCCGGGTTGATGGGTTTTTTACCAGAGTTTATCGCCATTGGTCAAGAATTGGTCACGGGTGGGTACTTCAGGGGCCGGTTTCGCCGCCCCCGTGCCGGGCGATGTATTCGGCCTCCTTTTCGGCGATGTAGAGCGAAAGCTCGTCATCGACGCGGTTCTCGGCCGCGACCAGCGAGGGCCAGCGTCCGAACCGGTCCGGGAAAAAGGCGGCGCCCGCTTCCTTGATCAGGAAGCGGGCAAACGCCGCGTCATTGAGGCCGATGACAAGATGAAGCGCAGCCAGGCCCGTCACGGCGTCGGGTTCGTTGACATCGGCGCCGCGCTGAAGCGCGGCCCGCACGCCGGGAATATCGCCGGCGTGAACGGCCCGCCGGAACGCTTCGCCCGGCGTGCCGGGGACCGGCTTGTCCGGTTCGCCCGCGCCAGTGTGCTTGTCGGTCCCGCTCATGACAAAGCCTCATCCGCCTTTACACTCAGCGGCTCGCTCTTGTTGCCGGTGAGCCGCACGGCAAGCTGGCGGATTGCGTTTTCGGTGTCCGCGTACAGGACAGCCCGTTCGAGCAGCGTGGAACCGGTCCCGGCGGGACCGGGATAGCGCAGCGTGTAGGTCTTCGGCTGCCTCGTGAGGCAACTGCGCAGAAAGCCATGCACGTAATGCCCCGAGAAAACGAGCGTGCCCTCATAGCGGTGCCGTCGCGGCGAGCCGCCCTGCCTTTGCATATCATGGGTTTCTTCGGCGACTGCCAGATACGGCTTTTCGGGTTCGTGGTCAAACCGCGCCTCCGCATAAGGAGCGCCGCCCGCGCGTGTGCGATCCCACGGCTCGGCGTGAATGACATACGCGCCGGCGAACACGACGGCGAGCTTGCGCGCCTGCTGTCTGTCCCGGTCGCCAAAATACCCCGCCAGGGTCTCGCCGATCTCGCCCGCTGCGGCGCTCACGCCCACGCTCTCAAGGAACCGCGCGCACATATCGACATAGGAGTCTGAAGTGCGGTGCGATCCGGCGACGAAGCGCTGCAGGGTCGAGAGCGGCAGCTCGCGCCTGCGCGCGTCGGCTTCCTCGATGCGGCGCTGCAGTGTCGGAGTGCCGACGCGGTGCTCTTCCATGTAGCGCCGCAGGCTGCGCCGGATGCGCGCGCGCTCCTTCTGGTCAAAAGCTTCGCGGGCCGCGCCTTCGTTCATCGCCTCATCATGACCAGTCTCTGAACAGTACCGGCGTCAGCCCCGCCGCCATCCTCCGATGCGAACGGACGCCTTCGCAGGCGCCAAGAATAGCAGGAGGACGGCGCGATGTGGATCGCCGGATTGTCATTCTTCATTCTGTTCCTGATCCTGTGCGGCTGGCGCATGGAGGGCGAAGGCCCTCGCACCCATGGCTCGGCAGGCTGGTGCCGCGTCTGGCCGCTCTTCAAGAAAGGCTTCATGAAGCGCCGCGGGCTTCTGGTCGGTGACTGGAACGGCCTCGTGCCCATCCACTACGAGCAGACCCACGCCATCACCTTTGGTGCGACAGGCGGCGGCAAGGGCACGACCGCCGTACTGCCCAACCTGCTTTCCTATCCTTACGTCTTCCTGCTCGATCCCGGCGGCGAGAACACCGCCGTCGCCGCGAAGCACTGGCGCGAGTCCGGCTACGAGCTCGGCTGCATCAATTTCTTCGGCATGCACGGGGATGCGCCCTGGTCGCTCCCCGCGCACGGCTTCAACCCTCTCGACCTGCTCGACCCCAACAGCATGACGTTTGCCGCCGACGCGCTGGTGATCGCCGACATGCTGATCGGCCGCAGCGGCAAGGAGAGTGAGGCCGGCAGCTTCTTCAAGAATACGGCGCGCGGGCACCTGCGTGATTTCATCGTCCATTGCAAGACGGCCGAGCCTGCGGAGCGGCAAAACCTCGCCACCGTTTTCGAGTACGCGCACTGCGATGCCGGGGCGTGGGAAGAGCTGCTTGCGGGGATGAAGGCGAACGATGCCTGCGGCGGCATCGCCCGCATCGGCGCGATCGCACTTGAGCGCCGCGAGGCGCAGGCGCCCGAAGAGTTCTCGGCCGTGCTCTCGACCATGCAGGAGCATCTCAACTGGATGATCGATATCCAGGTGCGGACGTTCCTGAGCCGCAGCGATGTCGATTTCTCGATCCTGAAGGGGAGCCGGCAGGATCAGCGCGGCGGGATCGTCAGCGTCATCCTGCCCCTGCAATACAACCAGACTCACGCCGCGATCTCGCGCCTCGCGATGGCGTGCGCGGTGCTGACGATGCAGCGCGCGCCCCTCGCCCGCGAGAAGGTGCTCTTCGTCATCGACGAGGCTGCCGACCTCGGCAGGATCGAGCATTTGCCCCAGTGGCTGGCAACCTTGCGCAAGTACCAGGTCGTGCTGTGGCCGATCTTTCAGAACATGGGCCAGCTCGCCGAGCTCTACGGTCGCGGCTGGCAGACGCTGACCGCCAACTGCGGGCTGCTGCAAATCCTCTCGATCGGCAACGAGCTGGAAACCGCCGAGCATACCGAACGACTGCTCGGCAAGTGCACCATCGAAACCGTCACCACCAACGGCAGGGGCGAGCGCAGCATTTCGCAGGCCGCGCGGGCGCTGCTGACGGCGGACGAACTGCGCCGTCTTGAGAGCGACAGGCAAATCGTGCTGATCGGCAACATGCGTCCGATCAAGCTGCACCAGACCCCCTACTGGAAGCGCAGCGAACTGGAAGGGCGGTTTCATCCCAACCCCTACTACACGGGGAAGTCCGGCAGGCCCTCGCTGACCCGCGCGCTCTGCGGCCGGCTCTACTACGCGCTGATCTGGATCATGGCGCCCCATCCTGTCGCCGCCGTCATCATCGCGCTGACGGCAGCATATCTGGCCGCGCCCTTCGTCCTCGCCATGATCGAAGGAGCCACGCGGTCATGAGCCTCATCGTCGGCGTCATCATGTACGTCCTGTTCTCCTATGCCTTCGCGGCCCTGCTGCCGCTGGTCTGCGAGGGCATCGGGGCGCTCGTGCGCTTTCTGGCGCTGGCCGTGAAGGTCACGGTGGAATCGCTGCTGAGGCTCGCCGCTCTCATCCTCGACCTGCTGTTCCGGGGCGTCTGGCTCGCGGGCCGGGGCTCGTGGCTCGGCGCGGTGTTCCTGTACTTCCTGATCTGCGAGGTCTTGCGGGGCGAAGGCGCCGACGAGCAAGAGGCGGCATGGGACGATGACGCTGAAGCCGCAGATGCGGACCTGGTCGAAGCCGCCATGACGCTTCTCGGCCTCGCGCCCGGCTTCACGCGCGCCGAGCTCGAAGCCGCCTTCAAGGCGGCGATCAAGCGGGCGCATCCCGATGCTGGCGGCTCGATCACGCAGGCGCAGGCCGTGAATGCGGCCCGCGCTCTGCTGATCCCTCTCGCCGCCTGACCATGCCCGCCATCAGCGTGACCAGGCTGTGAACAGGACCTTCGCGGGGACGGCTGCGATGCTTGCCGGGAAGCATGGAGAAGGAGGACTGTCCAATGCTACCGACCAGGAAGACCGCAACGAACGCGCCGGCGAAAACCGGCGCGTTCGGCCGCGCGCTGGAGCGCTTCCGCGAGAAGCGCAAGGCGGATAACCGGATCATCCGCATCGGCTTCATCGTCGATGCGACCGGGAGCCGGCAGGCGACCTGGGAACAGGCGCAGACCGTTCAGGCGCGGATGTTCCAGTCTCTCGCCGCGCTCGGCAAAGCCGAGCTTCGGCTCGTGCATTTTGGGGGCGGCGCGCTCACCGACCACGGCTGGAGCAACGATACCAAAATGCTCGCCCGCAAGATGGCGGGCATCCGCTGCCGCCAGGGGCTCACGCAGGTGCTCGACGCTCTGGACCTGTTCCTGTTCGGCGAGAAGCCGGACGCGCTGATCCTCGTCGGCGACGCCTTTGAGGAAGATTCCGATGCGCTCGTGAATTTCCTGCGGGTGTTCGTGTGGCGGCCGGTCCCGGTCTTCGCCTTCCTCGAAGGTGATGACGAAGCGGCTGCGGAATCCTTCCGCGTGATCGCCGCGAAGACCGGCGGCCGGTTCGCGCGCCTCGGCGATGATCTGCCGCTCGGCGATCTGTGCGAGGGCGTCGCGCTGCTGGCCGGCGGCGGCGAGAAGGCCGTGCAGCGTCTCTCGAACGCGCGCGCCCGCAGGCTGCTGCTGACCGGTCCCGGCGGCAGGACGAGCTGAAGGGCACGGCCATGACCATCAAGACCGACGTGAAGCTGGACGACGCCTTCAGCGGCAGGACGGCGCAGGCCGAAGACAAGGCCGCGGACGTGCCGGAGCGCATTCGCCGTCATGCCCCCGTCCCGGCCCTGCGGCCGGACGGGGGCTGGAAGGCGCGGGCGGACGAAGTGGACCGCCGCGTGCGCGAGCAACAGGAAGCACAGAAGGCGCGGAACGAATGGGCCGCGCGCCGGCAGCAGGCGCAGCGGGACCGCGCCCTGAAGACGAAATTCGGTAGGAGCGTGAGATGAAGAAGAAGCAAGACATGGTCGAAATCGTCACCGCCGTCGCCGATCGTGAAGCCATCGCCTTCGCGACGATGATGGCCGAAAAACACGGCCTCGAAGGGCCGACCTTCTTCCTGAACTGGCTGATCAACGAAGCCATGCGCCAGGCAATGAAAGGCGAGAACTGGTCGTCTTCGATGACCGACGCCTACTGCCCGCGCCAGGATGGCCCCGATCTCGATGACGGCATTCCCTTTTGAGAAGGAGGCGACGCCATGGATGCATACGTCAATGAAAGACTGATCGATCGTCTCGAAACGCAGGGCGATGACGAACTGCGCGCGCTCATCGCCCGCGCCCGCGACATCCTCGCGGCCCGCGAGGACAAGCGGAAGAAAGAGGCGATCGCCGCCATCCGGCAGCTCGCCGCCGAGCACGGGCTGGGCGTTACGGTCAAAAAGCCCGCCCGCAGGCGCGGCCGTCCGCCCAAATCGAAATCATCTTGAGCGGCAGCGATTCGCCTGCTGAATTCAAAGGAACAGGAGCCAGAAATGACAGGATGGAAGAAAGCCTCACTACCGGAAACCGAAGTGCGCGAAGCGCTTGCAACGGCCCATGAGGCGCTGACGGAAATAGCGCTCACCAGGGGCCTCGACCCCAAGGGCGAGCACGCGCGCGATCTGTGCGATGCCGCCCTGCGCAAAATCAATACCGGCGTGCGGCGCGCCCGGAACGGGCGCTAGAGCTCGATGATGCAGGTTTCGACCGCATCTTCGAGCTCTTCTTTTGTCAGCTGATCGGCGGTGCGGCGGCCGGGCAGGACCGGCTGGTTCTCCTTCAGATGCAGCAGCAGCGCTTCGCGGATATTGGACTTCGCGGCTTCGGCCGTTTCACCGCGCGACACGCAGCCCGGCACCTCCGGGACGTCGATCCAGTAGTCTGTCCCTTCCGCCTTGCGGATGATGGCAAGGTACTTCGGCATGGCGTGTCTCCTTCTCGAAGGGCGGCGGAGGTCCGAAGACCTCCGCCGGCTTGCGGTGAAGGAAGAGCGCTTACGCGCTCTCCCCCTCTTCGGCTTTGGGATCAAAGGCCCGCAGAACGACGCGGCCCGAGCCTACCGGAACCAGGTCGAGCTGGAGCGTGAAGCCCTCGCCGTCCTTGTGATCCCATGCGGCCCCGATCCGGGTCCAGGGCGCCTTCTCGCGATCGGGAACATGATAGGCGATCAGGGCCGGTGCCTTCTTCTCTTCTGCGTTCTTCTTTTCAGTCTGTGCCATTGGTCTTCTCCTTCTGGTTTCGTTTCAAGATGACTGGGGCGGCAAGACCGGGCATCAGCGGCGCAAAGCACCGTGAGGGGAACGGGCAACACGGTCCGGCGCAGCCGGAGTGGTGCGGGCAGCCCGTTGCTTTGGGCCGCGCCCGGTCCAGAACCGATTGTCATTGAAACGAAACCGCAGAAGGCGAAGCCGGCACCGACATGATGCGCGTGGAAGAGACCCCGGCCCGGCTGTCCTCGTTCATGGCTCTCCGATGGCTGGGCCCGCCCGCCCCGCATCCGGACTGCCGCCGGCGATCCCCACGGCGAGGCCCGCTCCTGCCTGCGCTCCCTTCCGGTCGGCGCGCCGCCGTCCGCCTGCCTGCGCTCGTAATCAAAGCCGAAGAGGAAATGACGCAGCGCCGCTTCCGGCACTGCGCCGGTGGTATCAGGCCGCAGCCTTGCGGTATCGCTCTTCGATGGGGACCAGCCTGCCCTTGAGCGCGCGGCGGACGTGGGCGGCAATGACACGGCGCGCGAACTCGCCCGGCAGAACGCCGGCTTCAGCTTCGGCATGAATGCCGAGGAAGCTGCGATAGCCGGTTTCGCTGAGGAACGGCCGGTCGTGTGCCACCGCATGGGCGCTGAAGCCCGGCCAGTAGCCGCACCGGGCGCCGATACCGAAGAGGCCATCGATCTCGATGCGCACCTGCATACCATCGCATTCGATGAGGAAGCTGCCGGACTGGCCCCATAGCGGCACTTCGCCCGCAGCAGCCGCCGTCTCGCGGTCGAGGACGCAGCCCGGTGCCTCCGGCCCGGCCAGAATGCCGGGCTCGCCGCCATTCAGCTTGAGCGCAAGCTTTCGCGCCTCCTCGCGCAGCCGCATGGTCTCGTCGATATTGCCGGCGAGCATCGCGGCGTGATGCTGGCGCAGCAGCACCCGAAAGTAGGGCAGCGCTTCCGCCATGGCGCCCGGCAGATGAGCGGTCTCCCGCTCGATCCGCCGGGCCCGGTTGTCGGCCTCGGCGCCGCGCAGCAGCGCATCGAAGCCGAGCTGCCCGGTATCAGGCTGGAAGGTGCTCATGCCGCACCTCCCGCCGCCCGTTCGGCAGCCTGCGCGAGGGCCTGCGGATTCTCGGTGATACAGCAGGCGTTCCAGGCCGCGCGGGCATAGACGCTCAGGGTGTGCACCGCCCGGAAGTGCAGGTCGCGTTCGACCGGCAGGCCGAAGGCGCCGCGCACGCTCTCCAGCTCGGAAATCCGCACGCTGCCAAGCTCGGGACAGCCCATGCCGAGGTCGCACAGGCCGAAGGCGATGTCGGGCTCTTCGGGATCGAGCTCGGTCAGCAACCAGGTGCAGTTCGCATCCGGCGTGAAGAGCTTGACGACCGGCAGGAAGTCGGGTTCCGGCTGGCCCTGCTCCTGGCGCTCGGCCATCAGACGGCCGTTGCGCAAGAGCTGTTCACGGATCGATGTGGTCAAGAGTTTCATATCTCGTCTCCTTTCGTTTCGAGGTTTTCTCAAGACGCGAAAGAAGGAGCCGGGCGATAAAGCCGGCCTGTCATGCCCAACACGGTCCCTCGAAGGCTCCGCCGCAGAGGGAGTGGTGCGGGCCGGGCATTGACGGGCCGGCGCGCCCGGCCAGGGAGCGTCAGACTTGAGAAAACCGGGCGAAGGAGACGAGTTGGGGTGAAGCGGCCGGGACGATCCGGCTCAGCGGTTGAGGCTCTCGATGTCGATGCCGCCCGCGCCGACAAGGGCCGCCTGCTCCAGCAGCCGCCGCGTCTGCTTGTCGCTCAGATCGACGGTGCGCGGCGCGCCGTCACAGTGAAGCGCGGTCCCGGACAGGATGATATCGGCCTCGATGCTGCCGCCGGCGGCAAGGTGGCTGTGCAGCAGCTCATTGATGCGGATGCTGGTCTGCTGGGCGGGGCCGGGCCTGCGGTAGTTGCCGAACCGGCGGCGCAGATTGACGCTCTCGCCGATATAGTGGCGTTCGGCGGTCGCACCGGTCAGCCGCAGACGATAGAGCGCCGGCTCCGCCGGTGCGGCGGGGAAGATGAGCGCGCCGCCCTCACCCACGATGACGGCGCCGAGCCGCCGCCAGCGCATGTCGATCGAAAGCCGTACACCGCCGCCCGGCACATCTTCGAGATCATCTTCGTTGAAGCTGGCCCTGGCAGGCGTGCGCGGCTTGGCCGGCTGGCCTGGCTCGCTGCGCTGGAAGGTGACCTTCTCGCCGGCGAGGTCAAGCTCGTCCGTCTTCCAGCCCGCGGACAGCCATGCGCCGGACTGCCGGCCATTGCTGGCATCGTTGGCCCACCACGCCTGATAGGTCCGGGCGCTGGCCGGCAGGGCGAAGCCAAGGATTTGCTCGATGGCGGCAAAGCTGAGCCGCTGCCGCTCTGTGCGGGCGCTCGCAAGGTGATCCAGTAAGGGGCGGTATTTGCTCATCAGCCTCCAGAGTGTTCCCGGTTTGAGCTTAGGCCGATTCGGGCCTTCTCTTCCAATGACTTGGTGTCGATTGCCTGCTCCTCCGGGCATTTGCAGCCGGCAGGCCAGTTCGGCCTTTCAGACCACGATTTCCAGCAGACGGGCGCGCTGCGCGGCGCAAGCGTGAAGCTCCTCCACATCCGTTGCGGTCCCCAATGCTGAAGCGTGGGGGATGCGCCGCGGCGCCCGCCTGCTCCTCCCGTGGCGCCATGAAAGGTCCGGACTGGCCGGGCCTGACAAACAGCCATGGAGGAAAACATGCAATCAATCACCTTCACATTCACCCAGGCCGCAAGCGGTGCGGCCAAGCCCAAACGCGGCTTCACGATCTTCTGGATGATGATCATCGCCATCGCCATTCTGGATGACGGCGAGCGCCGCGAGAAAGAACGGCAGCGCCAGCGCACGCAGGCGCAAAAACCTGCCGCGCCGCGTACCTAGCGGCTGAAGCGCGGCCCGCCCGGCGTGGCGGGCCGCCTGCCTGCCTGCTCTCAAGGGCATATTTTCCGGGTTAATCTGCCCTCAAGAGCACAGAGCTTGACTTGCGACCAAAATGCCGTGTATGCTCGTAAGAGCACAAAAAACGATTTTAAAAGCCCTTAAGAGCATACGATGACCGCAAGGAACCTTCTGACCAAAGCCCCGCCCTACGCCGTCGAGGACGCCATCCGGCGCCTCGGCGCGAACCTGCGCACGGCGCGGCTGCGCCGCAATCTCACGATCGAGGAGGTGGCGCAGAAGATCGGCACCGGGCCGCGCGCGGTCATGGATGCCGAGAAGGGCAAGCCGTCCACGGGCGTGGCAGTCTATACGGCCTTGCTCTGGACCTACGACCTGCTCGGCCCCTTCGCGGACCTTGCCGATCCCGCCCGCGATCAGGAAGGCATGGCCCTTGAGCGCGCGAGCGGCCGTGTCCGCGCCCGCAGCGCCGGGGACCTCGACAATGACTTCTGAGTGCTTCGTCTACATCATGCTGCCCGGCGCGACTTCATTCGTGACGGCGGGCCGCTTCGTGCTGGAGAGCGACCGCACCGGGGTTGCGGTCGGACGGTTTGTCTATGGCCGCAGCTATCTTGAGCGTGCCGGGGCGGTGCCGAACGATCCGCTTGAACTCAAGCTCGGCAGGAGCACCCATAGCACGGCGGCGCTCGGCGGCGTGTTCGGCGCGCTGCGCGATGCCGGGCCTGACTATTGGGGCCGGCGCGTCATCGAAAAACATGCGGGCAAGCCGCAGCTCGGCGAGCTCGACTATCTGCTTTATGCGCCGGACGACCGCGCCGGCGCGCTCGGCTTCGGCCTTGGCCCGGAGCCGCCCGCCCCCAAGCGGACATTCAACAGGACGCTGCAACTCGGCAAGCTGATGACGCTCGCCGACTCGATCATCGCCGACGGCAAGCCGCCCGCAGGGACCGAAGCCGACCAGGTGGAAGACCTGATGCTGGTCGGCACCTCGATGGGCGGCGCCCGCCCCAAGGCGGTGGTTGAGGACGAGGACGGGCTCTGGATCGCGAAATTCACGCGGCCTGATGACAAGTGGAATCACGCGCGGACGGAGCACGCGATGCTGCTGCTCGCCCGTGCCTGCGGCGTGCAGACGGCGGACAGCAAGGTGGCGAGCGTCGGCGGGCGCGATGTGCTGCTGGTCAGGCGCTTCGACCGCGAGAAGGCGGAGGGCGGCTATCGCCGCGCCCGGATGCTGAGCGGCCTGACGGTGCTGCGGGCGGAAGATTCGCCCGAGCGCCGCGACCGCTGGTCCTACGTGCTGCTCGCCGAAGAAATCCGCCGCCTCTCCTCTTCCCCGAAAGAGGATGCGCAGGAGCTCTTCCGCCGGATGTGCTTCAACGCGCTGATCTCGAACACCGACGATCATCCGCGCAACCATGCGGTCATCGCGCCCGGCGCCGACTGGAAGCTCTCCCCCGCCTACGACCTGACGCCATCGATGCCGGTCAGCGCCGAGCGGCGCGACCTTGCCATGGCCTGCGGCGATTATGGACGCTGGGCGAATGCGGAAAACCTGCTTTCGCAATGCGCCCGCTTTCATCTGGAGCGCGGCGAGGCGCAAGCGATCGTCGCGACGATGGCAGCGCAGGTGCGGGAGCGCTGGTACGAGGTCGCCCGCCGCGCCGGCGTCAGCGAAACCGACTGCGAGACGATCAGCTCGGCCTTCGCCTATCCGGGATTCGATCTGAAGCCTGCCGAGACGGCGCGCTAGCGCCTGTCCTCGGGATCGCCGTCCTCCTCCGGCCAGTCATGCCGGTCCAGCACGGCGGCATCGCCGACGTCCCGCAATTCGTCGGGATCGAGCGCGGCGACCTTGAGCGCCTGCCGGTTGCCCTTGCGGAGCTGCCGGTAGACCGCGTGCGGCATGACGACGAACTGCGGCGCGCCGTCATCGTCCGTGACGATGACGGTCTCGACCTGGGCGAGATCGCGGTAGCGCTCCGCCCCGGCGATGAAGTCAGCAAAGCGCACGGTCCGCACGGCAAGCGCTCCTCCCGCCATCACAATAAAAAAGCCGGCTGCTGCCGGCCACCCCTGAAAAGGGTATGCGCCCGCCGGCCCCGCCGGCGGGCGCGAATTTCCCCGCCCTTCACTCAGCCGCCTCCAGCACGCGGACCGCGCCCTGCTGCTGATGCAGGAAGTCGGCGGCACGCTGGGCATGCGAGGCGGCGGTGAAGATCGCCCGCCTATCATCCTTGAGGGCCTTCAGCCATCCGGCGATATAGGGCGCGTGGTCGTCCCTGATCTGCGGCACCAGCTCAAGATCGGCGCAAAGAAAAGCCGCGCCCAGCTCGGCGACAAGCTCTTCCATCGCATAGGCGTTATCGCCGAACCGCTTCTGCCCGAAATCCCGGTCCAGCCGCGATTTATGCCGGGTCCAGTGAGTCAACTCATGGGCGAGCGTAGCGCAATACGCGCCCGCATCCCGGAAGCTCTCAAAGGGCGGCATCTGCACGAAGTCAGGGCCGGGCGCATAAAAAGCCCGGTCGCCCCCGTGCCGGATATCTGCACCCGTCGCGGCAAAGAACCTCTCCGCCTGTTCTATCCGCTGCTCGGGATTGAGGCGCGGCGCATGCGTGGCGGTATAGTGCGCCGGAAGCCCGTCGATCTGCTCAATATTAAAGACGGTGTAGCCCTTGAGGAACGGAATATCCCGCTCCACTTCCTCGCCGTTCTCGTTCGCCTCGGTCTTGGTGAAGGTGCTGGCATAGACGACAAGTGCGCCCTTCTCGCCCTTGCGCACATGCGCCCCCAGCTCTTTCGCCTGCTTGAACGTCATCCAGATCGGCGCGGCATAGCCGCGCTCCATCGCGGTCGCCCACAGCATGATGACGTTGATCCCGCTATAGGGCTTGCCATTGCTGCGCAGCGGGCGGCTCACAGGTCCGGCGACATGCCCCGCCGCCCAAGGCTTGTGCCATGGCCGCACGCCCTTCTCCAGCTCGGCAATAATCTGATCGGTGATCTTGGTATAAACATCTGTCTTCATTGGTCTTCCTCCTAGTTTTTCCGGTTTGCGCAGCAGCTGCTGCTGCAAACCGGACTAGGCGCCGCGCCAATGAGCGGGTTGAATGCGGTCAAGGCTGAAAGGCGAAGGGGTGGTGCGGCCCGCACCCCGGACGAAGATCCGGGGGAGGACACGGCCCTTCGCCTTTCACCCGAAAGGGCTTTGCCTTGACGGCAGAGGGCGGCAGCCCTGACCAGAAAAGAAAAGGTTGCACGGGCGAAAAGCCCGTTCCGATCACGGCCCGGCGGGCCGTAACCGCGCGAGGGATGGAAGCCCGCTGCCTCTGGCAGGACAGGGCCGAAACCCTTCAGGGGTTCGGTTCACGACAGCCCGGTCGCCCGGAGCCACCGGCGCAGGGCGGCGCGCCCGCCACACGCCCTGCAAGCCAGGGAATGACCAGCGCCTGACCAGGCATTCAGGGCAGCGCATCCTATGATCCAGGCTGGCGAACGAAAGGAAATGCCATGCCCGGATCTCTCTACATGCTCGATATCGGCGTGCGTCACGGCAAGAAGCTCGGCCGCCTCGCCGCCAATTTATGCCGGGATGATGATGTCGCGGCATTCGCCGCACAGCTCCTGCGCGAGGCGATCGACCAGGCCGAGGACGCCTGCAGGCAGGACCAGGACGAGATCGAAAAGGAGATCGCCGTCGACCGGGAGCGCCTGAAGCCGGACCGGCTCAGCTATGACGGCGACCGGGACCTGCACGGAGAGGATGACGGGAGTCCGTCTTGAGGATGGGAGGCGCAACGGCGCGGTTACAGGCGACTGAACCTGCCCGCATGATCCGGCACTGAAACCGGACATGAGCAAGGCTCACGTGAATCTGTATTGGCTCATAAGATCATGCTATCATTGAGTTTATGAGCGATTCAAAACCGGACATGAAAGCGGACAAGCAACCGGCCCAAGCTGCGGTCCCCAGGGACCGCGGGGAGAGTGTCGGCCTGATGGAGCCGCTGCTCGTCACGGAAAGCTCAAGCCACCGCACGGCGCTGACCGACCTCGCCGTCGAACTCGCCGCCCGCGCCGCCGGCTTCCGCCGCAGCCTTCCCGCCGGCGTGCTGACGGCGCTCGCCGATCTCGTGCGGGCGATGAACTGCTACTACAGCAACCTGATCGAGGGACACGACACCCATCCGGTCGATATCGAGCGGGCGCTCAGGAACGACTACAGCGCCAATCCGGAAAAGCGGAACCTCCAGCTCGAAGCCAGGGCCCACATCACGGTCCAGCAATGGATTGACGCAGGCGGCCTGACGGGCCGCGCCACCGCCCCGGACGCCCTCCTGGAAATCCATCGCCGCTTCTGCGAACTGCTGCCCGACGAGCTGCTCTGGATCACCAACCCCGATACCGGCGAGAGACTCAGGGTCACGCCCGGCGCACTGCGCCCGCGCGACGTGAAGGTCGGCGCCCATATCCCGGTAAGCCCCGGCGCCCTGCCGCGCTTCATGGACCGCTTCGCCGCCGCTTACAGAAATCTCGGCCGCACCGACGCCATCATCGCCGCAGCCACCGCGCATCACCGGCTGCTATGGATTCACCCGTTCCTGGACGGCAACGGCCGCGTCGCCCGGCTGATGTCCTATGCCATGCTACGCGAAACGCTTGACACGGGTGGCATCTGGTCGATCGCCCGCGGCCTTGCCCGCAGCGAGAACCAGTACAAGAAGCTGCTGATGGCCTGCGACGCCGAGCGCCGCAACGATCTCGACGGCAGGGGCCATCTGTCCGAAGAGGCGCTGGCGGAATTCACGCAGTTCTTCCTCACCACCTGCATCGACCAGGTCGATTTCATGGAAAAGCTGGTCCAGCCCGAACGGCTGCGCGACCGCATCCTGATCTGGGCCGAAGAGGAAATCCGCGCAGACACGCTGCCGCCAAACTCAGGCACAGTGCTCGAAGCCATCCTCTTCCGCGGCGAACTCCCAAGAGGCGATGTCGCAAAGCTGCTGAATGTCGGCGACCGTCAGGCGCGCCGCGTCACCGCGGCCCTGATCGAGCATGACGTGCTCACCTCGGAGAGCACACGCGCCCCCCTGCGCCTCGCCTTCCCCGCAAAACTCGCGGGCAGATGGATGCCGGGGCTGTTTCCCGAGCAGGTCCAATGAGAATTTTTTGTCGCCAGTATGGCTACGCACCGGAGGCCGGCGATGGTCAAATAGGGGGACATGTATGATCCATTTCGAGATAAACGGAAAGAGAATCAAACCCCGCGACTTCGGGGATGCCGTCATGCAGGCGGTCCTCCAAAACCTCGAAACGCAGATCAGGGAGAGGATCGGATCGATCCGCGACCCGGAAACCGGCGCGTTCCCGACAGTGGTCATGCGCGGCGATAGTCTCGATAACCTTTCGATGCATGTCGAAGGCTCGCCGGAACTGATCGCGCTCGTTCGCCAGCGCATGGGCGCCGATGATGACGAGGACATAATGCCGGAAGTGGAAGCGCCCGAAGGAACGCCCCGCGTTTTCCTGTCCTACACGTCAGATGACGCAGCCCTTGCCGAACGCATCGCGACGGCGTTGCAGGCAAATGGCATCGACACATGGTGGGACAAATGGTGCATCGCGGCCGGCGACAGCCTGCGCCAGAAGATCGACGAGGGCCTTGGCGATTGCACGCACTTCCTGGTCCTGCTCACCCCGCAATCGGTGGGCAAGCCCTGGGTCAATCAGGAAATGGATGCCGGCCTTGTGCGCAAGCTCAGCAACAAGTGCCGCTTCCTGCCGGTGCGCCACAAGCTGCCGCCAAAGGATTTGCCGCCCCTGCTTTCAGGCATGCATGCGCCGGAGATCAGTGCCGATGAAGACATCACGCAATTGATCAACGACATCCACGGGATCAGCCGCAAGCCGAAGCTGGGACCGCGCCCGCATGCGCAGGCAGCGGAGGTAAAAACGCAAACAGGCTACTCGGCGGCGGCCAACACGGTCGCTCGCTATTTCGTGGAGAACACGAAGTACGGCCGCTTTGGCGATCCGATCATTGACGTCGAGCCGCTGGCGGAAAAGACCGGCCTGACGATCGACGATACGAAAGAAGCGCTTTTCGAGCTCTCCGCCTTCTTCAAGGACACGAAGATACATGCCCTCGTGAAAGCGTCTCTTTTCACCGAGTTCGACCGGCACTGGAAGCCCTGGGACCCGCGAGAGGACGCTCTCAAGCTGGCCGCCGATATCATGAACGACCCCGAGCTACCGGCGAACAGCAAGGCGATTGCCGAACGCTACGGCTGGGAGCCGCGCAGGCTCAACCCCGCCGCAAACTACCTGTTCGAGCGCGGCCTGCTCCAGGACTACAAAGTGCTCGGCGACCGAGAATTCGAGCTGCACCGGATCGTCGGCAAGGGGGACGAATTGCGCCGTTTCCTGAAGGGCCGGCAATAGAACTGGCGGCTGCACGAGCCGGACCCTGTCCGCGTAGACTCACACCCAAGATGCGACACCGGGCGGCGGAGACGGCCCGGAAGCGAAGCGCGTGGAGTCCGGTCCGGCTCGCAGCCGGACGCGCCAAGACTCAATTTTCAGGCCGACCGCTCCTCTGGAATCCTTTCTCGCGGTCTGGACCATTTTTCAGAATCGGCGGGCGCAAGCTCTTCACAGTAACCGGAATGAAAAGCGGACGCGGGCCGGGCGACCTGACCTTAAAACGCGGCGTAAACCGCGGCGTGGCACCGGACACAAAAGCGGACAAGCATCCGGGCCACGAAGGTGCAAGCCCATGGCAGCCGTCAAGGCGCGCCTCTCTCCCGCAGTATCAGGAGAATAAGCGCGAACAGCCGGTGAAACAGGTAATCGACATGCGCGCTGCTTGCGAGACTTTCCTGACTGGTCTCGGCGTGGCGGATGCGCAGGTTATTTCCAATCCAGGTGAGTTCTTTCGCTTCGCGCTCAAGCGCCCCCCGGAACCGGGCCATCGAAGGTCCGGCGACAGAATCGAGAAGCCCGTGCACCAGTGCTTTCTTGTCAGCGCCCGCGCCCAGCGTCTTGAGGCGCTCCCACGCATCCCACAGCGCTTCCAGCGATTCCCGCCGCACGGTTTCGTCCGGGTCCAGAAACTTGCGCCGCGCCGTCTCCAACAGGCGGTCGAGTTCTCGGTCGCCTGTGCGAAACACTGCACTTGAGAGCGCTTCCCGCAGAACCGGCGGCGCGAGCCGCTCGATCCGGCCGTCTGCGGTCAGCTCGTAGGCAAGGCCGCCCCGGCGAAAGATGCGGTTGATCGCTTCGGCGAACTCGGCCCGTCCGGCGTCGATATCGTAGGTCAGATGGTGATGCCTGAAATAATCATGGTAGGAGCGGCGCTCCGGCTTGCCGATGCACCGCCAGCAGAACTCGATCAGGTCGAGGATATCGAGCGTGCGCGGCGGCTCGCCCGCCGGCCCGTACCACGGTCGCTCTTCGAAGCCGTCAATCTCGGCGCGCATCGCTTCCCGGAAACCGCTCTCATCCGTACCGACCGGCCCGCCGCCGTCCGGGCAGGTGTCGGGATAACTGGCGCCGAACGAGCCATCCTCGATCCGCGCGCGAATGAGCGCCCGGATGCCGCCCCAAGAGGCTTCGCCGATCTGGTCATTCTCACGCGGGCGCTCGCCTTCTTCCCTTTCGCTGAAATACCCCATCCTCGCAAACCCGCCTATCGTCCGCTACTCACGCCGCCTGCTCCAGCGACCACCGCACGCGCTCGGCAATAAACCGGGCGAACGGCTCGATGTCCTGATCGACACTCGCGCGCTCCAGCGCCGCGAGATACGCATCCCGGTCCTGCACCCGAATGACGGTCCAGGGATAGCCGCCGGAGGCAAGCATCGCGTTCATCACGAACCGCGCCATCCGCCCGTTGCCGTCCGGGTAAGGATGGATGTAGCCGAAGAGCCAGTGCCCGAGCACCGCGCGCACGCAAGGTTCCGGCTCGCGCTCCAGCAGATCGAACAGCGCCGGCATGGCATCGCGCACGACTTCCCATCGCGGCGGCACATGGCGCGAGCCGCGCATGTAAACGGCATTGCTCCGGTAACCGGCAAGCGCCGCCGGCGGAATCAGACCGGCGGCGACACAGGGCTGGAAGAGTTCGCGATACCATTCGCGGTGCGCCCCGCGCACCAGCGCGCCCGCCTCACCATCCGAAATTATCCGCTCGACCGTTTCGCGCACCCGCTGAAACGCCTGCCAGTAACCACGGGCGGCAAGCGCATCTCGGCTGTGCCGGTCGCCGTCATGATCGTCCGGGTTCCAGGCCCCGGCGCGCACCCGCTCGATCAGCTCCGGCGTGACGCTGTAGCCTTCGATCGAGAGTGAATGATAGGCATCGCTCTGATAGATATCATCGACGAAGCGCAGATAAGCCTGCCGGTCCAGGGGCTTGCCCGGCGCATCGGGAAAGGCCGCCAGCACGGGCGCGCGAAACGCCTCCCACAGAAGATTGAGGCGCGAGACGATCGGGCTCGCCGCGCCGGGCGCAGCGCCAAATGCCTGCTCGGGAGCAAACGGATCGCTCTCGCGCACGTCGTAACCGGCGCCCTTCATGGTGCCGGCGATCTCATCGGCCATGTCAGGTCTTTCCATCCGGCGCAGCGCCCCCGCGAGCCGTCCGGCCACGACCGAATGACCGCCTTCCAGCAGACGCCCCAGCAGGTCCGACGCGTCGCGAACGCGGGCGAGCGCCACCTGCGCCTCGACGGGATAGCGGCTGAAGAAGGATTCCGGCACGCGGACCAGCGCCGCCTCGGGCGTGAAGAGCCGCAGGCCCTCACGCACGGTGATATCCGCGGCGGGCGGCATCTGCTTCTGCCGTAGGTCATACAGAGACGTGCCGAACAGGAGCGTCACCGTATTGTTGGCCCCCTTCGGCGTATAGACGACGGCCTGCTGCGGGATGACGGTGTGCTCGGCGTGCAGCAGCAGAGATTGCTCCGGCGACAGATACCAGTCCCCGCCGAAGCGCTCGGCGCAATAGCGCGCGCAAAATTCCCAGAAGCTCGCGAACCACGGCGTCGTGTCGCCCGGCGTGGCGCCAGGGTTCCACGACACCAGCCAGCCTTTCATGATCTCCTTCAAAAAGCCGTTCCGCACCAGCCGCTCGCGGTGCACGCGCGACAGCTCCCCGGAGCGGAAGACGCGCCTTCCGTCCTTCTGAAGCTCTTGCAGCGCCGCCAGCGAGGCGGCGAGTTTCTCATGCGGTGCGGCCATGTCTCCGGGGTCTCAAACGTGTTTGGTGCCGTATTTTCGCAAGTATATTATGTGCGCGATGAGAAGTCAATGACGATGTCTGGTCACACGTAAATCTAGCTGTGCGAGCGCGCGTGAACTTTGCTGACCACCGGTGACCTGAGCGGTTAGCCAACCACGTGATGACGGCTGAGCGCGCCCGTACCAGCTCGTGTGACCGCGAGCGGTCATCAGGGAGAAAGTGTGCACTGAGTCCTCTTTACGTCTATCGCCCGCTCAATGTCAGCCCCGCTCGCAATTATGTTTGACAATGTCAGGCAGTAAGGGGTATATTTCTGACATAGGAGATTCGCCATGAGCGATGGACCCCATAGAAGCCTGCCGATGCGCCGCCCGTGGAAACTGCTCGCCGAGCGAGCGGGAACCCCGGCCTACGGCCCGGAGGAAGTGAGCGAAGCGTTTCCTGTGGCGTTGAAAAGCGATTTCCGGGAAGCGCCGCTTGCGCAGGTCCGGGATATCCTCGGCGGAAGCGGCCAGAGCTCGCTTTTCGGCGAGGACCGTGCCGCCCGGCTTGAGGAAGCCCGGCGGATGTGCCGCGGATCGGCGGCAGGAAATACGCTCATCGACTGCGCCATCGAGGCGAACGCGAACGGACTCACCGGCGACACCGCGTACAAGGCGGCGTTAAAGAACGCGCTCGAAGCCCATGCGAGAGCCGGCTGCCATCAGATCGAAGAGCACTGGCAGCGGGAGGAGCCGCGGAGCACGGGCCATATTCGTGAGCGGCTGCGGCAAGCCCGCAACGCCTGCGCCTTCAGCGATGTAGCCTCCGAACTTACCGAGCCCGGCGGCGGCAGCCGCGATACCCGGTTGTCAAAGCGCACCGGTGTTGATGAAGGGCCGCCGCTATGACCTCAGCCGCCGCAGCCCTCTATGTCCCCGAAATTGCAATTGACGTCGTCGAGCCTGGCCGCCGCGCGCGTAAGGGCTGTATGGCTTTCGACCTTGGGAGGGATGTGGAGTTTTCGACGGCGGGGCTCGAATCGTATGCTTTCGCCCGCTGGGAACCGGTGATCTATGACGCGATGGTGGTCGCCGCCGCGATCGAGTACGGCGACAGAATCCTTCGGCGTCCGCCGCAGGGATGGGCGCGGCACATAGCGCTGCGCATTCCGGTGCACGATCCCGGCCGCTGGCGCTCGCGGTCTGTGGCGGGGCGGTTGCAGGATGCCGCCGAATTTCTGACCGGCGACTACTGGACGCTCGACTTCACGGAGCGCCGGAGCGCGGCCCCCGCACCCGAGCAGTCCCCTCTCAGCCTCCCCGTCAAAACCCGGGCTGTGCTGCCCTACAGCGACGGCATGGACTCGCGTGCGGTCGCCGGTCTGCTGGGCCGTGAGCTGGGTAACAGGCTCGTTCGCGTGCGCGTCGGCGCAAAAAGCTGGGACCAGCCCCGGAATGGGGCCTCGCGCGTGCCGTTCGCGACTGTGCCCTACAGCGTCCCCTGCAACATGCCGAACCGGGAATCCAGCTCCCGGAGCCGTGGGTTCAAATTCGCGCTCATCAGCGGCATTGCCGCCTACCTTGCGAACGCGGAAGAGATCGTCATCCCCGAAAGCGGGCAGGGCGCGATCGGACCGGCGCTGCTCAATGTCGGCCACGCCTATCCCGACTATCGCAATCATCCGCTGTTCGGCAGGCGCATGGCTGCCTTCATCAACGCCCTACTCGGCACGCGGATTCGGTTCGTGTACCCGCGCATCTGGAGCACCAAGGGGGCAACGCTGAGGGACTTCGCAGCGCTGGACAGCGGGAGCGACTGGCAAGGCACGCGTTCGTGCTGGCGCAGCAACCGATGGAGCTCGGTCAACGGAAAGCTGCGGCAATGCGGAGTTTGCGCAGCCTGCATGCTCCGGCGGGTGAGCGTCCATGCCGCCGGGCTGAGCGAAAGCGCCGACACCTACATTGCAGTCGATCTCGGCGCAGACACCCTGCAAGACGGAATTGTGCAAGGCTTCACCAGGCGAACCACGGCCTTTGATGAGTACGCGATCGCGGGCGTACTCCATCTGGATCACCTCGCGGATATGGCCGAACCGGATGCGGCGCCTCTGCTTCGGAGACATGCCGTCCTGCTCGCGCAGGCCATGGACCTTCCGCAGTCAGAGGCTGAAGCGCAGCTCACGCGGCTCTTTCAACGGCATGCGGAAGAGTGGAAGAGCTATCTCAATGCGCTCGGCGAGCGCTCGTTTGTGAAGCGATGGGTACGGGCGCGCCAATGACTGAGCAGATCGACAAACTCCCGGACGAAGAGATCGGGAAAAGGCTGAGGATCGCGCGCGAAGCGGCGAAGGTGACGCAGGCCGATGCCGCCGACGCGGCCGGTGTCGTCCGAACCACCATCGTGGCGATCGAGAAGGGGCAGCGACGCGTGAGGATGGATGAGCTGCAAAAGCTTGCGGCGCTCTACGGCACTTCGGCGAATGCCATCCTGCGGCGGGAGGCCGTGCACATCGACATGGTGCCACGGTTTCGCAAGCTGCCTCAAAGTGGCGATAGCGCGATCGAGGAGGCGGCGGCGCTGCTTAATCAGCTCGTGCGCGCCGAAGTCGAGCTTGAAAACGCGCTGGGAGTTCAGAGGGTCCGTAACTACCCACCGGAACGGCCGATCCTGCCGGGCGATGTGCGCGCGCAGGCAGAACAGGATGCGCAGGAGCTGAGGGACTGGCTTGGCCTCGGCGCAGGGCCGGTTCTCGATATCGTCTCGATCCTGGATCTTCAGCTTGGAATCCGGGTCTATCTCAGACGGCTCGATGGCAAGGTGTCGGGGCTCTTCGCATATGACGAGACGGCCGGGGCCTGTATGCTGCTGAACGCGAGCCATCCTGCCGACCGCGTGCGCCAGACCGGGACTCATGAACTCGGGCACTTCACGGGAACGCGCAAGCAGCCGGAGGTTCTTCTTGAGGATGAAAAGTCGTCCTCGCGCGAAGAGCGCTACGCCAATTGCTTCGCGCGCTGCTTCCTGACGCCCGCACGCGCCGTTCGGCAGCGCTTTGCCGAAATCACGGCCGGGCAGTCGCATCTGACGCGGCGGCACATCATCCTTCTGGCGCATGCTTTCGGCGTGTCGCGGGAAGCCATGACGCGCAGGCTGGAGGAACTCTCGCTCGCGCGGGAAGGAACCTGGGACTGGTTTGTCGCCAACGGCGGCATCACCGACGAGCAGGAGAGCGAGGTGCTGGGCGTCCTCCCCGAGCGGCAGCTCGATCCGGCAGCCGCCCGGGGACTCGTACCGCCACGGCTCGCACTTCTGGCGCGGGAAGGCTGGAAGAGAGGAATCTATAGCGAGGGTCAGCTCGCCAGCCTGCTACAGCTCGACCGGCTCGGCATCAGGGAGGTTCTCGACGGCGCAGAACAGGAGGAAAGCGAGGCCAATGAGCTCTTCCGGCTTTCCCCCTGATGCCGGCACCGTTCTGGTTGTCGATGCAAGCGTTGTCATTAATCTCAACGCCACCGGGCTCGCGCCGGACATCATCCGCGCCTGTCCCGGCGAGATGGTTGTGACTGCAAACGCCTGTACCGAACTCGCGCGCGGCACTCGGAACGGTCACAAGGACGGCAAAAAGCTTCAGGCCCTGATCGAGGCAGGGGCCGTGCGTGTGGTCGAACTTGGGGAGACCGGAATGCGCATTTATGGCAGCCTCGTTGAAGGAACGGCACTGCGTACCCTCGACGACGGGGAAGCCGCGACCATCGGCTACGCTTATGAGGCCGGGGCGATGGCGGTCATTGACGAGCGAAAAGCGCGAACCTTGTGCGCGGCGAATTTTCCCTGCCTCACGCTGGCATCAACGGTCGATCTTCTGCTCCATGATCGGATCGCAAGCGGGCTGGGCGCGAAGCGACAGGTCGAGGCGCTTGTCAACGCCCTGCGCATGGCCCGCATGCGGGTGCCGCCGCACCAGATTGATGCAGTGGTCAGCCTGATCGGACCGGAAGCCGCGTCCACCTGCAACAGTTTACCAAGAGCGATACGGGCAGCGGCGCGGTCATGACCGTACGCTTACCGTGCGGTCGAAATGGCTCGCGCATCAAACAGCCCGCGGTGCCGACAGTCACCGGGGGCCGTCTTACCCGCCATGCCGCTCTTCCTGCTCAGCTAGCTCGGCTTCGGTCAGGATCGTGACCAGAACCGCCTGATACAGGTTCCATATGAAAGACTTCAGGAGCATTAGCAGGAAGACGAGCCAAGCCGTCATCACGGCGAACATGAAACTCGCACCAATGACAATCACGATTTGTCGGCTCTCGGCCACCCAGCGCAAGGCGCCGGAGAGGGGACCGCCACTATACAACGTCACCTTGACGATCAGGCACAGCGCCAGAAACGTAAGGAAGTGAATGAAAACCAGAAGAAAATTGAAAAATATGAACTGGAGCCGGGAAATGCCTTCCTTCTTGTGGTCCAGCTTGGCGAGAAGAATGAATACGCCGGGCTTGGTGATACTGGCGAAGATGGCAAAGCCGGCGATGAGAAAGCCGAGAATTGCCGTAGTGAAGGCAAACCCTGCATCGGCGACCTCGCGGATGCCGGTGATCAGCGACGCATAGGGGGCAACGGGCATGCCGAACCAGGCGTTTCCCGCCAGGGCGAGCGCCATGACAACGAAGACACCCCACGCCAGCCGCGCATTGATGGGCGCGGACGCGACCTTTCGCGCTTTCCGATAAACGGCGAGAAGACTCTTCTCACTGATGAGGCGGTCCTGCCAGTCCATCTACAGCAGCCGAGTAAGCTGTCTGATTTTTTCCATGGCCCGATCCATTGCCGGTGCCCGGATGGCGCCGTTCTGGGTCATGGTCTCGTATATCTCGTAAAGCCTACGAGTCAGACCGGCGCGGGCCGGCGGAATATTCTCGACTGGCGCCGTGATCTGAAACTTATCGTTGTTGCCGGCGAGATGGTTGCCGTTCTCATCAAGGCCCGTCAGCTTGACTTCCTGGTTGCCGGTTTCGGTGGCTGCCGTGACCGCCTCGATCGACGCCTCGATATCGAGGCCCTCGTTGTTGGCGGTGATGAGATTGGTACGATCCGCGTTCAGCCCCCGGCTGAATTCACGCACCTGGCCGAGAATCTCGCCGGCGTCGATATCGTCGTTGGGCCGCACCAGGCGGAAATCGATGCGCTTGAGAATGTCGTAGCGCCGCACAAACGCCGCGATATCATCGGCGCCGGTAAGAGCGATGACTTCGAGCGTTGGCGCCGGATGCGTTTCGAACAGGGCCTTCTTGGTGATCTTCTCGCCCTCGGCCTTCAGCGCATCATACAGCTCATCGACATATTCCTTGTGGCGGCGGCGGAGGAATTGCTCGGCTGTGGCCTTGAGGGCGTTGAGATCGGGAGCGTGCGGCGTCTCGGGGAAATAGATCAGCCGGTGATTGTTCAGGAGCAACACGAAGAACACGGAGGGCGCAGAGCGCATCCGCTGTTCATCCTTGATGAGGCCCTGTTTCGCGTCGAAGATCTGATGCCGCGTGAGCTCCGTGTCCTTGATGAACCGCCCCGCCAGCGCCAGCACCGGCAGCTCGCGATCACCAGAAAGATCGACGAGTTTCACTTCATAAAAATGGTAGTGCGTGCGTTGGCCGTAGCTGCGTACGTAGGTGTCACGGGTGAAGGCCGGAATGACGATTTCCTCGGCGTAGTCGAGAAGAACCTTCTCATCGCCAAACCGACATATGAAATTTGCAAATGTTGCGCTGTGCTGCCTCATGAGCCCCCCGTTGCGTTTCTATGTTTCTGTCGACCATTCCCCCAGTGGAAGATCGTTAAGATGTCTTTTCACCTGCCGCCAGTTCGGCATGTGTTGATCAATCAGGGCGACGAACACGTCGCCGTGGTCGGGCACGATGAAATGCGCGAGTTCGTGCAGGATCACGTAGTCCAGACACTCGATGTCTTTTTTGGCGAGTTCCAGGTTTAGCCGGATGGTTCCGCGCTGCGGGCTGCTCCCGCCCCACTTCGTCTTCATGCGCTGAATGAAAAAGCGCCGTACATCCACGCCAAGCTGTTCCTGCCGCCTTCGGATCAGGGCCGACGCCGCCCCGCGCAACTCTTCACGGTACCAGCCGTCTAGCACGGCGCGCCGCTTCTCAAGATCGGCCCCAGCGGGGATTCCGAGCTCGATGTGGCGATGGCTCCTTGCGACGTAGCTCCGGGACGCGTCCTCGACGACGCGCAGCAAGTACCGGCGCCCCCATAGATAATGGCTCTCCCGCTCGATGTACTCGCGCGGCGTCTCGCGATCCTGGGCACGCTGCTTGCGCTGCTGGCGCTTGATCCAGCCGAGCTTTGAAATCGCGAACAGCCGGATCGCGTCCTCGCTCATGTTGCAGGGCGCGGCGATGCGCACGCGTCCCGTCGGCGGATGGACGCTGAGATGGACATTCTTGATGTCCTTCAGCACCACATCGACGGAAAGATCGCCAAGCTGCAACTCGCTGACCATCAATACTCCCTCTGGGCCTTGATGATGAGGAAGATGCGCTCGACCTCGTCCTTGTCGCCGAGCTCCCGGTAGAGGGCCTGCTTGATCACGCGTTCCTTAGGCTCGACGCCGCGCCAGCCGTCCGGCGCATTCGTCTTCACCGCCTGATCCAGCCGCAGCGCAAGCTCTTCGTCGTTCTGAAGGTTGTTGTAGAGGGCGCGCTTGCCGGGCGTGTCGAGGCGCGGCGGCGTGCTCTCGGCCTTGCCTGCATCGACGCGGTTAATCAGCTCGGCGATCTGCCGGAGATATTCCTCATACTGGATCGCCTTCTCGCGCCGGTTCCTGATGATCTCGCTCAGCAGGGCCGCCATGCTGTCGTAGAAGGCGGGATCGTTGAGATGCTCCTTGATGATCTTGCTGCGGACGTTGTTCTCGATCGTCTCGGCGATGGCGTCCTTGTTGCCCTTCAGGCCGCCAAGCCTTGAGGTGACGGCGTCGGCGATCCCCGATTTGACGATCAAGTCGAGCAGGCTGATGTCGTTAAACGGCGAAATCTTCCGCGGTTCGTCCGCCTCGATATAGGTGTCGATGAGATGGCGCATGTCGGCTTCATACGCCTTGAGATCGAGCGTCTCGCCGCTGGCGTTGCGCAGGATATCGCGAATGGCAAGGTAGTGCTCGACCCGGTCCTTGATCCGCTTGATGTCAGCCTGGTCGTATCCCGCTTCTTCCATCTCATCGGCGATACCGGCATAGGCGCGGACAAGGCTGGCGACGCTCTTATAGAGCATCGCGCGCTGCGGCTCGCGCTCCAGCAGGTCTGACGGGATTTCAGTGTTGCCGCAAAAATAGTGTATGTAATCAAGATCACCTTTCGGCGGCTCGACCGGCTCGCACAGCACTTCGATGGCTTCGAGCGCATCTTCGAGCCGCTCGCGGCCCTTGGTCAGACGATCCTGCAACAGCACTTCCGGCGAGGCACCCGGCGCGCTGTCATCCAGCTCCGAGGAATAGACGGCGATCGCATTCTCGACCTTCTTGAACAGGTCCTTGTAATCGACGATGTAGCCGAACTCCTTGTCCTCGCCGTCGAGCCGGTTGGTCCGGCAAATCGCCTGAAAGAGCCCATGATCCTGCATCGACTTGTCGATGTAGAGGTATGTGCAGGACGGCGCGTCGAACCCGGTTAGCAGCTTGTCCACCACGATCAGCAGCCTCATGTTGGCGGGCTGCTTGACGAAGAGCGCTTTCGCGTCGTCCTCGTAGGTCTCGGTTTTGGTCTTGCCGCCCTGCGGCACCACGTCTTTCAGCAGCGCCGTGTAGGTGTTGTAGATGTACTGTTTGTCGGTCTCGGAATTCGCGCCGATCTCCTCCTTCGTCACGTCCTGCGCATTCGGATTGTAGGAGGTGATGAGGGCGCATTTTCCCTTCAGCGTCGTGCTCTGAAACGGCTCGAAATAACGGCAGGCTTCGAAGATGCTCGACGCGACGAGGATCGCGTTGCCGCGCTGACTCGACAGGCGCGGCTTGACGCTGAAATCGAACAGGACATCCGCGACCACGCGGTTCATGCGCGAGCGCGAACTGAGCACGCTCTGCATGGTGCCCCAGCGCTTGCGCAGCTCGTCCTTCTGCCAGTCGTTGAGCCCCTTGGTCTTCGCGTCGAACCAGGCTTCAATTTTCTGCTCGGAGCCAAGGCGCTGATCGATATCGCGCGCCTCATAGACAAGGTCGAGCACGACCTCGTCCTCGACCGCCTCGCTGAATTTGTAGGTGTGGATGTAGCGGCCGAAGGTCTCCAGCGTCGTCGCCCGGTCCTTCTTGAGCAGCGGCGTTCCGGTGAAGCCCACGAAGACCGCGTTCGGCATCATCGCCTTCATGGCGCGGTGCAGCTTGCCGCTCTGCGTCCGGTGGCACTCGTCCACGAACACGAATATCTCGCCGACGGTCGGGCTCGGCTGGCCTTCCAAATCCTTGATCCAGGCGTCGAAATCCTCGACATCGCGCCTGCCGAATTTGTGCACGAGAGAGCAGAGAAGCCGCGGCGTCGCTTCGCCGAGCTTCGCGAGAAGGTCGCGCCCGCTCTTCGCCCGCGCGATCGGCTCGCCGACGCCCTGGAACACCCCTTCGATCTGCTTGTCGAGCTCGTCGCGGTCGGTAACGATAGCGACGCGCGCGTTCGGGTTGTTCTGCAGAATCCACTTGGCGAGCAGCACCATGACGATGCTCTTACCGGAACCCTGCGTGTGCCAGATGATGCCGCCCTCACGGCGGCGGGCAAATTCCTGCGCTTCCCTGATCCCGAAATACTGGTGCGGCCGGGGCAGCTTTTTGACCCCGCCGTCGAACAGCACGAAGTCGCGCATCAGCTCGATCAGCCGCTCCTTGCGACACATCTTCGCGAGATACTTGTCCAGCTTGTAGCCTTCGTCCTCCTGCTCGTCCTCCTTCCACTTCAGGAAGTATTTCTCTGGCGTGCCGATGGCGCCATATCGCAGTCCCTCGGCATCGTTGCCGGCGAAAACGAACTGCACCGTGGAGAAGAACAACGCATTGAATTCAGGGCGCTGATTGGACAGGCTTTGCCGGATGCCGTCGCCGATGCTGACGCGGCTGTTCTTCAGCTCAAGGACACCAACGGCAATGCCATTCAGATACAGAACCAGGTCGGGCCGCCGCTCATATCCACTCTTTAGCGTCACCTCTTCGGCAACAGAAAAATCATTCTGAAGCGGCGCCTTCCAGTCGATGAGGTGAACCGTCTCCGACGGCTTGCCCGCCTCCACCTTCACCGCCACGCCATAGCGCAGCAAACCGTAAACGGCCTCGTTGTTGGCATAGAGGCTCCGGCTGTTGTTGCTTGCCTCGGTCCGCAACCGCAGCAGCGCCGCGCTGATCTGCGCCGCCGTATAACCCCGCTGCTCAAGCCAGGCGGTGAGATGCCCTTCTTCAATGTTGCTGTTGCCGGCCCGGTCCGACCAGTCACCCAGAAAGCGATAGCCAAGCTGATCGCGAAAAAGCTCGATCACGCGCCGCTGGGTCGCTCGCTCCGCCTTGCGCACATCGCTCATACGAGCCGCACCCTCCCGGTAAGCAGCTCCTGCATCATGCCTTGTTTGATCCGCCTAGCCTTCTTGAGACGGGTTTCAAGCGCTTCAGTTTCAGCGACCATGTCTGTCAGAACTTCAGCAATTGCGTCCTGCTCAGCCCGCGTTGGGGGTAGAGGCACAGGCATAGAAGCATACTGCCGCCCGTTGATGCCCGGTTGACCGCTCCGCATGGAGTTTGCGCGCACCCACTCCCAGTAGCTCGCTGTATCGAGCTGGACTCCGAGGTACCGCGGTGACAGCTTTTCTTGATCAGGACTTATTCTTATCAAGAACCCGGCGAAGACAAGGTCTCCATCCGTCTCGCGATACAGATACGACTTTCCGGTGCTGGCGCCAGTGCGCGCGAGCACCAAATCCCCAGGCTCTAGGCGGTATAGTTCAGCAGTTGGGTGAATGACAGAAGCGCGCGCGGTAGGGTCAAACCGACCATCATCGGTGATGTCAGTGATTCTGATATAGGCGGGATGTCGAGTATCATACGGGACAGCTGGAGCGTTGAGCCCATACGCTGGTCGCCGCGATAGCAAACTCCCAAGTTGCTGGGACGTCCAATCACCGCTAAATCCTGGAAGCCGCCTGCGACCGGAGAGCAGCTCCTGCATTGCCCCCTGCTTGACCGCGCGCTTCTTCGCAATCAATTGTTCAACGGACGCAATGAGGGCATCGGCATCGCGCAACGCCTCTGCAATAGCTTCCTGTTCTCGTCGCGGCGGCAAGGGAACCCGAAGGGTACGGAAAACCGGCATGTAGACGGTATTGTGGGTACTTCCAGCCATATACCGGCGCCATTCAGGCGCCATATGTCGAAACAGGTAAACTAAGAAGTGATTGTGGACACGAGGTCCGCAGATATAGCAGGCAAAATCCTGGCTCGTGGCCATTTCCCTCCCAAGCACCGTAGCCTTACCAACCGTAGCCGTGCGGGAAAAAACCACCGTGCCTTTTGGCAAAACCCGCGCAGAGGAGTTGTCTATGCCCTTCTGCGTGACCGTCTGAGACGTATTAAACACTTCGAGTTCATCGAGCATATCCGTGTCGTGTAGGGACAGCCACGGGATATCACCTCCCCAGTATTCCGGGTTATTTCTGCTAGCCCGGATATCTCACGAAGGAAGGTGCATCGGGGTCTGAAATCGGCGAGAGTGTGAGTGCGAACAAACACTTGGCCCGATGTCAGGAGAGCCCCCGATGCGGACACAGTGTAACCCGGAGTCGATGCT
>Ga0208112_100475_pt1 | contig 33298 bp, 35 predicted proteins | sample HotLakConsoUCCLE_FD_184736 | JGI IMG/M metagenome (GOLD analysis project Ga0208112, IMG submission 184736) | Hypersaline microbial mat communities from Hot Lake, Washington, USA - Hot Lake Consortium UCC-LE (SPAdes) (version 2) ... | reverse complement strand
AAAAATGGCGAAAGCTCGACGGTCAAAACCGCCTGCCCGAGATCATCCAAGGGGTTGAGTTCCGCGACGGGATCCGCCAACTTCAAAACGCCGCCTGATCAAGCGTCACCAACTTTTGCCCATATCTCCCGAGCGGGTCCTGCAGTCTCTTATGAAATCATCGGGGTGATCCCGGCGTCCCAAGCCGTGACTGTTGATGGCTGTCTGGAAATGTCGAACTGGTGCCGTGTGTCCTTTGACGGCACGAGCGGCTGGGCCTCGGGCGACTATCTGACGGCGATGGTCGAATCCCCGATTTATGCCAATCGCGAGCGTTTGGCCGTCGAGACAATTACCTATGAAAAAAGCTCCGATGGCGCAGTGGGTGGCGGCATGGCGGAGGCTGTCGCCGGGGGGATCGTTGGTGGGCCAGCGGGCGCGCTGGTCGGTGCGGCGGTTGGTCTGGGGCTTGGTTCCGCCGCGACACCTAACGAACGTGTTGTCACCTATGTCACGCAAAACCCGGTCGAGCCGATCTATCTGGATGGAGAGATCGTCGTCGGTGCGGGGATTCCCGAAACCGTGGCATTGGCCGAGGTTCCAGACAGCGAATACTATTATGGCTATATCAATGGTACACGGGTTCTGGTGGAACGCGAACAGCGCCGCATAGTCCATATTGTGCGTTGACCCCGTTCTGAAGTTTGAAAACACAAACAATGCGGCCCGGAAATCCGGGCCGCATTTTTTTTCGTTGGGCGTGATCCAGCGACAGCGGGCGCGTGACACCCGCTGATAAACGCGCACCCTAATACGGTCGCACCAGCGTCGTTATCCTGCGCACGGCCACGCGGCGATTCAGGCGCTCGGCACTTTCGGTCGGTATCTTCAGGAACCGTTCTCCATAGCCCTGAACAATCATGTTTTCAGGGTTCACACCGAAATATTCGCTAAAGGCCAAGGCCACAGATTCCGCCCGCCGATCAGAAAGCAACAAATTATAGGCTGCATCGCCGATTGTATCTGTATGCCCTTCGACCAGAAACACCTCTGTCGGATTGTCGCGGATCAGGTCGCGCATCAATAAACCCATCTCGCGCAACCGTTCCGCCTGTGCGGGCGGGATGGCGGCTGAATTTGTTTCAAAGGTAATTCCTGCCAGATTGATTTCGGGGGCGAGATTGCGGACCTCCACGATCTCACGCACTTGGCGCAGGCTGAAACTGCGGCCGATGTCGGTGCGGTCGGCCTCAAGCAACGCAAGCCGCAACGCATCGCGGTCAGTGGCTGTCTGATAATTGATCGTGTCGCGGATCGGGGGCGGCAGATCGCGCACAATCACCGGCTGAAAATCCCGTGTATCATCGATCAGCACATATTCGCGCCCATCAGGTTCGATGCGCAGGCGCCGCAGGGCGCGGCCATTGACATCGCGTATGGTGATGATCCGGGTTCCATCGTCGCGTATGGCAGTTGTCCGGGTTGATCCATCCGCAAAGCGCTCGGTACGCAGTTCGGACCCCGGCGCGCGCAAGAGTGCATCATCATCCTTCAGCACAGTATAGGTTCCCGCATCATCCACGACGATTACGCGGTCGCCTGTCTGTGACTGCACACGCTGACCATCATGCAGGATCGCCCCCACGGCGACGGCCCCGAGCGCGAGCAGCCCCGCACGTTCAAGATCGCTCAAGCCATTGGAACGTTCGGCTGTGGCGCCGGGTGTCTGGGCGCTTTGGTCCTGAAATTCCTCGTTGCTGGAACGCTGGGTGTCTGCGGACAGGATTTCCGTAGTTACATCTTCGACCACCTCAGTCGCCGTGTCGGATGCGGCGATGGTGGCAGTGATATCCTCCTCGGCGAGGGCCTCGGCTGCGGCTTGAGCATCTGCAAGGGCCTGTTCCCGAAGATCCTCTGCCGCGGTTGCATCTGCTTCGGCACGCGCAGCGATGTCGTTTGCCTCTGCCTCTGCCTCTGCCTCTGCCACGGCGCGCGCGGCTTCATCCGCTTCAGCGGCAGCAGCCGCTTCGGCTTCGGCATCTGCCGTGGCGGCGTCTTGCGCGGCAGCCTCGGCTTGCGCTGCATCCGCCTCTTCCTGTGCGGAAATCGCGGTGGCATCTGCCGCTTCCTGTTCCGCAACTGCCGCACGGGCGGCGTCCAGATCTGCCTGTTTCTGCGCCTGTGCCGCGTCACGTGTGGGGCTGGCCTCTGCCTCGGCTTCAGCATCGCGTGCGTCCAGAAACACTACACAGGCGGGTGCGTCAGTGATGCCTGCGTCAATGCAGATCAGGGCGCGTTCCGGTGCGATGTCCGGCCAGTCGCTTCCAGTCGGAAGCGGCAGTTCCCTGATCGTGCCCCGTTCCCCGCCACCCGCCGATTGTGCAAGTCCCGCAACTGGCTGACCAAGTGACAGCACCATCAGAATGGCAGTGGTCGATTTGAACGCGTTCTGTTTCATCATCATATCCAATTCAAGATGGGGTTTCTTTGAAATGTCATCACATCAGCCAGAGGGGCTTAGTCAGAGCATCACTCGCCACGCCTGCCCGCAGCCCTTCGGAAATACAGTGATTTGAGCGCGCAATGACTGATCGAGGTAAGCTTCAGCGGCACAAAACCCTGTATCGCGCACCTAGCCCGCGTCGGCACGACACACGTCAATCACAGGCAGCACCCTGAAAGGAGACAACATGTTCCAGTCCCGCATCCTAGGCTTTGTCGCACTCGCGCTTGGTGGGGTCCTTCTGATCTTTGCATGGCGCGCATCCAATGCCCCGATCGAACAGGTGACCGAAGCCCTGACCGGGCGCTACACCAACAACACGATGTGGTTTCTTTTGGCTGGTATTGCCGGGGTTGTTGTTGGTGGGGTGCTTCTTTTGCAGGGTGGTCGGCGAAGCTAACGCCAAAGTAGCACCGCACAGAAAAAGCGAAGTTCACCTGGTCGCGCTCAGTCTTTCGCGACAAGGCCAGATAGCTGTCATTTGCCAGAATGTCTCAGACGCTCTGACAAAAAGTATCGCGCCGACTATACACCCTCAGTCCCCTGATCCATCGCTTCCAAGGATGAAGGTCTGCACCAGAAACAACACAACCAAGGCGATCGCAAAAAGCGCGCCGATGCCGGGCAGCTTGACCCCGACCGGCAGTGTGGTGCCTGTGCCGATTGTGGCGCGGGAGGATTGCGGCAGCAACGCGACCAGGTGTGGAATGGTCGCATGCGGATCCCATGCTTCTGCAGGAATGTCGGGAAAGCGGGCCATATGACCTTGTAGCCGCGTTTGAGCCGCGGCACTGGACAATGCGGATAATTCCGCCGCCTCGTCCCATGGGTCGTGCCCAAGACGTGCAAGCGCTGACAGGACACTGATAGTGTTTCCCGCCCTGTCCTGACCCAGCACTGCATACAGGAACTTGTCGAACGGCGTGCCGCCCTGACGGAAGTAATCCATTCTGGACATAGGGTTCGCCCTTTCCGGGAAGCTTCAGGCCACAGGTGGCGATGGCGGCAAAGCAAGCGATTTTATCGCGCGCGACCTGTTCATCGGTCTTTCCTACGCGACCCGTCGCAATCCGCTGCTGACCCAGATCAGTATCGCCGATGATCGTGCGTTTATTGGCGAATATCGTTCTGCACTAACGTCGATCAGTTCGGGCCATGACCTGTTGGTGTAAAGATTGAGTCAAATTGCGGGTTTCACGGGTGCCATCGGCATCGGCCCTTCAACACAAAAGGAACCCAAAATGCCGCTTGTCAATCTGGTTATCACGCTGATCGTTGTGGGCGTCCTGCTGTGGCTTGTGAACACCTACATCCCGATGGATCGCAAGATAAAATCCATCCTGAACGCTGTCATCGTAATCGCGGTTGTTCTTTGGTTGCTCAGTGTTTTTGGCGTGATTGGAAACCTGAGCGGCATTCGCGTGGGAGGCTGACCTGCGCCGCGATTGCTGGCCCCATGGTCTGACCGGGCACCCGCCGTGCGTATGCCTTTTTCTTGCCAGACACCCCGAGTAGCCCAAAGGAGAGCAGGTCATGGACATTCGAACCACCTGGTCAAAAATCTGCTTCCCGCAGGCCTTTTTGCTGCCTGGCTCTGACGTGGTGTTTGCGCCCGGTGAGTATGACCTCGTAATTGAGGAAGAACGCCTGCTCGGGCTGTCATTCAACGCCTTTCGCCGCACCAGCGCGTTCCTGCGAGTCCATAGCGACCCGCGCTTTCCAGGCCGAACGGAACTGCGTCCGGTCACGGACGCGGATCTGCAGCAGGCCCTCGGACACGCCCCCGCTCTGGGCGCAGAAACGACAATCAGCACAAAAGCGGAAACTGCTCCGCGAAAGGAACTACAATGAACACTCCTGAATGGCTGATCCCCGGCCTTGTCGGCGCTACCCTTGGCGGCGTGGCTGTCGGGTTCGTAGCAGCGGGTTGGATGACCGGAGCCAGTGCCGGGGCCATGGCACAGCAAATGGGCCATGACCGCGATCTGGCCGATTCATGCTTGCAGGTGCTTGACGTGCCAGCCAACTGACCCCGGAAGGATCAAGAACCCCCATGACATTCCTGCACGTCGATACCCTGCGCGATAACGATCATGTCCATGAACGAAACGGAATTTGGGTCGTCACGATCGATGGCGTCTGGCATGGCGATTACACCCAACGCGAATATGCTGTCGCGGCGCTTGACGCCGCGCGGCTGGGTGTTCGTCTTGATAACCGCCCATGACGCATTTGTCTGCAAAGCCCCCATGCCATACGCGTTCACAAACACCGGGTTCGACCATGTTGATCAGCCTTGGCTGCAGCCTGACATTTCACTTTCCGAAGCCCACCCCTTTGATTGCGCTTTTGAATGTGGATTGCAGCCGCTTCGACGACATGGTGCGTCAAGATGATCTTGTAACCCAACCCCGCACGCCGATCACGGGATACAGCGATGGCTTTGGCAACTGGTGTGTCCGGATGCTGGCACCGGCGGGGGAGTTTGTGCTCTCGACCGATGGCGTGTTTCGCGACGCAGGACTGCCCGATCCTATCGCCTTGTCCGCCAGACAGCACGAGGTGCCGGATCTGCCATTCGAGACGTTGGTCTATCTGCTGGGCAGCCGTTATTGCGACACCGACCTTCTGTCAGACCGTGCTTGGGAGGTCTTTGGCCAGACCACTCCCGGTTGGCCCCGCGTGCAGGCCATCTGCGATCATGTTCAGTCCAGTGTGAGCTTCGGCTATCACCATGCGCGCAACACGCGCACGGCCTCGCAGACCTTGGCCGAGGGCGTCGGCGTCTGTCGCGACTTTGCCCATCTGGCCATCACTTTGTGCCGCTGCCTGAATATCCCCGCGCGCTACTGCACCGGGTATCTGAGCGATATCGGCGAGCCGCTGCCACACCCTGCCGGTGACTTTGCCGCCTGGATGGAGGTCTATCTGGACGGTCAATGGCATGTGTTCGATCCACGCAACAATGCGCGCCGATATGCGCGGTTTCTGGTCGCACGGGGGCGCGATGCGGCCGATGTGCCCCTGACACAGACGTTCGGGCAAGCTACAATGACGGGGTTCGAGGTCTGGACAGAAGAAGCCCTACAGAGTGCTTCAATCCTGTGGACTGAAAAGGCTTCCACGCCATGACCGACAAACCCGTCAATCTAGACGCCTGCCGCAGCCCGGACGACCGGAGCGCGGCCACGTTCCGGCGGCATATGTCGCGGACATGCAGCCCCGAAAATCTGGTATTACGACCCATAAGCGATACAGCCCTGCCTGCGCAGTTGCTGGCAGGCCCTGCCGATACCTGGCCCGATATTGCCCGAAAGACCATGTTCCTGTTGGACCGCTATGCTGCCACGCCAGACGCGCAGGATATGCGGGTGCAAATTCTGATCAAGCGGGCGCTGTTTGATATTACGCGATTGACCCGACACAAGGATCGAAATCCATGAAAAGCCTGTTCGCTGACCAGACCTATTCCGCAAAGACGCCGCGCGATGTGCCCACCGCGCGCGCCTGCCTGCGCTGCAAGGCCATGTTTCAAAGTGAAGGCTTTGGCGAACGGATCTGCCCGCGCTGCAAGGGATCATCCGTCTGGAAATCTGCCCTGCCCCTGCGCGGCACAGGGACACGTCAGCGCTAGGCATGACGGATATTTCCATCACCCATAAAACGACATATTCCTACCGCTCCCCTGTATCGCTGGGCCCGCACCGCATGATGCTGCGCCCGAGAGAGACGCGCGAACTCAAGCTTTTGTCCTTCGATCTGCGCATTTCACCCGCTGCCGAAGTGGCTTGGTCCCATGATGTCGCAGGTAATTCCATTGCGACGGCCTTTTTCCCGGATTTAACCGATCATCTTGTGATCGAAAGTGTCACGACCTTGACGCTAAGTACCCCGCAATGGCCTGTTTTTGCGATTGCCCCGTCGGCGCAAACCTATCCGTTCGAGTATTCGGACGCGGATTTGACCGATCTGGGCGCGCTTGCGCTGCCGCAATACGCCGACACGGCCAGTCGATTGAAGGTCTGGGTCCAGCGGTTTATCACGCGACCGCCGACAGACACGCTGTCCCTGCTGAAAGACATCAGCAACGGGGTGTCGCAACAGATTGCCTATCAAGCTCGCGAGGATATGGGGACGCAAGGCCCGCTGGAAACGCTCGACCTTGGTTGGGGATCGTGTCGCGACTTCGCCGTGCTGTTCGCGGAAGCTGTCCGTTCGCTAGGCTTTGGCGCGCGCATTGTGTCGGGCTATCTGTTTGATCCCAAACAAAACCTTGTCGGGTCAGGAGGGCAGGGGTCCACCCATGCCTGGGTCGAGGTATTCTTGCCCGGTGCAGGCTGGATCGCGTTTGATCCCACAAACCGTGTCATGGGCGCTGCCAACCTGATCCCTGTCGCAGTCGCCCGCCACATCACGCAGGTCGCGCCTGTCACAGGCAGTTTCCTGACACTGCAAGGGGATCCTGCGCAGATGGACGTGGCCATATCCGTTCAGGAATTGCGTATGCTGCACCGGCCTATCTGACCATCCATGAATTCGGATGTGCTGCAAACAGGCCAGTCCCTGTCGCCCCCAAGTATCCCCGGCCATTTGGCCGAGGATGTGATCAATCTTGCAAGCCGATCAGACGAGTGCGTGTTTCGCTGCGTCCAGCTCACGAACGCACTCGGCATCGTTCTTGGCCGTTTGCGCTTTTTGCGCGGCTTGGTAATGCTTCAGTGCCGCATCCTTCTTCGGACCTGCCGGGGCAGCGTCCCAGGCCGCTTTGACGGTCTTCATTTGTTCGGCGGTGTCGGGTGTTTTCGAGTCCATGTAAATGGCCTTTCCTGATGTCACGACGCAACGAAGCACGGGGTTCGGGCCCTGAACGAGGGGCAGGGGCCGTCCCCTGTGCTTCGTCTTAAATCGTTACGCAACCGACGGCGAGGATCTGTGCCGTCAAGTTATGTCTAGATCAGTGGAGCAGGGTCATGGCTGATCTAGGTTGGCATCCGTTCAACTTCTTTGTCATGTCGTCAATTGGCCAAGTCGCAAAGCCTAGGGACTGAGTCGGAAGCAACGCCTTTCTTGCCTGCTGCATAACCGTCAGCGGAGCGGTGCCGGGTTTGTAGCGGCCGATGTCGATATGGGCTTCGCAATCTGGCCCATGCTGCGTGATCTGTCCCCCCACAGTTTCAACAAGGCTACGAATGCCTTGGTTTGCGCTACCGAAATACAGGTCAGCGGTGCGCACGCCACTCTTTTCGGCGGCGACCAGCCCATCCAGAAACAGCGCCTTACCAAACCCCTCGCCTTGATAGGCATCTTCGACAGAGATACTGATCTCGGCGTGACGATCAGTGCCTTTGAAAATCTCCAGAACGCTAATGACGCGGCCTTCGGCTTCGATGCCCAGAACGATATCGGGGCTGGCGTGGTCTGCAAGGGACTGCAACGCTTCATTGGGCATCGCCTATGGCAAGGACGAGATTATCGGCTGGCTGGTTCGAAAGCGCGGAATCGCGCCGCACATTCCGGTCATCGACAAATCAGGACGCAAGGATGGCACCTTCGAGCGGGCTGACTTTATCTATGATGTTATAGCAGTGCCAAAAGCTTGCGCGCCGCTTCCTCGGAAGACGCGGGGTTTTGGCCGGTGACAAGCTTGCCGTCCACGACGACAAACGACCCCCAGTCGGCACCCTTTTCGTAGTTTCCGCCGTTTGCCTTCAGCATGTCCTCGACCAAAAAGGGGACCACTTTCGTCAGGCCAACGGCTTGCTCTTCGGTATTGGTGAAGCCTGTCACTGTCTTGCCCGATACCAGCGCGTTGCCGTCTGCGCTCTTGGGGTGCTTGAACACGGCAGGCGCATGGCAAACAGCGCCGACGGGTCGATCGCTCTGCGCGAATTCTTCGATCAGGCGTATGCTGTCACCGTCTTCGGATAAATCCCAAAGCGGGCCATGGCCGCCTGGGTAAAAGATCGCGTCAAAGCCTTTTGCGTCAATTGTCGAGAGGGTCTTTGTGTGCGCGAGCTGATCTTTTGCGTCCTCGTCAGCCTTGAAACGGTCAGTTGCTGGGGTCTGCGCATCTTCCGTGTCGCTGCTGGGGTCCAGCGGTGGTTGGCCGCCCTTTGGCGAGGCGAGAGTTATGTCCGCCCCGGCATCCTTGAACACGTAATAGGGCGCTGCGAACTCTTCCAGCCAGAAGCCTGTTTTTCTGCCGGTATCCCCCAGTTGATCGTGCGATGTCAGAACCATCAGAATTTTCATGGACAGTTTTCCTTGGTTTCAGAGTTATGGTGAATGATGCGCCTTGGGAACGCGGCAATCTTGAGTTGTGAAATTAGCGGACACGCGCGCACAACATCCTAATGAACACATAGGCATTCCATTCCCAAAACCCTAACGCAGAAAACGGATTATCCTTCTTTCCGCGTCGGTCTTGCGACAATCATGACGCTTGCCCATTCAAACGGGCAACATTCTGCGAGAGATGTCCTGTAGCCCTGTTCAAGCTTATCCGGCCACAAGCCCATCAGCCACCGTGATCTGCCGCCGACAGCGCGCCGCGATTTTTTCGTCATGGGTAGAGATCAGGAATGTCGTGCCTTCGGCTGCGTTGATTTCGTCGATCAGGTCCATCACTTGCAGGGCGGATGCGCGATCAAGGTTGCCCGTGGGTTCATCTGCCAGAACCAGATCCGGGCTGTTCATCAAGGCACGCGCGACGGCAACGCGCTGCTTCTGGCCACCAGACAGTTTTGTGGCCAGAAACCCTGTGCGCTCTTCAAGGCCCATGCGCACCAGCAAGGCGCGCCCGCGCGCGCGGGCTGCCGGTGTTTCGCGCCCCTCGCGCACGGCTGTCGGGAATATGACATTTTCCAACGCCGTGAAATCGGGAAGCAGGTTGTGAAACTGGAACACGAAGCCGATATGGCGGTTGCGGAATTCTGTCAGCGCGGCGTCATCGGCGGCGACCAGATCGGTGCCCAGCATCCGGTAATGGCCCGATGTGGGCTTCATCAGCGTGCCAAGAATGGTCAGTAGCGTGCTTTTGCCCGATCCCGAAGGACCAAGCAGGGCTGCCAACTCGCCCGATTGCAGCGTCAGTGACAGCCCGCGCAGCACATGGGTGGCCGCCTCGCCCTCACCAAAGGTCTTGACCAGATCATGCACATCCAGCAGCGTGGTCATTGCCCGATCGCCTGAACCGGATCGACCCGCGCCGCCGCCCGCGCCGGCAGAATAGAGGCAAGGATGGCACCGATCACTGTCAGCGTGATGGCCAATCCGTATGACCCTTGCGTGATGTCCATCGGCAGGGTGCCGGACACGAATTCATCCCGGCGCGGAAAGGGAAGCAGGGCCAGATAGCCAAGTATCGCGCCGGTCATCCCCCCTAACAGCCCCACCAAAGCACCTTGTGTGACGAAAACGAACACAACGAAACCGCGCCCGGCCCCCATAGCGCGCATGATGCCGATTTCGGGGCGGCGTCGATACGTGGACAGCAGCAGCGCCGAAGCCACCCCGATCACGATGGTAATCAGCGCGAAACTCTTGAGGAAATATCCGGTCTGCGCCTGCGCGTTCAAGGCCTCCATCAACTGCTCGGCACCGTCCGTCCAGGGCACAGCGTCCAGCCCTGTCAGGGAGTTGATGCGCAGGGCCGTGGCATCGGCCGCGTTCAGATCGTGCAGCTTGATCTCGATGCGCGTAACACCCTGCGGCAGGGCAAAAAGCGTGCGCGCGCTGGGCAGGCTGACAAAGACGCTCGCGCGGTCAAGAACGCCGGTTCCAGTCTGGAAGATGCCGCCTACCGTCAGCGTGGCCGTTACGCCATTCGACGATTGCAACCGCACGACCTGCCCGACCGACAGATCAAGGTCTTCCGCAAGCTGCCGCCCCAGAACGATTACGCCAGAGCCCAGTCGCGCTGATCCGGCAATGATGTAGCCATCCAGATTCAGGATTGCCGATTCACGGCCCAGTTCCAGCCCCGTCACGCTGACCTGCGCGACCTGCGCCCCGCGTGTCAGAAAGCCTGCGCCGGCAATCTGGGGCGACACGGCTTTCACGCCGGGAACTGTGCTGATCAGCGGCACCCATGTCTCGGACTCGCGCAGGGTCGCGGTGCGCTGCCGTCCCTGTTCGACAGCGGCCAACAGGTGCCCGTCTGTCGTGATCAGGATAGCAGGATCCGCAGTTTCCGCCTCGATCGTGATATGGCTGATGTCACCGACTGTGCGTGCCAGAATGAACTCTGCTAATCCCCCGATCAGTGCCGACATGAAAATGAAGATGAACACCCCCACGGCAACCCCGGACACCAGCAGCGCGGTCTGCGCCTTGCTGGCAGTCAGATAGCGCATCGCGATCTTCAGTCCGTAAAGCATTATGGCGCGTCCACTTTGACAGGCTGGCCGTCACTGACGCCGGTCGCGTCTATGATTACCGGATCACCGGGCGACAGCCCTTCGGTCACAAGAAGTCGGGCGGCTGGCCAATCGATCACGCTGACGGTCCGACGCCGGGCAACCCCGTCCTGCGCCAGGAAGATCGCCGTGCCGCTTTCATCGGTCACCAGCGCCGTGCGGGGAACAGTCAGCGCGCTGTCGCGTTCGTCAACGATAATGTTGGCAGTGACGGTCAGACCGATCGGGGCGCTGACAGCCGCGTCGAAAGCGACCTTTACCGCAAGGCCACCGGTGGCTGCGTCGACACGCCCGGCAACGGTTCTGACGCGTCCTGTCCGCGTCTCCGCCTCTCCCGGCAAGTTCAGAACTGCCCGCTGGCCGACGGCGATCTGGGTGGCATAGGCTTCATCCACATCCGTCTTGACCACAAGTTCGCCCAGGTCCGCGAGCGTCATCAGCACAGTTGTCGTATCCGCGATCTGGCCCGGTTCAGCCTCCAGCGTCACGATCGTGCCAGCGATTGGTGCCGTAACGCTATGTTGGGCCAGTTGTTCTTGCGCCTGATCCAAAAGGGCCGTCATGCGCGCCACTTCCTGCTTGGCGGATTGCACCGCGCGTCGGTCCGCTTCTAACGCGGCAACGCTGATATTCCCCTGCAAAGCTACGGAGCGTTCATAGACTGCAATGGCCTGTTCCTGTGCGACAAGTGCTGCATCCAGACCGGCAAAGGCTTGGCGCACAATCGCGTTTTGTGTCGTCGCGTCGATGCGTGCCAAGACTTGCCCGGCATCTACGGCCTGTCCCTCTGTGACCTCCACTTGGGTCACAGGCCCACCCACCAGTGCCCGCACGTCAACCGAATGCAAGGCTGCAATCCGGCCATTTACCGCAAGTAAACGGGTGACAGGGGCCGCGCTGGCCTGCTCGACCGCGACCGGGAGTTGCGCGGGCGTCCAAGGTTGCAGGTACACAAGGCCGCCAACACAAGCAGCTATCGCCGCCCCCATCACCCAAAGCCACTTAGAACGACGGGGGGTGCTTGTCGTCGATTCCGATTGCTCTCGGAGCGCTGGAACAAGCGATGCAGACCCTTCGGGCCGTTCTTGTTCCAAGGGTAGTGGCTTCGCGTGCTGTTCAGGCGTTCTGGACGTCTTCATTCTATCGCTTCAGATTGCAGAGAGCGGATTTCAAGTTTGGCACCATAAAGAATAGCTTGAACGAAATATCGCCTCGACACAAGAACAGCACATTTCCGAATTATGTCACGACCTCGGAAACCCTCGCTTTTGGCGTGCCCATAAAAACTGCTGCGCCTTTGCTTGATCGAAGATTTTGGCAAGAGCGGCTAAGCCTGCCAACAAGGCATGAGGGCCGATTGGCTAGAGCAAATTCTGAAGGCTGATGGTTCGGCATTATTGGAAGCGGCAACTAAGTTTTGCCATAATGGCTCAACTTGACCATCGTTTCGATGGTAGTCCTTCAGCGTTCAAGCGATTTGGGGGCCACAATCGGTGATGAGCTCTTGGACCGGCCGGATTTCAACCGGTTCCGATGCGTAAATGGGCTTGAATTGGCAATCAGCATCAACAATGGTTGTCGCCAGTTCAACACGCCATCCTCATCCGTGACGCGGCTCTTGCGTGATGATGACGTACCATCATTGGTTTCGCATTATGACCCTGACGCTTTCGGCATTTGCTTCTGTCAAGCTGTTTGCGATTCTCGCAGTTCTGTTTCAACTGCTGGGGTTGATGACGCGCAATGAACTTCGTTTGCGGTTGCTGTTACTGCTGGGCACATTTTTCTACATCGCGTATTATGTGATGGTCGGCCCGGTCCCGCTATGGGAGGCGGTGTTTGCCAGCACCTTGCTTGCACTCGCCAACTTATATGCCTTGACCTTCGTTCTGCTGGATCGCTCCACCCTGTGGATGGGTGCAGAGCAGCGCGCACTGTTCCGGCATTTCCCGACATTGAATCCGGGGCAGTTCAGGCGGATCATGCAGCATGCAAGCTGGCATGAGCTGGATGAAGACAAGGCAATCTGCCAGCAAGGAGAGGTGCCCGAAGGCCTTGTCCTGCTTCTGGATGGAGAGGGTGTCTTGCAGCGCAACGAAAAGACATCGCGACTTGCGTCGGGGCGATTCATCGGCGAAATGTCTTTCCTGCGGGGCGCGGACAGTGGCGCGAATGCGACGGTTATCCTGCGCGCCGGAAGTCGCTATGTTATGTGGGACCGGGCACAGCTTCGTCGGAAGATGGAGAGTGACAGACCCCTTGGAAACGCCTTGCTTGCGATGTTCAACCTAGAGCTTCTTGAAAAGCTGGACCGAAGCTGGCCTGAATGATGCCGCGACACCCGTCGTGGCAGACATGCTGTCAGCGGTGACAAAAGACCTGTGCCGGATCAACCTGCACCGAGACGCCAAAACCCGACGTCTGAAGCCCTTCAACCTTTGGCGGGTTACAGTATCTTCAAATCCTTCAACACAGCGCGCGATGCACGGAATGTCAGCGCCGCGATTGTCAGGGTTGGATTGGCGGTGGTGATGGTGGGAAATGTGCCGCTGCCAAGAAGATACAGGTTCTTGTGTTCCCAGCAGCGCGAATCTGCGTTTACAACAGAACTGCCGGGATCGCTGCCCATGCGATAGGTTCCTGCAATATGCCCTGCGCCATACAGATTTACTTTGTAATTCTGACCATCCAGTGTGAACCCGATCCCCGGATATCCCGGCTCATCGATGAATTTGGAATAGTCCATCCCGTGTTCGGGAAAATACGGGTTTGCACCGATCTTCTTGAAAATAAGATCGGTCGTTTGTTGCGCGGCCACGATCCCGCGCAGCGTGTATTCACTGCCAGTGACGGAATATGTGATCTTAGGGCGCGGCAGTCCCAGCGCATCTTTATGACAATCTGAAAGCGTGATCTTGTTGCTCTCCTGCGGTTCCTGTTCGACCAGATAACACAGGCGCATCATCCGCGTGTTCAACGTGTTGATCCGTTTGATCAGCGCCTTGCCGAACAGCTTCTTTCGCGGCATGGGATTCAGGGTCGATTTGTTGCAGCCAAAGATAAAGTCTCTGGTGGATGTCATGGGGTCGTCATCAGGCCATTCCCAACCAACATTGCCGACATCCACACGCCAGGCCGCGCGATGCTTGCGGAACGGGCCGTCCCGCAGGCTTTCGATACCCGAACCGCTGCGCGGGCCGCGATAGGGAAAGCCCTGCACGGAATTCAGCCCATAGCCCAGATAGCACAGATGATCCATCAGGTTGCATCCAAGCTGCCCCGAACCGGTAGCGATCCCACCCCCGCCATTCGACATAAGCAGGATTTTTACTGTCTCAATCGCATGGGCTGCCAGAATGACGATCTTGCCCGAAGCGCTTTTCAGCGTTTTCTGGTAGTTTCCGGTCATGCCAGTGTACTGGACATAGTTGACACCGGTCACAAGCCCAGTTCCGTCAATATCCAGATCGCGGACCACGGCTTGGGTCACGGTTGTCACCAGATGGGTGTTTTCGGCTTCCTGCAAGGTCAGGGTTGCATCGTATTTCGCCTGAATCGGGCAGATGGGGATACAACTGGAATTGCCCTGACAGGCGGGCCGCCCGTTGCGGAATTCCGAATTGCGCCCCTGTGGTGTGCAGGTCATTTCAAGGTTTTGACCATCGAATTTCAGACCCGTGATCGTTTTGGCCAACACCTTGTCCGACACGCTCATGGGAATGCGCTGCATCGGGTAGTTGTAGCCGCTGGGGAATTGCGGGCCCAGATACGGCTCCAGCGCGCGTTGATCATTGATATCGGCGGACACGCCAATGGCATCTTCGGCGCGCGCGTAATCATCATAAAGCTCAGGCAGCGTGATCGGCCAATCCACCAGTTGACCATAGGTCGATTTCATCCTGAAATCCCGTTCGGTGAACCGCAGGGCAGTTCCCAGCCAGTGCCAGGTCGTCCCGCCTGCCAGCCGTTCATAGGTCGAAAGAAATGGCAATTCGGTGTCCGTGGTGTAGGTCAGGTAACTTTGCGCGTTGAAATCGTCGAACTTACTCTTTGATCCGTTCCAGTCACGGAACTCGGTCAGACCGGGCCATGCGAAGTTCATCGCGGTCATGGGGCGCGGTGCCGCTTCCTGCTCCGGTGCATGCGCGGGGTCTTTGCCATGCCAATAGGGCGGATAAGGTGTATTGGGCAGCTTCGGGGTGGCGGTGAGATATGTCTCATGAAAGGCTTTGCGGTCATCGCGGTCCCTTGGTCCGGATTCGAGGATCAGGACCTTCACACCCTTCCGGGCCAATTCCCTTGCCATCAAGGACCCTGCGATCCCTGCGCCAACGATCACAACGTCATATTGGGCGTCGGTTTCCATGAGTGCTTCCTACAGGTAATCGTCTAGTGGCGGAGGCGGGTTTGCCCAATGGCCGAATTGCAGGGTGCTGACCCCGGTTGGATGGGCTTGAACCGCGCGCCAGACCAGTGCCTGCGCATAGTGATTCCCCGAGGGAAAGCGCGTATGTTTCGGATGGTCACGGGGGGCAACCTGTCCCAGATACCAGAAGGCCATCAGCGCGCGCGCCGTATCCGCAACCGGGCTGTCATCATCAAGGATCGCAAGACCGATATCATGCGGAGAGTCGCCCATTTGCACGCGCTGTTTGTAGAAGGACAGCAATTTCGCCAGATCACCAGCGCCATATATATCGTCGAATACCCCGTAGAAATCTGCACTTTGCTGCGCAAACCTCAGGGTTTGCACTTTGAAACCTGTCAGCACGGCGGACATATCGAAAAACTCGGCAGGGGGGGCGCTGTTCATCGCGGCACTCAGTCCTTTGCGGTTACGCGTGACAGGATATACGTGAAATCAGACGGTTTCGCATCTGCCGTGGCGGTTGCGCGGTTGTGGCAAGCTATGCAGCTTGAACTGACCGGCGGGGTTTCGCCTTGCAGGAAGGTTTCGATCGTGGTGTTGGCCAGAAAGGGCGGAAATGGCCGGCCCTGCGGGTTTGTCGGGTCATTGGGTCGTTGCGGGTATTGCGTGCCGACCAGCATGTAATTCGCCCAGACCGAGGCAGGGTTGATGTCGCGCAAGGCTTTCTGGAAGCTTGTGTTCATGCTGACCGTTTCCGCAGCGATGGGCGTGAAACGTTCAACCTGCACCGCATATTGGCCCGGTGTTCGCGGGTCCCAAGGCGGTGCGGGCAAGGCATTCGGCTCGCAGCGTGCTGCGGGTTGCCGGGACCGGCAATCTGGGTCGAAGAAATTGTAATGTGCGCCGGGGGATGCCTTGCCTCTGTCGGGGGCATTCTCGACATGCTCGAAGGTTGACCATATCCATTGCGGCGCGGATTGCGTCTTTGTAGAGATATGCAAGCCCACAAGCCCCAGCATCTCGTGCGTGCAGCTATTGCCCTGTTGGTCAAATACATAGGCCTCCGAAATATGAAAGCGCGTCGGATCATCGCCCGCGCCCATGACCTTCCACGCCGCCTTGACCATGATCGCGCCGGTCTTGTCGCTTCCCCCGGCGGGAAACGCGATCTCTTGGACTGCTTTCAGCCCCGTCTGGTTGTAAAGCCGGTTTTCGCGGATGTAGTTATACATCGGCTCATTGATCAGGATTTCATAGCGCACATAGGCACCGTTTCTGTCGATCAACGGCCCCGCCTGCGCTTGGTTGAACAGACCGACGACACCATCCATCTTGGATGTGTAGGTAATCAGGCGGTTGGTCCCGCCTGTGGCCGATATTGTCTGACAAGCTGCGGGCAACTGCATCGGCGTACCCCAAGGCGGCGGTGTCTGGCCATCGGCCACAAGCACCTGAAAATCCTCCATCCAGGTGGACCACAAGGCTTCGTTGTCGCCAGTCTCACCTGGTAGCGCGCCACTGGGGGCGGCGTTCAGCGCGACAAAGCTCTTCCATGAAAACAGGTCATGCTCTTCTTGGTCCCCCACCATGCCGCGCGGCACATCGACCGGGTGCACCGTGCTCAGGACAGGCGTGTCCGCCCCGACCTCGGACTCCGCCGTGGCATACAGCCCTGTGGCCAAAACAGCTGCGGCAGCCGCGACCACACCGGCCCCGCGTCTGAAATCAGATATCGGCATAATAGAGTGCGCTTTCTGCGATCACCGGAGCAGACCGGTAGGTCATCAGACCCGCAGGACGGAACTGGCCAGAACCGCCAAGCATGGTTGCCAGATCGCCAACCATCGGATGGGTGGAATTGCCAAGTTTCACAGTGCAGTCGGGAAATGCCACCCCGGCGGCCTTCGCGCTGTCGATTGTCACGCAGGTGAACTGGCCAAACACATTGCGCCGCGATGCAACCAGCCGTTGCACTGACGGGTTGGTCGCCGCGTGCGGATATAGACTGAAATCTATGATCTCTGACTGGTTGGATCCGACGACACCCGGCCCACCGACAAGATCATCCACCGACAATCGGAACAGCGTGTTGGTCGCGGGTTCGGCCACGGGCGCAGGGATGGTAAAGTCCCAGCATGTCCGAGCGGGATTGTTCGGCGCGGGGTTATTGTAGGTGAACGGATAGGTCATCACCTTGTTCTCACCGAAATTTCGCATGCCCCAATACACTGCGATGCGGTCATCGCAGGGTACCCACAGGCGATAATTTCCAAGCGTCTTGGTATGGTCGCGCCCTTGTACGAATTGCGAACTGGTCAGGCCGAAGGGCGTTTGCGCCACGCGGGCCTTGGCGTAGGAGACAATGTTGATCTCGCATTCATGCGTTGGCTCTATGCCCATGCTGGCGGGCACATCATCGCCGGGGGGAGGGGGCTTCAGGATATCGGCATAGGATTGCGGATCATTGACACCGGAATCGGAAGAATAGGTCATGAAGTTGATATTCATCAGCCCGAACTCCCGCCCGCCCTCGGACAGGTCAGCGAAGGGAAATGCCTCTAGCGCACCGGATTGCTTTGCCAGTATCTGGTTCAGGGTTGCGAGTGGAACCCTGAAATAAACCCAGATGGCAGAAAATGAACCATACAGAAATGGCGGGTTTCCGACGGCAGGGATCTTGTCGCTGAGGGTATCATTCGTGGCCATGCAGTCCTCCTGAAAATGTGTGTATCCGGGCCTCACGCAGCGCTGAAGCAAGCAGGCTGATCCCGGTTCTGTTTCATCGGTCACTCTCTGAATGGGGCGGAGTCGGAATGGTTTCCAGCACAAGCAGAGCCTCTGTTTGGTCAGATGATACCCCACCATCACGCAAACCGGGCAACAGTTTTGCCAGATACCGTGCCGCATCAGATCTGCCATGCATCTTGTGCTGCAAACGTGTCAGGCTTGTGAGTGCGCGTGACTGTAGCGCGACAAGCCCGCTGTCTTGCGAGATCGACACGGCAGATTTGAACAGCGCTTCGCTTTCCATGGCATTTTCGGGCGATTTGGCGAGCAGGATTTCGCCGCGCAACCGCAGCAACTCTGGTAGCCAGAAGTGCTCTTGGGTCTCGTCGCAAAAACACTTGGCCTCATCCAAAGTCTGCAATGCCTTGTTATGCTCGCCATTTGCCACCTGCAAATCGGCCTGCAGATACAAAAAATAGCTAAGCCCAAGCCGCGAACGGGTATCCTTCCAGTCCGCGATCCCGACACTCAGCTTTTCGAGCTCGGTGTCATAAGCTTTGTTCAAATGCGCGCGTGACCAGGCAGAAATCACTTCTGTCCAGCCGATCCAGAACTCGAATCCATGCCGTTTGGACAGCGCATATGCCTCTTCTGACAATTCAAGCGCGCGTTGCAGCTCGCCGCAGAATGCACGGGTCCAGGACGCAAAGCAGATCGCGAAGGCCATGGAAAACGGATGGCCGGTCTGCTTGGCGGTTGTCATTGCTTCATCTGATACACGCCGCGCCTTGTCGGCATGGCCCAACTGCCAATGCGCCCAGCTTGTATAGCCAAGCACGGCAACCTTTATGTCAACGACATCGAACTTGAGTGCTTCGGCACGCTCTTCGTCTGTCATTCCAGACTCGATGACATTGGACAAGGGTTCAAGAGCAGCAAGCGGTTCGCCACAGTAAAAACTGGCCGCTCCCCTGACGCGATAGCCTGCCGCCATCATCAGGCGATTCCCTGTCGCAAGTGCCATCTTGGACAGGTTTTCTCCATGCTCGAGCACCTTGGTATAGCGCGCTCCCAGGAGATGATACCGCATCAACCCATAGATGACGGGGAAGAGGGCCAAATTATCCTTCCGGTCACGTGCAAGTTCGAGGGCCCGTTCATAGGAGCGGTTGACGTTTTCATGCGAATAGCCAAGCGCCGCCGCTTGCGGGACAGCCAGCATGACAAGCAACTCGAACTCCTGCGCGTCGCGTGCTTCGCTCTGTGGCGTCTTGGCCAGTGCCATCAAGGCGTTTTCCAGATGGTTGATCGCCTCCAGACTGGCCGATGACGCCATGGCCCGTTCAGCAGCGGTCACGAAATAGGGGAAGGCGCGCTCATGCTCGCCACCAGCAGTGTAGTGATACCCAAGGCTTTCGGGCTCATTGCTGCACACCTCGGGCATATGCTCTTCCATGGCACGGGCAATACGCCGATGGCATTCTTGCTGTGCAGTCTTCAGCAGCGATTGATACGCAGCGTCCTGCACAAGGGCATGCTTGAATTCGTAGCTGGTCAGTGTCGCGCTGCCCTCGCGATAGATAAGTTCGGCGTCGAGTAACTGTCCAAGCGCACCGCGCAACTGATGGTCGCGATACCCCGAAACACGGCGCAGCAATTCATGCGAAAAACGGCGGCCAATCGTGGCCGCGATCTGCGCGATTTCCTTTGCGGAAGGCGACCGGTCCAGACGCGCCATGAGCGAATCCTGCAAAGAGGCAGGGATCGCCTGCTCCATGTTCGCACCACTCATCATGTAGCGGCCATTGACATCCTGCACCCAGCCGGATTCAAGCACCATCTGGGTCAGATCTTCGGCATATAGCGGGATGCCATCAGCGCGCTCTACAATCTGGTCCAGCATGCGTTTTGGCAGCTTCTTGCCACCAGTGATAGCATTGATGAGATCAATGATATCGGATCTGCCAAAACGATTCAGGGACAGTGATGTGACATGCGGCAGGTTCTGGAATGGAGGCTTGTAATCCGGACGAAAGGACAGCAACAGCATCCAGCGCCTGTTCTTGATTTGATCGATGAAATACGAAATCACCTTCAGCGTCGTCGGGTCGCACCAATGCACATCTTCGAACACCATCAAAAGCGGCTTCGCATCGGCCAATGAGACGTAGAAATCAAGCACAGCGGAAAATGTCGCGTTCTTTATTTCTTCGGGTGCAAGCTCCAAGAGGTCTGCTGTTGCGACCGTCTCGATCCCCAGCAGATAGGACAAGGCCGGAAGATGGTGCTGTTGTCCCGGCGAAAGGGCATCCCTGATCCGCGCAAGATTTTCATCGATCGCAGCATCTTTGCTTAATCCGAAGCGCCTGTGCAATTCTTCGATGATCGGGTGCATGGTCGAATGCAGGTGAAATGCGGATCCGAAAAAGCGGACAATGTTTATGTCCTCGGCGCCAAGCTGGCGGTTGAAGCTATGAAGGATGCGTGACTTTCCGACGCCCGCCTCGCCACTGAGCATAAGCACTTGCCCGTTGCCAGTTTTGGCGGATGCCCAATGCTGCTGAATCAGCCCAAGCTCTGCATTGCGCCCGATCAGGGGCCGAGCATTGTCACGCTGAGTGCTGGAAACGGTCGTGCCATCCAGCATGTCGCCCGTGACAGCAAAGCAGGCTACCGGTTTGGAAAACCCTTTGAGTTCATGGGCTCCAAGGTCTGTGAACGTGAAAAGCCCCTTGGTCAGGTTATAGGTGGACCTGCTGACGATGATCTGGCCGGGCTGGGCAAGCCCTTGCAGGCGGGCGGCCAGGTTGGGCACATCGCCTATGACCGAAAGCTGTTCGCCCAGGGCTCCGGCCCCGTCACTGCCGACCACGACTTGGCCCGTATTTATGCCGATGCGCAGATTCAGCTTTACGTTCAGGGCAGATAATTCGGGGTGGCTGCCAGTGATGGACCTCAGCATCTCTGTCGCCGCGCGAATGGCGCTGCCTGTGGAGTGCTCATAGGCCACAGGGTAGCCAAACATGACGTTTATGCCATCGCCGAGGAATTGCATGACCGTGCCGCCATGGCGCGTGACGATCTCTGAGCAAACAGAGCGATAGGTCGCAAGGATGTTGCGCAGGTCTTCGGGATCGAGCTCTTCGGCAAGCTGGGTCGAGCCGACCAGGTCGCAAAAAATGACGGTTAACTGGCGGCGCTCTGCGTCCCCCAATACAAAGTCACAAGCTGGAGATTGGGGTGTCGGATCGTCAGCCATACCAGCACGACCGGCTGTATCGGTGGATTTTGCGCTTGCTGATTGTGTTTCTGTGGCCGTGCCGCATTCGGGGCAAAACCGGTTATGCGGCTGAAGCACTGCAGCACATTCGCGACAGGTCAGGATTGAGGATAGCCTGTTACCACACTGGTCGCAGAACTTTGCCGTATCAGCACACTCGTTTCCGCAAGCACATAACAAAGATCGAAACCCCGATATGCTTTCCCTAGCGTAAACACTGACGCCGCAAACACTTTCGGTCAAGCTGCAAATCAAATTCCCGAGGATTTGCCGCATCGTGCCGAGCCTGCTGGCCTGTTGATCTGGGCCAGTATCATTGGTCTGTTCCGGCACGCCGATACAGATTTGGCGCTTTATGAAAAACTTTGATTTTCATGGTATTTGGTGATTTACAGAGCGAAAAGGGAGAAAGGCCAGTGGGGGATTTCTCGACCGAACAACTCTTCAATGTCGCAGGTCTGACTGGCGTGGCCCTCTATCTGGGCTCCTATGCGCTCTTGCAACTTGGGATGTTGCGCGGGAACGGATATGCTTATGCGACCTTGAACCTGTGCGCCGCCAGCCTTGTTCTGCTAAGCCTGACAGTCGCGTTCAACCTGTCCTCGGCGATCATCCAGATATCATGGGTGGTAATCAGCATCCTGGGAATTGCAAGATTGGCCTGGATAAATCGCATGGTCCGTTTTTCGGATGAAGAACGGGCCTTTCTTTCCCAAATCTTTCCGGAAATGCCGAAATCTGTTGCACGGAGCTTTCTGGATCGCGGCAATTGGATTGATGCCGACATAGGTGCGTTGCTTCTCAAAGAGGGCGAACCGGTCGGAAACCTGTTCTACCTTGCGCATGGCGAAGCGGCGATCATGTCCGGGGACGAGCCGATAGGAACTGTCGAAGCCGGTTTGCTGGGCGAAATGAACGTGCTGTCTGGCGGCCCGGCATCCGCCTCTGTCAAGGTGGTAAAAGCGGCACGGCTTTTTGTGGTCTCCGGCACCACGCTTTCACGCATGGCCGCGCGCGATTCCGATTTCCGCATCTTTCTGGAAAACGGCATGAGCAGCGATACCGGGCGCAAGCTGATGCGGGCCAATCAACGACTCTCTACGCTCACGGGGAAACGGGCATGACTGTCGCTACCCTTCTCTGGGCATTCGCCCTGTTCCAGCTAAAGCACTATCTTGCCGATTTTCACTGGCAGACTGCATGGATGATTTCGACGAAGCGGATCTATGGACACCCCGGCGGCTTGGCGCATGCCGGGCTACATGGCCTGCTCAGTTTGCCTGTGCTGTTCTTCACCGCGCCCCTGATGCCCGCGCTGTTCGCATTGCTGATCCTGACCGAAGTCGCTGTGCATTATCATATCGACTGGATCAAGGCGCACTATGTGGTGCAGCGCGGCATTCGCGAAGATGATCCCGCCTTCTGGCGTTTTCTGGGGCTGGACCAGGCCGCGCATCACCTGACCTATATTGCGATACTTGCCGCGTTGGTGGCATTCGGGGCATAATCTGTGTACGATCCTGCGCTGTAACTCCAATCAGTTGCCAGAGGTGATCTGGCCATCTTGCAGGCGCAGGCCCCTTGCCAAGACGCAGGCCATTCTTTTGCTTGCGTCGGAAGCTAGGGCCAGTGACGTTCATCCGAGTTGAATGATCGCGGCTGCCAGTGAGATGAACGCCTTGACGCTTTGGTCGGTCTTGCACGAGCGCAGAGCGAAACCTCTGTTTTCCCTGAGTCTTCCGAAACAGTTTTCGATCAGATGCCGCGATTTGTGCGTTTCCTTGTCAAACTCGGCAGGAAAGCGTCGGTTTGATTTCGGTGGAACGGCCGGGGCGATGCTCCGTTTGGCCAGCGCGGTTCGCACGATTCACAACACAGCTTCCATGAGCAACCGCGGGTCACGACCGGTTTGGCCGGGTCCGTGGCCTTGCCGAGGCAGAAAGGTTCGATCATCGCCCATCGGTCAGGACACGACGGGTCAAGGCCACTCTCCTCTGTTCGCAACCTTGGGTCAGAACTCATGCGATTTGGAAATTCTGAACGTCAACAGGCCCTAAAGCAATGCATTTCAACATCCGAAAGAAAAATGTTGACATAGAATGATGCTTTATGAAAACGTTTGCAAAATCTGGGAGGATGAAAGTGCCGCGCAGGGTTTCAATAGGCTTCGCGACGATATTGATCGCTTGCTCGATCTGGTTCGTGCTCACGACCGGGCTGGGCATCATCCCGGCAGGTCGCTTTCCATCCCCTGCCGAGACATGGTCTGCGCTGATCCATGTGTCCGGGCGCGGATATGGCGGCGGCGATCTTGCCATGCATGTCTACAATTCGCTGCGCCTTGTCGTGATGGGCTTTCTGTTCGCCATCGTCACAGGTGTGCCGCTTGGCCTTCTGATGGGCTGGAGCCGTAAGGCCGAAGCCTTAATTAACCCGATTTTCTTGATCATCCGTCCGATCCCGCCGCTGGCATGGATTCCGCTGGCCATACTGTGGCTGGGGCTGGGGGATGCAGCGAAGATCATGGTGATCTGGTTCTCGGCTTTCGTCCCATCGGTCATCAACACCTATGCAGGGGTGCGCAATATCGACCGGCCCGTGCTGGAGGCGGCCTTCATGCTGGGGATGCCAAAGCTGCGCTTCGTATCCGAAGTGCTGGTTCCCGGCGCCAGCCCGATGATCTTCACTGGCCTGAGGCTGTCGCTGCAGGCTTCGTGGACGACACTGGTTGCGGCTGAACTGGTGGGCGCATTCTACGGTTTGGGCCGCGTTCTGAATGTGGCGCAACAAGACCTGTATCCGGGCATGATACTGGTCGGCATGATTGCGGTCGCTCTTCTGGGCTGGGGCTCGACCCGTCTGCTTGGCGTGGCCGAGGCTTGGGTGTTGCGTTGGAATACTGCGGCTTTGGCGTCGAAGGGGTGATGTGATGGACAGGCAAATCACATTCAGGCAATCTGCCATTCTGGGTCTTCTGGGGCTGACAGGTTTCATCGGACTTTGGCACGGGCTGGCGCTCAGCGGTATGATCTCGTCGGCTTTCCTGCCCTCGCCGCTGGAAGTCTATGACCGCTTTGCAATCTTGCTAGAGCGCCGCTTTGCCGGGGCAACCTTGCCCGGACATCTTGCTGCAAGCTTTCAGCGCTTTGCTTATGGTTTTCTTCTTGCTGCGCTGATCGGCATCCCGCTTGGCCTGTTGATGGGTTGGTATCAAATTCTTGACGAAATCGTCTCGCCCTTGTTTGACGCGCTTCGATTCATTGCGCCGATCGCATGGGTTCCCTTCGCTGCGCTGTGGTTCGGAACCGGAATTGGCGGGCCGATCATGATCATCTTTGCAGGGGCCTTCCCCCCTTGCGTCATCAATGCCTATCGCGGCGCGAAATTCGTTGATCCGCGCCTGATCGAGGCGGCGAACATGCTGGGCACGCCATCGCATCGGGTGATCCGCGAAATCCTGCTGCCGTCATCCGTGCCCTCGATCATCTCTGGCTTGCGGGTGTCTGCGGGTCTGGGTTGGCAGTCGCTGGTGGGCGCTGAATTGATCGTGGCCTCGGCGGGGATTGGCTACATGATGGTGCAGGGACAGGCGAATGTTTCGACGACAACCGTAATGGCAGGCATGGTCGCTATCGGGCTGGTAGGTCTGGCGCTGGACAGCGCGTTGCGACTGGCCGAACGGATCATCCAGCGCCGTCGTGGACTGGAAAACTGACAGGGAAGCAGGGAAGAAAATGGGCGTTATCGAATTCAAGAATGTCGAGAAGGTTTTCGGGCCACGCGCGACAGGGTTTCGTGCTCTTGAAGACATCAATCTGGAAATTCGCGACAAGGAATTCGTGGCGATTGTGGGGCCTTCGGGGTGTGGTAAGACCACCTGCTTGCGCATGGTTGCGGGGTTTGAACCTGCCACGGACGGGGTAGTGTCGGTCGATGGCACACCGATCAAGCGCCCAGGGCCGGATCGCGCGGTTGTGTTTCAGCAATTTGCGCTGTTTCCCTGGAAATCAGTCTATGACAATATCGATCTGGGTTTACGCAACCTGAATGTCGGGCGCGCCGATCGGGAAAGCCGGATTGCGGCCATCCTCGATCTGATGAACCTGACCCAATATGCCAAGCATTTCCCGCACCAGCTTTCGGGCGGGATGCAGCAGCGCGTGGCGATTGCGCGCGCTTATGTGCTGGACCCGGATGTGTTGCTGATGGACGAACCTTTCGGCGCGCTGGATGCCCAGACCCGTGTGGTGATGCAGGAAGAACTGGTCCGGTTGGCGCGCAAGAACCCGCGCACCGTGCTGTTCATCACCCATGCCGTGGAGGAAGCCGTCTATCTGGCCGACCGCGTGGCGATCATGACGCGCGCGCCGGGCCGGATCAAGGAAGTGCTGGACATTGCCAGCGTTCGCAATGCTGAAAACTGGGACAGCTACGAGAAGATTGAGGATGTGATGGATCTGGAAAGTTTCGTGCATCTTCGCACCCACATCTGGCGCAGCCTGCGGGAGGAGAAAGCCGCACAGCACGCCTGATTAGCAGAAAACCAACAGAGGAGGAACTACAAATGAAACTGACTTTTAAGGCCTTGGCCCTTGCCACAGCGGCGAGCTTCGGGACACTGGCACCTGCGCAGGCGCAGGATCTGACGCCAATCAATCTTAGCTATCAGCCAGCGCTCTACTGGGCGTTGCCCTTTTATCTGGCCACAGAATTCGACTGGTGGGCCGAAATGGGGCTTGACCCAAGCTTCACGACATTCCCTGCCGGCCCGCCACAGATCGCCGCTGCGCAGGCCAATGACTGGGACGTGGGCGGCACTGGTTCGGTTCCTGCTGTGTTGGGTGCGGCGCGCTTTGGCTTGCAGACCATTGGTCTGACAAATGACGAAAGCGCTGGCAACGCGTTGATGGCGACAAACGACGCGATCGAGGGGTTCCGCGCTGACCCTGAGAGCATGCGTGGGCAACGTATTTTGTTGACCACCAACTCGACAGTTGATTTCGCGACCCAGTCCTGCTTGCAGCAATGGGGGTTAAGCCAGTCTGACGTGGAATATATCAACCTCGGTCAGGCGCAGGTAATCACGGGCATCATCGCGGGCGAAGCGAAACTCGCCGGGGTTTGGGCGCCGAATACCTACACCTTGCAGGAGCGCGCCGATAGCGATTACCTGTGTTCTGGCGCCGATGCGGGCGCGATCGTGCCCGGAGCGCTGGTCGTGCGTCCGGGTTTCGCTGAAGAGCACCCTGAACGCGTGGCCCGTGTGCTGGCGACCTTCCTGCGCGGCGTGGTCTGGGCCAAGGAAAACCCGGAAGAAGCGCGGCGGCATCTGGTCGATTTCTACTCGGATGGCGGGGTAGAGATATCGGACGCTGCGGTAAACGCAGAATTCGATTTGCGTCCAACCTTTCCGCTTGAAGAGCAGATCGCGCTGATGGATCGCGTGAACGGTGATAGTGAGATTGATCAGTGGCTGACGGCTATCGGTGATTTCATGACCTCAGTTGGTACAACAGAAACCACGCCCGTCGCGGCGGATTACATCAACCCGAGCTTCATGCAGATGGTCATGGATGACCCGGAATTGCGCGCGTTTGCCAATAACGAATAATCACATCACACGGCCCGCCGCCTTTCGCGGCGGCGGGCCACCAACCTAAGGTAATGACGAGAGCGACATGGCGATCACCTATCTGAAAAAAGCGGATAAAACGCCCGAAACCGAATCTGCGCAGGCGCAAGCGGTTGTTGCCGAAATGCTGTCCAAGATCGAGATAGAGGGCGAGGATGCCGTGCGTGCCTATGCCTTGTCGCTCGACAAATGGGACGGCGATATCCTTGTCACCCGCGAGGAAATGGACGCCCGCGCCGCCGAAGTTCCTGATCAGGTCAAAGAAGATATCGCCTTTGCTGTGAAACAGGTACGCGACTTTGCGATTGCGCAGCGCGACTCTGTGCAGGATTTTCAAATGACCATGCCGTCAGGGCTTCTTGCAGGTCAGAAATGGGTGCCCTGCAATGTTGCAGGCTGTTACGTGCCCACGGGGCGCTATGCGCATATCGCCTCTGCCGTGATGTCGGTGGCAACTGCGAAAGCTGCGGACGTGGGCACTGTGATCGCCTGTTCGACCCCGTTTCGTGGCGGAGCGATGCACCCTTATGTGCTTTATGCGATGCGCGAGGCGGGCGCTGATATCGTCATGACTTTAGGCGGGGTGCAGGCGATTGCCACGATGGCTTATGGCTTGTTCACCGGCAAGCCCGCCGATGTGATCGTTGGTCCGGGCAACAAATTCGTTGCCGAAGCCAAGCGCATGTTGTTTGGCAAAGTGGGCATCGATGTCTTTGCCGGCCCGTCCGAAATCGGAATTTTGGCAGACAAGACAGCGGACGCGGAAATCGTTGCGGTCGATCTTGTCGGTCAGGCCGAGCATGGCCACGAATCGCCTGCATGGTTGTTTACCGATGATCGCGCCTTGGCTGACGCGGTGATGGCTCGGGTGCCCGAACTGATCGCAGTGCTTCCTGAACCCGCCCGCGAAGCCGCCGATGCCGCATGGCGCGATTATGGTGAAGTCATCTTGTGTGATACGCGCGAAGAACTGGTCAAGGTATCAGATGAATATGCCTCTGAGCATCTTGAAGTGCATTGCGCAGATCTGGATTGGTGGCAGGCGAATCTGACCAACTACGGCAGCCTGTTCATGGGCGAAGAAACAACCGTTGCTTACGGCGACAAATGCTCTGGCCCCAACCATATCCTGCCCACCAAATACGCCGCGCGTTATTCGGCTGGGCTGTCAGTGCATAAATTCCTGAAGCCCCTGACATGGCAAAAGGCCGACCGCGAGGCCAGCAAGGAGCTAGCCATCCGCACGGCGCGGATTTCGCGGCTGGAAGGGATGGAGGCTCATGCCCGCACTGCCGATGTGCGGCTGGACAAGTATTTTGCGGGGCATAACTTCGACCTCGGTGCGCCTGTCGAGTCGGTCTAGATGGTGACAGCATTGCCAGATCTGGGACGTCCGCCCGAAATTCCGGACACAGCGATTGCCGCCGCAACGGCTTTGCTGGCGAGCGGGCGGTTGCACCGCTATGCAGAGGCAGGCGGCACAGGTGGCGTGGTCGCCGATCTGGAATGCAGCTTTGCCCGCCTGACGGGGCGGCGCTATGCGTTGGCCGTCAATTCCTGCGGCGCTGCGCTGTTTCTGGCGCTTCGGGCTGCGGGCGTGAAATCTGGAGATGCCGTGCTGATGAACGCGTTTACGCTTGGGCCTGTGCCGGGCGCGCTGCAACATGCGGGAGCACGCTCTGTTCTGGTCGAAATCACTGAAGATCTGGTTATCGACATGGACGATCTGCGCGCCAAGGCGCAGTCCAGCGGCGCGCGCGTGCTGTTGTTGTCCCATATGCGCGGGCATCTTTGCGATCTGGAGGCCCTCCAGGCGCTCTGCTGCGAGCTGGGCCTGACCCTGATCGAGGATTGCGCTCATACTTTGGGTGCTACGTGGAATGGGCGCCCCTCTGGGACGTTCGGGCTGGCGGGGTGTTTTAGCTTCCAGTCGGGCAAGCATGTGAATGCGGGCGAAGGTGGCGTATTGGTCACCGATGATGACGACGTGGCCGCGCAAGCCATCCTGCATTCGGGCAGCTATATGCTTTATGCGCAAAACGGCACTGTGCCGCGAGCCGAAGTAATGGAGCGTTGGCAGGGGGCATGCGGCAATTATTCGATGCGGATGGGGCCGCTTGCGGCAGCCCTTGCGCTTCCGCAATTGGATCTGTTGGCGTCGCGTGTAGCCGACTGGAACGCCAGCCATGACCGGATTGTGGCGCGGCTATGCAAGGCTGAAGGGTTCGTGCTGCCGAACCGTCCCGACGCGGAATCCTATGCGCAAAGCTCGTTGCAATTTCGTCTGCCGGGGTTTTCCTCTGCCCGGATGCGCTCTTATGTTGACGCCGCGCGCGCGGCGGGTGTTTGGGTCAAATGGTTTGGCACCCAAGCCCCCGAAGGCTATAGTTCCAACCCCGCCCATTGGCCAAACGCGCATGCCAGCGACGTGCCGCGCGCTTGCGTCATTCAAGCCACGCTATGCGATATCCGCCTGCCCTTGGGCATGACCCAAGATGAATGCGATTCCATTGCTGATGTTCTGATTACTACCAGCAAGGAGCAGGCGGATGGGCGTTGTTACGGAATTTCCGCCAAGCGGGATTAACATCACGAATCCATGCGGTGAGACGGGCGGCATGACGAAGCCCAAGCCAGCCCCTACCGCAGGTCGAACTGGTCCGACGACACCGCCGCCCTGCGCAAGCGCGGGTCTTTGCTGATCTGGCTGCGGCGGTTCCAGACGACTCCACGCAGTGCCGCGGGCAGAAGGCCCTGAAGGTGCAGATCCTGTATCGCTGCGCCGCGGCAAAGATGCGCTGCCTGAAGTCCTTCGAAGACCCCGACCGCCAAACCGCCGAACTCCATATCCGCGCCGCCATCATGAGCCGCTTCAATGCCCTCGGCACCGCCAAGATTGTCCGCTTGGCCTGAGCCTGAAGGGGAAAGGGGAAGTCACGCCTCAGGCGTGAGTTCTGCAACAATGCTGTAGCGCTGCGTAACTGAAATTTAATACCCAACATTTCTTTGATCACTTTCACTCGAAAATTTTCCGTTGATGGAATCGCGACAGCGAACATCACCCAGCGCCCACGTGAAGGCATTGTGCAAGCACGAGGGAACAAAGTGCTGCCAGTTTCCGCGCAATCGCACGCATGGCGGTCGCGGGGCAGGGCGCTCCAATTGGCGGAAATGTCGATGGAATACGCAACAATGCGCAATTGTTCATGGTTCGGTCGACATGAACCATAATCTGAAGGTCCTAGGCTGGTTTCACACCGTGCAGAACGGCGCAGGCAAGTCACGGTTTCAGCCTGCCCCGGTGGCAAAAGTAACACATAAAACAATGACTTAAAAATAAATCATTCCACTCGTGTACAAGACATACTCAAAACGACTCAACGCCAACTCAACGTTTTGAAAGGCCCCCTGCAATCCAGAGGGGCTTTCGGCGTCTGGGGAGAAGGTCAGAAGCACTGACATGCATCGACCCAGTTCACCAAACGGGCTGACATCCCGCAGTATTTGCCGATATGGTGGCCGCGATCCTCACCCGAGCCCGCGCCATGTCCAACAAAACCCTCAACAAAGCCAATCTTGAAAAGCTCGGTGCTGACAAGCTGGCTGCGCTGGTGATGGATCTGGTGCAGGGCAGTGCTGCGCTTCAGCGTCGCGCGCGGATGGAGCTGAGTGCTGCGCAGGGGCCCAAGGATGTGGCGGCTGATTTGCGCAAACGCTTTGCATCGCTGCGACGGTCCACTAGCTATGTCGACTGGCGCAAGCAGCGCGCGCTGGTCAAGGACCTCGACAGCTTGCTGGCACTGATCGAGACCAGCATCCTGCCGCTTGACGCAAATGCGGCGTTTGAGTTGTTGTGGTCGTTTCTGCAACTCGCGCCTTCGATTCATGAGCGCACGGATGACAGCAATGGTGCCGTCGGCGATGTGTTCCGGCAGGCAATGGAGCTGATCGCTGAGGCATCGCCGCACGTTACGATGGATGCAAATACGCTTGCCGAGCGCATTCTTGATGCAGTGGCCGATGCCGGTTACGGCGAATTTGACGGGATCATTCCGGCGACGGCTGTTGCGCTGGGGCCAGAGGGGCTGGAGCACCTGAAACAGATCACCAAGACTTGGGCTGAAACGCCCCCGACGCCTGCCGAGATCGACGCCTATCAGCGCTTTGGCCTGCACACTTCACCCGCCGATGCTGTCCGCCGCGCGAAACAGTCCACCAGTTCCATCATCCTGGCCGATGTGGCGGATGCGCAGGGCGATGTGGATGCCTATATGGCGCGTTATTCGGCCGAACAGCTGACCTATGGCACGATCGCGCCCGATGTTGCGCGGCGGTTGCTGGCAGCGGGGCGCGTGCAGGAAGCCTATGACATTGTCCGCCGTTGCATGGCGCGCGAGGCAGACAGCACGTTCCGGATGTTCAATTCCGATCTGGATGAGGTATATGAGGACTGTCTGGAAGGGCTGGGCAAGCTGGATGATCTGAAAGCGCATCTGTGGACGACATTCGAGCAATGTCTCAGCGACCGAGCTTTACGCAAGTATCTCAAGCTGTTGCCGGATTTCGACGATATCGAGGCCGAAGAAAAGGCTCTCGATATGGTTGGCGACCATCCCCGCCTGACTATGGCGCTCAGCTTCTTGATTGACTGGCCCGCGCATGACCGTGCCGCAAAGCTGGTTCTGGCGCGGGCTGATGATCTGGATGGCAACTCCTACACCACCCTGAGCCATGCCGCAGAAGCGCTGGATGCGCGTCAGCCACTGGCGGCGACGCTTGTCCGGCGCGCGATGATCGAGGATACTCTGACCGGCGCGAAATCCTCGCGCTACCGCCATGCGGCGCGACATCTGGCAGAATGTGGGGCGTCCGACGCGCAGATCATGGACTATGGCGTGTCTCTCACCCATGCGGGGTTCATCGGGGCACTGCGCCAGAAGCACGGCCGCAAATACGGCTTCTGGTCGCTTGTCGATCGATAGAGGCCGGCACATGCTCGAAAGACCCTGAATGCCCGATCCTTTCGACCCCCTCGCTGATCCTGCCGCAACTGTCGCGCGCCTTCCCGGCCTGTCGCACGCGCCCGCAATCGTGGGCCCATCTGTGATGCGCTGGCAGAATTGCTGCCCGCCGCGCCCTGCAAGGTGCTGGAGGTTGCCTCCGGCACGGGCGAGCACGCGCTCTGGATGACGCGAAACTTGTCGCAAGTGACATGGCAGCCCAGCGAGGCAACGCCAGAGGGGGTGGCCGCGATTGAAGCCTGGCGCAAGCTTTGTCCCGATCTTGGCGCGCGGGTCTTGCCGACTGTGCAGATCAATGCTGCCTGCCCACTATGGCCGGCGCTGAGGTTGATGCGGTCTTCACGGCAAACCTGACCCATATCGCGCCATGGGATGCGACCCTTGGCCTGATCGCGGGCGCGGATGCTCGGCTGGGGCAGGGCGGGCTGCTGCCGATCTATGGCCCGTTCAATCAGGGTGGCATCCAGAAATTCGCAACGATGGAGTTGGCGGACCAGAGCTTCACGGATCTCGCTCGCGGCAAAATCGAAGCCGGAGAGGTCCTTGTATGCCGGAAAGCGGGCGGCCTTCATGTGATACGCAGTCGATTGCACCTCCCGCTCGGTAATTTCGGCCTTGAGAAACTGCGACAGGATCGGCGTCGTGCCGGAGGCACGCTTTCAGCGTGACGCGGCCTCAAATGCTGGCGACCCTTGCTCATGCAAGTCCTGCACGGCCTACGCCATGCGTCGTGCGAGGTCGTACGCCTTCGGCGTGACGCATCTTCAGGCTGCGCAGCATTATGACGATTGCGGCCCCGGCAGGATCATGACGCATGACGTGTTCCTCCCGCAGGGCGCAGGCCATCATAACGTGCGACGTTGGCCTCTGGCTCCTTGCTCAGCGAAAGCGCTGCGGGTGGCGTTACATCCGGCTGTTCAGTCGGCGTGCCATCCAGCAGCCTGTGGTAGCCAGGTTCAGCACATGGGTTTTGGTCGGCACTCCCGCTTGTAGGGCTAGTTCCACGGCACGGAGCACCGCCTGTTCATCGTGGTGCAACACCAAGGACAGGATATCGACCATCTCGCGGTCCCCGCCGGGCTGGCGCAGCATCTTCGCCTGAAGCTTTCGGAAAGGTTCGGGCATCTCGAGGAAGGGGGCACCATTGCGCAGCGCCCCGGGCTTGCGCTGAAGCGAGCCATTGTCCGCCATTGGTCCGAGGACAATGGCGAGCGCGAGATAGTGGCGCCAGTCGTAGATGAAGGAGAAACGCGCGAAAGTTGGTGATGCCCTGAGGGGCGGCATATCATGGCGGTGTCGAGTCGCCGTCAATTCTCTGCTGAGAAAGGGATATGCCACATGTCAGAGACTACCATCACCCAACTGACCGA
>Ga0208112_100474_pt1 | contig 33399 bp, 24 predicted proteins | sample HotLakConsoUCCLE_FD_184736 | JGI IMG/M metagenome (GOLD analysis project Ga0208112, IMG submission 184736) | Hypersaline microbial mat communities from Hot Lake, Washington, USA - Hot Lake Consortium UCC-LE (SPAdes) (version 2) ... | reverse complement strand
CCGTCGGGCAGCTGAACCGTGCCCGTCACGTCCGTCGTGCGGAAGTAGAACTGCGGGCGGTAGTTCGCGAAGAACGGCGTGTGACGGCCACCCTCTTCCTTCGTCAGGATGTAGGCCTCGGCCTCGAACTTGGTGTGCGGCTTGACCGAGCCGGGCTTGCAGAGCACCTGCCCACGCTCCACCCCGTCACGGTCCACGCCGCGCAGCAGCGCGCCGATGTTGTCGCCCGCTTCACCGCGGTCGAGCAGCTTGCGGAACATCTCGACGCCCGTGCAGGTCGTCTTGGTCGTGTCGCGGATGCCGACGATCTCGATCTCGTCGCCCACGTTGATCACGCCACGCTCCACACGGCCGGTCACCACCGTGCCGCGGCCCGAGATCGAGAACACGTCCTCGATCGGCATCAGGAAGGGCTGGTCCACGGCGCGCGCGGGCGTCGGGATGTACTCGTCGACCGCTGCCATCAGCTCCTTGATCTTCTCTTCGCCGATCTCGGGGTCACGCCCCTCCATCGCCGCCAGCGCCGAGCCCGCAACGATCGGGATGTCGTCGCCGGGGAAGTCGTAGGAGGACAGAAGCTCGCGGATCTCCATCTCGACGAGTTCCAGCAGCTCGGCGTCGTCGACCTGGTCGACCTTGTTCATGAACACCACCAGCGCGGGCACGCCGACCTGGCGGGCCAGCAAGATGTGCTCGCGGGTCTGCGGCATCGGGCCGTCGGCCGCGTTCACCACCAGGATCGCGCCGTCCATCTGCGCGGCACCGGTGATCATGTTCTTGACGTAGTCGGCGTGGCCGGGGCAGTCGACATGGGCGTAGTGGCGCGCCTCGGTCTCGTATTCCACATGCGCCGTCGAGATCGTGATCCCGCGCGCCTTTTCCTCGGGCGCACCGTCGATCTGGTCATAGGCGCGGAACTCGCCGAAATACTTCGTGATCGCAGCCGTCAGCGTCGTCTTGCCGTGGTCCACGTGACCGATCGTGCCGATGTTCACATGCGGCTTGTTACGTTCGAATTTTGCCTTTGCCATGATGGCCTCCTTACTGGGGTGCCGGGCAGTGCGCCCGACCTACGGGTTGTGGGTAGGCCGGGCCCAAGGCCCGGCGCCCCGTCATGCGTATTTCGACTGGATCTCTTCCGAGATGTTCTGCGGAACCGGCTCGTAATGGTCGAACAGCATCGTGAACTGCGCGCGGCCCGAGGACATGGAGCGCAGCGTGTTGATGTAGCCGAACATGTTGGCCAGCGGCACGAAGGCATTGATGACGATCGCGTTGCCGCGGGTCTCCTGCCCCGTCACCTGACCGCGCCGCGAGGTGAGGTCACCGATGATGCCGCCGGTGTAATCCTCGGGCGTCACGACCTCGACCTTCATGATCGGCTCGAGCAGCTTGGCGCCGGCCTTTTTAAGTCCTTCGCGCATGCCCATCCGTGCCGCGATCTCGAACGCCAGTACGCTGGAGTCCACGTCGTGGAACTTGCCGTCGATCAGCGCGACCTTGAAGTCGATCACCGGGAAGCCCGCGAGCGGACCGCTATCCATCACCGACTTGATGCCCTTTTCGACACCGGGGATGTATTCCTTCGGCACGGCACCGCCGACGATGCGGGACTCGAACGAGTAGCCCTCGCCCGGCTCGGTCGGCATGATCTCGAGCTTGACCTCGGCGAACTGGCCCGATCCACCCGACTGCTTCTTGTGGGTGTAGGTATGCTCGATCTTCTGGCTGATCGTCTCGCGATAGGCCACCTGCGGCGCACCGATGTTGGCCTCGACCTTGAACTCGCGCTTGAGTCGGTCGACGAGGATGTCGAGGTGAAGTTCGCCCATGCCCTTCATGATGGTCTGGCCCGACTCGATGTCGGTCTCGACGCGGAAGGAGGGGTCTTCGGCGGCAAGCCGCTGGAGGCCCTGGCTCATCTTCTCCTGGTCGGCCTTGGTCTTGGGCTCGACCGCGATCTCGATCACCGGATCGGGGAAGGTCATCGTTTCGAGCACGACCGGATCGGCCTTGTCGCAGAGCGTGTCACCGGTGGTGGTCTCTTTCAGACCGGCCAGCGCGATGATGTCGCCCGCGAAGGCCTCGTCGATTTCCTCGCGGTTGTTGGAGTGCATCATCATCATGCGGCCGATGCGCTCGTTGCGACCCTTGGTCGAATTGAGGATCGCGTCGCCCTTCTTGAGCTGGCCCGAGTAGATCCGGGTGAAGGTCAGCGAACCCACGAAGGGGTCGTTCATGATCTTGAAGGCAAGGCCGGCGAAGGGCATCTTGTCGTCCGCGCGGCGCGGGATATCGCGGGTTTCCGTCTCGTCGCCGGGCTTGAAGCCCATGTAATCGACCACGTCGAGCGGGCTCGGCAGGTAGTCGACCACGGCGTTGAGCAGCGGCTGCACGCCCTTGTTCTTGAAGGCGGAGCCACCCAGCACGGGCACGAAGGTCATCGACAGGCAGCCCTTGCGGATCAGCTTGCGCAGCGTGGGCACATCGGGCTCTTCGCCTTCGAGATAGGCCATCATGGCATCGTCATCCATCTCGACCGCGTTCTCGATCAGGACCGAGCGCCATTCATCGGCGAGGTCCTTGAGATCGTCGCGGATCGGCTGACGCACCCAGGAGGCGCCCAGATCTTCACCCTGCCAGACCCATTCTTCCATGGTGACGAGGTCGACGATACCTTCCAGCTGGTCCTCGGCCCCGATCGGGAAGTTGACGGGCACGGGGGTCGCGCCGGTGCGGTCCTTGATCATCTTCACGCAGTTGAAGAAGTCGGCGCCGATCTTGTCCATCTTGTTGACGAAGACCATCCGCGGAACCTTGTAGCGGTCGGCCTGGCGCCACACCGTCTCGGTCTGCGGTTCGACACCGGCATTCGCGTCGAGCAGCGCGACCGCGCCGTCGAGAACGGCCAGCGAGCGCTCCACCTCGATGGTGAAGTCCACGTGTCCGGGGGTGTCGATGATGTTGAAGCGCACCTTGGTGTCCGAGGTGCCCTCGGCGCTCGGGTCTTCCTGCCACTGCCAGAAGGTCGTGGTGGCAGCCGAGGTGATCGTGATCCCCCGCTCCTGCTCCTGCTCCATCCAGTCCATGGTGGCGGCGCCGTCATGCACTTCGCCGATCTTGTGGGACCGGCCGGTGTAATAAAGGATGCGCTCGGTCGTCGTGGTCTTGCCGGCGTCGATATGCGCCATGATGCCGAAGTTGCGGTAGCGCTCGAGCGGATAGTCGCGTGCCATGGGGGAGGTCCTCAGGCTTGGGTTTTCTGACAAGATGGCGGCCCCCGGACGGGGCCGCCTGTTCTGTTACCAGCGGTAGTGGCTGAACGCGCGGTTCGCGTCGGCCATCTTGTGCGTGTCTTCGCGCTTCTTCACGGCGGAACCGCGCGAGTTCACGGCGTCGATCAGTTCGCCTGCAAGGCGCTCTTCCATCGTGTTCTCGTTGCGGGCGCGGCTGGCGTTGATCAGCCAGCGGATCGCCAGCGCCTCGCGGCGCTCGGGGCGCACTTCGACGGGGACCTGGTAGGTGGCACCACCAACGCGGCGCGAGCGCACCTCGACGGCGGGCTTCACGTTGTCGAGCGCCTCGTGAAAGACCTCGACGGGCGCGCGCTTGAGCTTGGCCTCGACCCGCTCGAAGGCATTGTAGACAATGCGCTCCGCGACCGACTTCTTGCCGTCGATCATCAGGTTGTTCATGAATTTGGTCAGCACCGTATCGCCATACTTGGCGTCGGGCAGGACAGCGCGCTTTTCGGCGGCGTGACGACGGGACATCCTGGTATCCTCTTACTTGGGGCGCTTGGCGCCGTATTTCGAACGACGCTGGCGGCGGTCCTTGACGCCCTGCGTATCGAGCACACCGCGCAGGATGTGGTAGCGCACGCCGGGAAGGTCCTTCACGCGGCCACCACGGATCAGGACCACCGAGTGCTCCTGAAGGTTGTGGCTTTCACCGGGGATGTAGCTGATGACCTCGTAGCCGTTGGTCAGGCGCACCTTGGCAACCTTCCGCATGGCCGAGTTCGGCTTCTTCGGCGTCGTCGTGTAGACGCGCGTGCAGACGCCACGCTTCTGCGGGCAGGACTCCAGGTGCTGGGACTTGGAGCGTTTCACTTTGGGCTGCCGCGGCTTGCGGATCAGCTGTTGAATCGTCGGCATTCGGTTCCCCGTCTTGCTCTCTCATGTCGGCGGCATCCCCGCGACATGCGCGAAAACACCAAAGCCGCAAGCATCCCTTCCCTACCTGGAGGACGCTGCGGTGGAAGTTCCAGAGGATCGGGGCACCTCAAACGGCCCGGATCATGACCACTACAATTCTGTTTCAGGCACGGGTCGCGGCATCGGCGCAGCCCGGCCAAGTGAGGCGGCGTATAGGTGGAGTCGGAGGGGGTGTCAACAGCAGCGCAGGGCGATCTCAGCCACCGCGGCAGTGCGCCGCCCAGGCATCCCGAAAGCCCGCGATATCGACGAAGAACCGGCGCGACAGCGCCTCGGCGATCTCGGCCTCGTCCATCGGGATCGGCACGCCGGCGGCGAAGGGGGTTTTCGCGTCGTTGGTGGCGTGGTCGCCGCGGATGAACATCAGGCTGTCGGTCAGGTTCACGTAGGGCACCCGTGACCAGATCCTGTGATGCGGGAAATCCATGATGATGCCGGGATCGTCGGGTTTCATGTAAAGCGCAAGGCCCGCCGACCAGCAATGGGTGTTGAGCGGATGCAGGTCGATGCGGCCATCTGCATGCCCCTCGATCACCAGCCCCTTGCCGTGATCCAGCGCCACCCGACCGTTCGGCCCGGCCAGCCGCGCGACCCGCGGCCAGTTGCGGCGCAGTTGCGCGACGTAGTCGACCGCGACCGCGTCGTCGTCGTCGAGACGGAACTCGGCCACCGCGGCGCGGGTGGTGTCGCGCGCGGGCAACAGCACGTCGCGGCAGATCGCGCGGTGATCCTCGGGCGCGCGCCAATGCGCGGTGATCTGCGGCACCTCGGCCACCAGCGCCTCGATCCGGCTGCGCCATGGATCGGGGAAGTCCTCGCCCAGCACGAGGTGCAGGGTGAAATCGGGGTCGGTCTGCATGGCGATGCCGGGCAGAAGGATGCGCTCGAACCACAGGCAGCGCGCCTCGAGGCGGGCGGGGTCGTAAAGAGCCGCGCGGCGGGCCTCGAGGCTCTCGTGGTGTTTCTTGAACCCGCCGGTGCAGGGCAGCGAAAAGCGGCACAGGCCCTGCACCTGCAGCCCCTCAACCATGGGGCGCCCCCGGTGTCACGGCGGCCCTTGCCGCGGCGCGGGCGGCAGCGCGGGCCACCATCCGCTCGCGCAGGAGCGTGAAGATGCCGGTCGCCATCACGATCGCGCCGCCCACCAGCGCCGGGGCGTTGGGAAACTCGTCGAACACCACCAGCCCGAGGATCAACGCGAAGAGGAGCGAGGTGTAGCGGAAGGGCGAGACGAAACCGACATCGCCGATCCGCATCACCATGATGCCGAAGACATAGCCCGCGATGATCAGGACCGAGGCGGCCAGCGTCAGGGCCACCTCGTAGGCGCCCATCGCCGCCCAGGGGGTGAAGGCCGAGGCGACGCCGCCGAAGATCGCGACCGACCCCGCCGTCAGGACAGCGACCGTCATCGAGGGCACTTCGGGCGAAAAGGCGCGGGTCAGCAGGTCGCGCGCCGTGATGATGACCACCGCCAGCAGCGCCAGGAGCGACCAGGCGTTGAACCCCTCGGTCCCCGGCTGGACGATCAGCATGACGCCCGCAAAACCGATCAGGATCGCCGTCAGCCGCCGCCAGCCCACCGGGTCGCCGAAGGCCACCGCCGCCCCCAGCGTCACCGCAAGCGGCAGCGCGGCGAGGATCGCGGTCGCGTTGGCGATCGCCATGTTGGTCAGCGCCAGCAGAAAGGCCACCATCGCCCCGACCTCGGCCAGCGTGCGCCCGGCGACCAGGGGCCGGTCGCGGCGCGGCATGGAGAACCGCAGGCCCGTGGTCATCTGCACCACGACGGCCAGCATGAGTGTCGTGGCCAGCCCGCGCAGGAAGACAATCTGGAACAGCGGCACGGTTTCCGCCACCAGCTTCACGCAGGCATCGTTGAGGGTAAAGCCCGCCATCGACAGCGTCATGTAGAGCGCGCCCTTCAGGTTGGGGCTGAGGGGGGCTGTCACGTCTGTTCTTCCATCAGTTGCGCCATCATCGGCAATAGCTTGCGGGGCGACAGGCCGAAGCGTTCGCGGAACTGCTTTTTCGCCTGCCACGCAGGCAGCGCGCGGGCGTCGGGCGGGATCGAGCGGTCGCTGTCATTGTGGTCATGCAGCGTGCGCACGAACATGTACTCGTTCGGGTCGATCCAGCAGCGCACGTTCGAGGCCAGCTTGCGGTGGTTCCAGCGGTAGATGTTGGCCATGCCCTCGGGCGTGGTGATCATCGCCGAGGCAAGGCCGAGCGGCTCTTTCTCGGAGAAATCCCAGAACTGTTCTTCCTCGTCGGGCCGCGCCATGTCCCAGTAGATGCCGCGATGAAAGCAGATCGCGGCGGGGGTCTCGGCGTCGGCCCATCCCAGCGTCAGAAGCTGGTCGGAAATCGCCCGCGTCTTCTCGATGTAATCCATCGCCACCGCGTCGTCGTCGTCGATGCGAAAGCCGGTGATATAGGTGGAGCGCCCGTTCCACGCCCGCCGATAGGCCCGCCGCGTGGAGTTCAGCGGCCCCGCCGCCTCCAGCGTGCAGACCTCGAGAAACGGGTACTGCTCCATCAATCCTTTCAGCCGCTTGCGCCAGCGAAACGGCATGGTGTCGCCGATCAGGGCCACCAGCGTGAAATCGCCATCCGTCTGCGCGGCCAGCGACGGCAGGCAGATGTTTTCGAAAAAGGCGAAACGGCGCAGCATCCGGGGCACCGCGTAGAGGATCCCGGCGGCGGTATCGAAGTCTTTCTTCTGCGTCTGAAAGCCCCCTTCCCCGAGATAGGAGAAGCGGCAGACGCCGATGATCTGGTTGTCGTCGCGCTGGGTCATTCGCGGTGTCTGCTGCCCGGTTCGGCCACAGCTTAGGCGAAAGCGGGGGCGCGGCGAAAGGGGCGTCAGCCCGTGATGTCGAAGCCGGTGGCCTCGGTGACCGCACCGGGCAGAGCGGTCAACCGGTCGACCCGGGCCGCGGGCGGGCCCGCGCGCATCGCCTCGATCATCTCCTCCACCTTGTCCGGCGGCCCCTCGACCAGCGCCGAGACGCTGCCGTCGGCTTCGTTCCTGACCCATCCGGCAAGGCCGCGCGCCTCGGCCCAGCGCCGGGCCCAGGCGCGGTAGGACACGCCCTGCACGAGGCCGGTGACGGTCACGATCATGGATGTCGGTTCTGGCGGCATGGGGCCTCCTGCGTCGTCCGTGGCTGTGCAGGGACAAGCCTAGGGCGCCGCGCGCCGGAGGCAAAACGCGAAACGCCCCGCCGGGTCGGGCGGGGCGTTCGCATGGCGTGCGGGGATCAGCCGATCACTCGGCCGGATCCTCCTGCGTCTCGGTTGCCAGCTCGGCAGGCTCGTCCATCACCGGGGCCGCCAGCGCGGCGGCGGCTTCGGCTTCGGCGCGGGCGGCCTCGATCACGACCGAGTCGCGTTCCTTGGCGATCCGCTCGACCTTGTGGGTCGCGCCACCGGTGCCCGCCGGGATCAGGCGGCCCACGATGACGTTTTCCTTCAGGCCCACCAGCTTGTCGCGCTTGCCCTGCACCGAGGCCTCGGTCAGCACGCGGGTCGTCTCCTGGAAGGAGGCGGCCGAGATGAAGGACCGGGTCTGGAGCGACGCCTTGGTGATGCCCAGCAGGATCGGCTGCGCATCGGCCGGACGGCGGCCATCTGCGACGGCCTTCTCGTTGGCCATGTCGAGTTCCATCTTGTCGACATGCTCGCCCTTGAGAAGCGTCGTCTCCCCGCTGTCGAGGATCTCCCACTTCTGGAGCATCTGGCGCACGATGACCTCGATGTGCTTGTCGTTGATCTTCACGCCCTGCAGGCGATAGACCTCCTGCACCTCGTTGATCATGTACTCGGCCAGCGCCTCGACACCCATGATCGCAAGGATGTCATGCGGCGCCGGGTTGCCGTCCATGATGTAGTCGCCCTTCTGGACATAATCGCCCTCGGCCACGGGAATGTGCTTGCCCTTGGGGACCATGTATTCCACGGGCTCGAGGCTTTCGTCGGCGGGCACGATGGTGATCCGGCGCTTGTTCTTGAAGTCGCGTCCGAATTTCACGTAGCCGTCGATCTCGGCGATGATCGCGTGATCCTTGGGCCTGCGTGCCTCGAAGAGTTCCGCCACCCGCGGCAGACCGCCGGTGATGTCCTTCGTCTTGGCGCCCTCGCGCGGGATACGTGCCACGACCTCGCCGGCCTGGATGGTCTGGCCTTCCTCGACGGACAGGATCGCGTCCACCGACATCAGGTAGGTGACCGGGTTGCCCTGCTCGTTGCGGACGGGCTCGCCATCGGCATCGACGATCAGGATCTCGGGCTTGAGCTCGTTGCCCTTGGGGGCCGCGCGCCAGTCCGAGACGATCTTCTGGGTCATGCCGGTGGCATCGTCGGTTTCCTCGCGCATCGAGATGCCCGCGGTCAGATCGACGAATTTCACCGTGCCCGCCTTCTCGGCGATGATCGGCAGGGTGTAGGGGTCCCATTCGAACAGGCGGTCGCCACGGCCGACGGTCTGGCCTTCCTCGACGTGGACCTTGGTGCCGTAGCCCAGCTTGAACGAGGCACGCTCGACGCCCTGCTCGTCGGTCAGGACGATCTGCATGTTGCGGCCCATCACGACCTTCTCGCCCGAGGGGTTCTCGAGCAGGTTCGGGTTGGCGAAGGCCACGGTGCCCGCGACATTCGCCTCCTGGAAGGACTGCTGACCACCCTGCGCCACACCGCCGATGTGGAAAGTCCGCATCGTCAGCTGCGTGCCGGGTTCACCGATCGACTGTGCCGCGATGATGCCGACGGCCTCGCCGGTGTTCACCTTGGTGCCGCGGGCAAGGTCGCGCCCGTAGCAGGTGGCGCAGACGCCTTCCTCTGCCTCGCAGGTCAGCGGGCTGCGGATCTGGCAGGACTGCACGCCGGCACTCTCGACCGCGTCGGCGCGCCGCTCGTCGATCAGCTCGCCGCGGGCCACGATCACCTCGTCGGTGCCGGGCACGAGGATATCCTCGCCCGCGGTCCGACCCAGGATACGCTCGGCCAGCGAGGCCACGACCTCACCGTCGTTGACGGCGGCCTCGGCCTTGATCGTGTTCTCGGTGCCGCAGTCATCCATGCGGATGATGCAATCCTGCGCCACGTCCACCAGACGCCGCGTGAGGTAGCCCGAGTTCGCGGTCTTGAGCGCGGTGTCCGACAGACCCTTGCGCGCGCCATGGGTGGAGTTGAAGTACTCCAGAACGGTCAGACCTTCCTTGAAGTTCGAGATGATCGGCGTCTCGATGATCTCGCCCGAGGGCTTGGTCATCAGGCCGCGCATGCCGCCCAGCTGCTTCATCTGCGTGACCGAGCCACGCGCACCGGAGTGGGCCATCATGTAGACCGAGTTCGGCTCCATCTCGGCGCCGCTCTCGTCGAACTTCTTGGCCGAGATGGTCGACATCATCGCCTCGGTGACGCGGTCGTTGGCCTTCGACCAGGCATCGACGACCTTGTTGTACTTCTCACCCTGGGTGATCAGGCCGTCCATGTACTGTTGTTCGAATTCCTTGACCTGGTCGCGGGTCTCTTCGACCAGCGTCCATTTCGTCTCGGGGATGACCATGTCGTCCTTGCCGAAGGAGATGCCCGCGCGGAACGCCTCCTTGAAGCCCATCGACATGATCTGGTCGCAGAAGATCACGCTCTCCTTCTGACCGCAGTAGCGGTAGACGGTGTCGATGACCTGCTGCACCTCCTTCTTGCGCAGAAGGCGGTTGACCAGTTCGAAGGGCGCCTTGGCGTTCAGCGGCAACAGATCGCCCAAGAGAACCCGGCCGGGCGTGGTGTCGAACCGTTCCCAGACCTCGTTGCCCTCCTCGTCGATCTGCTTGACGCGGGCCTTGACGCGCGAATGCAGATGCACCTCGCCCGCGTCGAGGGCATGGCGCACCTCGTCCACGTTCGAGAAGACCATGCCTTCGCCCTTCATCCCCTCACGCTCGAGCGTGACGTAGTAGAGGCCAAGGATCATGTCCTGCGAAGGCACGATGATCGGCGCGCCGTTGGCGGGCGACAGAACGTTGTTCGTCGACATCATCAGCACGCGCGCCTCGAGCTGCGCCTCGAGGCTCAGCGGAACGTGAACGGCCATCTGGTCGCCGTCGAAATCGGCGTTGAAGGCCGAGCAGACCAGCGGGTGAAGCTGGATCGCCTTGCCCTCGATCAGGATCGGCTCGAAGGCCTGGATGCCGAGACGGTGCAGCGTCGGCGCGCGGTTCAGAAGAACCGGGTGTTCGCGGATCACCTCGTCAAGGATGTCCCAGACCTCGGGCCGCTCTTTCTCGACCAGCTTCTTGGCCTGCTTCACCGTCGAGCTGAGGCCCTTGGCCTCGAGCCGCGAGTAGATGAACGGCTTGAACAGCTCGAGCGCCATCTTCTTGGGCAGCCCGCACTGGTGAAGTTTCAGTTCCGGCCCGGTCACGATGACCGAACGGCCCGAGAAGTCGACGCGCTTGCCGAGCAGGTTCTGACGGAACCGGCCCTGCTTGCCCTTGAGCATGTCGGACAGCGATTTCAGCGGGCGCTTGTTGGCCCCGGTGATGACGCGGCCGCGGCGGCCGTTGTCGAACAGCGCATCGACCGATTCCTGCAGCATCCGCTTTTCGTTGCGGATGATGATGTCGGGCGCGCGCAGCTCGATCAGACGCTTGAGGCGGTTGTTGCGGTTGATGACGCGGCGGTAGAGGTCGTTGAGGTCCGACGTCGCGAAGCGGCCGCCATCCAGCGGCACAAGCGGCCGCAGTTCCGGCGGGATCACGGGGATCACGGTCAGGACCATCCACTCGGGGCGGTTGCCCGACTCGAGGAAATTCTCGACGATCTTCAGCCGCTTGATGATCTTTTTCGGCTTCAGTTCGCCGGTGGCTTCCTTCAGCTCTTCGCGCAGCTGGGCCGCCTCGGCCTCGAGGTCGATGTTGGCCAGCATCTCGCGGATCGCCTCGGCGCCGATATTGGCGCTGAACGCGTCGGAACCATAGGCGTCCTGCGCGTCCATGAACTCCTCTTCCGACATCAGCTGACCATAGGTCAGGTCCGTCAGGCCGGGTTCGATGACGACGTAATTCTCGAAGTAGAGGATACGCTCGAGGTCACGCAGCGTCATGTCCAGCATCAGGCCGATGCGCGAGGGCAGCGACTTGAGGAACCAGATGTGGGCGACGGGCGAGGCCAGCTCGATATGGCCCATGCGCTCGCGGCGGACCTTTTGCAGCGTGACTTCCACACCGCATTTCTCGCAGACGACGCCGCGATACTTCATCCGCTTGTACTTGCCGCACAGGCACTCGTAATCCTTGATCGGCCCGAAGATGCGGGCACAGAACAAGCCGTCACGCTCGGGCTTGAACGTGCGGTAGTTGATCGTCTCGGGCTTCTTGATCTCGCCGAAGGACCAGCTGAGGATGCGCTCCGGCGACGCGAGCGAGACCTTGATCTCGTCGAACGCCTTGGGCGGGGTCAGCGGGTTGAACGGGTTGTTGGTGAGTTCCTGGTTCATGAGTTTTCCTCGAAATTCGTGCGGAAGGGCAGAACGAGGTGGGTTCCACCCACCCTACGACCAAACGCGTAGGGTGGGTGAAACCCACCGACGGGCGAGCGGCTATTCCGCCGCGATGTCGCCCTCGTCGTCCTCCGCATCCAGGAGTTCCATGTTGAGGCCCAGGCCGCGGACCTCCTTGACGAGCACGTTGAACGATTCCGGCACGCCGGCCTCGAAGTTGTCCTCGCCCTTGACGATGCTCTCGTAGACCTTGGTCCGGCCCGCGACGTCGTCCGACTTCACCGTCAGCATTTCCTGCAAGGTGTAGGCGGCGCCGTAGGCTTCCAGCGCCCAGACCTCCATCTCGCCGAAACGCTGGCCGCCGAACTGCGCCTTGCCGCCCAGCGGCTGCTGGGTGACGAGGCTGTAGGGCCCGGTCGAACGCGCGTGGATCTTGTCGTCCACCAGGTGGTGCAGCTTGAGCAGGTATTTCACACCCACCGTCACCTGCCGCGCGAATTGCTCGCCCGTGCGGCCGTCGAACAGGTCCGACTGCCCAGAGGTGTCAAAGCCCGCACGTCGCAGCGCGTCGTTGACATCGGCCTCCTTGGCGCCGTCGAAGACGGGGGTCGCGATCGGAACGCCGCGGGTCACGTTGCCCGCCGCCTCCAGCACCTCGTCCTCGTCCTTGTCGCCGAAGGCGTCCTGGTACGTGTCCTCGCCGTAGGCGATCTTGAGCGCGTCGCGCACCGGCGTCATGTCACCCGAGCGGCGATACTCGTCCAGCGCCTCGTCGATCTGGATGCCAAGGCCGCGCGCGGCCCAGCCCATGTGCGTCTCGAGGATCTGGCCCACGTTCATCCGCGACGGCACGCCGAGCGGGTTGAGAACGAAGTCGACGGGCGTGCCATCGGCAAGGAAGGGCATGTCCTCCATCGGGACAACCTTGGAGATGACGCCCTTGTTGCCGTGCCGGCCGGCCATCTTGTCGCCCGGCTGAAGCTTGCGCTTCACGGCGATGAAGACCTTGACCATCTTCATCACGCCGGGGGGCAGGTCGTCGCCGCGGCGGACCTTCTCGACCTTGTCCTCGAACCGGTGATCGAGCGCGCGCTTCTGCGCGTCGAACTGCTGGTTCAGGGCCTCGACCTCGGAGGCATCCTTTTCGTCGCCCAGCGCCAGCTGCCACCACTGGCCGCGGCTCAGCGTCTCCAGCAGCTCCTCGGTGATCTCCGAGCCGGACTTGATGCCCTTGGGCCCCTTCACCGCGGTCTTGCCGAGGATCATGGACTTGAGGCGCGCGTAGATGTTGCGCTCGAGGATGTGCAGCTCGTCGTCCCGGTCACGGGCCAGACGCTCGACTTCCTCGCGCTCGATCTGCAGCGCGCGCTCGTCCTTTTCCACGCCATGGCGGTTGAAGACGCGCACTTCCACGACCGTGCCGAAATCGCCCGGCGGCAGGCGCAGCGACGTGTCGCGCACGTCCGACGCCTTTTCGCCGAAGATCGCGCGGAGCAGTTTCTCTTCCGGCGTCATCGGGCTTTCGCCTTTTGGGGTGATCTTGCCCACGAGAATGTCGCCCGGCCCCACTTCGGCGCCGATATAGACGATGCCCGCCTCGTCGAGGTTGCGCAGCGCCTCCTCGCCGACGTTGGGGATGTCGCGGGTGATCTCCTCGGGCCCGAGCTTGGTGTCACGCGCCGCGACTTCGAATTCCTCGATGTGGATCGAGGTGAAGACGTCGTCGCGCACGATGCGTTCCGAGATCAGGATCGAGTCCTCGTAGTTGTAGCCGTTCCAGGGCATGAAGGCGACGACGACGTTCTTGCCGAGCGCCAGTTCCCCCATATCCGTCGACGGGCCATCGGCGATCACCTCGCCCTTGGACACCTTGTCGCCCACCTTCACCAGCGGGCGCTGGTTGATGCAGGTGTTCTGGTTCGAGCGCTGGAACTTGCGCAGGCGGTAGATGTCGACCCCCGCATCGCCCAGCTCGAGGTCCTCGGTCGCGCGCACAACGATCCGCTGCGCGTCGACCTGGTCGATGATCCCGGCCCGGCGGGCCTGGATCGCGGCGCCGCTGTCGATGGCGACCTTGCTCTCGATCCCCGTGCCCACGAAAGGCGCATCCGCCTGCAAAAGCGGCACGGCCTGACGCTGCATGTTCGAGCCCATCAGCGCGCGGTTCGCGTCATCGTTCTCGAGGAACGGGATCAGCGAGGCCGCGACCGACACCAGCTGCTTGGGCGACACGTCGATCAGATCGACCGCATCGCGCGGGGCAAGCGTGTATTCACCCGACTGACGGGTGTTGACCATCTCGTTCTCGAACCGGCCCTCGTCCGAAAGGTGCGCGTTGGCCTGCGCCACAGTATGGCGCATTTCCTCGGTCGCGGACATGTAGACGACCTCGTCGGTCACCTGCGCGTCCTTCACCTTGCGGTAGGGGGTTTCGATGAAGCCGTACTTGTTGACCCGCGCAAAGGTGGCGAGGCTGTTGATCAGGCCGATGTTCGGCCCTTCCGGCGTCTCGATCGGACACATCCGGCCGTAGTGGGTCGGGTGCACGTCGCGCACCTCGAAGCCCGCGCGCTCGCGCGTCAGGCCGCCCGGCCCGAGCGCCGAAAGGCGACGCTTGTGCGTCACTTCCGACAGCGGGTTGGTCTGGTCCATGAACTGCGACAGCTGGCTGGAGCCGAAGAATTCCCGCACCGAGGCCGCCGCAGGCTTGGCGTTGATCAGGTCCTGCGGCATCACCGTGTCGATCTCGACCGACGACATCCGCTCCTTGATCGCGCGCTCCATCCGCAGAAGGCCGACGCGATACTGGTTCTCCATCAACTCGCCGACCGAGCGAACCCGGCGGTTGCCGAGGTGGTCGATGTCGTCGATATCGCCCTTGCCGTCGCGCAGCTCAACCAGCGCCTTGATGCAGGCGATGATGTCCTCCTTGCGCAGCGTGCGCTGCGTGTCGGCGGCATCCAGATCGAGACGCATGTTCATCTTGACCCGGCCCACGGCCGACAGGTCGTAGCGCTCGCTGTCGAAGAACAGCTGGTCGAAGAGCGCCGAGGCGGCATCGACGGTCGGCGGCTCGCCGGGGCGCATGACGCGATAGATGTCCATGAGCGCGCCGTTGCGGTTCATGTTCTTGTCGATCGCCATGGTGTTGCGGATGTAGGCACCGACATTGATGTTGTCGATGTCCAGCACCGGGATCTCGGTGATCCCCGCATCCATAAGCTCTTTCAGCGTGCCGCCGGACACCTCGCCTTCCTTGTCGAGTTCCCAGGTCAACTCGTCCCCGGCCTCGACATAGATCGCGCCGGTTTCCTCGTTGATGATGTCCTTGGCGACGAAACGGCCGACGATCTGGTCGAAGGGCAGCAACAGGTCGGTGACCGACCCATCGTCCATCAGCTTCTTCACCGCGCGCGGCGTGACCTTCTTGCCCGCCTCGGCGATCACTTCGCCGGTCGCGGCATCCACGAGGTCAAAGGCCGGACGCGTGCCGCGCACCCGCTCGGGGAAGAACTTGGTGACCCAGCCCTTGTTCTTCTCGAGCTTGAAATCGACCGTGTCGTAATAGGCATCCATGATGCCTTCCTGGTCCAGCCCCAGAGCATAGAGCAGCGTGGTGACCGGCAGCTTGCGGCGGCGGTCGATGCGCGCAAAGACGATGTCCTTGGCGTCGAATTCGAAATCCAGCCAGCTGCCGCGATAGGGAATGATGCGGCAGGCAAAGAGCAGACGGCCCGAGGAATGGGTCTTGCCCTTGTCATGGTCGAAGAAGACGCCCGGCGAGCGGTGCATCTGGGACACGATCACGCGCTCGGTGCCGTTCACGATGAAGGTGCCGTTCGGCGTCATCAGGGGCATGTCGCCCATGAAGACATCCTGTTCCTTGATGTCCTTGACCGACTTTGCCCCGGTATCCTCGTCGACATCGAACACGATCAGGCGCAGGGTGACCTTGAGCGGCGCGGCATAGGTCAGGTCGCGCTGCTGGCACTCTTCCACGTCGAATTTCGGCGTCTCGAGATCGTATTTCACGAATTCAAGAACGGCGGTCTCGTTGAAATCCTTGATCGGGAAGACCGACTGGAAGACACCCATGATGCCTTCGCCATCGGCGGGCTTTTCGCCATCGCCCGACTTGAGGAACAGGTCGTAGGACGACTTCTGCACCTCGATCAGGTTCGGCATCTCCAGCACTTCGCGGATCTTGCCATAAAATTTGCGGATACGTTTCTGGCCTGCGTAGGTCTGAGCCATGCTCATCGGCACCTTTCAAAGTGTTTCGCCGTGCCGCTCACGCCGCCGGGACCTCGGCGGAGCAACACCATGAAACAGACGTGACGGATCAATCTGCTTGCCGTCCCACCGGCAAATCCCGATCCCGTTGCCACCGCCTTGGAAAACGCCCCTCTCGGGGCCCTTGCCAAGACGCCGATGGCTGGACCCGGAATTCCTCCGGGCCCAGCCTTCTTGGGGTCCCGCCCGGCCGCATGGACCGGGGGGATATGCATTGGCCTCAGGCCAGCTCGACCTCGGCGCCGGCTGCTTCCAGCTTGCCCTTGATGTCCTCGGCTTCCGCCTTGTCGACACCTTCCTTGATCTTGCCGCCGGCCTCGACGAGGTCCTTGGCTTCCTTCAGGCCCAGACCGGTGATCGCGCGCACTTCCTTGATCACGTTGATCTTCTGTGCGCCGGCGTTCTTGAGAACGACGTCGAATTCGGTCTTTTCTTCTTCGGCCGCGGCGCCAGCGCCGTCAGCAGGACCGGCCATCATGACAGCGCCGCCAGCGGCGGGCTCGATGCCGTATTCGTCCTTGAGGATGGTCTTCAGTTCCTGGGCTTCCAGGAGGGTCAGACCGACGATCTCTTCTGCGAGTTTCTTCAGATCAGCCATTTTTCAGGTTCCGTATGTAGGTATGGGGTTCCAACGCCGCAAGCGGCGGGTCTCGATCGGGTGCTTACGCCGCCTTCTCTTCGATGGTCGAAAGGATGGAAGCGATGTTCGAAGCAGGTGCGCCAATGGCACCGGCGATGTTGGAAGCAGGCGCGCCGATGCAGCCGACGATGGAGGCGATAAGCTCCTCGCGGGACGGCATCTTCGCGACGGCCTTCACACCGTCGGCGTTCAGGATCGTTCCGCCCATCGCACCGCCGAGGATGACATACTTGTCATTGCCCTTGGCGTACTCGTCCGCGGCCTTGGCGGCTGCGACCGGGTCTTCGGAATAGGCGAAAACGGTCATGCCCGTCAGAAAGTCCGAGATGCCGGCGACATCCGTTCCCTCAAGGGCGATCTTGGCGAGCCTGTTCTTGGCGACACGCACGGACCCGCCCGCATCGCGAACTCTCGCGCGCAGGTCCTGCATCTCGGCAACCGTGAGGCCCTGGTAGTGTGCCACCACCACGACGCCAGAGCTTTCGAAGATCTGGCCGAGTTCCTCGACCACTTTCTCTTTCTGGGCTCTATCCACAGGTTTACTCCAGTTTGGGGGCCCAGATCACCTGGACGTCCCCGGCTCAAGTGTACCGGATCGCTCCGGCGGTTTTGGTCCGTTCAGGCAACGGAACCAGGACCGCCAGGCGCTCGAACGATACGAGCCCTCGGTTGTCTGACCTGATCCCGTCTCGGGCAGGAATTACCGGGCCTTGCGGCCCAACCCACCGTCTCGGACGAAACGCAAAAAAGCGCGGGACGAATCACGCGCTCCTATGCAGGCTTGCTGAGTAGTGGCTTGCGCCGGCTTTGCCAAGGGCCCGCGGCAACAAATTGCGCGCGTCAACCAGCCAGGATGGGCACGGCGCTGCGCAGGTGGCGGTCGGCCAGCCGGGTCTGAGCGGCGTCATCCGGGATCGACCGCGCGGGCAGCACGCCGATCCGTTCCAGCCCGGGAAACAAAAGGCCCAGTTCCGCCTCGGCCTCGGGGCCGAAACTGCCAAGGATATGCGGCCGCGGCAACAGCGACTCGGTGGGCGTGTCCTCGGCAAAGACGATTTCATGGGCATCGAACAGCAGGTGAAGATAGGTGACCTCCTCGGCATCCCGCGCCCAGTCGACGCCCGGCAGACCGATAAGCTTCTCCGCCGGCAACAGCACTTCGGACCGCCCGATCACCTCGAGCGCGTGGCCCGAGCGAACAAGCATCCCGTGCTGCGGCGACACCAGCAGGTCGCGACGCGGCAGCCCCTGGCCGAGGGCGCCACGGAGGATTCGGACGGGACGGATCGCGTCGACCACCTTGCGCGTGGTGGCCCCGATCCATCGCAGCGGCTGAAACCCGTGATCTTGCGTGACGACCAGTTCGCCGACGTCGAGCGCTTCGATCGGTTTGGGTCCGGCCGGGGTGGCGATCGATGTTCCCGCGGTGAAACAGGCGACGAGGTCGGATGGCGTCACGCTGTCGGCGGTCGGGGCTTCGAAGTGATCGAAAACGAGGTCGGGGCCGCCAAGGGCCGGAGTCGCGCCCCTCATCGTATCGGCGCGATACGAACGCGAGCCCTGGACATCACTCATCGGCATGATTGCCTGCCTCATACGCTGCCGGCGTTGTGCCTGCGGACCGCCGGTCTCGACCGACCGTCCGTGGTGGGCATGCCGCCCGCGCCTTTTTTCTGTTCTTGCCCGTGTACTACGGGTCGATTGCGAGGTCGCGGAGACGGAATTCAGGCCATTTCATGACCCTCGCGACCAACGGCGATCGGGCGCCAGACGGAAGGCGCGCGTTCAGCGTCGTTTCAGCTTTGAAAAGGTGTAGGGCCAGAAGGCCCGGTGCACCCGCCGCCGCGTCCATGGCGCCATCTGCGCGACAGCATCGGCCTTGATCCGGTCCAGCGGCCTCGGGTCATCGCGGTCGTGCCTTCTCGCGGTGTGACCGCTCGGCACGGGCCACAATCGGGCCCGCGATGCACGTGCGCTGTCAAAGCAACGAAGGGCGGCACCATCGGCGCCGCCCTTCGTCCATCTTATTCGGAGGTCGCGCTCGTCACGTCGACCGAAACGCCCGGCCCCATGCTGGAGCTGAGCGAGATCTTCTTCAGGTAGGTGCCCTTGGCGCCCGCAGGCTTGGCCCTGGCCACGGCGCCCACGAAGGCGCGCACGTTCTCGGCCAGCTTGTCGGCGTCGAAGCTTGCCTTGCCGACACCGGCATGGACCACGCCCGCCTTCTCGGCCTTGAACTGGACCTGGCCACCCTTGGCCGCCTCGACGGCCTCCTTCACGTCCATCGTCACCGTGCCGATCTTGGGGTTCGGCATCAGGTTCCGGGGGCCGAGGATCTTGCCCAGGCGACCGACGATCGGCATCATGTCCGGCGTCGCGATGCAGCGATCGAACTCGATCGTGCCGCCCTGGATGGTCTCCATCAGGTCCTCGGCACCCACGATATCGGCCCCTGCGGCCTTGGCCTCATCGGCCTTGGGGCCGCGGGCGAACACGGCGACGCGCACCGACTTGCCGGTGCCGTTGGGCAGGTTCACCGTGCCGCGGACCATCTGGTCGGCGTGGCGCGGATCGACGCCCAGGTTCATCGCGATCTCGACGGTCTCGTCGAACTTGGCCGAGGCATTCGCCTTGATCAGCGCGACGGCGTCTTCGACGCTGATCTCTTCCTTGCCGTCAAAGGCGGCGCGGGCGGCCTGAAGGCGCTTTCCGATCTTACCCATGGCTTACCCTTTCACCTCGATACCCATCGACTTCGCAGAGCCGAGGACGATCTTCATTGCGGCTTCCACGTCGTTCGCGCTGAGGTCCTGCATCTTGGCCTCGGCGATCTCGCGCAGCTGGGCGGGCGTGATCGTCGCGATCGTCTCGCGGCCCGGCTTTTCCGCACCGCGGGGGCGGTTGCGCTTGCCCACGGGCTTCAGGCCGGCTGCCTTCTTGAGATAGTAGGACGCCGGGGGCGTCTTGATATCCATCGTGAAGGACTTGTCCTGGTAATAGGTGATCAAGGTCGGAAGCGGTGCACCCGGTTCCATGTCCTGCGTCTTGGCGTTGAACGCCTTGCAGAATTCCATGATGTTGATGCCGCGCTGACCCAGTGCGGGGCCAACGGGCGGCGACGGGTTGGCTTGCCCCGCCTTGATCTGCAGCTTCATCGTGCCAACAAGTTTCTTGGCCATTGTGGCCTTCTCCTTTTTCCAACAGCCGCCTGACGCGTCAGGAAGCCTTTGTCAGCGTGGTCGTGGTCCGGACATCGCGATGCCCTCGCCTCCCACGTCGGGTATGCCGATCGATCGACATCGCGCGCATCTACGAGGGTCGCGCCCGAAATACAAGACCGAAGCGCAGCGCAGCCCTATTCCTGCCAAATCTTCCCGCTACGCCATGCGCGACCGACCGCAGCACCGAGGCCCCGCCATGCCCGACCCCATCGCCCAATTCATCGCCGCCAACTCACGCCCGCGCCTCGTGCTTTTGCCGGGACTCGATGGCGCGGGCCCGGCCCGGCGTAGCCATTTCGGCGGCTACCCGTCCCTTCCCGATCCCGAGGTCTGGCCCTGCGACCCGGCGAGCGGACCGATGCCGTTCCTGGCCCATATCGATCTGGCGGAGGTCCGGGCGACGGGCCTTGCCTGCCCCGGCGGCTTGCCGGAGACCGGATGCCTCCAGGTCTATTTCGACCCACAGGCCAATCACACCGGCCGATCCGGTCGCCCATCCTGCGCTATTTTCCGGCGGATGCAACGCGCGTCCCGACCCGGCCGCCCGCCCCGCTCGGAACCGGCGACGTGTACGAAACGCCGTTCGAGGGGCTTGCGTATCGGAGCTACAACATGCCCGGACGCGATCCGCGATGGCTCGACCGCTACCCGCGCTTCGAACTTTCTTTCGTTCCCAGCTTCGAGGTGACGGCTCTCGATGAGGCCTCCTGGCAGGAACTCTGCGCCGGGATGGCCAGTGCCGGACGCAGCATGAAAGAGGCAAGGCCCGCCTTTCGCCAGGCCGAGGCCGACAGCCTCGCCGCCCGCATCGGCGCCGACCGCTACGCCGCCTGGACCGCCGCTCAAGGCACCTACCGGGCCTGGTTCGACCCGCTCCTGATCCTCGACCCGGACAGTCGCTTCAACCGCAGGGCGCGGCGCACGAACGACCCGATCTTTTTCGACGGGTTTCCCCGGCTTTGGGCCGGTATTGCCATCGGTCTCATGGGCGCCGACCCGGAAGGCGACGCTTGGGTCAAGACCCCCGATCCGATCATCGCCCGGACCCAGGACATCCTGCTGTCCTGGAAATCGAAGCTGCCCCGTGACCTCCAGATGGCCGTTTCCGACGCGGATCGCGAAAGCTACCTGGAAACCATCAAGGAGCGGTGGCGCGCCCACCAACTGGCCGTCGAGGAAATCCGAGCCGAGGCCGACGCCCGGCGCCCCCCGGACCAGGTGGCGCGGCCCCTGCCGTCATCGGGCATGGAGCACAAGAAAACGATCCGCCTGTTGGAGGCGGCCATGGCCGCCGCCCATGATGACCTGATGCTCTCCCTCGGCGGAGAGCCGCCGCGCCGAACTGCGGCACCGGCGCTGGAGGACAGGCTCGCGCCGTTCCTCTGGGGCAAGACCCCTCACCAGATGTTCGGCCTCGGCACCGCCATCCAAAGCGCGCCCCTGGACCACAGCGACAAGATCCTGCTCCTGCAACTGGCCAGCACCCCGTCGCTGTTCTGGATGTTCGGCGATGCCGGGGTCTACCAGGTCTGGATCACGCCCGACGATCTCAGGGCCGGCCGTTGGGATCGGGCCTTCGCCACTCTGGAGGGCGGCTAGGCCAAGCCCGGCGCGCCTGCCAGGCCTCGCCGCCCGCCTCAGCCCTGCTTGCTGACCTGCGTGAATTCCAGTTCCACCGGCGTCGCGCGGCCGAAGATCGACACCGTCACCTTCAGGCGCTGGTTGTCCTCGTCCACCTCTTCGACCATGCCGTCGAAATCCTCGAACGGGCCTTCGTTGACCTTGACCTTCTCGCCGATCTCGAAGGTGATCGTGGACCGCGGCGCGGCCTCGCCTTCCTCGACGCGGTTGAGGATCGAGTTGACCTCGTCGTCACGCATCGGCATCGGGCGGCCCTGCGGGCCGAGAAACCCGGTGACACGCGGGATCGAGTTGATGGCGTGATAACCCTCGTCGGTCATCTCCATGCGCACCAGCACGTAGCCCGGCATGAAGCGGCGCGGCACGGTGACCTTCTTGCCGCGGCGGATCTCGATCACGTCCTCCTCGGGGACCAGCACCTCCTCGATGACCTCCTCGAGGCCCTTCTCGGCCACCGCGGTGCGGATCTGCTCGGCGATGCGCTTTTCGAAATTCGACAGCACGCTGACCGAATACCACCGTTTCGCCATGCCATGATCCCTTCTCGTCAAGGACGCCCTGCGCCCGGAAATTCCAATCCGTCCGGACATGACTGGAGAGACCACTGAGGCGCCACCGACGATGTCCGGGAAATCACGCCCCGCATACCGCGCGCGGCCGCGCTTGGCAAGCCGGATCGGCACCGGACACCATGGTTGACACAGGGCCCGCACCGTCACGTGCCGCCAATCCGCTACAGGCACCCTCCCACGTCAAGGCTTTTGAAACTCACCGCCCGCCGAATAACAGGCCGCGCGGTCCGACAAAATCCTGGGCCCCCTGCAGGTAGGACCGCATGGACCGGGCATCGTCGAAAAAGCTCTGATAGGCCGCGTTGCCGCCCCCCGCCTCACCGAGCGGAATGGCAATCGCCAGTTCGAAACGGTCGACCGTCCCGATGCTGCTGTCCTCGATCCATGTGCGGGCGATCGAGGCGCCAAGATCGACCGTCGCACCACCGACCGTTGCCCGCGTCGACATGCCGAATCTGAGAGTGGTCAGCGGCTCGATTGCACCGTCGCGCAGCACGCCGAACTCGGCGTGGCCGGTCAGACAAAACAACGGCATAAGGCCCAACACCGCGGCATTGAAAGGGTCAACCCCGCAAGTGTGTGGCTTGGCCGGGCCCGACTGTAGGCTGGCCTTGCATCAATGGCGGTAACGGGTTTTTGGGTGCGCGCCTCAGCCAAACACGGTCAGGATCAGCTCAAGGCCCTGACGGATCAGCCAGTCGACGAAGAAGAAGAAGATGGCAAAGACCACGGCAAGCAAGAACACCATGCCGGTCGTCACCAGCACCTCGCGGCGCGTCGGCCACACGACCTTGGCGATCTCGGCGCGGGTCTGCTGCAGGAACTGGAACGGGTTGGCCATGGGTCATCTCATCTGTCGGATGGAGGGGCATATACGCATCCCCGCCCCGCGGCGCAAGGCGGCGAAACGGCCGCGGGCGACCTCAGCCCGCCATGCGGGGGCCGGGGCGCTGGCAATCGCCGCGATCGGCACCTTGACACCGGGCCGCCCGGCCCGAAGGTCACCTGCGCGTGCCCGTCGACCGGGGCACCCCGACCTTCACGCGACCGGCAGGCGCCCGACCCCATGATCAAGATCTTCGGCGAACGCAACACCTCCACCAATGCCCTGCATCTCCTGATCGAGCGGAATTCCGTGGCCCGTCTGGCCCCGTCGGTCGCACGCGATCTGGACCCGACCATCGCGCGCCGCCTGAAATGGGCCCGGCGCCTGCGCCTGCCCCACGCCCTGCGCGAGCGGATGATCGACCGGGTCTTCGCAGGGCGCGACTGTCTCGCGGCGTGGAAACACACGACCCCGCGCTTCGACGATATCGCGCCACTGGCCGGATGCCACGTGATCTTCTGCGTCCGCCACCCGGCATCATGGCTGCTGGCGCTGCAGCGGCGCCCTTATCACATTCCCGGGACGATCCCCGCCGACTTCGGCGCCTTCCTCGACCTGCGCTGGAAAACCGTGGGACGCGAAGGGCTGCGGCGCGCCCAGACCTCCGCCATGGAACTCTACAATCTCAAGATGGCCGCATACGCCGATCTCCAGGCACGGCTCGCCGCGGTCCCGGCGACCTTCAGCATCGTCCGGCACGAGGATTTCGCCGTGGACCAGGCCGCGGTCTTCGCCTCTCTCGCGCCTTTCCTCGAGGCGCGGGCCGGGACCTTTCGCCCCCTGGAACGGTCCACAAAGGACCCGTCGATGACACGCGCCCATTACGCGGATTTCTACGGGGCCGAGCGCTGGCGCGACGACATCGACGCCGCCTGCGCGGCCCGCATCAACGCGGCGATCGACTGGCCCGTGGTCCGGCCACTCGGCTACGCCCCGCTCTAGGCCGCGCCCGAACGGGCCCGTTGCGGCACATCACGGCGCCGATCCCGCGCATTGAGCGTGGACCGGGCCGGACGGGTCGGGTATTCACCGCACCCAAGCGGCCCCTTAGCTCAACAGGATAGAGCAGCTGACTTCTAATCAGCAGGTTGAGGGTTCGAGTCCTTCAGGGGTCGCCAGATGCTCTCGAACATCCGATTTGCTGATATTCTCCATCCTCACTCTCTGTGTCCTCGTCCCTCCGCATTCCCCCATCATGACGCGGGTTGCGCCGCACCGGGCGGGCAGTCTGGCGCGTGGGGTCCACCATCGGCAAGTCGGCACCGGCCGCAGGCGCGATGGATCAGTTCAAGGCAGAGGTCATGCCGCAATCGCGACGTGTCCTGTCGGACATCCACCCCCATTGCAGCGCCGATCAGGGCCGGTGGAAAGGCCGTGCCGGGTCTCGTCGGCCCGCGGTCGGAAGACACCACCCCACCCGCCGCGCGGCGACAGGCAAACCCGGCCCGGCCCCGGGCAGCGCTTTGGAGGGTCGGACCGCTGCCGCACCTCACGCGGTCCGGCAAGAGGCCCTTGCCCTCCGCCGCGTGCGCTGGTCTTCTGCGCGGCAGCGGCGGCACGGAGAAAGACCGCCCGACACGGTAGCGGAGGATACCCGATGTTTCACACCCCCCTGCGCAAGGGCGCACTCACGGCCGCACTGGCGGCGGCCATGGCCATCACCGGCACGGCCGCCAGCGCCGAAACCCGCGTGACGCTGAAATCGGCGTCCTCGACCAGCTCCTATTACGTGATGATGGTGCAGCTGGGCGAAATGCTCCAGTCGCAGTCCGGGGGCGAGATCCTGCCCACCGTCGAGGAAAGCCAGGGCTCGGTGCAGAACGTGACCGAGGCAGGCCGCCGCCCCGGCGCCTTCCTGTTCACCTCGCCGCCCAACCTGATCGCCGATGCGCTGGCAGGCGCCGACCCGTTCACCGGCGGAAATTACGAGGGGCTGCGCGCGCTTTTCCCGATGCCCTTCATCACCATCCACATGGTCGTGCGCGCCGACAGCGACATCGAGACGGTCGCCGATCTGGCCGGGCGCAGCTTCATCTCGGGCGGCACCGGCACCTTCTGCCAGGGGCAAGTCGCCTCGATCTTCGAGACGCTGGGCATCGCCGACAGCGTGACCGCGCCCGAGATGGAGCTTTCGGGCGCGCCCGCCGCGCTGCGCAACAACCAGGTCGACGGCTATGCCACCTGCTCGTCGCATCCCACGCCACAGGTGCAGGAACTGGCCGCGACCCTGCCGGTGCGCATCCTCTCCTTCACCCCCGAGGAACAGGCCGCGATCATCGCCGCCAACCCCAGCGCGGGCGCGGTCAGCATCGCGGCCGGCACCTATGCCGGCATCGACGAGGCCATCGACACCATGGCCGTCCCGGTCGGCGCCTTCGCGGTGAACATGGATGACGACACGGCACTGGCGATCGTCTCGGCCTTCTGGGACCAGCGCGAGGGCATGGCCGAAACCAACCCGTGGTGGGCAGGCGTGTCGCCCGATCTGATGCCGCAACTGGGCGCGCCGCTGCATGAGGGCGTCACCGCCTTCTACGCCGAGCGCGGCGTGACGCTGCCCTGAGCCGGACCTGTGAACCATGACTGCGGAAGGGGGGCCTTCGGGCCTCCCTTCCTGCCTTCGGGGGCGATGATCGCATGAACGACACCGGGGACGGGAGCAATGGCAAGCCGCAAGGCTGGTTTTCCGTCGAGATGGAGGGCCAACGCTACGGCGCGGTGGCCATCGCGCTGGCGCTCTTGCTGGTGGGCTTCCACATGTGGAACGCCTTTGCCGGGCTGATCCCCAACCTCATCACCCGCCCCGCGCATCTGGCGCTCGCCCTGCCGTGGATCTTCGTCCTCGGCGCGGCGGCACAGGGCAGCCGGGGCGCGCGGCTCACGGGTTGGCTGTTCCTCGCCATGGGGCTCACCGCCTGCGGCTGGATCATGCTCAACCGCCGCGACCTGGTGATGCAATACGGCGCGCTCGACGGGCCGGTGCAGATCGCGCTGGCGCTGATGCTGATCCTCGTGGTGCTGGAAATGGCGCGCCGGGCGATCAAGATCGTTCTGCCCACGGTGGCGGCCCTGGTGCTGGCCTATGCCTTCCTTGGCGATCAGATCCCGGGTCGTTTCGGCCATGCGGGGATGCCGGTCGATTACCTTCTGGGAACGTTGACGATCACCGAGGGCGGGCTTTGGGGGACGCTCACCGGCACCTCGGTCGACACGATCGCGATGTTCGTGATCCTGGGCGGCTTCATCTCGGCGGGGCAGGCGGGGACGGGCTTCATGGCCTTCGCCACGCAGCTTGCCGGGCGCACGCGGGCGGGGGCGGCAAAGGTGGCCATTCTCTCCTCGGCCTTCTACGGGTCGATCTCGGGGGTGGCGGCGGCCAACACGGCTTCCACCGGCATGATCACCATCCCCGCGATGAAGCGGCTGGGCTACCCCCCGAAACTGGCCGCCGCGACCGAGGCCGTGGCCTCGACCGGGGGGCAGATCCTGCCGCCGGTGATGGGCGCGGGCGTCTTCGTCATGGCCGAACTGGTGCGCGTGCCCTACACCGACATCATGGTCGCGGCCCTGCTGCCCGCGATCCTGTTCTTCCTCGCGGCATGGTTCGGCGTGCATGTCTATGCCCTGCGCATCGACCTGCCCGCCCTGCCCCGCAGCGCCATGCCCGGCTGGGCGAACGTCGCCCGCTCGGTGCCGTTCTTCCTGCTGCCCTTCTCGATCCTCGTCGGCACGCTGGTCTTCACCAGCTACACGCTGGCCTATGCGGCGGTCTTCGCGACCGTGGTCACATGGATCACGCTGGTCTTCGAACCCGACGGGAGCCTGTCGCTGACAGGCTGGTATCGCCGCACGCTGGTGGCGATCATCACGGCGGCGCAACAGGTCTCGATCATCGCCGCCGTCATCATCTGCGCGGGCATCGTGGTGGGCGTTTTCAACATGACAGGCCTCGGCGTCAAGCTGACCTCGCTGATCCTGTCGGCCAGCGGCGGCCAGCTCTGGGTGGCGCTTTTGCTGACGGCGCTGGCGGCCCTTGTCCTCGGCATGGAGCTGCCCACCACCGCGGCCTATGTCATCTGCGCCTCGGTCGCTGTGCCGGCGCTGGTGGGGCTGGGCGTGCCCGACCTCTACGCGCATCTCTTCGTCTTCTGGTATGCGCTGCTCTGCACCATCACGCCGCCCGTCTGCGGCAATGTCTTCATCGCCGCGGCCATTGCGCAGACCCCTTGGCTGCCGGTGGCGGGCAATGCGATGCGGCTCGGTGTGGGCCTCTTCATCGTGCCGCTGGGCTTCATCGCCAATCCCGCGCTTCTGGAACTGGCGACAGCGCCCCTCGCCGCGCTGGCGACCATGGCGCAGATCGGCCTCGGGCTCTGGCTCATCAGCTTCGCGGTGATCGGCGGGGCGAAACGGCGGCTGTGGGAAACCCTGCGCCTGCCGGCCCTGCCGCTGGGGCTGGCGGTGATCTTCCTGCTCTGAGGCCGGCACCCCGCGAAACCGGCGGATTTTTCCTCGATTTCGCCGCGCCCGCGATACCGCCGAGGCGCGTTTCGCGCTAGACCGGATCCATGGATATCGTTCTGGTCACCACGGTCATCGCGTCCCTCTTCGTCGTCATCGGCGCGGCCGAGCCGCTCGCCGCGCGGCTCAGGCTGCCCTACAGCGTGATCCTCGCCGTGCTCGGCATCCTGATCGGCACCGGCGCGATCTTCTTTCTCAGGACCGATCTGACCGACGCCCTCAACCCCGTGGCCGAGGCGATCCTCGGGCTGCCGATCCGCTCCAACGTCTTTCTCTACGTCTTCCTCCCCACGCTGCTGTTTCAGGCGACGCTGGGGATGAACCTGCGCCGCATGCTCGACGACTGGGTGCCGATCCTCGTGCTCGCAGTCGTCGCGGTGGTGGTGGCGACCTTCACCGTGGGCTACGCGCTCTCGTGGACCAGCGCGCTGCCGCTTGCGGCCTGCCTGCTGATCGGCGCGATCGTCTCCACGACGGACCCCTCGGCAGTGGTCACCATCTTCCGCTCGATCTCGGCGCCGCGCAGGCTGGCGCGCATCATCGAGGGCGAGAGCCTGCTGAACGACGCCGCCGCCATCGCGCTCTTCGGCCTGTTCATGGGCTTCGTCATGCTTGGCCTGCCCGATCCCGACCTCGGGCAGGCGCTGGTGCGCTTCCCGCTCCTGATCGCGGGGGGCGCCTTCACCGGCTGGGCCGCCGCGCGCATGGCGGTCTGGGTCATGGCGCTCTTCGGGCGCTACGAACTGGCGCAGATCTCGATCTCGGTCGCACTGCCCTACCTCGCCTATATCGCAGCCGAACAGATGATCGGCGCCTCGGGCGTGATCGCCGTGGTCGCGGCCGGGCTGACGCTGAACCTGACCGGCCCGGGCCGCCTGCCGCCGCAAGCCTGGACGAACCTGCGCGAGCTTTGGGACGTGCTGGCCCATTGGGCGGGCGCACTCATCTTCATCCTCGCCGCCCTCCTGATCCCCCGCCTGCTGGAAGAGGTCCGCGTGGGCGATTTCGTCCTCGTCGGCGTCGTGATCCTCGCCGCCATCGCGGCGCGGGCGATCATCCTCTTCGGCCTCCTGCCGCTGCTCACCGCGCTGAAGCTCTCGCCCGCCGTGGAACGCCCCTACCGGGTCGCGATCCTCTGGGGGGGCTTGCGCGGCGCGGTCACGCTGGCGCTGGCGCTGGCCGTCACCGAAAGCTTCCGGGTGCCCGACGGCATCCAGCGCGTCGTGGGCATCCTTGCCACCGGCTTTACCCTTTTCACCCTGATCGTGCAGGGCACCACGCTGCGTTGGGTGATCGCCCGGCTCGGCCTCGACCGGCTTTCGCCCCTCGACGAGGCGCTGTCGCGGCAGGTCGTCGCCGTGGCGCTGCAGACCGTGCGCGAGGATGTCGCCCGAACCACCGAGAATTACGAGCTGAGCCACGACATCGTCCGCTCCGAGGCCAAGCGCTTCGGCGAACGCCTCGACGCTGCCGTGACCTCGGCCGAGGACAGCGCCGACATTCTCGACCGCGACCGGATCACGCTGGGCCTGATCGCGCTGGCCGGGCACGAGCGCGACACGATCCTCAACCGGGTGCGCGAACGCACCATCTCGGCCCGGATGGCCGAACAGGTGCTCTCCGACGCCGAGCGCCTGATCGAAGGCGCACGGACCGGCGGCCGCAGCGGATACCAGCGCGCCGCCCGCCGCGCCGTCTCCTACGGGCGGGTGTTCCGCGCCGCCCTCGCGCTCCACAACCGGCTGCGCCTGTCGCTGCCACTGGCGCGGATGACCGCCGACCGCTTCGAACTTCTGCTGTCGCAACGCCTGATCCTGCGCGACCTGGGCACCTTCATCGACGGGCGCATCCGCCGCATCCACGGCCGCCGCGTGGCCGAGCTCCTGCACGAGCTGCTCACCCGCCGCATCGAGATGGTCGAGACCGCGCTCGAGGGGCTGCGCCTGCAATATCCCGGCTATGCCGAGGAACTGGAACGCCGTTTCATCCGGCGCACCGCGCTCAGGCTCGAGGAACGCGAATACATGGCCATGCGCGAGGACGGCCTGATCGGCGCCGAGGTCTACACCGCCCTGATGCAGGGGCTCGACGCCCGCCGCGCCGCGGCCGAGACGCGCCCGACCCTCGACATCGCCCTCCAGCGCGCCGAACTGGTCCGGCAATTCCCGCTTTTCGCCGAGCTGGACGATGCCGTGCTCCGGCGTCTTGGCCGGGCGCTCGATACCCGTTACATCAACGATGCAGAGGTGATCATCCGCAAGGAAAGCCCCGCCCGCAGCGTGTTCTTCATCGCCTCCGGGGCGGTCGAACTGGAAACCGCCGGCCAGACCTGGCGCCTCGGCCGCGGCGAGATGTTCGGCCAGATGGCCATCTTGATGAAAAAGGCCCGCCGCGCCGAAGTGCGCGCCATCGCGCCTTCGACGCTCCTGGTCCTCGACGAGACGCGGTTCCGCCGCCTCTTGAAGCGCAGCCCCTCGCTGCAGGACGCCGTGCGCGCCAGCGCCGAGAAACGCGGCGTCGACCCCGACCACCTGTTCGAGGACACCGATATCGCCCAACCGGCCGAGGATCGCGCGACCGACTGACCGGCACCGCGCGCGTCAGACCCGCTCGACCTCCAGCCAGACGCCGCCCTCGGGCCGAAGCGTCAGGATCATCACCGGATCGGGCCTGCGCCCCGGCACCGCCGTGAACCGGAACCGCGCCAGCAGCGTGGCAAGGATCACCACCGCCTCCTGCATGGCAAAGCGCGCGCCGATGCAGATGCGCGGCCCGTCACCGAAGGGCAGATACTGGTAGCGGTCGATCGCGGTCCTCGCCTCCCAGCGGTCGGGGCGAAAGGCGTCCGGCTCTTCCCACAGCCGCCGATGCCGGTGCAGCCCGTAGACCGGGATCATCACCGTGTCGCCGGGCCGGATCACCGCCGCCGACAGCCGGTCCTCTCCCTGCGCCGTCCGCGACAGGAAGCCCCCAGGCGGATAGAGGCGCAGCGCCTCCTCCACCACCTGCCGCACATATCCCAGCCGCGCCACGTCCGCCGCCCCCGCCGCCCGGTCGCCCAGCACCCCCTGCGCCTCCTCCCGCGCGCGGGCCTGCACCTCAGGGTCGAAGGCACAGAGGTAAAGCGCCCAGGCCAGCGTCAGGGCCGTCGTCTCGTGGCCCGCCACGATGAAGGTCAGCAGGTTCTCGCGCAGCTCCGCGTCCCGCATCTCGCGCCCGGTCTCGGGATCGCGCGCCCCCAGCAGCAGGTCCATCAGGTCCGGCGTGGCCCCCGGCCCGGTCTCGCGCCGCCGCGCGATGGCCGCATCCATGCCGCCCTGCATCCCGGCAAGGTCGCGCGCCGCCGCCGCCCGTCCGGGCCGCGGCAGCCAGCCGGGCAGGCCCAGCACGTCGAACACGCTCACCCGCGCCGCCCGGTCGACATAAGCCTCGAGCGCCGCGCCCACCGCCGCACGGTCGATCGCGCCCCGATCCGACAAGGTCACATCGGCGATCACGTCGAAGGTCGCGCCCACCATCTCGTCCAGCGCGTCGATCGCCCGCTTGCCCGCCGCCGCCGCGATCCGCCCGGCCGCCGCCTCCGCCGCCCGCGTCATCACCGGGGTCAGCGCATCCACGTTGCGCGCCGCAAAGGCCGGCGCGGCGGCCCGCCGCTGCCAGCGCCAATGGTCGCCCTCGGCCACGAACAGGCTTTCGCCGATGGCGGGCCGCAGGATCGACTTCGTCGCCTCGGACTTGGGATAATCCTCCACCCGCTCCAGCAAAACGCGCCGGATCGCGGCAGGCTCCATCAGCATGTGCCAGCGCTGCGGCCCCGTGCGCCCCGACAGCACCGGCAGGTCCAGCGCACGGGCCGGAATGATCCCCAGGATATTGCGCCGCGCCGCGCGGTAGCTCTCCATCAGGCCCATCGGCCTGTCGGGCAATCGCGCCGCCACCGGCCGCGGTGTCGCAAGGCTCGTCTCGGTCATGTCCCCTCCGATCCTGTCGCGCCAGATAGCCCGGCGCGCCGCCGCCTCCAGAATCCGTCATTTGCGTCGCCGCCGCCCCTGCGCTATCCCGGGGGGTGACAACCGTGACCACACCGGAGACGTGCATGTTCCCTCGCCTCACCCGCTTCGCGCCTTTCGCCCTCCTGGCGGCACTGGCCGCGTGCGCCGCGCCCGACCCCCTGACGGACGAGTTGCCGAACATGGGCAACTTCCGGCTGGGCCACAACATCGTGGTCGCCGAGAACATGCAGCAGATCCCCCCGTCGCGCGACGCCACCGCCGAGGAATGGACCACGATTCTCACCTCCGAGATCGACCGCCGCTTCGGCGAGTATGACGGCGACCGGCTCTACCATATCGGCATCGCCATCGACGGTTACGCGCTGGCCCCGCCCGGCGTGCCGCTGGTGCTCAACCCCCGCTCCATCCTCGTGCTGTCCGTCAACGTCTGGGACGACGCGGCCGGCGTGAAGCTGCACGAAGAACCCGAACAGATTCTCGTGATGGAGGGGGCCTCGACCGAGACCGCCGTGGTCGGATCGGGCATCGCCCGCACCCGCGAGGAACAGATGCAGGTGCTGGCCCGCAATGCCGCGCGCCGTATCCAGCAATGGATGCTCGACAATCCCGAATGGTTCGAGGTGGACCCCGACGCGCCGCCCTTCCGGGTCGCCCCCGAAACACAGCCCGAACCGCCCGAGGTCGCGCTGGCCGACACCGCGGTCGAAACGCCCGCCGCCACCGACTGAGGCCGCCCGCTCACGCCCGCGCCGTTATCGGCTTGATTTTTCCGCGCGGGCCGACTAGGTCGCCCGCGATGTTGAACCGGGCTGCGGGCAGGCTGCTTGCGCGGGCCCCCGAAAGGACGAGGCGCCAGGGCGATGGCAAAGGCAAAATTCGAACGTAACAAGCCGCATGTGAACATCGGCACGATCGGTCACGTGGACCACGGCAAGACGACGCTGACGGCTGCGATCACGAAGTATTTCGGCGAGTTCCGCGCCTATGACCAGATCGACGGTGCGCCCGAGGAAAAGGCGCGCGGGATCACGATCTCGACGGCGCATGTGGAATACGAGACCGAGGCGCGCCACTACGCCCATGTCGACTGCCCCGGCCACGCCGACTACGTCAAGAACATGATCACCGGTGCCGCGCAGATGGACGGCGCGATCCTGGTGGTGAACGCGGCCGACGGCCCGATGCCGCAGACCCGCGAGCACATCTTGCTGGCCCGCCAGGTCGGCGTGCCCGCGCTGGTGGTGTTCATGAACAAGGTCGACCAGGTCGACGACGCCGAGCTGCTGGAACTCGTCGAGATGGAGATCCGCGAGCTTCTGTCCTCCTACGACTTCCCCGGCGACGACATCCCGATCGTTGCGGGCTCGGCGCTGGCGGCGATGGAGGGGCGTGACCCCGAGATCGGCGAAGAGAAGATCAAGGAGCTGATGGCAGCGGTCGACGAGTACATCCCGACGCCCGCGCGCGCCGTGGACCAGCCCTTCCTGATGCCGATCGAGGACGTGTTCTCGATCTCGGGCCGCGGCACGGTGGTGACCGGCCGTGTGGAGCGTGGCGTGATCAACGTGGGCGACGAGATCGAGATCGTCGGCATCCGCGACACGACCAAGACGACCTGCACGGGCGTCGAGATGTTCCGCAAGCTGCTCGACCGCGGTGAAGCGGGCGACAACATCGGCGCGCTGCTGCGCGGCGTGGACCGTGACGGGGTGGAGCGTGGGCAGGTGCTCTGCAAGCCCGGCTCGGTCAAGCCGCACACCAAGTTCGAGGCCGAGGCCTACATCCTGACGAAGGAAGAGGGTGGCCGTCACACGCCGTTCTTCGCGAACTACCGCCCGCAGTTCTACTTCCGCACGACGGACGTGACGGGCACGGTTCAGCTGCCCGACGG
>Ga0208112_100472_pt1 | contig 33471 bp, 28 predicted proteins | sample HotLakConsoUCCLE_FD_184736 | JGI IMG/M metagenome (GOLD analysis project Ga0208112, IMG submission 184736) | Hypersaline microbial mat communities from Hot Lake, Washington, USA - Hot Lake Consortium UCC-LE (SPAdes) (version 2) ... | reverse complement strand
CAAAGTAAATCTCGCCACCAGAAAAGCATACGGCTATAGAACCTTCGACGCCCTCCATACCGCTCTATTCCAGACCATGGGAGACCTTCCCGAACCGGAATCCACCCACGAATTTTTCTGAAGAGGCGAACTCCGTTTTGTGCTTCCCGTCGCCGAATAGATTTTCGCGGAGGCGGGTGCCGCGGCCGATCATCTGCCAGAATTTGACGTAGGATTTGACCGGTTTGGCGAAGACGAGGTTGAGGATTTCGGGAACGTCGATGCCGGTGTCCATCATATCGACCGAGACGGCGATGGTCATGTTTTTGCTTCCGTCTTTGGTCTTGAAGTCGTCGATCAACTGCTCGGCGCGCGGTTCGTAATTGTCGATGCGGGCGCAGAAGTCGTCGCCGTATTGCGGGTAAAGCTCGTAGAAAATCTCGACGAGCTGCTTGGCGTGCCGGTGGTTGCGGGCGAAGATGATGGTTTTTCCGAGCCGGGAGCCATCCGGGCCGCGCAGGCCGTTTTTCATCAGGTTGTGGATGATCTGCCGGTCGGTGTCGCGGTTGAAGACCGTGCGGCTGACGTGCTCTTTCTCGTAGTCGATGGACTCGGAGTTCTCCACTTGTTCCTCGAGTTGCTCCCGCTGTTCTTCCGTGAGCTGTTTATACTTGATCCCTTCGCGGAGGAACTTGGTGGTGTGCTTGACCACCTTGAAGGGGCAGAGGTAGGGCGGGCTGTGGGAGATCGCTTCCTCGTAGGTGTAGTTGAAGGTCGGGTCTTCGTTTTCGCACTGGAAGAGGCGGAAGGTGTTGCGGAAGACGAACTGGACGGGGGTGGCCGTAAGGCCGACCTGGTAGGCGTCGAAGTAGCGGAAGAGGTCGCGGTAGCGGTTGTAGATGCTGCGGTGCGACTCATCGGCGATGACGAGATCGAAGAAGCCGACGTCGAAATTCTGGAAGCACTTCATCATCGCCGGGTAGGTGGCAAGGTAGATCCGCTGGTTACGATCGCTGGCGGTTTTCGCGGTGACGTAGACGCGGGGCTCGTCGGGTAGGTGTTCCTCGAAGGCGTCCTTGGCCTGCTTGCGGAGTTCGCGGCGGTCGCAGAGGAAGAGGACGCGCTTGGCCCAGTTCGCCCGGATCATCAGCTCGACCAGCGCGATGGCGACGCGGGTCTTTCCGGTGCCGGTCGCCTGAATGATGAGGGCTTTGCGGCGGCGCTTGTCGAAGCTTTCGGTGACGCGCTTGATCGCCTCGATCTGGTAGAGGCGGTCGACGATTGGTTCCTTCGGATTCAGGGCTCCGAGCGTTTCCTCGCGCCGGGCGTTTTGGAAGAGTTCGTATTCGAGGCTGTCGCGCGAGTAGAAGCCAAAGAGTTTGCGCGGCGGCTCGCCCTTGCTGTCGTTCAGAAAATAGATTTCGAAGCCGTTGGTGTAGTAGATCAGGGGGCGGTGGCCGGTTTCCTTTTCGACGCCGTCGGCGTAGTATTTCGCCTGGGCTTTGCCGCGCTCGGCATCTTCGGCGGTTTTCTTGGCCTCGACAATGGCGAGGACGCGTTTGGAGACCGGGTCGCGGAGAACGTAGTCGATATAGCCCTTGCCGCTGGGGGTGGGCTGGTGGCCGACCTCGATTTCCTGCCCGACTTCGTCGGTTTGCCGGCCCCGCCCGCCGACCTGCCAACTGGCGGCGGCGAGTTGCTGGTCGATCAGCTTGAAGCGGGTTTCTTCTTCGCTGAAGTCGAGAGCGCTGGCGGCTTGTTGAGCCTGTTTAAGCGCGTCTTTCTTCTCCACCTCGGATTGTCCGGCGGCTTCGACGCGTAAGCGTGCTTTCTCCAGATCGGCGAGCAGCTTGCCATCATGGCTTCCTGCTCCGCGATCTTCTTCATCGCTGCGCGGTTCTGCTTCTTCAGTTCAGCCGGGCCTGCGTCGCTGTCGGGCTGAGGCAGGGAGGTCCATCTCGCGCGCTCGATCGCCGGAGCGCCCTTGGTCGCGAGGACGTGCCAGCGGCCGAGGTCGAAAGCCTCTTTTACAAGGTCGGGAACCTGCTCCTTCGCCTCCGGTGTAAGCGTTCCGTGGGCGGCTTTGTTGCCGTTGATGCGAAGCAGGTGGAGCTTGTCCTGAACGACCGAAGGCGTGATTGTTTGGAAGGATACGTCATGGAGCAGATCGTTGAGATTGCTCTGGTAGCTCAATTCCAGCTTATGGTGGGCGAAAACGGCCTTCACCAGAAACTCGGCGAAAAGGCGTAGTTTAAGCAACGCGCTGGCGGGATCAGAGTAGGCGTAGGTTTCCGCGAAAGCGCCGAGGTCGGCGAGTTCGCCGTGGTGCTTGCGCAAAAACTCGAAATTCCGGGACTCCATTATCGGCAGGTTGCCAGCAAAACCGCCCGTATGGAAGTCATTCCATGCGGGAAATGGGCTGTAGTCCACTGCGATGTGGTTCATTTCGGATCAGGGCGAATATTGCTTATTTGCAGATTCTAACACATAGACAGTGTTTTTAAATTGGCTTTTAAGTAAAAATAATGACTCTGTAGTCATGTTTGAAGAACTTCTAGCCAAAGGCGGTCTTTCTCTGGATCGGTTATACAATTTTTGCCGGGTCGCGCGGGTGGAGAGCTTCACGCAGGCGGCGGACAGTGATCCGAACCGCCAGACGCTCTACAGCCGCCAGGTCAAGGAGCTCGAAGCCTTCTTCGGGACGCAGCTGTTTCGACGGCGGGGACGCACGGTTCTGCTGACGGAAAAGGGGAGGGAGCTGTATGCGCTGCTCGGTGAGTATTTCAGCGCCTTTGAGGATTTCACCGAGCGATGCGGCAGCGAGATGGCCACCTATGTGATCGGGGCCGGGGACAGTTTGATCCAATGGCGCATGCTTCCTCGGTTGAAGCAGATTGAACGTGCCCTGGGTGGTGCGGACCTCGTATTAAAGAACATGCGAAGCCGGGACATTGTAGAGCAGGTCGAACGCGGGGATGTGGACTTTGGCATCGTTCGGCGGGATGCAATCACGTCGAAACTCGATTCCGTTGGCCTTGGAAGTTTGGGCTTTACGCTCTTTTTTCCGGCCGCGCGGCGCTCGTCCAAACTGGATGCCGAATGGGTTGGTTCACTGGAATTCGTGGGAATGGAGGGTGACGGGGCCTATCAGGAATACTTGAACTCACTGGCATCGAGTATCGGGATACTAATGCGCTTCCGTGTTCGCTGTAGCTCATTTCCAATGATGGCCACCGCAATTAAATCATTGGGTCTGGCCGCCTTTTTACCTGCGGTGGCGAGCGAAGTGTTCGAGCCGAACGTCTTTGGTTCTACGCGTGTTGCCGGAATCGAAAAACTGGACCGCGATTTGGTGCTTTGTTGGAACCAACGTCTTGCGCGGCTGGATATAGGCGTGAAGCGACGGGGAGAGGCGCTTGCGGAAGTACTCAGATTAGAAGAATAGTTGCTCTTTTGTACTAAGTGCAACGAAACCTTCTCTTGATATCCTTACGACGAGGCAAGATTCTCGACGAAGGCCGCCACTCTCTCGGGTATCACCTCTGCGCGGGCTTCGATTACGGCTCCGGCAACGGGCGGAAGTCGCATTCGGCACAACTCGATACCGGTCAGGTTTTCGTTGAGCCCTGTCTCCAGCCGTCGCCGGAAATGCGGGCTGCCTTCGATCAGGCCGCCGGTGAGGGCGAGGGGGAATCGCGGGCCGGGTGCTTGGGCGCGGGCGGCGCGGACGAGGGCGCAGAGTTCCGCGATCGCTTGGTCGAGGATGGCCCCGGCCGCGGGATCGCCGGATTCGGCGAGGGCGGTGATCAGCGGGGCGAGCCGGGGGATGGTTTCCGGATCTTCCTGGACGGCGGAGGGGAGTTCGTCGATTTCGGCGGCAGCATAAAAGCCGCGGACGGCATCGAGAATCTGTCGGCCGGGCTGGCGGCCGTCGGACTGGCGGGCGGCGGTTTCCAGGGCGCGACGGCCGATCCAGCGGGCACTGCCGGCATCGTCGAGCAGCGGGCCGCGGCCGCCGCTGCGGACGATGCGGCCCTCGGCGCTGCGGGCGAGGCAGATCGAGCCGGTGCCGGAAACGAGGATGGCGCCCGGCCCCCCGGCGTGGGCCGCCGTCAGTGCGATACGGGCGTCGCTGGTCAGGAGCAGGGGAGTGCCGGGGGGCAGGAGGTCGCGAAGGATGCGGGTCAGTCTCGTCTCGGCCCCGGTCACTCCGGCCAGTCCGCAGGCGGCGGCGGCGAGTCCCCGATGGTCGTAGTGCGACCACAGGTCGACAAGCAGGTCGGCGAGGTTTTGGGCGACGGCTTCGATGCCGAGGAGGTGGCGATTTGCGGGACCGCCCTCGCTGTGACCGAGCAGGTGGCCGGTCTCATCGGCCAGCCATGCCCGCGTGCGGGTCCCTCCGCCGTCGATGCCGAGATAGTAGGAAGCCATAAATCGTCTCCGAAAAGGGGAAGCGGCAGGCCGCCCAAGGGCATGGTCGCTTTCAAACCGCCGGCAGGTCTTGAATCGGTCTCCCGGATAGTCTCCGTTCGAGGCTCGGACGTCTCAGGCCCGGTCCCAGCGGAAAAGATAGACTAAACCGGTGCCGTTGATGGCGATCCGGACATCGCCCGTGGCGATATTGCCGTCGTCGATCGTGGCGTCGAGAGTGACGGCTTGTTCCGTGGTGAACTGAAGACCGTAGACGTAGAGATAGGTGAACTGGGTGTCGTGGACGTAGAACCAGCTGTAGGTGCCGTCACGCCAGAGGGCCGGAAGGTAGGAGCTGACTTCCGAAGGCATCTTCGTATAGGTCATCGTCTCCGGGTAGCCGCCCGCGCTGGTGGCGTAAAACTCGATCGCCTCGGAGAAAACCCGGATATCGTTACCGGTCGCCACGGCGGCCGTTCGCTGGGCGGCCTTGGAAATACCTGGAACGCCGAGCAGCGCGACAATGCCGATCGTCGTAACGACCACCATCAACTCGATGATCGAAAAAGCGCTGGAACGGAATACCTTCATCATTAGCAGATCAGCTGTTCGTTTATATCGGGCAGCCTGGGTAGTCAAACAGGAAGCAGTTTTTGAGCACTTCCGCAGTAGCTGCCAGAATTGTACCGTTCACTTGGCATCCGCCCTCTAAAGCGGCTATTTCATAACGCTGAGGCTTTCATAGTAAGCTTTTGCCGTTTCGGGGTCGAATACGGCGACTTCCGCTTCCGGGCCTGTTGCGACCAGGCCGTCGGCCACTTGGATGCTGATGGTGCTTTGCCAGGATTCCAGTTCCTCCGGGGTGATCCGGCCGTCGGGCGAGACCGGGTCGGCCTGGGCTTCGTCCCTCGGCAGATAGGCGGCGTAGCGACTGAGGACTTGGGGCTGGAGAAGCCGCCGGACGTTCATGCCGCGACCTTCGGCCCAGCGTTTGAAGTTCTCTGGATCGACCTTGAATTCGAAGACTTGGACCTGATCGGAGCGGTAGAAGGAGACTTGAGTCGCGTAGTCGGGCAGCCAACTGACCCGCGGCACGTTCTCGCCGTAATCCGGAGCCTGACTGAGAAAGAAAAAGACCGCCAAGGGCATTGCAAGCACCAGCAGGACCAAGGCGTAGAGCGCGCGTATGTCCCGCCGGGACTTTGGTTTGAAGGACTCGAGTGCGTCTTCGTAGAAGCGCAGCATGATGTTGGCCCGCGCCTTGTCCGCGCCCTCGCGCGCCACGAGTTCCTCGTAGGAGGCCAGGCGCCAGCGCTTCTGAAGCTTCGCGTAGCGCTCCAAGGCCTCGGCCTCGAGTGCTTTCTCCTGCTCGTAGCTGGTGTCGATGCGAAGCACGCTGACATAGCCTTCCTGAGTGACCCAGGTCCAAGCTGCGCCCTCGCTCTTGAAATAACCGGCGAGCTGGAAGCGGTCCATGTTCCATCGACGGTGGCCGGCGTAGATTACCTCGATGTCCTCGTCGAAGGGACCGTTGTAGAAGTCCAGCCGGACCTCATTGTCCGCCAGACCGGTGGCCTTCTGGTAAGTCTGTTGCTTCTTCTTGTTGGTGAATGCGCCGAGCGCGTGAAGCGAGCCGTCGTCTTCAACGCGAACCAGGATGTGTAGATAGGGCAGCATTATCGGCAGGTAGCGAAGACCGTTGGCTAGCGGAAATCACTCCGGATTGTCTCTACTAAGTTGTCCCGCGAGTCAATACTTAGAGGGCGGCCCGGCGTATCGAAATTTCGACTACCGGAGCCCTGACTCCGGGGCCGGGACCACCCCTGCCGGGTTCCTCTGGACGAGGAACCCGGCGGTCCCCTCCTTTTCCGGCGGGCGCCGGACAGGAGGGGAGTCATTTCTGGCTGCGGGTGGCGCGCCTAGGGAAGCAGGTCCTTGACGGCTTCGCGCTCTTCTTCGAGTTCCTTAATGGAGGCGTCGATCTTGCCGCGGCTGAACTCGTTGATCTCGATGCCTTGGACGACTTCCAGTTTGCCGGCTTCGACGCGGCAGGGCAGGGAGGCGATGAGGCCCTCGGGGATCCCGTAGCTGCCGTCCGAGCAGACGCACATGCTGAAGCTGTCGCCGGCCGGCGTATCCGAGGTGAGCGCGCGGACGGAGTCGACGATGCCGTTGGCGGCGGAGGCGGCGGAGGAGGCGCCGCGGGCGGCGATAATGGCGGCCCCCCGCTTCTGGACGGTCGGGATGAACTCTTGCTTGAGCCAGGCTTCGTCACCGATGACTTCGGCGGCGGATTTTCCACCGATCTTGGCGGAGTAGAAGTCGGGATACTGGGTGGCGGAGTGGTTGCCCCAGATGGTCATGTTGCCGACCTCGGTCACGTCGACCCCGGCCTTTTGGGCGAGCTGGGTCTTGGCCCGGTTCTCGTCGAGCATCGTCATGGCGAACCAGCGGTCGGCGGGAACGCCTTCGGCGTTGTTCATGGCGATGAGGCAGTTGGTGTTGCAGGGATTGCCGACGACGAGGACGCGGACGTCATCGGCGGCGTTCCTGGCGATGGCCTGGCCCTGGCCGGTGAAGATCTTGCCGTTGATGCCGAGCAGGTCGTTGCGCTCCATGCCCTGCTTGCGCGGAACGGAGCCGACGAGGAGCGCCCAGTTGACGCCTTTGAAGCCTTCGTCGAGGTCGGTCGTGGCGACGACGTCCTTAAGCAGCGGGAAGGCGCAGTCGTCGAGCTCCATGACGACGCCTTTGAGCGCGTCGAGGGCCGGAGGGATCTCGATCAGGTTGAGCGCGACCGGCTGGTCGGGCCCGAACATGGAGCCGGAGGCGATGCGGAAGAGAAGTGCGTAGCCGATCTGGCCGGCGGCGCCCGTGACGGCGATACGGATGGGTGCTTTGCTCATGTGATGGAGTGGTTCGGTCGTGGATTGGCTGAATGGGAGGGTCGTCCCATGATCCCTTGTGATCGGAGACGACGCGGAAACTAAACGCGGTCGGCGCCAAGGCTCAAGCCCCGTCCCGCCGGAGTCGAGGATTATGAGGCCGGCAAAGAACGGGAGGGTGGGAAGAGCGGGGCGAGGGAGCGGTGCGCCTGCCGAAGGATCTTTTCCGTGGTGGGCCAGTCGATACAGCCGTCGGTGATGGAGACGCCGTATTCGAGCTGATCGACGGGCTTGGGAAAGGACTGATTGCCAGCCTTCAGGTTGCTCTCGACCATGGCGCCGATGACGCTCTTGTCGGTCAGGCTTTGGCGAACGAGTTCCTCGAAAACGGCGGGCTGCCGCTCCGGATCCTTTCCGCTGTTGGCGTGGCTGCAGTCGATCATGATGGCGGGCGTAAGGCCGGCGGCCGTGAGTTTGTCGCGGGCCTGGGCGACATCGTCGGCGCCGTAGTTCGGCCCCTGCGAGCCGCCGCGGAGGACGATGTGGCAGTTCGGGTTGCCGCTGGTGGTGATGGCGTTGGCCTTGCCTTCGTTGTCGATGCCGAGAAAAGTCTGCGGCTGGCTGGCGGCCTTGATCGCGTTGATCGCGACATCGAGCCCGCCGTCGGTGCCGTTCTTGAAGCCGAGCGGCATGGAGAGGCCGGAGGCCATCTGCCGGTGGGTCTGGCTCTCGGTGGTGCGGGCGCCGATGGCGGACCAGCAGACGAGGTCGGCGATGTACTGCGGCGTAATCGGGTCGAGCAGCTCGGTCGCGGTGGGCACGCCGAGTTCGATCACCTCTTGGAGGAATCGGCGGGCGATCCGGAGGCCTTCCGGGATGTCGCTGGTGCCGTCGAGATTCGGGTCCATGATCAGGCCCTTCCAGCCGACGGTGGTGCGCGGCTTTTCAAAATAGACCCGCATCACCAGCATCAGACGGTCCTTCAAGTCCTCGGCCAGCCGGGCGAGCTTGCGGGCGTAGTCGCGTCCCGCCTCGAGGTCGTGGATCGAGCAGGGGCCGACGACGACGAGCAGGCGGCGGTCGTCGCCGAAAATGATCCGGTGGATCGCTTCGCGGCTTTCGACCACGAACTTTTCCTGCGCCTGGCTGCGCTCGATCTCCGAGCAGAGCGCCCGGGGCGAGGGCAACAGGGTCTTGGAAGTGATATTGATGTCGGTGACTTTTTTCACGAAGCGGCGAGGTGTAACCGAGGGCCCGGAGCGGAACAAGCCCGAATTCCGAAGATCCCGGGTTGAAAGGAGGCCCGGTGCGGTGCAGGTTGGGGACGATGAGTGCGCTTCACTTCCACCCCTATGCGCCCGCCGCGGCGCTTTCGGTTACGGGCGAGGACGCGGGTGATTTCCTGCAGAGCCAGTTCTCCATGGACCTGCGTCCCTTCGAGGCGGGCCTCTGCCGTTACGGGCTCTGGCTGGACGTGAAGGGCAAGGTGACGGCCGACGGTTTCGTCCTGTGCGAGGGTCCGGAATCCTTTCGGATCCACAGCACCCACTCGCCGGGCGGGGAGCTGCGCGCAAAGCTGGAACGGCACATCATCGCGGACGAGGTGGAGCTGGAGGCGGCGGTCCGGCCGGCCGCCGTCTGCCTGTTCGGGCCGGGGGCCGGAGACGCGCTGAGGGAGCTCGGCCTCGACGTGCCGGAGGCGGGCCGCTATGTCCGGTCGGCCGGCGGCGGGGCCGAGGTCTTTCCCGGTCGCCGCTCGACCGGTCCCGGCTTCGAGATTTTTTTCGACCGGGAGGAGGCCGCCGGGGCTTTTTATGAACGCCTCGGCAAGCTTCCGGACGCGGTTCGAGTATCCGAAGAACGGGTACAGATCGAGCGACTGCGGGCGGGCTATCCGCTGGTTCCGGTCGAGCTTGGTCCGGGGGACCTTCCGGGCGAAGGCGGACTGGTGCCGTCGGCCGTGTCCCTGACGAAAGGCTGCTTTCTCGGCCAGGAGGTGGTGGCGCGGATGCACAACGTCGGCCGGGCGCAGCGCGCGCTGTTCCGGGTGGTGGGAAGCGGCGTGCCGCCGGCCTGTCCGGCGGCCTTGACGGTGGAAGGAAAGGCCGCCGGCAGCTTGCGGAGCGCCTATCCTACGGACGACGGCTGGCTCGGGGCCGCCCTGTTGAAGCTGCGGACGGTGGAAGGGGCGGAAGCGATCGAGGGCGACGACTTCAGCATCCGAATCGAAGAGAGAATGATGTCGGAGGGTCGGCCGGCGTGAGCGCTTCGGCCGAAGCGGATCTCCGTCGGGTGAGCGCGCTCTTCGAGCGGATGGGCGCGGCACCGCAGCAGGCCGAGCGAATGGCTTCCCAGCTTTTAAAGCGGGCGGAACAGCTGGTCGAGGAGCGCGGGATTTCCTATCTCGAAGCGGTCGAAAGCCTGTTAAAAAAGGTGATCGAGGCCCGAAGCGGCGATGGAGGGGGCGTAAACTAGGCTTTTTCGGACGGCAAGGGGGCGGGAAAGCCCAAAAACAGAGGATTCGGGCGGATTTTTCGTTGACGAGGGGATTTCGTAAGATTGTTGTTACAAACGGTCGACAGGCCGACGGCCATGCAGGCCAAACAACCTCAAACACTAAAATACACGTTTATGAACAAAGCAGAACTCGTTGCAGAAGTGCAAAAATCTCTCGGTAAAGACACCTCCAAGGCCCAGGCAGAGCGCTCGATCGAAGCCGTTCTCGAAGGGATCAAAAAGGGGATCAAGAAGGACAAGACCGTCCAGTTGATCGGTTTCGGCACTTTCTCTGTGACCAAGCGCGCCGCCCGCGATGGCATCAACCCGCAGACCGGCGAGAAGATCAAGATCAAGGCATCCAAGGCCGTGAAGTTCAAGGCCGGTGCCGGTCTCAAGTCTGCTCTCTAAGTCGCTTCACCCCGAGCACAAAGTGTTTCCAAAACCCGCGGCTTCGGCCGCGGGTTTTTTCGTCGGTGCGTCGGGGCTGTCGGGCCCCGCTGCACGGGCGATGGCCGTCGTGGGTCGGAAGGCGGTGTGTCTTCTTAGTGGCCCTTCGGCCCTGCTCGGAGCGGGCCTTTCGACGGGGCGATCGCGGAGGGTCGTTCTTCGGGGGGCCACTTTCAAAACAGGGGACGAGAAAATTTCACCTTTGCGGTTGCCAGAGGGCGCTGCGCCCTCCTTATTGAGACTCTTTTGAGAATGAAACCCGCTCGGAGATAGTACTATGGCAAGGAGCTTATTTGAAAAAGTCTGGGACGCGCACGCCGTGCGCGAACTGGCCAACGGCCAGACGCAGCTGTTGATCGGAACGCACCTGATTCACGAGGTGACGAGCCCGCAGGCCTTCGGCATGCTCCGGGACAAGGGACTGCCGGTCAAATACCCGCACCGCACTTTTGCGACGGTGGACCACATCGTTCCGACGAACGAGCGGGTCGAGCCCTACAGCGATCCGCTGGCGCAGGGCATGATCGAGGAGCTGCGCAAGAACTGCGAGGAGCACGGTATCACCTTTTTCGATACGCACACCGGCCATCAAGGCATCGTCCATATCGTCGGGCCCGAGCAAGGCATCACGCAGCCCGGCACGACGATCGCCTGCGGCGATTCGCACACCTCGACCCACGGGGCCTTCGGGGCGATCGCCTTCGGCATCGGCACCAGCCAGGTGCGGGACGTCCTGGCCACCCAGACGATCGCGCTGAACAAGCTGAAGGTGCGCCGGATCAACGTGGAAGGCGCGCTCGGACCGGGGGTTTACGCGAAAGACGTGATCCTCCACATCATTCGGCTGCTCGGCACGAAGGGCGGCACCGGCTATGCCTACGAATACGCGGGCAGCACCTTCGACAATTTCTCGATGGAGGAGCGGATGACGGTCTGCAACATGTCGATCGAAGGCGGCGCCCGGGTCGGCTACGTCAATCCCGACGCCACCACTTTCGAGTACTTGAAGGGCCGTCCCTACGCCCCCAAGGGCGCGGACTGGGAGGAAGCGGTGGCCCGCTGGAGCGGCTTCGCCTCCGACCCCGACTGCGATTACGACGACGTCGTAAACATCGACGCGGCGGACATCCAGCCGACGGTGACCTGGGGCATCACCCCGGGGCAGGGCGTCGGAATCGACGAGAACATTCCGACGGTGGAGGAGGGCAAGACCCAGTCCGACCGGGAAGCGATCGCCGAGGCCCTGGAGCACATGAGCTTCGAAGGGGGCTCCCCGGTCAAAGGCAAGAAGATCGATGTCGCCTTCCTCGGCTCGTGCACGAACGGCCGTCTCTCCGATTTGCAGGAAGTCGCCAAGTACCTGAAGGGCCGCAAGGTCGCCGAGGGCGTGAAGGCCATCGTCGTCCCGGGCTCGCAGGTCGTCTCTCAGATCGCGGAAGGACTCGGGCTCGACCAGATCTACAAAGACGCCGGCTTCGAATGGCGCGGGGCCGGTTGCTCCATGTGCTTGGCCATGAACCCGGACAAGCTGATCGGCAACCAGCTTTGCGCGAGCTCGTCGAACCGCAACTTCAAGGGCCGCCAGGGCAGTCCGACCGGACGAACCATGTTGATGAGCCCGCTGATGGTGGCCGCCGCGGCCGTCACCGGTGAGGTCAGCGACGCCCGCGAGGTCTTCGGGGTCAACCGCCCCGTCGAGGTCTAAGCGCCGAACCAGACACTAGAACCACTTCCGATTCCCACCATGCCATCCACACCGATCAAACAAATCACCGGTAAAGCCGTCGTCGTGCCCGGAGACGATATCGACACCGACCGCATCATTCCCGCCCGTTTCATGAAGTGCATCACCTTCGACGGGCTGGGCGAGTACCTGTTCTACGATGTCCGGAAGGACGAAGACGGACGCGACAAGCCGCACAACCTGAACGATCCGCGCTTCAAGGATGCGAGCATCCTGATCAGCGGAAACAACTTCGGCTGCGGCAGCTCGCGGGAGCATGCGCCCCAGTCGATCCTTCGGGCCGGCTTCAAGGCGGTCATCGCCGGGAGCTTCGCCGAGATCTTCTTCGGCAACTCGACCAACCTCGGCGTGGTCTGCGTGACCGCGAGCGACGAGGACCGCGCCCTGCTGCGGGATGCCGTCGAGCGCAACCCCGCGATCGACATCACGATCAACGTGGAGACCCACAAGATCTGGTTCGGCGACAGCTGGGTGCCTTGCGACATCAAGGCCGGCGCCCGCGACAGCCTGATGAGCGGAAGTTACGATCCCCTGGACGAACTGATCGCCGGCGGGACGGAGGTCGAGGCGGTCGCGGACGGCCTCGCCTACATGAAAGCCTAGCGGCCAGACGGGAAAGTTTTTTCCGCCGGTCGCGGTTGCGAGGCGCCCCCGGCAGGACCGGGTCTCGCAAGCGCGGGGAACCGGACCGGTCGTGAGACTCTGGAAGCATCGCCGAGCCGGGCGGGTCCTCCAAGGGCAGATTCGAAACGCGGGTAGCGGTGTCGAACGTGCGGGGCGGGGCGGCTGGGGCGGCGGGCGTGAGCGGGGCGCGGCGCGGAGCGCCGGCCCTACGACTCAGGCCAGTGGCGTTTGGCGCGGGGCGCCGAATGGCGGCCCGCCGGGGGCGTGGGCTTTGGGCGGGATGCCGCCGCGCGTCGTTACTTCTCGTCGAGAAGGAGCTCCAGCATCTTCTTCGCGGAGTCGGGGATCTTGGTGCCGGGGCCGAAGATGGCCTTGGCTCCCTGTTCGTAGAGGAAGTCGTAGTCCTTGCTCGGGATGACGCCGCCGCAGACGACCATGATGTCCTCGCGGCCGAGTTTCTTGAGCTCGCCGACGAGGGCGGGAAGGAGGGTCTTGTGACCGGCGGCGAGGGAGGACATGGCGACCACGTGGCAGTCGTTCTCGACGGCCTGGCGGGCGGTCTCCTCGGGGGTCTGGAAGAGGGGGCCGATATCGACGTCGTAGCCGAGGTCGGCGTAGCCGGTGGCGACGACCTTGGCGCCGCGGTCGTGGCCGTCCTGCCCCATCTTCGCGATCATGATGCGGGGGCGGCGGCCCTCTTCCTTCTCGAAACGGTCGATGAGCTGCTTGATTTCGTCCATAACTTCGGTGCCTCCGAATTCCCTGGCATAGACGCCGGAGATGGAGCGGATGTTCGCCTTGTAGCGTCCGACCACTTTCTCGATCGCGTCCGAAATTTCCCCCAGGGTGGCGCGCTTGGAGGCGGCTTCAACCGCCAATTCGAGCAGGTTTCCCTGCTTCGAGGCGGTGGCCTCGGTGATGGCGTCGAGCGCCTTCTTGACGGCGGCCCCGTCGCGCTCGGCCTTGAGCTTCTTGAGCCGGGCGACCTGGCTCTCGCGCACCGCCGTGTTGTCGATGTCGAGGATCTCCAGCGGGTCCTCTTTTTCGAGGCGGTACTTGTTCAGGCCGACGATGGTTTCCTTGCCGGAGTCGATCCGTGCTTGGCGGCGGGCGGCGGCCTCCTCGATGCGGAGCTTCGGGATGCCTTCCTCGATCGCTTTGGTCATGCCGCCGTACTGCTCGCATTCCTGGATATGGCCCCAGGCCTTGTGCATGAGCTCGTGGGTGAGCGCTTCCACGTAGTAGCTGCCGCCCCAGGGGTCGATGAAGCGGCACATGCCGGTTTCCTCCTGGATGAAGAGCTGGGTGTTGCGGGCGATGCGGGCGGAGAAATCGGTCGGCAGGGCGATCGCCTCGTCGAGCGCGTTGGTGTGGAGGGACTGGGTGTGCCCGCAGGCCGCGGCGAAGGCCTCGATGCAGGTGCGGGTGACGTTGTTGAAGGGGTCCTGCTCGGTCAGCGACCAGCCGGAGGTCTGCGAGTGGGTGCGGAGGGCCAGCGATTTCGGGTTCTTCGGGTCGAAGCCTTTGACGATTTTGGCCCAGAGGCAACGGGCGGCCCGCATTTTGGCGACTTCCATGAAGAAGTTCTTGCCGATGGCCCAGAAAAAGGAGAGGCGGGGGGCGAAGGCGTCGATGTCGAGCCCGGCGTTCACGCCGGTGCGCAGGTACTCGAGCCCGTCGGCCAGGGTGTAGCCCATCTCCAGGTCGGCGGTGGCGCCGGCCTCCTGCATGTGGTAGCCGGAGATCGAGATGGAGTTGAACTTCGGCATGTGCTTCGAAGTGTATTCGAAGATATCGCCGATGATCCGCATGGAGGGCTCGGGCGGATAGATGTAGGTGTTCCGCACCATGAACTCCTTGAGGATGTCGTTCTGGATCGTGCCGGCCAGTTGCTCCAGCTTGCAGCCCTGCTCGAGGCCGGCCAAGATGTAGAAGGCGAGGACGGGGATGACCGCGCCGTTCATGGTCATGGAAACGGAGACCTTGGAGAGGTCGATGTCGTTGAAAAGGATGTGCATGTCCTCGACCGAGTCGATGGCCACGCCGGCCTTGCCCACGTCGCCGACCACGCGGGGGTGGTCGGAGTCGTAGCCGCGGTGGGTGGCGAGGTCGAAGGCCACGGAGAGCCCCTGCTGGCCGGCCGCGATGTTGCGGCGGTAGAAGGCGTTCGACTCCTCGGCGGTGGAGAAGCCGGCATACTGGCGCACCGTCCAGGGGCGGAAGGCGTACATGGTGGCGTAGGGGCCGCGCAGATGCGGCTCGATGCCGGCGGTGTAGTCGAGGTGCTCCATCTTGCCGTAGGCCTCCTTCGTGTAGAGCGGATCGACCGGGATCTGCTCCATCGTCTCGGTCACCAGCTGGTCGACCGCTTTACCGGTCTCGGCTTTGACCTTGGCGGCCCATTCCTCGCGGGATGCGGCCGGTTTGGGAGCTTCGAATGCGATTTGGGAAAAGTCGGGTTTCATGCTTTTAAAGTTGGTCGGTTTTCGGTTCGCCGGTTTTCGGTTCGCCGGTTTTCGTTTGGCTGGGTTTCGCGGGAGGATCAGAGCACGCCGAGGCCTTCGAGGTATTGGCGGTTGGTTTCGTAGTTGTCGGATTTGACGAAGATATAGTCGTCCATCCCCGCTTCGCGGAAGGCCGCCTCCTGTTCGCCGGGGTGGCCTGCCAGGACCAGCCGGATCTCCGGCAGCTCGGCCTTGATCGCCTCGGCGAAGACGGTGAAGCGCTCGGCATAGTCCTCGTCCGTTCCGCAGACCACGGCGATGCCGGCGCTGGATTCGGCGAGGGCGGCGACCGCTTCCTCCGCTTGCTCGAAGCCGGAGGGCGAGAGCACCTCGAAGCCGCCGGTTTCGAAGAAGCTGCGGGTGAAGTCGGCGCGCGGCTTGTGGCGGCGCAAGGGGCCGAGGTTGACGAGGAAAATGAGCGGCCGGCGACCGGTCTGCTCGGCGAAGTCGGCGGCGGCGGCGCGGAGCCCCTCGTAGCGGGAGGAGAGGCGGGTGGCGCGCAGAGGTTTGGTGGCCTCGTCCGGGTCGGCGTCGCCGCGGAGTGCGCGGGTAAGCTCGCCGGTGGTGGCGCCGGCCTCGACCGCCGCGATGACGGCGTCGACCAGCCCGTCGACTTCGGCCCCGGGTATCCGGCCGAGGGCTTCCATCACGGCGTCGTCCGCCTTCTCGTCGAGGCCGACGCGGCGGTTCTCGATCTCGAGGGCGCGGGCGTCCCGCAAGTCCTCGTAGCGGGGGACGCGGGGGTCGAGCGGGCTCTCCTCGACGTTCGGATAGACGTTGGTGCCGACCAGGCTGATCCGGCGCTGGTTCAGTTGCCTGTCCTGCTCGGCGGCGGTCCGGCCGATCCGGTCTTGGATGAGGCCGGCTTTGAGGGACGCGGCCATGCCGCCCTTCGCCTCGATTTCCTGGAAGAAGGCCCAGGCTTTTTCCGCCACCTGCGCGGTCAGCCACTCGATCGCCCAGGAGCCGCCGGCGGGATCCGCCACTGCGGTGAGCTCGCATTCCTCTTGAAGGATGATCTGGGTGTTCCGCGCGATGCGTCGCCCGAAGGTGTCGGGAAGGCGGGTGGTTTCGTCGAAGGTGCCGACACAGAGGCTGTCCACCCCGGCGATCACGCCGCTGAGCGCCTCGGTCGTCGTCCGAAGGAGATTCACATAGGGATCCGTCTGCGTCTTGTTGTAGAGTCCGGTGCGCGCGTGGAGGGTGATCTTCTGGGCCTCCTCCCCGCCGCCGAAGGCTTCCACCACCTTCGCCCACAGCATGCGGGCGGCGCGGATCTTCGCGATTTCCATGAAAAAGTTCGGCCCGATCGCCAGGCTGAAGCGGGTCTGCCGGGCGGCATCGTCGATTTCGATGCCGCGCTCGCTCATCGCCTGGAGGTAATCGGCACCGGTGGCGAGGGCCACGCACAGTTCCTCGACGGCGGAGGCGCCCGCCTGGTGGTAGGGCAGGGTGGAGACGCCGATCGCCTTCATCGACGGCGCCTGCCCGGCGCAGTAGCGGGTCAGCACCGCCATTTCGTCGAGCAGGTTGCCCAGTGAAATCGGCAGCCCGCCGGCGGCCGCCCGGACGGCCAGCGGATCCATCCCGAAGCTGCCGCTGAGGTCCTTCAAATCGGCCCCTTGCTCGCGGGCCCAGGCGAAAAACATCGAAGCCACGGAAAGTCCGGCGCAGCCGCTCCGGAAGTGCATGCCGATCGCGGTCGGCACGATCTCGCGCAGGGCGGTCCGGAAATCCTCGAGGCAGGCGAGCGAAATGCCGCAGGCCCCGACCTCCCCGGGAATCGCGCCGTCGGGGTCGACCCCGCGGAGGCTGGCCACGTCGAGGATCACATTGAGGGCGGTCTGGCCGCGCATCAGGTCTTCGCGTGCGGCGCGGTTGAATTCTTCCGGCGTGCCGTAAGGAAGTTCCTGGGCGATCTCCCAGATTTTGCTTTGGTAGCCGCCGGCCGTCGTCCCGCGCAAGTAGCCGTCGAAGCCCGGCAGGGAATCCGCCGACGGCAAGTCATCGAGCACATCGCGCCAGAAGATCGGCTCCAGCTCGATGCCCTCCGGCGTCATGCGCTTCATGATTTTGTCGAACGGCTTGCCCTTGAGCAGTTGCTCGGCGGCCTCGCGCCACTGCTCCTTGGAGGGAGCCTCAAATTCGGAGAGAAGGTGCTTGGTCTCTTTCATTATTTTTTCATAGCTTCGCGGTCGTTGCAGATATCGATCGTTTCTGGGAGTCAACCCCGGAATGTCAATAAGAAATTTTAATACAAAAATTGTTTGACGTAAGTCGACCTAATTACAAATATCGCCTCCGAACCTTCAAAAAACACGCGTCCATGATCCAGCAAATCGACCACCTCGGCATCGCCGTCCGGAACCTCGACGAATCCGTCGCCTTTTACGAAAACGCGCTTGGCCTGCACTGCCACGGCCGCGAGGAAGTGGCGTCGCAGAAAGTAAAGACCGCTTTCTTCGAAGCGGGAGACGTGCACATCGAGCTCCTCGAACCGACTGCGGAAGACAGCCCGATCGCCAAATTCCTAGAGAAGAACGGGGAGGGCATCCACCACATCGCCTTCCGGACCGACGACATCGACGGCCAGTTGAAAAAAGCGGCGGGCGCGGGCGTCCGCCTGATCCACGAAGTGCCTTTCGAAGGCGCGGCCAACAAGATGGTCGCTTTTCTCCATCCGAAATCGACGCACGGCGTCCTGACCGAGTTCTGTCAGGAGAAAAGCTGAAACCGCATTTTCCTATCACCACCCAACCAATCTAGCACGGACCACCATGGCAATCGACCCAAAACTACTTGAAGAACTGCGCGAGCGCCGCGAAGTGGCGCGGAAAGCCGGCGGCGAGGACAAACTGGCGGCACGGCGCGAGAAGGGCATGATGAGCGCCCGCGAGCGCCTTGAAACCTTTTTCGAACCGGGCACCTTTCAGGAGTTCGGCATGCACGCCCAGCACAGCTGCACGCGCTTCGGCATGGAGAAAAAGCCGATGCCCTACGACGGGGTGGTCTGCGGCACGGGCCTGGTGGACTCCCGACCGGTGGCGGCCTACGCCCAGGACTTTACGGTCGGCGGCGGCGCGCTCGGGCGCATCCACGCCAAGAAGATTTGCGACCTGATGGATTTCGCCCACGAATCCGGCATGCCGGTCGTCGGCGTGAACGACTCGGGCGGCGCCCGCATCCAGGAGGGGGTCGATTCGCTCAGCGGCTACGGCCAAGTCTTCTTCAAGAACGTCCTCCTTTCCGGAGTGGTTCCCCAAGTGGCGGTGATCGCCGGACCCTGCGCGGGCGGGGCGGCTTATTCGCCGGCCCTCACGGACTTCCTGATCATGACGCGGGACCACGCCAACATGTTCATCTGCGGACCCGACGTGATCAAGGCCGCCACCGGCGAGACGGCGCAGCTCGAACAGTTCGCCTCGGCCGACGCGCACGCCAGCATCTCCGGCAACATCCACTTGGTGGCGGAGGACGACCGGCATGCGATGGAGCTGACGGCCAAGCTGCTCTCCTTCCTTCCGAGCAACAACATCAGCGATCCTCCGCACGAATTCACCGATCTCGACCTCTCGGACGATCCGGAGATGAACGAAATCGTGCCCGGATCGCCGAAGGAGCCGCTCGACGTCTTCGCGGTCATCGACCGTCTGGTGGACGACCGGGACTTTTTCGAGATCATGCCGGACTTTGCGAAGAGCCTGGTGGTCGGTTTCGCCCGGATCGAGGGCGTCGTCGTCGGCATCGTGGCGAACAATCCGATGGTCAAGGCCGGCACGCTGGACATCGACAGCTCGGACAAGGGCGCCCGCTTCATCCGGACCTGCAATATTTACAACATCCCGATCGTCACTCTCGTCGACGTGCCCGGTTTTATGCCCGGCCTCGCGCAGGAGCAGGGCGGCATCATCCGGCACGGGGCGAAGATGCTCTTCGCCTACGCCGCCGCCACCGTGCCGAAGATCACCATGATCATGCGCAAAGCCTACGGGGGCGCCTACCTCGCGATGTGCTCGGCCGACCTGGGCGCCGATATAGTCTTCGCTTGGCCCACTGCGGAGATTGCGGTGATGGGGGCCGAGGGAGCGGTCCGCGTGCTCTTCCGCAAGGACCTGCAGGGGGCCGAGGACCCGAAAAAGCGCGCGGCCGAGATCGCCGCGGAGTACCGCAACGAGTTCGCCTCGCCCTACCAAGCGGCCGCCAACGCCATGATCACCGATGTGATCGAGCCCTCCAAGACCCGCGCCGCGATCGCTCTGGCCCTTCGCAACACCTTGAGCAAGCGCGACACCCGGCCGCCCAAGAAGCACGGCAACATCCCGCTCTGATCCGCGATCCCCTCCAGCTCCGAAGCTCATGATGTACTCACAGCTAATCCTGGCCCAGACCACGTCACCGGTCGAGGAGGCCCACGGCATGTCCGAGATCGTGGTGGTCGGCTCTCTCTTCGTCGTCCTCGTTCTCGTCCTGATGGCGGCCGTGACGGCCGTCGTCGGCGCGCTCTTCGCCCGTAACGCGGCGCGAAGCGCCGAGCAGGCCCGTCGGGCGGCGGAGTCGATGGCCGCCGCCAAGGACTTTCCGGCCAAGGACGAAGGCGCGCCCGCCGCCGCGGCCCCGGCCGAAAGCTCGCCGGAGGACGATTCCGCGATGGTCGCGGTTATCGCCGCCGCCGTCCACAGCGTTTTCGGCGACCGGCCCCACCGCGTCGTTTCCATCCGGCATGCCGGGCCCGGCTGGGCCCAGGAAGGCCGCCGCCAGATTTTCTCCTCCCACCGCGTCCGCTGACGTATCCTAATTTCCAATACAAGATCACATGAAAAGATTGAGAATCACCCTCGAGGGCAAGTCCTACGAAGTCGAAGTCGAGCTGCTGGATGAGAGCGCTCCCGCCGCCGCCCCGCGCCGCGCCGCTGCGCCGCGCCGGGCCTCCGCCGCGGCGCCGATCGCGGCCGCCGCCAAGCCGACGGCCGCCGCCCCGGGCGGAGCGGGTGCCGTCGCCAGCCCGCTCGCCGCGGTCGTGGTGTCGGTCGATGTGAAAGTGGGCGATTCGGTCTCCGAGGGACAGAAGGTGGTCACGCTTGAAGCGATGAAGATGAACACGATCGTCTCGGCCCCGCAGGCCGGCACGGTCAAGGCCATTCATGTCGGTCCCGGCGACGGGGTCGAAGAGGGCCAAGCCATGATCGAAATCGCCTGAGCGCTTTCAGCTAACGCCGAAAGGCAACCATTATGATCGAACTGCTTCACCGTCTTTACGAGAACACCGGTTTTTCCATGCTGGACTGGCGCATGCTGGTCATGTGGGTATTGGTTTTCGTCCTTCTTTACCTCGCCGTTTACAAGAAGTTCGAGCCCCTGTTGCTCGTGCCGATCGCCTTCGGCGCACTGCTGGCGAACCTGCCGACCCAGGGTATCATGGAGGGCATGGAGTTCGCCGGGCAGCACTATGACTTCAAGGAGGATGGAACCGGAGGACTCTTTTACTACCTCTTTCAAGGTATCCACTTGGAGCTCTTTCCGCCGATCATCTTCCTCGGAGTGGGGGCCCTGACCGATTTCGGCCCGCTGATCGCCAACCCGCGCACCTTCCTTCTGGGGGCGGCCGCGCAGTTCGGGGTCTTTGGCGTTTTCATCGCCGCCGCGCTGATGAAATACATCGGCATCGAGTACTCCTTGGCCGAATGCGGGGCGATCAGCATCATCGGTGGCGCCGACGGCCCGACCTCGATTTTCCTCGCCAACAAGCTGGCCCCGCACCTGATCGGCGCGATCGCGGTTTCGGCCTACAGCTACATGGCCCTGGTGCCGGTCATCCAGCCGCCCATCATGCGCCTGCTGACCTCGAAGGAGGAGCGCCGCATCCGGATGCAGAGCCTGCGCAAGGTCTCCAAGCTGGAAAAGCTGCTCTTCGCGCTGATCACGCTGATGCTTTGCGTGATTTTGGTGCCGGCGGCCTCGCCGCTTTTGTTCATGCTCTTCCTCGGCAACTTCTTCCGGGAGTGCGGGGTGGTCGACCGGCTCAGCAAGTCGGCCCAGAACGAGATCATCAACATCGTCACGATCTTCCTCGGAACCAGCGTGGGCATCACCATGAACGGCGCTTATTTCCTGAGTTCGCAGACCCTCGGCATCCTCGGGCTCGGCATCCTCGCCTTCGCCCTCGCGACGGCCTCGGGAATCTGGATGGCGAAGTTGATGAACCTCGTTTCCAAGAACAAGATCAACCCGCTGATCGGCTCGGCCGGTGTCAGCGCCGTTCCCATGGCCGCGCGCGTCAGCCAGGTCGAGGGACAGAAGGCCGATCCCGGCAACTTCCTCCTCATGCACGCGATGGGTCCGAACGTCGCGGGCGTGATCGGCACGGCCCTGGTGGCCGGCTTCTTCATGACCGTCCTGGCCTGATCCGGCCTCCGCCGCACTTTCCATTAAATGCCAACCATCCAGCAGCAGAGTTACCATGACTGACCAAAACCCATTCCCTGTTCTTACGGCCGACGAAGCCGCCGTGCTCGTCCACCACGGGGACACCGTCGGATTCAGCGGCTTCACGCCGGCCGGCGCCGCCAAGGAGATCCCCACCGCGATCGGCCGCCGGGCCGAGGCCGAGCACGCCGCCGGGCGCGAGTTCAAGATCGGCGTGGTCACCGGGGCCTCCACCGGCGACAGCCTCGACGGCGCGCTCGCGCGGGCGAACGCGATCTCCTTCCGCACGCCCTACCAAAGCGACAAGTACTTGCGGGCCGCCATCAACAAGGGCGACACCCACTTCTTCGACATGCACTTGTCGATGCTTCCGCAGGCCGTCCGCTACGGTCACCTCGGCGCGATCAACTGCGCGGTGATCGAGGCGGCCGACGTCAAGGCGAACGGGGAGATCGTGCTGTCCACCAGTGTCGGCGCGACCAACACCTTGTGCCGGATGGCCGAGAAAATCCTCATCGAGGTGAACGACTGCCATCCCGCCGGCCTTCATGGCTTCCACGATATCTACGAGCCCAAGGATCCGCCCCACCGCCGGGAGATCCCCATCTACAAGTGCAGCGACCGGATCGGATCGCCCACCTTGAAGGTCGACCCGAAAAAGATCGTCGGTATCGTCAAGACCCACCGGCCGGACGAAGTCGGCGGTTTCAAGGAGACCGATCCGGTGACCGAGAAGATCGGCGAGAACGTCGCCGCCTTCCTCGCGAATGAGCTGAAGGAGGGCCGCATCCCGAAGGAGTTTCTCCCCATCCAATCCGGCGTCGGCAATATCGCCAACGCCGTGCTCGGCGCGCTCGGGGCGAATCCGAACATCCCGTCTTTCGAAATGTATTCCGAGGTGATCCAGGACAGCGTGGTCGGACTGATGGAGAGCGGCGACATCCGCTATGCCAGCGCCACCTCGCTGACCCTCTCGCCGCCGGTCTTAAAGCGCGTCTATGAGAACCTCGATTTCTTCAAGGAGCGCATCATGCTGCGCCCGCAGGAGATTTCCAACCACCCGGAAGTCGTCCGGCGCCTCGGCATCATCTCGATCAACACCGCCATCGAGGCCGACATCTGGGGCAACGTGAATTCCACCCACGTGATGGGTTGCAGCCTGATGAACGGCATCGGCGGCTCGGGGGATTTCACCCGCAACGCCTACATCTCGATCTTCACCTGTCCCTCCATCGCGAAGGGCGGCGCCATCAGCACGATCGTCCCGATGGTCGCCCACATGGACCACAGCGAGCACAGCGTGCAGGTGATCGTGACCGAGCAAGGCGTGGCCGACCTCCGCAAGAAGGACCCGACCGAGCGCGCCCGTGTGATCGTGCAGAATTGCGTCCACCCGGAATACCGCGCCCAGCTCCTCGACTACTTCGACGGGGTCAAGGACGGCCACACGCCTCAGTCCCTCCAGACCGTCTTCGCCATGCACCAAGCCTTCATGGAGAAAAAGGACATGCGCGGGGTGAAGCTGCGGCTTCGTCCGTCTTGACCGTTTGCGGATCGCCGGGCCGGGCTGGGAGGAAGAGGACGAGGACGAGGAAGAGTAAGAAGACGGGAGTAAAAAAGGGGGGGACCCGATGGGCGGCCGCTCAATCCGGGTTGGTTTCGTAGCCTTTACCTTCCGCTTTCCTTACGATTGATTTATACTGTTTCTCAAAAGTCTTTGCGGGAACGGGTAAGCACCCCGCCCTCCGGGCACCTCTCCTATCCCGCTCCGCGGCACAGAAGGGGAGTTTGAATCAGTAAAGACTTTCGAGAAACCCTCTAAAACTCATGCGTCAGCTCCCCGATACCAATACGCTTGTGACCGGCGTCCTTTCGGGCGACCGCGCGCTCCTGGCGCGTGCGATCACGCTGGTCGAGAGCCGGGCGGAGAAGCACCGGCCGGCGGCTCGGGCGCTGATGGAGGCGATCCTGCCGAAGAGCGGCGGCGCGATTCGAGTCGGCTTGAGCGGGACCCCGGGCGCGGGCAAGAGCACCTTCATCGAAGCCCTCGGCATGTCGCTTTGCGGACAGGGGCGTAAGGTGGCGGTGCTCGCGGTCGACCCCAGCAGCTCGGTCCGCGGCGGCAGCATTTTGGGCGACAAGACGCGGATGGAAGAGCTCGCCCGCGAGCCCCGCGCTTTTATCCGGCCGTCCCCCTCCGGCGGGAGCTTGGGCGGAGTGGCCGCGCGCACGCGCGAGGCGCTGCTCATTTGCGAGGCGGCGGGCTACGATGTCGTCCTGGTCGAGACGGTCGGCGTGGGGCAGAGCGAAACGGCGGTGCGCACGATGACGGATTTCTTTCTCCTGCTCCAGATCTCCGGCGGCGGGGACGAGCTGCAGGGCATCAAGAAGGGCGTGATCGAGATGGCCGACGCCATTGTGGTCAACAAAGCCGACGGCGACAACAAGCCGCGCGCCGAGCGCGCCCGGGGGGAGTATGCGCGGGTCTTTCGTTTTCTGCATCCCTTCACCCCCGGATGGACGCCAAGGGCCTTGACCTGCTCGGCCTTGGAGAAGAACGGGATCGACGAAATCTGGACGATGATCGAGGAGTTCCGGGAGCAGACCAGCGAGTCCGGCGTCTTCCAGCGCCGCCGCGGCGAGCAAAATGTCGACTGGTTCCGCTCGCTCCTCGAGCAAGCCGTCATGCAGCGTTTCCGCGAGGCCAACGAGAGCCGCATCCATTCGCTCGAGGCGGAAGTCGGGCGCGGGCAACGCCCCGTCGCCACCGCTCTCGACGAATTGCTGGGGACCGGTGCGGGGGAAGAGTCCTAAGGATTCCGGTTCTCCGACCCATCCGCGATCTCCAGGATGAGGATGAAATCCCCATCGCCGGCCGCGTTCTTTTCGGGTGGGAGGAGCTCCCATCGGTCCTTTCGAGCCTTGCGGAGGGGCGACAGGCTGCCGTCGGAGGGGTCCATCCATGAAGCGCTGAGGAGGCCCGGCGCGAGTTGGCCGAGGTCGAGTTCGAGCGGCTGGTGCACCGGCGTATAGAGGACGGCGAGGCGGCGGTCCCCGCTCAGCGCCGCGACGGCCTGGTCGTCGCCACCGTCCCTCGGGCCAAGCAGGAAGCGACGCTCGAGGTCCGGCACCAGCGTCCACCAGGGCAGGCGGTCCACCAGCGCCCTGACCTGATGCATGTCCCGGCGGCTCTCGTAGCGGAGGGCGCCTTGCCAAGGGTATTCGTAGTGGTTGTGCTTCCAAATCGCCTCCGCGCCGTAGGCGTAGCCCGAGGCACCGGTCAGGAAGCCCGCCCACCAGGCCTGGCGGCGGAGGATGTAGCGGTTGCCCCAGCGGTCGCTGATCGGGGTGCGGAAGTTTCTCCCGAAATCGTAGTAGCCCTCGCCGAAGTGGATCGGCAAGGGCGGGTCCGTCCGGTAGTTCCGGTGGTTCTGGCCGTAGGGATACTCCTCGCGGTAATCCGGCGAGTAGGCGTAGGTCCAGTTCCAATTCAGCCAGGCAGGCCGTTCGGGATAGGCGTCGAGCGAGCTGCGGTCTGAGGAGTTGTGGTAGGCGACGATGGCGCGTCCCCCGTAAACCTCCTGGATGCCCTCCGCCATGGCGGCCAGTTCCTCGGCCACCCGCCGGGGCTCCGCGTCGCCTCCGATGAAATAGATCACGCGGGGGTCGTCGACGTAGCGCCGGCCAAACCAGCGGCCGAACTCCCGGCAGCGCTCCGGCCCGTGGGCCTCCAGCAGGTCGTCGGTCCCCTTTTTCCAAATCGGATTCACGACTGCGATCAGCCCCCGCCCGGTGATCTGGCGGACGACCCAGTCGACGTTGGCCCAGTAGAGCGGCTCGGGGGAGAGGAGGTCCTGATCCTTGAACGCCCCGCTCAGCAGCGGGCGGTCCGAAGGCGGAAAGACCGCGCTGACCTGAACCGTATTGAAGGGTCCCCGCGCGACGGCGTCGAGGTAGTCGGAGACCTCCCGAGGGCTGTAGCGGGAGGGCAGGGACCAAGCGGTATCGGCCAGTAGGAAGACCGGTTTCCCGTCCGGGTCGAGGAGATGGCGACCATTGTCCGATATCCGGAGGCCCGGGCTGGCGGCAGCGAGGATCGAGGCCAGCGGCAGCAGGAGAGCAAGACGGAAGAGGAAGCGGCGCATGACGATCGAGGATGCCTACCGGCGCGCCGCTGGCAAGATCCGGTCGCACCATCGCGATCAACTCGGCTGCTGTAAAAGCGTTCGCCTCCTCGACGATCATGAAGCTCAATGACATTGAATGCCAACTTCGGGGGTCGGCTTCTTCGCAAAGGGAGTGCCGAAGAAGCTGATTAAAGATATATCCGACAAGCCATCCGGAAGATTGACAAGGCCACTCCATTATCCCATCTTCTTATAGGCTGCGGATGAAAATCGGCCTCGTGCCGTGAGAGCCCTCGGGCTCCTATATCCGCGGCTTTTTCTTTTTCGGTTCGTGGTTCCGCGGAAATGCCGTTTCGAGCGTCGGCTTCTTGTGACCCTTGAAAAAGGTTCCTTGGGCCTTGCCGAGGTGTTGATCGTGGATCTCGCCAATTTGGGGCCACATCATATCGAGGAAGCGCGCTTCCTGGCGTTCGTAGAAGCGCTGGACCGCCCAGAGGAAGTAATCGACGGCCTGGAGGCAGACGGTTTCGTTCGGATCGGAAACGTTGATGTGCCACTCGGCGTTCCGACCGAAGCCGAAGTTCCGCTCGAAATCTCTTTCGGCGTGTTCGATGGCGGTCCGCAACGCCTTATTCCGGTCGCTCTTGCCGCGCCTCGCGATCCAGATGTGATACTCATCCGCTATCCGGTGAAATTTGCCGTAAAGGTCACGAATCAATCCATCATAGACCGAATTTTCCTCGTAGCGGGCCTGCGAATCAGTATCCCGCCGCTGCGTCTCCCGATTTACGAGGATCATTTTGTCCGCGACGACCGCGTGGAAACGGAGTGAGCTTTTCATCTCCAGCAGCAACCTAAACACCTGGTACCGAACTTCCGGCAGATCGTCCTTGGCGTGAAAGCCAAGTGCTGTCTTCCCACGGGCCGGGTCAAAAGAAGGCACACCAACAAAGTAGGGATCGTTCAACAGATGGGCATGCAGCGCCGCAAGTCGGCTCCCCAACTCCTCCGGGTCATCCACCTCCAGCTTTCCCATGATGAAAAACTTTGAGCACCCGTCTTGTCCGACGATGGACGCACTGCCCCGCCTCGCGCCGAACAACGTCGGGTCACCGGCTTCATCGACGTAGCTGTGGATCTGGTCAGGCACGGGCTCTCAACCGGCTTTCAGGACTTTGTCGCCCTTTTGAATATTGGGCTTCTTCCTACGCTCGCCAGCAAGCTGAAGCCTTAGCGCCGAATGCGACGTGAGGAATTCGATCAACTCCGGTTCCGTGACCAGCGGCATCGCCATGGCCTTGCAGAAGACTTCGGAATAGGGAACTTCCGCTTCCCCGACGAACAGTGCTTCAACTCGATCGAATGCCAGCTTCCGATATTTTGCGCGCAGCATTTCGCTCACGGGTTCGATGGCGTCCGCAGCAAAGAGCGGTTGCTGGTCGCCGAACTCCTTCTTGTATTTGAGTTCATCTTGTAGCGACGCGGCATGGGCTTCCGCCTCCTTGAACACCTTGATCCCCATCGGGTCATTTGTCGCGAAGACCATGAAGTAAAGAATCCCCTTCTTGTCCGGCTGGAGTACCAGGCACGAGGACACATGGCGGTATCCGCACAACATTCGCAGACTCCTGCAATACTCCCGGACGACGATGTCCTGCCGGTCTTCACTCGGGGCGTCGCCAATGATTTCCCGGACACCAGGTCTCCCGAAGTAGTCCTCATAGCTTTCGCGACAGTGATCGACATCGGCGAAGCGATGCACGAAGGACGACATGACGTTCACGAGAACCTCGGATGATCGGCGCCGGATCAAAGGGGAAATGGTCTTCATCGACAAGCCGGTCCACCCCTTCGGATCGATCAGGGAAAAGAGAAAACAACTATCGGATCGGGTAAGGTCGCGAAGTTCCGCGATGCGATCCTCGAACTTTCCCTGAAAACAGGCGACTTCGATTCCGCGCGCCCGCTGCTGCCGGACGAATGCGTCCAATTTCCCGAAGGCACTGAGTTTCTTCTCGATCAGGTAAGCCCGGATGCGCGGCGAACGTCCGTGTATCACCCGGAGCTGTTCGAGTCCTGCTTCAAGCTGGTCCAAAGCGATGCCGAAGGAGGTGTCCGAAAGATCCTCCGCGTTCGAGCCCCACGGACCGGCAAAGGCATCGAGGAAGACAATCTCGTCCCAAGTGCTGCCGATTTTTATTGTGAATGGGACCAGGTATTTCTCGATCAAGGCGTGCTTGATGAATCCCTGCTCGCGTCCCCGGTAATGCTCCAGCTTAGGCATGTCGTGTGAATGGCAATTCGTCCCATGTCCGGCCATCCAGAACGCGGCCTGCTTTTCCTTTCCCGGCCGCAGCGAGGCGATGGCCGTCCAGAACAATCACCTTGCGTTGCTGCTCGGTCAGCAACTCCTCGGGCACCCAATGGCCCCATTGCTTGAAGTGGAAGGCGGTGCCGGCACGCTGGCACTGATTCCGCAGGGACCTCACCCATTCCGGGTTCATCGGGCGCGAATGGGCTCCGCTTTCGCCGCCCGCAATGAGCCAGTGAATCGATTTGTTCGGGTCTTTCGACAGGTAGCCGCCGAGATCGAGAGGACCGAGGAGCGGTTCGCAACTCAGAAAACGCACTCTGGCCGGAATCTGCAACAACACGGGCACCCGTTTGTCGGCCCATGTCTGATTCTCGGCCGTGCAACCTAGCCAGACGTTGTGCGGCCACCGGTCGCCCCATGGAGTCATCGATCGGACATTCTGCGGACGCTTGGTCAGCAGAAGCCAGTCGAGGGCAGGGGTCGCGTCGATGATCCTCCAGAGCCGTTCCCGCCATTCGTGCAGTTCCGCGCGACGCTCGAACACATCCGCCATGGAGGCGCAGAACACCCGGCGCCTGATACCCTCATCTGCCGCCTCCCGATTCCAGCGGAGCGGCTCTTTCCAGTGGGTGTCGCCAAAGAAGCGGCGCGGCGCAGTTTTCCCCCATACGGCATTGCCGACCCGCTTGGCCCAGGCCTCCGCGTAGCAATGCTGGCAGGCTGGGGACACCTTGGCACAGCCCCACCAAGGGTTGAAGGTGTGATGCGTCCACTCGATCTTGGAATCTTTCGCCATTTCTATACGTCAGTTTACTTGATGCTGTTCATTTGTCCATCATTGATTTCCCGTCCCCGGCCGTCGTTTGAAACGCACCCGGCCAGCCTGAGCCGGACCCGTAAAGTTGGACAGGTTGCTTCACCGAACTAAAGTGAGACCCCGGTATTCACACCCACTCCCCGCAAAGCAACTCCGCCTGCGCCAGCACCGTCTTCACCGCCTCCGCCTGCAGGTCCGGCGGATAGCCGTATTTATTCAGAATCCGCTTCACGATCACCCGGATCTTCGCCCGCGCGCCTTCCCGCAGCGTCCAATCGATCGTTACACTCTTGCGCACCATCGTAATCAGCTCGGCGGCGATCACCTTCAGCTTGTCGTCGCCCAAGGCCAGCACCGCACTTTCGTTGGCGGCGAGCGCATCGTAGAAGGCGACTTCATCATCCGTTAGACCAAGGTCTTCGCCGCGCTTGGTGGCGGAGTCCATTTCCTTCGCCAGCTTGATCAGCTCCTCGATCACCTCCAGCGTGGAAATCGCGCGGTTGTGATAGGCGTTGAGGGTCTTCTTCAGCTTTTCGCTAAAGCGCTGGGCCTGCACCAGGTTGCGCTGCGAGCGCGCCGTGATCTCGTCATTCAGGAGTTTCTTCAGTAACTCCGCAGCCACATTCTTGTGCTTCAAGCCCCGCACCTCGGCGAGAAACGAATCGCTCAGGATCGAGATATCCGGCTTGGAGAGTCCCGCTGCGGTAAAGACGTCGATCACCTCGCCTTCGGTGGTGATCGCTTTGCTGACCAATTGCCGGATCGCCGCATCGATCTGCTCCGGGCTCCTCCGCCGCTCCCCACTCTGCTTGTTCAGCGCCGCCTGCAGAGCTTGGAAATAGGATACGTCGTCGCGGATCGCCGCCGCCTCGTCCGTCGCCGCGCACAGGGCGAAGGCGCGGGAAAGCTCGGTCACCACCTGGACCCAACGCTTCTTCCCATCCTCCTGTTGCAGGATGTGCTCCTGCCCGGCCGGGATCAGCGCGAGACGCTCCCCCGGCTTGCCGCTCGTCCACTTGCGCCAGTCGAAACCATGCATCATGTCGCAGGCCACGCCGTGCTTCTCCAGCATCACCGCAATGGCTTGGGCGGTGTCGAAAACCGGATCTCCCCGGCCACCGCTTTCAGTGTAGGTCGCAAGCGCCTGCTTCAATTGATCGGCGAGGCCGAGGTAATCCACCACCAACCCGCCCGGCTTGTTCCGGAAGACCCGATTCACCCGCGCGATCGCCTGCATCAGACTGTGGCCGGACATCGGCTTGTCCGCATACATCGTGTGCAAGCAGGGCGCGTCGAAGCCCGTCAGCCACATATCGCGCACGATCACCAACTTGAAGGAGTCCTCCGGGTTCTTGAAGCGCTTCGCCAGATCCCGACGCTGCTTCTTGGTCGTGATGTGCTTCTGATAGTCCGGGCCGTCCGCCGCGCTGCCCGTCATCACCACCTTCAGCGTCTCGTCCGCCCATTCGGGCCGCAGCTTTACCAACGCCTCGTAAAGGTCCACACAGATGCGGCGGCTCATGCAGACGATCATCCCCTTGCCCTCCATCGCCTCGATCCGTTTCTCGAAATGAGCCACCAAATCCGTCGCGATCAATTCGATGCGCTGAGGGTTTCCGACCAATGCTTCCAACGCGGCCCACTTGGTTTTCAGCTTCTCCTTCCTCGTCAACTCCTCGGCCTCGGTGATCTCGTCGAATTCCTCGTCGATCATCGATAGCTCGCTGGCGTTCAGGCCGAGCTTGGCGATCCGGCTTTCGTAGTAGATCGGCACCGTCGCCTTGTCCGCCACCGCCCGCTGGATGTCGTAGATGGAAATGTAGTCGCCGAAGACCGCCCGCGTGTTCGCATCCGCCTTCTCAATGGGAGTGCCGGTGAACCCGATGAAGGATGCATTCGGAGCGGCAGCACGGACATTGGCGGCAAATCCGTAGGTCCGCTTTCCGGTCTCCTTGTTGATTTTCGATCCAAATCCGTATTGGCTACGATGCGCCTCATCGGCAATGACGACGATGTTCTCACGCTCGCTGAGCACCGGCATCTTCTCGCCGTCCTCCGGCGCGAATTTCTGCACCGTGGTGAACACCACGCCGCCCGCCGCCCGGTTGAGCAATTCGCGCAGGGATTCCCGGCTATCCGCCTGCACGGGCTTCTGCCCCAGCAGATCCTCGCAGCGCAGAAACTGCCCGAAAAGCTGGTCGTCCAAATCGTTGCGGTCCGTCAGCACCACCAGGGTCGGATTTCGCATCGCCGGGTGCCGGATCACACGGGCCGCGTAGAACAGCATCGAGAGACTCTTGCCGCTGCCCTGCGTGTGCCACACCACCCCGGCGCGGCGGTCGCCCGTGCTGCCGCCCCGCATCGAACCGGCCCAGTAGCGCCCTCTGTCCTCTTCGATGCCACCGTCCTCCGCCTGCGTGCGCATACCGCTCGCGCGCACCGTTTCCTCCACCGCCGCATTCACCGCGTGAAACTGGTGGTAGCCCGCCAAAATTTTGTGCACCGCTCCGTTATCCGGATCTTCCTCAAAGGCGACGAAATGTTGCAGCAGGTCGAGTAAGCGCCGCCGCTCAAAAACACCCCGCAATAACACCTCCAGCTCCAGCGAGTCCCTCGGCGCGTCATCCTCACCGGTGATCGTGCGCCATACCTTGAACCACTCTTCGTTCGCCGTCAGCGACCCCATCCTCGCCTGCAAGCCGTCGCTCACCACCAGCACGGCATTGTAGCGTAAGAGGCTGGGAATCTCCGCCTTGTAGGTCTGGAGCTGCCGGTAGGCGGACCAAATGCTGGTCTCCTTGTTCGCCGCATTCTTCAGCTCGATCAATCCCAGCGGCAGTCCGTTGACAAACACCACGAGGTCCGGGCGGCGGTTGTGCGAGCTTTCAACGACTGTGAACTGATTCACCGCCAGCCAATCGTTCGCCCCCACGTCGGAGAAATCCACCAGCCACAGCTTGTCGTGCTTCGTGCTGCCGTCGGAACGCTTGTAGGAAACATCCACCCCGTCGCGCAGCAGTTTGTGAAAGGCCCGGTTCGTCCGCACCAGCGTGCCGTCCGTGAGTCGCAAGACCCGCCGCAACGCTTCATCACGCGCCTCCTCCGGCACCTTTGGATTCAGGCGTCGCAGTGCCGCGCCCAGCCGCCCCTCCAGAATCACCTCACCGAACGAAGCCCGCTCCGCCGCCGCTTCGCCCGGGGCCATCTCCGGTCCGTGGCCGATCGCATAGCCTAACTCCCCGAACCATTCGAGGGCGGCTTCTTCGACGGTGGATTCTTGGAGCATTCGAGGCATCTGGGGTTTTCTCCGGAAAAATTAGAATTGCCTTGCCGACCAGGCCGCCTTACGCTCGCTGGCGCATCTTGCCTGACCGGCGAAGCGACGAAGGAGCCGCGAGCGTAAGGCGGCCTGGTCGGCATCCCAAGGAAGCTTTGCGGCGGCAGGAAAAGTCCGTTATCGCGACACCATGTCGTGATTCTTGTCGCGATCCCGATTTCGGCGGCCAATTAAGCCGCCAATCGCGACACTGTGTCGTGTTTCGTGTCGCGATCATGGTTTGAGGTATTCCGTAGCGGGACCGCTGCCGACCTTGGAAAGTAATCCAAGTTCCACAAAGTGAGCCAGATGGCGCTGAGCGGTCCGCGAGGTTACCGCAAGCTCCCGAGCATACTCGCTTTGGGTCGTTCCTGTTCGCGTTGCCAGGAACTCCCAACCATTCCGCTCAGAGGCCGAGAGTTGATCTAGAACAGAGGCTTCCAAGGACTTGGTCGCGCTTTCCAAGCTGCGATACAGTGTCAGCACCAGATACGGATTCTCCCACGCATACGTCGGCAGCGGGAGGCCCGCATCAGTCGATCGGGTCTTCAGCGACTTCAGGCCCAAGCCGCGTTCCTCGGCCAGTTCCATCTTGGCGAAGACATAGTGGAGCACAGGATTGCGGCTCAGCATAGGCGCGTTGAACTCCTGCAATTGCTTCAGGGTGATTGGCGGCACCGGTTCGCCGGGACTCTTGAGAATAATCGTGTCCGGCGTCACTACCAACTGGCATTTCGCACCTGCGATGTCGTAGTTGCGATGCACCAGCGCGTTCACGATGCCCTCGCGGACGAGTTCATAGAACTTTTCGTTCGCTTCTTTCCTTTGTGCTCCGCCGCGGTTGATCGGATTGGGTAGCTTATCCTTCAGCCACTGGATCGCCTGCCCGGGAACCTCCACCATCGGACCGTCAAGATCCCGGACATCTTCAGTGCCATCCGGCCAATGGATGGTTCCAAGCAGTCCGGCCTGTGGCATGATGTCCCGGGGCGCTTTGCCGAAGAGCAAGAGTCCAAAACCAACCGGCACCGCCTTCTTGCCCTCTACCTTCATCAATCCTTGTTGCACCAGCTTGCGCCGGAACGTGTCGGAATTCACCGAGTCCCCGATCTTCGCAATAGAGCGATAATTCTCCAAAGCAGAGGTTGAAAAATCACTCAGATCAGCCGTCCCTATTGGATTCTCCAAGGGTGAGAGGATGACTTCCTTCTCCGCTTCTTCCGCTTCAGCCCGACGTTCAAGTGCCTGCGCGATAAAATTCGGCTCTTCAGGACAATCAGTGGGTGAAAACGTGTTTTAGGATATTCGGGAGCGGGTCTCGTGATCTGCGGGGGGCTCATTGCCGCCCCCCGCGCCCCCGGCTAGGGGTAACTGATGAAATA
>Ga0208112_100469_pt1 | contig 33959 bp, 40 predicted proteins | sample HotLakConsoUCCLE_FD_184736 | JGI IMG/M metagenome (GOLD analysis project Ga0208112, IMG submission 184736) | Hypersaline microbial mat communities from Hot Lake, Washington, USA - Hot Lake Consortium UCC-LE (SPAdes) (version 2) ... | reverse complement strand
ATGACCGAGACGATGCCTGCTGCGATGATCGCCGCACGGGCAAGGCGTTGACCTGTCGCCACCACCCAGAACAGCGCGGCCCCGACCACGCAGCCCAGCCAGAAGCTGCCCGGCAGCCCGATCAGCGAGGTGGGGTTGGCCCAGGCGAACAGCAGCGCCAGCAGCAGCGCGAACACTCCCGTCCAGGCCAGCGACGGCCCTTCCGCGCTGGCGCGAAGCGCGCGTTCGCTGACCACCAGAAGGATCACGCCCATGATGACGCTGACCACCAGGTCAAAGCCGGTGGCACCGGCCATGGCCGACAGCGCCTCGCTCGTGGAGCCGATCGCCTCGTTCAGCGCGCCCTTGCGGTGCAGGACCCAGTTCCAGATATTGGCGATCACCACCGGCGACAGCATCACCGGGTAGAAGAACATCGCCCGCCAGAAGCCGCGGCCGCGGATGTTGCGATTGACGACCAGCGCGGTCAGCAGCGCCGCCACGCACAGCACGGGCACCTGGATCAGCACGAACCACAGCGTGTTGAACATGCCGGTCCAGAAATTGTAGCCCGCATTCGAGCATGATCTCGGATCGAAGATCGAGACTTCGCAATCGAACAGCTCGCCATAATTCGCCCCGCCCACCCAAGGGCGGTCGAACAGCGCGATGGACGAGCCGCCCGTCATCGAGACGTAGAAGTTCAGGATCATCGGCGCGAAGGTGAACAGCCCGAAGATCGCCATGTTGGGCAGCAACAGCGCGTAAGGCACCCCGCCCCTGCCCCAGATGCTCTGGGCCAGTTCCACCGGAAAGCCCATCAGATCGCCCAGGAACTGGGGAATCTGCCTGAGCCGATACCGGCGCTTGTTGAACAGCCAGATCGTGCCGCCCCCGATCCAGAACAGACCGATAAGGCCCATCAGCATGCCGCCAAGTGACATCCGTGCCCTGTCCTTGAAAAGGCGGGATCAGCCCCGCAATGAGCGGCGGGGGCCCCGATGGCCCCCGCCCCGATCAGGCCACGGCCCTAGTTGGCGGTTTCGGCGATCTCTTCCTCGATCTTCTCGAGCGCCTCGTCCAGCGTCAGCTCACCGTTCATCGCGGCGGCCAGGTATTGCGTCGTGGCGTTGAAGAAGACGAAGTTGCGCGGGTCGCCCTGCATCCGGTAGGCCTGCGGGGTGTCGGCCGCGGCCTTGTTGGCCATGGCGGTAAAGGCGTTGAGACCATCGCTCACCGCTTCGGACGCGCCGGCAGAGGCGTAGTCGAGCCCCTCGGCCTGAAGCCCGGCATGGGCCGGAATGGCATAGGTGCGGGTGTACCATTCGCGGGCCTGCTCGGTCTCGCCCATCCAGGCCACGAAGCGGGCCGCGGCTTCTTCCGATTCGGCATCGCCCGAGGTCAGAGCGACGATGCCCGCGCCGCCCGGCATCACGCCACAGCCCGCGGGACCGCAGGGCACGGGCACGACGGCCCAGTCGAAATTGTCGCCCACATTGTTCTGGACGTTCGACGTGTTCCACGACCCCGACATGTAGAAGGGCACATCCTGGTTGAAGAACATCTCGTTGCCATTGGCGTATTTGCCGCCCGACACGGCAGGCCAGACATCCGCGGGCATCAGGCCCGAGGCGTGCCAGTCCAGCATCAGCTGGCTGAACTCCCGGAACCCGTCATCGACGATGAAATTGCCCTCGTCATCGAAATAGGCCGCGCCATAGGACATGGCCGGCCCGGCCGAGCGATGCCCCGAACGGTCCATCACCATGCCGGCATAGGCACCCGTCTCGTCGACCACCATCTGCGTGGCCTCGGCCCAGTCTTCCCAGGTCGCGCCCTCGGACGGCAACTCGACACCCGCCTCTTCGAACATGGTCAGGTTGACGTAGGGCCCGGTCACGGTCATTTCCGAATGGAAACCGTAGATGCCGCTTTCGCGTCCGGCGCGATACCACGGCAGGACGGCGCCATAGGCCTCTTCCCAGGCGGCGGCGTCCACATAGGGCGTCAGGTCCACCATGTAGGGCGCGTGGGTGCCGAGATTGGTCGTCATGACGAGATCGGGGCCCGTCCCGGCCTCCATTTGCAGCGTCAGCTGGTCGCGGATCACGTCATAACCCACGAGGTTGAAGTTGAAGGTCACATCGGGATTTTCGGCGGAATAGCGTTCGGCCATTTCCTGAAGGATGGCGGCCTTGCCATCCACGTCCGAGATCATCAGGTCCAGCTCGACCGCCATGGCCGCGCCGCCGGCCCACATGGCCATGCCGGACACGGATGCGAAGACTGCCCCCTTCAGGGACAGGCTTGTCAGATTCTTCATGGTATTCCTCCCAGAACAACGATCTGATTATGTTCAGATGCTGAGGGAAGCCTGGCAAAGAAGCCCGGTAAAATCAATATGCAGCAATGACCCTTTTTCGCGACGACTGAAAAAGAGGCACTTCTATCGAAATCAATGCCTTGGCTTTCTTGCCCACCCCGTGAAAGGGCGCAAAACATGCAACAATCCCGACCTGTCAATGATCCCGGACAGGCGGTGGCGCTCAGACCTCGTGCCAGCCGTCGCCAAGCCGAAGCCGGTGGCCCACCTGCACCCCCTGGGCGAGGGTCTGTTCGATGAAGCAGCCTTTGCGCGCAGCCTCGAGCAGGCGGCGTTGATCCGCGTCGGGTGCGGGGCTGTCGAAATCCACATCCAGATCAAAAGCGACCGGATGGGTGACATAGGGGTCGTTGCCGTCCTGCTCGCCCTTCCAGTGGAGCCGGGCCTTCACCTCGACGGCACCGACCTCGATCTTCATCCGCCGCGAGAAGGCCCGGATCTGGGTCATCAGACAGCCCGTCAGCGCGGCGGTGAACAGCGCAAGAGGTGGGGGCGCGGTGCCGTCGCCGCCATGGAACGGCCCCTCGTCGGTGGCCAGCTCGAAACTTTCCTTCATCATCGGCCATTCGACCGAAATATCATTGCGCATCTTGCCGGAGGCCCTGCCCGTCCCGGTAAAGATAACCTCGAAGGTTTTCGTCTCGTTCATCATTCCCCCGTTGACACCCACGTCAGCTAATTGTTCAGTCGATAAATAGCGGCAAGAGGCCGGACCAACAAGGAGGGAATAGCGATGTCGAAATTCGGCAGGGATTACATCTACGAAACCGCGAAGAAACTGTCGAACAAGGGGCGCTGGGGCGAGGACGACCAGATCGGCACGCTCAACAACATCTCTCCCGAGGATATCGTGGGCGCAGCGGGGCTGATCCGGAAGGGCAAGACCTTTGCCCTGGGGCTCGATCTGAAGGAAAAGATCCAGTCCGGCCTGTTCGGCGGTCGCTGGAACATGATCCACCAGATGCTCGCCACCGGCACCGATGCCGTGATCGGCGAGCAGGATGGCGACGGCCAAGCCTATCTGCGTTATGCCGACGATGCGATCAACCTGCCCTGCCAGGGCTCGACCCAGTGGGACGCGCTGTGCCATATCTTCCTCGACGAGGAGATGTATAACGGCTTTCCCGCCACCGATGTGACGGTCAACGGGGCCAAGCACCTCGGCATCGAGAATGTGCGCGACAAGATGGTGGGCCGCGGCGTGCTGCTGGACATCGCGCGCTGGAAGGGCGTCGACAGCCTCGAGGACGGCTATCCCGTGACCAATGCCGATCTTGACGGCTGCGCCGCGGCGCAGGGGGTCGAGATCCGCAAGGGCGATTTCGTGATCGTGCGCACCGGACACCAGGAGCGTTGCCTGGCCAAGGGCGACTGGACGGGCTATGCGGGCGGCGACGCGCCGGGCCTGGCCTTCGAGACCGCCTACTGGATCAAGGAAAAAGACATCGCGGCGATCTGTGCCGATACCTGGGGCTGCGAGGTCCGCCCGAACGAGACCGACGAGGCCAACCAGCCCTGGCACTGGGTGGTGATCCCCGCCATCGGCATCTCGATGGGCGAGATCTTCTACGTCAAGGACCTCGCGGAGGATTGCGCCGAAGACGGGGTCTACGAGTTCTTCTTCTGCGCGCCGCCGCTCCACATTCCCGGGGCCGCCGGCTCGCCAATCAACCCCCAAGCGATCAAGTGATCCGCTGGACTGCAACAGGGCGCCGGAAACTTTGAAAGTTTCCGGCCCGATTTCCGTCAGGGAAATCGGTGCCCCGAGGTGAGGTGTGATCCGCGATGAGGGACAGGCTCTGGGGACGGGCAAGTTCGGTCAATGTCCAGAAGGTGATGTGGGCTCTGGCGGAGCTTGGCCTCGACCATGCCCGCATCGATGCGGGCGGCCGCTACGGGCAGACCGACAGCGCCGAATTCCGGGCACTGAACCCCAATGCCCGGGTTCCGGTCTGGCAGGAGGTGGAGGGCCTCGTGCTGTGGGAAAGCCACGCGATCCTGCGTCACCTCGCCCGCCGCGGCGACCGGCTGATCCCCGGCCCTGTGGGCGAACAATGGATGGATTGGGGTGTCGGCACCTATTACCCGGCCTTGATCGGCCTGTTCTGGCAGGTGGTGCGCACGCCCCCCGCCAAACGCTCCGACGCGAAGATCGCGGCCCATCTGGAGGCCTTCGAATCGGCCCTGTCGATCCTCGCCACGGCGCTTGACGGGCGCGACTGGCTGGATGAGACAGGCTTCTCGGTGGCCGACATCGCCATCGGGGCCGGGCTCTACCGCTATTTCGACATGGACATTCCGCGCGCCCCGCCGCCCGAGATCGTGCAGTATTACGCGCGTCTCGCCTGCCGGCGCGCCTATCGCACGACGGTCATGACAAGCTATGAAGAGTTGCGCGCGGTCTGAGCCCGGACGCTCAGTGCCGGCGCGGCGTCGATTCCTCGTCGGATGGGGCCAGGTCCTCGTCATCGGCGGGCTCGGCGGGGATCGCGTAGGACCCCGACAGCCATTTGGCCAGATCCACATCCGCGCAGCGCTTCGAACAGAAGGGCCGGTATTTCGGATCGGTGTCCTTGTTGCAGATCGGACAGGCCATCACATCTCCTCGATGACCCGGACAAGCGCGGGCCGTTCGCGTTTGCGTTGCAGCTCATAAAGCCCCATCACCGTCCAGCCTACAAGGCTGGTCTCGATCGTGTCGCCCCGGAAGGCCGCGCGCAACCCCTGGTCCAGCTGCTTGCGCTGCGCCTTGGGCATGGCGGCGAAATCCACCACGATCTGGCCGCCCAGCCCCCGCAGGCGCAGCGCGCGGGGCAATTCGCGCGCGGCCGCAAGATTGGCCTTGAGCGCCGCGGCGGGCGAGGTGTCGGCCCCGGTATTGACGTCGACGGCCACCAATGCGCGCGTGGCCTCGACCACCATCGTGCCGGGGTTGAGTTCGTGAACCGGGCTCGCAAGCGCCGCGATCCGGTCAAGCACCCCCTCCCGTTCGAAACCGCCGGGTTCCGTCACCACGTCATCCGCCTGCCATTCGCGCCAGGCGAGCACATGAGGACCATCGCCCTCGGTCAGGGCCTCGGGCGTGTCGCCGGTCGCGTCGCCCGCCACGGCCTCGGCGAGCGAAAGCATGGCCGCGATATCCTCGGCGATCTCGTCCTCGTCCACCCCTTCGGCGGCGGAACGCAGGATCAGCCCCGCCTCGCTGCCCTCCATCTCGGCGCGGGCGATGATGTGCAGCCGGTCGCGTTCGTCGTCGTCGTGAATGCGGCGGCTGATGTTCAGCCCCGGCGCGCCCGGGGTGACGATGGCATGGCGGCTCTTGAACAGGACCCGATCCGTCATCGGGACGGCCTTGCCGGGCTCGGCCACGCCGGTCACCTGCGCAAGGACCGGCTGTCCCGGCGCCAGCCCGCGCGCGCCGCGCAGCCAGCCTTTGCCGCCCTCGGGCAGCCGGACGATCATCCCGCCCTGCCCCTTGAGCGGCCGGTCGCAGATCGCGCGGTAGATCGCGCCGGGCCGCGACGCGGACACATCGTCGACCAGAAGGTCCTCCAGACGGCCATCGACCAGAAGGGCCGCGGCCTCGGCGCCCTTGAGATGGTCCAGAACGATGCGACGGCCCTTCATGATGAAAAAAGAAGTGTTTGCATGATCGTCAACGACTCGCATCCTTCTTCAGGAAGCGAGTTTCTACGCCAGTCAAACGAAGGATCTCGTTTTGAGCTCTAAGCACCTCATCTTCAGTATGAACTGCAAAAAAGCCAGGGCCCTTTTGACCTGTCTCGGAAACCGGGCGGTCAATGTCAAAGGGTAATTCATACTTCAAGTCACTGTTCAATAGTCTAGAGTGCATCTGTTTCCTATAGGACCAAACAAGGCAATCTGCGGCTTGAAGTGGAAGACACTCCTTGTCGTCCCGAAACACTGGAGCGTCTTGGATCATCCCATGAAGTATCCAGCTTTCGTCTCTCGCAGCAGAGACTACTTCCTTTCTGAGGGGGCCCTCCAGTCTTGTTTGCCTATCAAAGAGCAGATTAACCTTGGGTTCCAACCCAAGGTCTCTCAAATAACCACATAAATGCGTCATAAGGTTAACGGCCAGACTAAAGTGCAAAGTAGGACGGAACACCTTCTTCGGGAGCATTTTCTTCATCTTCATGAAGATTTCAGGATTCACGCCACTAGCAATCGGAACAAGTCCGACGCTTTCAATACATTGAACAAAACGACGAATACGATCTGCGATTTCAGTGTCACTCATTCGTCGGAACTTGCCTTTTCTATAAATAGCAGCCTCTAATCTGAAGCGATCCATACATGGCGCAGCATTGAGCTCCTTTCGCCATTTGGCGCTGAAGCTCTCCCATTGACTTTACGTTCCAAGAAATCCACCCAGAATCGAGATCGGCGCTTGCCCCAACCCACTATCATCTACGTAGGCGGTCACTTCACCACGTGCTTCGTCTTGATCCCATGTGGGTCTTCTAGTCTTAAATGTCATTTGGACTTGAATACCATGTAGCCCGCCGCCTGCAAAAGCCCCACGGTCACCGCAAGGGGCAAACCCATGACGCCGCTGTAATCGCCGTTGATCGACGGGATGAAGGCGCCGGCCGGCCCCTGGATGGCATAGCCGCCCGCCTTGCCCTGCCAGTCGCCGGTGGCGAGGTAGGCGTCGATCTCGGCGGGCGAGAGGCGCTTTACCGTCACCGAGGTCTCGCTGTCCTTCTGCCAGAGCCTGTCGCCGCGCCGCACGGCCACCGAGGTAATGACCCGATGCCGCCGGCCCGAGAGGGCAAGCAGGAAGGCACGGGCCTCGGCCGCGTCCGCGGGCTTGCCGAGGATGCGGCGGCCCATCGCGACGGTCGTGTCAGCGCAAAGCGCCACCTCGCCCTCGGCCAGGTGCAGCGCCTGGGCCTTTTGCCGCGCGATGCGCCCGACATAGGCGCGGGGCGGTTCGTCCCTGGCGGGTGTCTCGTCGATATCGGGGGGGCGGATGTCGTCGGGCACCAGACCCAGCCGCCCCAGCAATTCGCGGCGGCGCGGGCTGGCCGATCCCAGAACGAGCGAAAGCCCGGCCTCCCTTGGCAGGGCCGTCACCGGAACTTACCGGAAGCGATAGTTGATCCGACCTTTGGTCAGATCATAGGGGGTCATCTCGACCTGAACCTTGTCGCCGGCAAGCACGCGGATGCGGTTCTTGCGAAGTTTGCCCGCCGTATGCGCGATGATTTCATGGCCGTTTTCCAGCTCGACCCTGAATGTCGCGTTCGGCAGGAGTTCCTTCACGACACCGGGAAATTCGAGCAGTTCTTCCTTGGCCATGTTCTCTCCATGATTGGTTGTCCGCCCCGTTGGACGGACAGGGGGAGCATATGGGCCGCTTTGCCCCGGTTTTCAAGGCAAATCTCGTCAGAGGGACAGGACCCTGACGGCGGTGTCCAGCGTCTCCTGTTCGGGCCAGTGGGCGACGTTGCCCACCTGCCCCTCGCGGCGGACCCGGGCGACGGCGGCAAAGTCGATCTCGGCCAGCGCGGGGCCGGGCCTGTTCGCCTCACCTTGCGCGAGAATCCCGTCGGGTGGCATGCCGTGATCGGGCGGGCCGAAGATGCCGGGCCGGCCCCGGCTCATGTCGATGATGCCGCAGCCCTCGACCGCGCCCACCAGCGGAGCCTGCACCACCACGCATTGCCCCTCGATGGCACGGGCGCGCGCCGATTGGCGCACGCGGGTCTGGCCCGCCTCGAATTCGGTGCAGGAGGGCACGAGGATCATGTCGCACTCCGCCTCGACCAGTCGGCGCGCGAGGATCGGAAATTCGCTGTCATAACAGATGAGCATTCCGAACCGCCCCATGACGGTGTCGACCACGCTCAGCCCCTGCCCCGGCACGATGCCCATCGCCTCGCGTTCAAACGGCGTCGGGATCAGCTTGTCCTGATGATGGACCTCGCCCCATGGAGCCACGAAATAGCCGCGATTGACATAGCCCCGGTCGGTCCTGACCGGCAGGGTCGCGCCACAGATCCAGGCGCCCGTGCGCCGGGCGACGGATGCAAGCTGATCCTCCCAGTCCGTCGCGCGGTCCGAGGCCAGCGCCATCCAGCCCGCGATGTCCTGCGGCATCAAGCGGCCGACCAGCGCGGCATCGAGCCCCGCATATTCGGGCAGGACGATCAGGTCGGCGCCGAGAGGCTCAAGCGCCGTCATCATCCGGGCCTCGTGTTCGGCCCAGCCCGAGGTCGGGGCGCAATGCCATGCGACGGATGCGATGCGGCTCATAGTTCTTTCCCCCAGAATTGCATGGGCTTGCGCGTCTCGCGGGCTTCGCCCTGATCGCGCCAGGAATACTCGGCCATCAACCCCTCGATCGGCCGGTAGCCGCGCCCGCGCCAGAAACCGTCAAGCGGGCGATGGGCCGGATCGCGGGCCGGATGATCGCCGGGCCGGACGACCGCGCAAAACAGGCAAAGGCCCCGGCCCAGCGCGCGGGCATGATCCTCGCGCGCATCGAAAAAGGCAAGTCCCGCCCCCTGCCCGCGATACTCGGGCAAAAGAACGCTTTCGGCGCAATAGAAAATGTCCTCGATACTGAGCCCCGCATCGCGGATCGCGACGCCGAATTCCCCGGCGTGATCCTCCATCGGCGTGCCGGTGGCCGCACCCACGATCCTGCCCCCGTGCCGCGCGGCCACGAGGATCGCATCCCGGCTGTCGCGATAGGAGACCATGTAGCGGCGTTCGTAATCGAGATCGCCCTCGTAGAGATAGGGCCATTCACGAAAGACCGCGATCCTGAGTGCCGCCAGCGCATCAAGCGCGGCATCCACCGCATCCCCGCGCAGGATATCGTATCGCAGCCCGGTCATGTCGCCGCGTCCGCAGCCCGAGGCGGGCCCCAGCGTTCGGTCAGCCGCGCGATGATCATGTCGCGGGTCTGGCGGTAGGCGTCGAGCTTTTCCTCCCGCGTCCGGCCCAACCCCGTGGGATCGAGGATCGGCCAGTATTCCACGTCGAGATGATAGAACCGCGTCAGATCCAGCGCCCGGCGTTGCGAGGCAGGCGACAGGGCCAGCACCAGGTCAAAGGAGGACAGGTCATCCCCCCATTCCTCCATCTCGTCGAAGGACCGGGATTTGTGGCGCGACAGTTCGACCCCGATCTCGTCGCAGACGGTGATGGCAAAGCCGTCGATATCCATGTCGCTGCGCACGCCCACCGACTGGATATAGCATTCGGTGCCGTAGAACTCTTTCATGATGGCTTCGGCCATGGGCGAGCGCACGGAATTGTGGTCGCAACAGAACAGCACCGATTGCGGCAGGTTCTGTTCGGTTCCACCCGCCGCCACGCTCCTAGACCCCGAAATGAAGGACGCAGACGAGGGTGAAAAGCCTCCGCGCCGTATCCTCGTCGAGGATCACCTTGCCCTCGAGCCTTTCACGCAGGACCCGCGCCCCTTCGTTGTGGATGCCGCGCCGGGCCATGTCGATCGTCTCGATCTGGCTGGGCGGCAGCGTCTTGACCGCGTCGAAATAGCTTTCGCATATCTGGAAATAGTCCTTCACCACCTGCCGGAACGGCCCCAGAGACAGGTGGAACGCCGCCGCCGGCTTGCCCTCGGTATCGGTGATGTCGAAGACCAGCCGCCTGTCCCGGATCGCCAGGTTCAGCGAGAACGGCCCCTCGGGCGCGGGGCGCCCGTCCCGCCCGGGCAGCGCAAAGCGGTTGTCCTCCAGCAGGTCGAACATCGCCACCTTGCGTTCCTGCTCGATCTCGGGGGTCGGCGGCGGCAGGTTGGCATCATCTAGCGTAATGGCGGCGATATGGGTCATGGCAGGTCTGTCCTCGGATCACGCCGAGGTAGCGCAGCGCCGAGACCTTCGCAATCCGGTTTGCTCAGACCCGGGCCGACGCCGGACCCTGCGCCCGCTCCAGATCGGCCCGTGACTTGACGATCCAGGCCAGACCGAAGGCCCAGATGCCCAGCGCCTCGAACCAGAAGATCAGCTTGTGATCCACGACGAATTGCGCGGCCGGCCCGCCCACGAAATTCTTCACGATCGCCGCGATCGCCGTCAGAACCATCGCCCCCAGCATGAACCAACCCGTCGCGATGAACAGCCGCCTGCGGGCCGGATGGGCGGTGCGCGCGAATTTCACGAAGGAAAACGCCGACAGCGCGGTGAAGAACATGAAGGCAAAGACATAATGGATGACCGGCGTCGTCTCCAGCCCGACCATTGCCTGCGTCACCGTCTCGACCTCGCCCGAACGGCTGGGCGTGGGAAACAGCGCCATCCCGAAGGCGCCGATGCCCGCGATCGTCGCAAGCCAGTCGTCGTCCACGATCTCGCCCGGTTCGCGCCGGTAACCGAGATAGGAGATCAGGAACACCCCGATGGCGCAGAGCGTGCCCACATAGATGTCACGGTAGAGCGTATGGTAGAAATCGCTGATCGTGGGTTCCAGCCCCGGCTCCTGCGTCAGCCCTCCGATCAGCAGGACCACCGGCAGGAACATCCCCAGAAGGCCCAGCGCCAGCCGGACCCGCGTATAGGACATCACCATCTCGTCGCGGGTCTGGTCAGCCATGTCCGGCCCCCCGCGTCGCGGCGATATCCACCGCGGCCCCGGAAGCGCGGTCCGATACCGGTCCGCGCCGAACTGTCCTTCGAGCCGATTCGATCATGTCACACACCCCGCACCCGGATGACGTTAGCCATCCGCCGACCATCCGATCAAGCCGGTTCCGACAAGCCGGGCGAGCTAGCGGTTGAGCCGCTCCAGCCGGGCGGTCACGCTCAGCCCGTGCGCCTCGAGGCTCTCGGAGGCGGCCAGCACCTCGGCGGCGGGGCCGATGGCGCGCAAAGCCTCGGGCGTCATCCGCGCCACGGTCGTGCGCTTGAGGAAATCGAGAACACCAAGCCCCGAGGAAAACCGCGCCGACCGGGCCGTGGGCAGGACGTGGTTCGGCCCGCCCACGTAATCGCCGATCGCCTCGGGTGTCCACTGGCCAAGGAACACCGCGCCGGCATGGGTGATCCGGGCGAACAGCGCCTCGGGGTCGGCTACGCACAGCTCCAGATGCTCGGGCGCGATCCGGTCCGACAGTTCGGCCGCCTCCTCGAGGTCGCGCACCACGATGATCGCGCCGTAATCGCGCCAGCTTGCGCCCGCGATGGCGCGGCGGTCCAGCGTCTCGAGACGGGCGCTGACCGCGGCCGCGACCCGGCGGGCAAGCGTCTCATCCTCGGTGATCAGGATCGACTGGGCGCTTTCGTCATGTTCGGCCTGGCTCATCAGATCGAGCGCCAGCCAGTCGGCATCGTTCTCGCCATCCGCGATCACGAGGATCTCGGACGGCCCCGCGATCATGTCGATCCCCACCTTGCCGAAGACCCGCCGCTTGGCCGCGGCCACATAGGCATTGCCGGGCCCGGTGATCTTGTCGACGCCCGCGATGCTTTGCGTGCCGTAAGCCATTGCCGCGATCGCCTGTGCGCCGCCCACGCGGTAGACCTCGTCCACCCCCGCGATCCGCGCCGCCGCAAGGACCAGCGGGTTCACCGCGCCGCCCGGCATCGGCACGCACATGGCCAGCCGCGGCACGCCCGCCACCTTGGCCGGGACCGCGTTCATAAGGACCGAGGACGGATAGGAGGCCAGACCGCCCGGCACATAAAGACCCGCCGCCGAGACCGGCCCCCAGCGCCAGCCCAGTTCCGCGCCCGCCGCATCGGTCCAGCGGGCATCCTCGGGCAGCTGGCGCGCATGATAGGCCCCGATCCTCTCGGCCGCCTGTTCCAGCGCCACCCGCTCCGCCTCCGGGACGGCGGCGACGGCGGCGTCGATCTCGACCTCGGACACGCGGATCGGCCGGTCCCGCAGGTCCAGCCGGTCGAACCGCAGCGTATGGTCGATCAGCGCCGCGTCCCCGCGCGCGCGCACATCGGCGATGATCGCGGCCACCGCATCATCCACATCGACGCTGTCCTCCCGCTTGGAGTTCAGCAGCGTGGTGAAACGGGCCTCGAAATCGGGCTCCATCGTCGACAGGTGCTGCGGCATCGGCTCGGTCTCCCTCGTTCGGTCGTCCCATAGCCGCCTCCCCGACAAGGCTCAACAGGACCTTTCATCTTTCCCGAAATACTCCGGGGGAGGCCGCAGGCCGGGGGCAGCGCCCCCCGAAGGAAAGGAATGCGCCGCAGGCGCGCATCGTGGAAAACGGTCCGGCTCAATCGGGGTGGCGGGGGGTCTTTCGCGACGGCGCCACATAGGGACGGGTCACATCCTTCAGCACCACTTCCAGCGCCTCGACCCGCGCGGCGATCGCGCCGTCTCCGGCAAGGGTCATGACGACCTCGCCGCCCGGCGCCTCGCCCGGCTCGAAGGCGACGGAGAGGACGGACAGGACGGTGTCCGCGTCGCCCGGCACGACGCCCTGGCTGCGGACCGCCTCGACCCCTTCGATGACCAGCACGGCCTGCACACGCTCGGGCGGGCGCGCCTCCCTTTCCCAGCGGAACCGGTTGACCAGAAGCGCCAGCCGTCGCGCGCCCCGATCCCAGCGGAGTTCCGATCCGGGCAGGACCGCATCCTGCATCAGGGCCGAGATGACCGCCAGGTCGTCGACGTCAAAGGCCCTGAGCCGCAGGGGTCGCTCGTCCCCGTCCTCGAAGCGCGCGTCCTCTGTCACTCTTCCTGCACCCTTTCGATATCGGCCCCCACGGCGCCGAGTTTCTTTTCGATGAATTCATATCCCCGGTCGAGGTGATAGACCCGGTTGACCCGCGTCTCTCCCTCGGCCGCGAGCCCTGCGAGGATCAGCGAGACCGAGGCCCGCAGATCGGTGGCCATCACCGGCGCGCCGCGCAGCCTGTCGACACCGCGCACCGTGGCGGTTCCGCCATGCACCTCGATATCGGCGCCCATCCGCACGAGCTCGGGCGCATGCATGAACCGGTTCTCGAAGATCCGCTCCTCGAGAACGCTGGTCCCGTCGGCGGTGCACAGCATCGCCATCATCTGCGCCTGCAGATCGGTCGGGAAACCGGGATAGACCTCGGTCACCACGTCGACGGCGCGGGGGATCTCGCCGTTCCGGCGCACCTTGAGGCCGCCCGCGGTCTCGGTGATCTCGACCCCGGCCTGGGCCAGCTTTTCCGCGAAGGCCGACACCAGTTCCAGGCGGCCGCCGACGCATTCCACCTCGCCGCCCGCAATGACGGGGGCCAGCATGAAGGTGCCCAGTTCGATCCGGTCGGCCACCACCGAATGAGTGGCCCCGTGCAGCCGGTCGACGCCCTCGATCTCGATCCGGCTTTCGCCCGCGCCCTCGATCCGGGCGCCCATCTTCGTCAGGCAGGCGGCAAGGTCCACGATCTCGGGCTCGCGCGCTGCGTTCTCGATCACCGTGGTGCCCTTCGCCAGCGTCGCGGCCATCAGCGTGTTCTCGGTCGCCCCCACCGAGGCAAAGCGCAGCGCCACGCGCCCGCCCTTCAGGCCGCCGGGCGCCGTGGCATGCAGATATCCGTCGCGCAGCTCGATCTCGGCGCCAAGCGCGGTCAGCGCGTCGATATGGATGTCCATCGGCCGCGCCCCGATCGCGCAGCCCCCCGGCAGCGACACGACCGCCTCGCCCAGCCGCGCCAGAAGCGGGCCGAGAACAAGGTTCGAGGCTCGCATCTTGCGCACGATGTCGTAATCGGCCCGCTCGCCATTGAGGTTGTGGGAGGACATGGCGATGACCTTGCCCTCCTGCAGCGACGAGACCTCCGCCCCAAGCGATTGCAACAGCGTGCCCATCGTCTTGATGTCGCTCAGCCGCGGCGCGTTGGTCAGGGTCAGCGGCTCCTCGCTCAGAAGCGTGGCGGGCATCAGCGCAAGGCAGGCATTCTTGGCGCCGGCAATGGGGATCTGCCCCGAAAGCGGCTTGCCGCCGCGCACCAGAATCGAATCCATCTAAGACCTGTCCTCTCTGCTCGATACCGCGGGCCCGCCGGTGCTGTCGCCGGTTTCACGGGTCCCGTCCGCCTCTGTACTCGCCCCGTCCGCCTCCGTCGATTGCGCACGCGCCCGGGCCTGGCTCTTGCGCCGGGCGATATTCGCCTTGAGCGCCGCCTTGAGCCGGGCCTCGCGGGCAGGATCGTTGCGGGATGCGGTCATGGACCCCGTGATAAAGCGGGCGAACGCGATGGTCCAGCAGATCACAAACGCCTCCGCATCATCCTGCGCGGAGCGCGTTTGTCGATTTCGTTCGAAAACCCCCTTGCCTTCATCCGCCGGACTTGTAAAAGGCCCGACACGCGCTGCAGTAGCTCAGTGGTAGAGCACTCCCTTGGTAAGGGAGAGGTCGGGAGTTCAATCCTCCCCTGCAGCACCACAACTTAGCGCCCATTGCCCTGTCGCTCCGCTCAGTTATTCGCACAGAAATCATCGTCCGCGCCTTTCGATTGCGTCTCTCGTTGCCGCCTGTTGGTGCGGGCTGTGGTGCCAGTAATGGGTGCGGATGGTCGCGGGAGAGGTGGCAAAGTATTCTGCCGCGTCCTCGATCCAGACACCGGCCATGATCGCGTGTGTGATCGCCGTATGTTTCAGGACGTGCGGCGTCACGCCTTCCAGGCCCGCGCGTTCTGCAGCTCTGGCAATCCCCCTCTTGATTGATCGCAGTTCCTTGCCTTGCCACATGACCAGATGTGTCTGTCGTGCGGCGGATCGCTCCGGTAGCCGGTCAAGCATCCTGCGCCACCGGGAAACATGCGCGTAGAGAGGGCGCGGCATGGAGACTTGCCCGCGGCGCTTGTTTGTCTCGCTGTCGCCGTCCTGCCGAAACCGAATCTTGCGGCGGTCCAGGTCAACGCGGGTCCAGGTCAGTTCGAGGATCGCTGTCGCGCGCCTGCCAGTGTAGTAGGACAGAATAATGAACCGGCGAACGTGCGGCGCGGCCGCTCTCAAAAGGCGGGCCAGTTCGTCACGGGTCAGCCATCTGTCACGGATCGCCCCTGCAGGCGGGAGCTTGACCTTGATCGGGTGAACAAGAACGCCTTCGCGGTGCGCATAATTGAGCGCGGCCTGCAAAACGCCAAGCTCGCGCCGGACGGTGCCCTCTGCCATATTCCGGTGCCCCTGATAGCGGCTACAGGTGGACTCCTTTACCGCATCGCAGGTCAGGTCTGCCCAAAACGGGGCCAGTCCTGAAATCGAATGGACCAGGGTGTCGCGCGCCCGCAATTTGGGGCCGTAGTCGTCCGCATATCTTGCCAGAACCTCGCCCACGGTCAGGTCTGCCGGATGGGCTGGACCCGCCCGCTTTGGCGCGGATCTTGAAGCGAGGTATTCTGCGAGCGCGCTTTCAGCCTCTCCAAGCTGCCCGTCACCATATCCCGTCCTGATCTGTCTCGATCCGTCTCGGATGACCCATTGCTGCTCGTCCTTGCGAAAGTAGAGTCGCGCGGGCTTTCTTGGCCTTGGCATGATATCCAGTCCTCCACCCATTCCGGGGTCGTAAAATACGACTTGGTGTTCAGTTTGGTGGCCCGCAGCTCACCGCGCCGCACCGCCTTTCGAAGAGCCTCGACCCTGATGGACTGATGAAGCATCGCGGCGGCTTCCTTTAGCGTCATGAATTGCATCATCCCGCTACCCTCTCACTCTGGGAATGTTCCGTTTCATGCGCCATGAAGCCACGGGCGATGTGCCCAACCACCGCCTTGTTGACGTGCGCGATCACCTGTCTGCCAAGCCGATACCGCGCGTCCTTTTCCTCGGTCCATTCGCTGATCGGGACTAGGTCCGCTTCGAAGCTGTATTGCGCGGCGCCGAACCAAATATAAGCCGCGCTGTCTTCTTCATGGATCTCGATATCGCATCGCGGATCATCAAAGCTGCCGTCTCTCAGGCGGGTTCCTGCATCGCGAAATGCCTCGGTTTCCCGGCATTCGGCAAAGACACGAATGACGGCCGCGACGGCTTCCTCGAACGTGTCTGTCGGACTGTCGGGGACCAGCTCGGACAGGGTAAAGGGATACCCGGCCAAGGCAAAATCAGGATTGCTGCAGGGGAGACCACCGAAATCCCGGGCGATCCGGGGGGCAGCTCGACCTGGGTTGCTGTCCACGATTTGGGCGATCAGGATTCGGGCCGCGTCCAGATAGGTCATGTCGGGCGCGTTCACGCCGCGCGCGCCTGTCGTCAGCAATTCATTTTCACGCAAGTTTCGCATTGTGATATGCACCGTGTCCGGTCTGACAACCATCGCGGATGCGATCCTCTCTTTCAGGTCGCCAAATTTCATCATTGGCCTTTCCAACGCTCTGAAATGAGAATCAGGGATGTCACGCTCTAATTCAAGTCTAAAAGCATGCCTCACCCTAAGAGTTTTCCAGACTCTTAGAAACCCATATCCAAGCCGTTGAAAACGTTTCTATTTAACCGCCTCCAAATCTTGGAGACGGCTTCTGTGGGGACTCCGGTTTCACGGTTCGAGGTGCTGGCGAAGTTCGTCGGCAAGCTGGGCCATGACTTCGAGCTGTCCGGGCAGGATTTCCGCCAGTCGGCATCGGGGTGTAGCGCCACGGATCGCGCGGGGGGAACTGAAGCTCTTTCATGACAGGCGCTCCACATCACGAACGAGGTTGATCAGGATACCGATCGCATGATCCAGCGCCGGTTCCGGCATGTGCCATGACCCCCAGGTCGAGGGGCCAGCGTTCTCGGTGTCGCTGGCAAGGGCCAGCGCCTGCAAAATGCCGATCGCGATCAGCAGTCGGCAAATTGGCGCTTTGGGCATATCGTAGGCGGGGTCATTCGCGCGGGCGCGTTCATTGGTCATTCTAATGAATTCCTCTAGTTGGGTTCGACTTTGGTCTCGTTCACACGGTCCATTCGCTCTCGAACCGCTCGGATGACTTCGGAGTTCTGTGAGCTTCCGTTGATCCCTGATTGTTCCTCGATCCACTTCTTGAGTGACTTGGGAAGTCGAATCTGGATCTTAGACATTTCGGACATTTGCACCTCGTGATGTCATCTTGCCACTATGTGATGGCATTTTGCTATCATTGCGTCAAGTGCGATCTACTGGCAAATCGCCATCATGAGTGATGCTCTCTCAAGCAAGATGGAAAAGTTCGTGATCCGGATGCCGGAAGGCATGAGGGATCGCATCCGCGATGCAGCAGAACGCAACAACCGAAGTATGAATTCCGAGGTTGTGGCAACCTTGGAACGTGCGTATCCCCTACCCTCGCCACAATCAGACTACGATGAGGTCATCGCGCAGGTTCTGAAGGACGGGCAAAGTCGAGTATTGTCTCGCGACGGGGTAGAGGTTCATTTTTCCAAATCTGATGACGGGCGAGTGATCCTGGATGTGATAGACAACCATCCGATCAAGGATGCTAACTGACGCGCCCCGCGCCCCCCGCTCAGAGTTAGGGGGGCCGGGCGCTGTCGGGGTTTTCCCACTCACCGACTGACGGGGACGCTTGGCGGGCACTTGAGCAAGCCCTGGGCGCGTCCTGCCCATTCGTCATTCGTTGTTCCAATCGACCAGGCGGAACGCCCCAGCCAGATCGGCCGGGGGCAGGCCCGCCTCCTTTGCCTCGATCAGCGTCTTGACGATCTGCGACAAGGCACGGGCGCGGCCCGAAGAGTCAAACGCCTGCAAGGGTGTAATCGTGTCGATCCGGATCGGCGCGCCCAGCTTGGCGGTTGCCTCGTCTGCCAGAAGCTCCGCGACGGGTTGAAGCTGCCACATCGCAAGGTGCCTCTGGGCTTCTCTCACGGCCGGGCCTGTCGAGGATCGGTTCAGCAGGGCGGGCAACACGCCATAGGCCATGGCGATGCCCTCACGGGCCGCTGCCAGCGTCTCGGCTGTCATGCTCTTTGACAGATCGGGGCTGAGCTGATCGGGTTTCTGGCCCAGCGTCGGGTTCATGCCCGCCGCCGTCGCCTGGGCCACGCCCTCGATCACAAGGGTTGAGCCGCGCCGCCCGCGAAAGGCCCCGCGCATCGTTGCCGCGTCATCCGCGCCGCCTTCGGGCAGGTGAACGATCTGTGAGCCAAGCGGCGCATTCTCGAATGCCTCTGCCAGGGACGATTCCACCGCATGGAGCATGGCCCCGGTCAGGCTGGCCCGCCGCAGGGGGGCGGTGCCGATCCATGGCGTCGTCATGTCCGCGCCGATCCGCAGGTGCAGCACCTCTGCCGCAAGGGCCGTCACCGTGCGCCCGCCGCCCGCCTCGGGAATGGACAGGCGATAGGCGCGGGGCTTCCCGTCGCGGGTCGTCACGTCCCAATCGGTCGCGGGCACAAGGCCCAGATCCCCGATCAGGAACACCGCCTCGCCATTCAGGGCCACGGCGCGGGCGATCATCGCCATATGGGCGCGGGTCAGCAGATCGGTGCCGGTTACATCGGCCATGGCCAACGCGCCGGTCCAGAGTCCCACGCAAGCCTGCACGGTCGAGGTCAGTTCGGCCACGCCGCGACGGCCACTGATATAGCTGTCGCGCGCGGCCATGACCTGGGCCGTGTATCCCGATCCGCTGGATCGTTCCTCGATCTCGGGCGACTTGCGCTTGAACAGGCGTCCGAACATGGCGTTACCTCCACCGGATCGCGGCGGGGCGGTGCGTCATGCGCTTTGCTCCCTCGCCATTGGGTTGCCAGTTCCGGGCCTCGATCTGAGCCTGGGGATAGGCGGGTTTCGTGACGGCGCTGATCTCGATCAGATCGGCCGCCTTGATCGTGCGCAGGATCGCGTTGCCGCGTTCCTCCACCGTCTCGCCGCCGGGCCTGACACGAAAGCCGGGGGACAGGCCCCGGACAAGGCCCGCCGCATGGGCCGACAGGAAGTCCCGAACATAGCTGACTTGCCCCATATCGGCGCTGATCGTCGCATCCACGGTCAAGGCGTCGTCGGTTTCGATCAGGGTCAGACTGCCCGCCGCGCGGGATGCAAGCGGCCGGTTGAAGTCGTGGCCCGCCAGAAAGTGCACATCCTCGCCCGCCTCGATCCGATCCGCGAAGGCGCGCGGGGCGAACACCTCGCGACGTTCCCGGCCCGGCCCGATCCGCGCCGCCAAGACGGTTTCCCGGCCATAGGGGAAGGTGGCCCGAAGGCGGGTTTCCCCGCCCTCGGTGCGCAGCTCGAGACTGCCGATATGCGCGCCCCAGAGCATTATCCCAGCTCCAGCCCGGTCAGGATTTCGAGCTGGGCCGGGCGCGCCACCGTGAGATCCATCGTGGCCAGCGCCGTGATCCGAAGCCCGCCCGATTGTGCATCGCTGTAGGGGTCGCGGATCATGTCCACCGCGCCCCATGCACCGACAAAGATCGGGGCCACGCCGCCCGCCGATGTGGTCAGAAGAGATTGCGTCACGTCCGGGGTGCCGGAAGTCGGGGCCGCAAGGCCATTCGCGGTCATGACGACTTCGCCCAGGGCCTCGACAAGCCGGTCATATTCAAACCTGAAACCGCCATCGCCGGTCATCAGGCTGTCGAGCATGTCCCAGGTCTCGGGCCGGATCATCGCCCGGACAGAACCCGGACCCGTCGCCGCGTTCGCCGTCATGAACCGGGTGACGGCCGAACGGAAGGCCCCCCAGCTCACGGTCGCGGCCACGTCCGTTTCGGTGATCCCATAGGTCGCCGCGCCGGTGATCACGCCCAGGGGCTGGCCATTGGCCCCGGTGCCCAGGAACACCGCCTGATCCATGGCCGAACCCATGGCCCCGTTCATGTCGCGCCGCACCGCCTGTTCCAGCGCCGCGCCCGATTGTTTCAGGGCCTTGCGCGTGATCCGCATCTGGATCCCCAGATTGTGATCCGGGGCCAGCGCGCGGTCGGCCGTCGCATAGACGGTCGGCCCGGCAACGTTCGCCGTCTCGCCATCGGCCCAACCGGCCGTCACGCTCGAAGTAGTGACGGGCCATTCGACCGCGCCCTGGTCGATGCTGATCATCTGCGCCCCCATGCGCGCGGCCACGCTGTCCGGGAAAAGACGGTCGATGATCGGCCGGGTCTGGATCGGGTCCGGGGTGCCGCTGGCCACGGTTTCACCGGCCCGGATTTCCAGCGCCTGCCAGGGCACGGGGATGCCCCGGAAGCCGCCCGCGCTGCGCAGCTCGGACACGATTTCGGCGGTCTGGCCTTCGAGGGGACGGCCTTCGTCCAGGGCCAGCGCGACCTGTCGCATCTCGAAACCGCCGATCAGATCGGCCCATTCCTGCGACGTGCGGGTTTCCAGCTCGGACCCGGCGTCCCGGCGTTCGGTATCCTCGGCAATGAGCGCCGCGCGATAGCGCGTCTCGTTCGACCGGTATTCGCGGTCCAGCTCGTCCATCTTGCGGATTTCATCCTCGGACGGGGTTTCCTTGCCTGCCAGTTCGGCAAGGGATTGGCGGATTTCGCTTTGCCGCCGGGCGATCTTCACAGAGTCGAGCATGGGTTATCCTTTCTGCTCAGGGGGGGTCTTGCCGGGGCGTTCAAGCGCCTCGACGGCTTTCCGCCATTCAAGGCGGTCCTCTCGGGGCGGGGGGTGCCCGCACTCGATCCGCGTCTTGCGCGTGTGGCAGGACGGGCAAAGGCATTGCAGGTTGCCGGGCGCGTAGCTCAGTTCCGGGTGCGTCCGAACCGGCTTGATGTGATCCACCTCCAGCCGCCCGCGCGTCCCGCAGGACCGGCACCGATACTTGTCACGCTCCAGGATTTCGGCCCGCAGAACCTGCCACCGCTTCGTCCGGGTGACACGCTTCGAATAGCGGTGATGATCGCGCCTCACGCCCATAGGATCCGCGCCTTCTTCTGGGGTTGCGCCACGATCCGCGCGCCCTGGGCCACCGCCAGAACCGTGGCCGCCGCCGAATCTATCCGGCCCATGGATCGGGCCTTTGCAATCTTGATGTTGTTCGCGGGGTCCCGAATGCAGACGCAATCGGCAAAGGCGGATCGCAACAGAAGCGATGGCGCGGCCTTGACCTGTCCGTCGAAGGCGGCGCGGCGGAAGCGTTCGGCGTCTTCACCTCCGTCGCGGAATCCTTGCCCCCTGAATACAAGCGGGGCACGGATGCCCGCCCGGGTGATCGCCTCGCCCAGCTCCGCCTGCTTGTATCGGTCCATCGTGAACGCCAGGATCGGCTGATCCTCCACATGGCGCATCACCTCGATCAGCCACGGCGCGACGGGCACGGTCCTGTCGCCCAGAACCGACAATTCGCCCCGGTCCTGCATCTCGACATAGCGGCCGGCCACGCCATCGGCCTGCCCTCGATCCATGAGCGACGGTTGCGACGGGAAGGTGCCCAGAGCTTCGAGCCGCCCGGTCTGGGGCCAGTAGAACGCCGCCGCCGACATGCTCGAAGATCCGCCCAGGTCGATGCCGATCACGCAACCGCCGTCACGCGGGGGCAGATCGGCGGTTTCGCAGGCCAGCCACTCGTCCGGGGTCAGCAGCATGTCGCGGTTTTCGCCCGACACGCGCTCATTGCGGTTGTAGAGCCGGAAGCTCGTGAGGCTCGATCCGCCGCGCGCAATCGCCCGCTGTGCCTGGGCTTCGAGCCAGTCCATATCGGCCCCGATGCCATGGGGCGCGCCGGGGTTGGCGATCAACAGGCTGTCCCGATCATCGGCCGGAAGGCCCGGCGCGGGCCTGTGTTCCTGGACGTAGGTTCCGGGCAACGGCTCGTCGATCCACCGGCTGAAAGCGTGCGTGTCGTCGGGTGCACTGGTGCTGATCAGGAAGGCCCGGCCCTCGCGCTTGCCCAGACCGGACAGCAGCGCGTGTTCCAGCTCGTCGCCGCGATCAAGGGCCCAGTGCCCGCGCTCGTCAAGGATCGCCATCGTCGGAGCGCCGCCGAGCGCGGATCTCCCGTCCGCCGCGATCACGCGCAGGATATGCCCGCCGCCGTCGCCTTCGTATTCGATCTCGAGGCGCGGGGCGCGGCGGAAAATGAAATGGCGCTGGATCTCGACGGGCAGGGTCGAGATGAAGCCGGACACGAATTGCCAGATGATCGCGCCCTGGTCACGGGTCCGGGCCGCCGCGATGATCTCGCGCCGGGGCTGGCGATCCCACACACCCAGAAGCCCACCAAGGCCAAGCCCCGCGGTGATGGCACTTTTGCCCGAGCCGCGCGCAATGCTCTTCACGGCGGCGGTCACATCGGGGCCAAGCGCACCTTCGATGAATTGCCGCTGGAACGGGGCCAGCGTAATCGCCTTCCCTGCGTTCGGGCCCTCGGGAACCTTGAGCTGTTGCATGAAATGCATAGCTCGCTCCGCGTCGGTCAGATCCTCGAACTCCCCACCGGGCGCGAAAAAAGAAAAGGGAGCAGGACGGTCCCACCCGGACGACAGATCGCCCGATGGGGACCCCGCAAGCGGGTGCGGTGACACGTCGAAGAGGTCAAGCGGCCGCTCGATCATCGGCGCGCGTTCGACCTTCGGGTCGAGCTTCGAGCCATCGGCCTTGCGCCACGTCCGCTGTCTCAGTGCCTCGGTCATGCCCGCAGCTCCGCCTGCTCGATCGCTGCGTCGTGCATTGCCCAGCTCAGGACACGTTCTGTAATCCGAATCTTGATGTCGTCGTCGTCGCTAGGGGGAAGGCGGAACGGCAGAAGCCAGCCGTCCTGTTCTCTGCAACGAACACGCGGGCCAAGGGCGGGCAGGTCTGGCCAGCCGTGTCGGGGCAGCCACGCCATCCATTCCTCGAAGTGGCGCGATCCCGGCTCGATCAGGACGCATTGACCAACCGGCCATCGGTCATCGGTTCGGGTCTCGCCCGCCTTTTGTTCTAAAGATTGTTCCATCCTTATATGGGGGTTGCAGGATTGCGGGGTTTTAGCAGCAGGATTGCGGGGTTTTTTCTCGGGCTTTACCCCGCAGGATTGCAGGGTTTTAGTGCCCGCTTCCGTGCCCTGATCGGGCCGCTTCGGACGGTGCATCGGCACAACCTTACCGGGTGATGTGAGGATGTAGGAAACCGCGTTCCCGCGCCCGCGCCCGGCCTTTCGCCCCTCTGGCAGGGCCAGCCAACCGGCCTCGGAAAGGGCCGCGACGGCGCGCTTGATCGTGTCGTGATGTGCCCCGCCTATCGCGTCGGCAATGGCCCCATAGCCGGGGTTGATCTGGCCCGTCTCGTCGTTGCAGAACACAAGGGCAAGGGCCGTGGCCACACTCTTGGCGCGGTCGGGTAGGTCAGCCCGCATCACGGCTTTCAGCCACTCAAAGCGGTTCATACCGCCACCCCGCGATACCGGGCCACGATCCTGTCGAAGTGCGGGGATGCCATGGCGTCGCGGCGATCCATCGGGGATCTGCCGTCGAAGTGCAGCGCCGCCTGATCGGCAATGGCCTCGGCAATGTCGAGGGGGATGTCTGTCTCGTCGGGGCCGAACCCGGCCTGATATTCGATTGTGACCAGATCGGGCCCCAGCGTCCCGTAGTCGGCCGACCAGAGAACCGGACGAAACTCGCCCAGGACCTGGAACCCGTCGAAAGCCGCGCCGTCCACCGTGACGACAGGCGGGGCCACAAGGTCCGCCGGGCCGATGGGCAGGCGCAATTCGGAGCGGGGCCAGGGGCTGACCAGCGTGACCTTGATCGTCTGCGTCAGTAGCGCGACCTGGGCCGCCTGCTCAAACTCGCGCGCGGCCGTCCGGGCCATGCGGGTCAGCTCGTCGTCTGCCTCGTCGGTATCGACCCGGACATGGGCGAGGATATCGGCAAGGTCGAACGGCGCGGCCGTGCTGATAGCGGTGCGGTCGATCAGCGTCGTCATGCTGTCACCTGCACAGATACCGCACAGAAACTACGGAACATGCTGGCAACAGAGCCAATCCTGGCGCGGCTCACGCCCCACGAAAAACAGGGTCTAGGAGGTCCGGCCCTGTCTTGGTAAGGGAGAGGTCGGGAGTTCAATCCTCCCCTGCAGCACCATCCTTCCGGACAGAATTGCACGACATTCGCGCCGAGGCCCCGGCAGGGTCATGGCCTTGCGGGCGGGGCGATCCTTGTCAGGTAAGGCCGTTTCGGTCGGGGAAAGTGGTGCGGGTGGAGGGACTTGAACCCCCACGCCTTGCGGCGCCAGAATCTAAATCTGGTGCGTCTACCAATTTCGCCACACCCGCATCGTGGCCGCTTCTAGCAGAGCGGATTTTCCTGCGCGAGAGGCAAAAGACCCAGAAAGGGCAAGACAGTAACGCTTTTTTGCCATATTCTGCCGCAAAAGATTGAGGCAGTCATAGCAAGAGCGGAAACCGCCATGCACCTGGAACGAGATATCCTGAACCCGGACTCCATCCGCGCCGACACCAGTTCGTCGGGCCTGTCGGCGGGCACGATCGTCCTGACGCTCGACGGGGAATTGCCGGTCGAGCACCTCGCCCCCGGCGACCGGGTCATCACCCGTGACAGCGGCATGGCCATCCTGAAGGACATGCGCGTGACCGAGGCGCTGGTCGCCCCGATCCGCGTCAAGGCCGGCTCCCTGGGCCATACGCGCCCGGATCGGGACATGCTGATCGGACCCGACGCCAAGGTGCATATCCGCGACTGGCGGGCCGAGGCGCTTTTCGGCAGCAAGACGGCCGATGTGCCCGCGCACAAGCTTGTCGACCGCGAATTCGTGACCGAGGCCGCGCCGCGCCGGATGCGGCTTTACACGCTGGTCTTCGATCGCGCCCATATCGTCTATGCCGACGGGCTCGAGGTTGCGACGGCCTGATCGCCGGTCAAACCCCGCACTTGGTCTGAAAGGCGCGCCCGTGGGAGCGCGCCTTTTGCATGCAGAACAGGCCGCGCGTGCCACCGCATCCCGGCACCGCGCCGTCGACCCGGACGCGTTCGACCGGGCTTGGGCATGGCGGCGCGCGGCCGATCAAAGCCCCAGCGCGCGGAAGACCCTGGGCAGTTCTTCGGGCAGATCCTCGGCGATCAGGCCCGGTCCAAAGCTCAGCGCACTTTCGGTGTGGAGCCATGCGCCCACTTCCGCCGCGCGCAGGGGTGACAATCCGCGGGCGAGCAGCCCTGTGATCAGACCGGCCAACACGTCGCCGGACCCCGCCGTGGCCAGCCACGGTGCCGAGCGGTCGTAGACCGAAGCATTCAGCCCGCATCGGCCATCGGGATCCGCGATCACGGTATCCGGCCCCTTCAGAAGCACGATGCATCCCGCCCGCGCCGCCGCCTTGCGCACGGCATCGACCTTGGACATTTCGCCCGCGGCGCGCGCGTCGGCCAGATCGGGAAAGAGGCGGGCAAATTCGCCGTCATGCGGGGTCAGGACGCAGGCCTCGTGCAGCATCGCAAACAGGGTCTCGGGCGCCTTGGCGAATGCGGTCAGCGCGTCGGCGTCCAGAACGACGCCCATTGGCCGGCCGGACAGGACCACCTCGACCAGATCGCGCGCGCGGTCGAGCCCGAGCGCAGGCCCCAGGCAGACCGCGCTGATGCGCGCATCGTCCAGCACGCGGGTCAGTTCGTCCCCGTCTCCGGCGCGGCGGAGCATGATCGCTGTCAGCTGGGCCGCGGCCTCCTGCTGGGCCGAACCGGGCACGCCCAGCGTCACAAGGCCCGCCCCCACCCGAAGAGCCGCCCGCGCGGCAAGCCTTGCCGCCCCCGTCTGGCCGGCACCGCCCGACAGCACAAGGGCATGGCCATGGGCATATTTGTGCCCGCCCCCGCGCCCAAGCCCGCGCGGCATCCCGGTCAGCCGGACGACACCGGGCGGCGCATCCCGCGCCGGATCGGTCGGAGGCAGCCCGATATCGGCGATGTGCAGCGCGCCGCAGAAATCCGGCCCCTCGGCCAGGAAATGGCCAAGCTTGACCGCGTGAAAGGTGACGGTCAGATCGGCGGCAAGGGGGCGTCCCAGCGCGCGCCCCGTATCCGAGGACAGGCCCGACGGGATGTCGACCGCGACCCGAGGCACAGGCGCGCCCTGCCCGTCCGTCGCGGCATCGAGATCGGTTAGCGCCTGTTGCACCTCCCGGGGCAAGGCGCGGGTCAACCCGGTGCCGAAGATCGCATCGACGATGAGGTCGGGCGCGATGTCCCTTGGCTCGCCCATGGCACCCACAGGCCCGATCCCGACCCATCTGTCGTGATTGGCCCGGGCATCGGGCGGCAGCCGCGCGGGATCGCCATGCAGGACCGTATCGACCCGCCAACCGGCCTCCGCCAGAAGGCGCGCCACGACAAACCCGTCGCCGCCATTGTTGCCCGGTCCGCACAGGACAAGGACGCGCGCCCGGGCCGCGCGCAGGTCCGGCCATCTGTGGTGGATCGCCGCGACGACACCCTGTCCGGCCCGCTCCATCAGCTCGAGCCCGGTGACCTTGCCGGAGCCGATCGCGGCCTCCTCGGCGGCCCGCATCCGGGCCGTGCTCAGCACTTCGTCCAAGATCTCCCCCCATGTTTCCATTTCGCTTGCATCTCGCCCATAATGCCTATTTTTTAATCAAAGCACTGAGAAACGGAGCGTGCGGACAGCGGCTTCTCCCGGTTCGAATTGTCGCTCTTGGGCGGAGATGGTCTCACGCCGCTCAAGGCATAGGCAAGGGAGTCGGCCATGAAAAAGATCGAAGCGATCATCAAGCCCTTCAAACTCGATGAAGTGAAAGAGGCTCTTCAGGATATCGGAGTGCAGGGTCTGAGCGTCATCGAGGTCAAGGGGTTCGGCCGGCAGAAGGGTCATACCGAACTTTATCGCGGCGCGGAATATGTCGTCGATTTCCTGCCCAAGGTCAAAATCGAGGTCGTCCTGGCCGACGATCAGGCCGAGGCCGCGATCAGCGCGATCATCGATGCGGCCAAGACCGACAAGATCGGTGACGGCAAGATCTTCGTCTCTCCGGTCGAGGAGGCGATCCGCATTCGCACCGGCGAGACCGGCGAAGACGCGCTCTGATCATCCACGTTTCTTACGAATAACCCGAGCTCAAGAGGGAGCAACACATGAGCAAAGACAAGGTTCTCAAGACAATCAAGGATGAAGACGTCGAATATGTCGACATCCGCTTCACCGATCCGCGCGGCAAGTTGCAGCACGTGACCGTGATGGCCGACCAGGTGGATGAAGATTTCCTCGACGAAGGGTTCATGTTCGACGGCTCCTCGATCGCCGGGTGGAAGTCGATCGACCAGTCCGACATGAAGCTCATGCCCGACACCGAAAGCCTGTATATCGACCCCTTCTACGCCGAGAAGACCCTGTGCCTGCATTGCACCGTGGTCGAGCCCGACACCGGCGAAAGCTATGATCGCGACCCGCGCGGCACCGCCGAGCGCGCCGAGGCCTATCTGAAGTCCTCCGGGATCGGCGACACGTCCTACTGGGGCCCCGAGGCGGAATTCTTCCTCTTTGACGATGTCCGTTTCTCGGTCGCGATGAACAAGGTCTCCTACCAGGTCGATGCGCTTGACGCCGCCTGGAACAGCGACACCGAATACGAGATGGGCAATACCGGCCACCGCCCCGGCATCAAGGGCGGCTATTTCCCGGTCAACCCGATCGATGACGGCCAGGACATCCGGTCCGAAATGCTGTCGACGATGAAGCGCATCGGCATGAATGTCGACAAGCACCACCACGAAGTGGCGTCCTGCCAGCACGAGCTGGGCCTGATCTTCGGCTCGCTGACCAAGCAGGCGGACGAGCTTCAGAAATACAAGTATGTCATCCACAACGTGGCGCAGGCCTATGGCAAGTCGGCCACCTTCATGCCCAAGCCCATCGCGGGCGACAACGGCACCGGCATGCACGTCAACATGTCGATCTGGAAAGACGGCAAGCCCCTGTTCGCAGGCGACAAATACGCCGATCTGAGCCAGGAGGCGCTGTATTTCATCGGCGGCATCCTCAAGCATGCCAAGACCTTGAACGCCTTCACCAACCCGTCGACCAACAGCTACAAGCGGCTGATCCCGGGCTTCGAGGCCCCCGTGCTGCGGGCCTATTCGGCGCGCAACCGGTCCGGCTGCGTCCGTATCCCGTGGTCCGAAAGCCCGAAGGCAAAGCGCGTCGAGGCCCGTTTCCCCGACCCGTCCGCAAACCCCTATCTGTGCTTCGCGGCCCTGCTCATGGCAGGCATCGACGGGATCAAGAACAAGATCGACCCGGGCGGTCCGTCCGACAAGGATCTGTACGACCTGCCGCCGGAAGAGCTGGCCGACATCCCGACCGTCTGCGCCAGCCTGCGCGAAGCGCTTGAATCGCTGGCCGCCGATCACGACTTCCTGCTTCAGGGCGACGTGTTCACGAAAGGCCAGATCGAGGGCTACATGGATCTGAAGTGGGACGAGGTCTATGCCTACGAGCACACCCCGCACCCGATCGAGTTCAAGATGTATTACAGCTGCTGATCGCTCGGATCGCAGAACAGGACAGAGGGGCGCGCCACAGCGGCGCGCCCCTTTTTCGTTGAACAAAGTCTTTGAAAAGAAATCACTGTTTCGCCCACTTCGTCTCACATCGGGACCATAATCCCTGTCCAGTCTACAATTCGAAGCCGAACACAGGACTGTTTCTGATGGATTGTCTCGAACGCGACGCGCCGATCAATGTCATGGTGCAATTGTTGTTTGTCGCCCGAAATTCCCCCGGCCTGCGCCGTCTGGGCCGGTTTGTCCGCGCGCGCCATGGCGCCGCCCCCCTCGAGATACTGCCCAGCGGCGGCGCCTTCAGCCTGCCCGATATCGGCACGCTCAGGGCCTCGTATGACGTGATCACCGATCGAGAGAGGCTCGAGGTTCTGACCCTGTCGCTGAGCGAATGCCCCCTCGCTGACCATGCCCGTTGCGAGGCCGATCGGCTCGATGCCCAAAGCCGGACGCTTCAGCCGTTGATCGCCGAACTCGACGCGGACGAGACGCATTGGCACCTCCTTCCCGGCCCGGTCGACCGCGCCGACGAACGGCGGCTGGCCCGGCGGGCGATCAGGCTTCTCGGCCGTCCAGTCTGGTCCGCCCGGCCGTATCACGGGGTGACACCGGACCGCTTGGACCAGGATCACTGCCTTGTGCGTCTCGTGGGCAAGTCCGGCCGGTCGAAACCCGCCTCGCGCCGCATCGCCGATGCGCTCGATGCCGCAAGACCGGCCAAAGCCGCGCCCGACATCGTGCTCCCGGCAAACGACCTGCCCGCCCTGCCCCGGCTGCGCCGCGACCGGCTGAGCGCCGTCATCGACGCGCTCGCAGACCGCGCAGGCCCCCTCCGCAGCCGCCGCCTGACCTTTCAGATCGGCACCGGCTCCGCCCTCGTGATGAACCAGAGCAGCGGCATCTAGCGCAAGGGCGCCACGCTTGTGAGGATGGTGAAGACGACCGCCCCCGTTCGGGGCAGTTTTCGCAAGGTCTGCCGTTCGCTGCGCCAGAAGCGATGGCTGCCGGGCGCGTCCTTGCGCGGCGCGTTTTCGGATCGGGGCTGGTGCAATGCGGCGTCGGCATAGGGCAACAGGTTCGCCCGCGTCAGGACCCGCCCCGGCGCAAGACCATCGAACATCCGCTGAACCCGCGCCGCGACCCCGCCATCATAGGGCGCGACCGGGCCGTGGATCGCCGTCAGGGGCCGGCCGATCTTTTCCGACAGGGTCCAGCTTGCGGGAAAGGCAAGCAGCGCCGCGCTCAGCACATGTTCCGCACCGCGTTTCTCAAGCAGGCAGACATCCTCCTGGATCAGGCAACCCGCAAGGTTCAGCCCGTCCAGACCATCCAACTGCACGCGCCTGCCGTCGGGCCGGGTCACCGCGCCACCCGAAAGCGCGAAATCCGGCCGGGCTGACAGCGCCTCGATCAGCACTTCTGCAAATTCGGCCTCGGCCGCGCCGCTGCCCTCCTCGCGCATCAGGACGGCCTTGCCGGAGCTGTCCAGAAGGCGGGCCTTCTCGTCCATCTGCGCCGCATAGGCGCCCGTGACCCGCAGCCACTCCGACAGACCGACAGGCTGCATGGCCGGGATCGGGCGCCGGGCCAGCGCGATCTGGTCGCTGTCAATTTCCATCGCGGCTCTCCAACGGATCATTCGCCCGGTCACGCCCCGCTCGGGAGCGCATCCCGGCGCATTGTCACGGCTGTCCATGCCACTGGCGGCCTGTCCGATCAACGCGCATTCAACTTCGCCCGGGGCCGGCCCGCGCGGTTCAGGGCCCGATCCTGGCCAGAAGACCCACATGATCCGAACCCAGCTTGCCCCGCCTCTCGACCGCCGCCGCCCAGCCACGCGGCACCAGCACATGGTCGATCCGCAGCGGCGGCAGGCCCAGCCCCGGAATGTGGTGGGTCGCCCTGAGCGGACCTGCAGGAACCGCCCCCACGGCACCCGCAATCTGCCTGAACGCGTGACCCCAGGGCACCATGTTGAAATCGCCCGCAACCACGACCGGCCCGTCCAGAGGTGCAAGTGCATGGGCGATGCGGCGCGCCTCGTCGGCCTGCTCGCGCGGCCAGGGCCAGCTGAGGTGCACCGAGGCGATCCAGACCGGTCCGGCCCTCGTCTCCACATGCAGGAGCGCCACCGCCAACCCGCGATCCGCAAGGCAGCGCCCGCCGCCATCGGCCAGCGGCAGGCGGCTGAAGACATGGATACCGCCATGGCACCGCTGCCAGCCGGGATGGGTGCGGCGCAGATCGGCCACCATCGGATCGTGCCGGCGATGCACCTCCTGCAAGGTGACGATATCCGCCCCCGAGGCCCGGATATCGGTCAGGATCGCCTCGCCCTGCCCGTTCCCGATCCAGACATTCTTCTGGTAGAGGCGGAAGCCGTCGCCCGCATCGGCCGGCCGCATCGACCACAGGATCGGGCCACCCGCCACGATCGCTGTCAGCGCAAGGGCCGCCGCCAGCCTGCGCCGCCCAAGAGGGGCAAGCAGCACCGCCAGCGGCAGAAGTGCTAGGCTCAACTCCCAGCGAAAGACGGCCAGCGAATCCCCCGCCGGATGCAGCGCCCCGCCATGACCCGCCACGATCAGCCCCGCGAGAAGGACGCCAAGCCCCGCAACCGCCCGCGACAGGACCGTTTTCACGGGCTCACCATGCCGCGACTGCGCCGTAACACGGGTTGAACGGCCCCCCCGCGAGCGCCAGTGTCGGACAAACGCCGCAAGGAACGCCTCCCATGCCCATCGATCGTTTCACCTTTCCCGGCCATTCCGGCGCCGACCTCGCGGCCCGTCTCGACATGCCCGATGGCCCGCACCTGGCCACGGCACTCTTTGCCCATTGCTTCACCTGCGGCAAGGACATCGCCGCGGCGCGGCGCATTTCGGCGCGGCTGGCCTCGATGGGGATCGCGGTGCTGCGGTTCGATTTCACCGGGCTGGGCCATTCGGGGGGAGAATTCGCCAATACCAGCTTTACCAGCAATGTGGCCGACCTCGTGGCCGCCGCGCGCGCCCTCGAGGCGCGCGGCATGGCGCCCGCCCTTCTGGTGGGCCATTCCCTGGGCGGCGCGGCAGTCCTGCGCGCGGTCTCCGATATCGGCTCTGTCCGGGCCGTGGCCACGATCGGCGCGCCCTTCGATCCGGGCCATGTCACCCATAATTTCGGCGCCTCCCTCGACAGGATCCGCCAACAGGGCCGCGCCGAGGTCACGCTTGCCGGCCGCTCCTTCACCATCGGGCGCGATTTCATCGAGGATGTGGCCGCGGCCAACATGGTGCCCGCGATCAAGGCGCTCGACGCCGGACTTCTGGTGCTGCATGGCCCGCGCGACCCGGTCGTGGGGATCGACAACGCGCAGGACATCTTTTTGGCCGCGCGCCACCCCAAAAGCTTCGTCACCCTCGACGATGCCGACCACCTCCTGTCCCGGGCACCGGACGCCGATTACGCGGCCGAGGTGATCGCGGCCTGGGCCGGGCGCTATCTCGACCTGAAATCGCCTGCCCCGCCGCCCGGCGTGCCCGAAGGCATCGTCCGCGTCTCCGAGGTCGATCCCGACGGATTTCTGCAGGATATCCAGGCCGGTCCCCGCCACCATGTGCAGGCGGACGAGCCGGAGGCCTATGGCGGCTCGGGGCTGGGCATGTCGCCCTATGGCTTTCTCTCCTCGGGTCTCGGCGCCTGCACCGCGATGACGATCCGGATGTATGCCCGGCGCCGCAGGATCGCCCTCGATCATGTCTGCGTCGACGTCAGCCACGACAAGGTCCATGCCCAGGATGCCGAAGCCGGCGGCACGAAACTCGACATCTTCACCCGCAGGATCCGCCTGACAGGGCAACTCAGCGAGGCCGAGCGCGACAAGCTTCTCGAGATCGCAGACAAATGCCCCGTCCACCGCACGCTCGAGGCAAAGGCCCGGATCGAGACCAACCTCGTGACCGAATGATCCTTCGCGTTGGTGAAAATACTCCCGCCGGAGGCTTCGGTCGGCCCGCCACACCGGGGCCGTGTCGCATGGCTGGCTCGCCCCTCCACGGGTCCCGGAAACGAAACGAGGCGCGGACATGTCCGCGCCTCTCCGTGTGGTAACATTCCGGTCAGGGGTCAATGACGGGCGGTGCCCACCAGCTTCCACAGCCCGGGGATCAGAAGGGCCGCCATCATCAGCTTGAGCGCATCGCCCACGAGGAAATTCGTCATGCCCCATTGCATCACCCATTCCGCGCCACGCTCGGCCACGAAAAGGTAGGCCATCCACGGCAGGCCGAAAGCATAGATGACGGCATTGCCGATCAGGAGCGCCCCGATCATGCCGGCCACACTCTGCGACCAGCCGCGCTGGGCAAGCGCACCCACCGCCCAGGCCGCCACGGCAAAGCCCACGAGATAGCCGCCGGTCGGCCCCGTCATGTAGGCAAGCCCCGCCGTGTCACCGGTGAAGACGCCCGCACCCAGCGCACCAAGTGCCAGATAGGCCACAAGCGTCACGAGACCGAGCCGTGCCCCGAAGGCCGCGCCCACGGTCAGGACGGCGAAGGTCTGCATCGTGACCGGAACCGGCCACATCGGCACGCGGATCTGCGCCGCCATCGCGATGGCCAGAACGCCCAGCACAACCAGCGCCGCCTGCTTGATAAGAAGCCGCGATCCGTCGCGGGCTACGAAATTGTCGATCAGCACAGGCTGCCCGTTCAAAGTGCTCATGGCGAACTCCCAGTCATGTCGCGTTTCCTCCACCTAGCCCCGCGGGGCGCCCGACTGCAAGTCCTGTTGGCGGTAACGGCTGTGCATTACGTAGTCCTTTCGCGGCCCCGACACGGTCCAGACCGCCTCCCACAGGGGCCAGGCGGCGAACTCGTAGCGCACCTCATAGGTGTCGGGCGGGCACAGGTGACGGGCCGATCCACCCTCGAGCGGCATGCGGTGAAAGGGCCGCCCATCGGCAAAGGCGATGTCGATCCCGCCTGAACCCGGCCGCCACAGGTACCGCCGTTCCGCCTCGAAGCCGGGGCCACCGGCAAGGCCGAGCCGCCCGGTCTCGTGATAGATCCAGCCACCGTCATCCGCCTCCGATATCCGGGCCACGCCCTCGAACCGCGCATCGGGGCCCAGACGATCCGCGATCTCCCGGGTGACGTGCCAGCGGCCCAGAAAGGCGCGCGCCTCCATCTTCGGCCTCCTTCTTGTGACCCTGCGCGGGGGCGAGTATGAC
>Ga0208112_100466_pt1 | contig 34563 bp, 36 predicted proteins | sample HotLakConsoUCCLE_FD_184736 | JGI IMG/M metagenome (GOLD analysis project Ga0208112, IMG submission 184736) | Hypersaline microbial mat communities from Hot Lake, Washington, USA - Hot Lake Consortium UCC-LE (SPAdes) (version 2) ... | reverse complement strand
GGAAAACCAGGCAGCCTGCTACACCATCAGAATGAGGGGTCCCTTTTAGACGCCGATCACCCCGCTAACGGGGTCCCTTTTGCACGCCGTTCCACAGCCGAGGAAGGCGTCCATCCGTTCGAGCACGCGCTTGGCGATGCTCGACGGCTGGCCGAGCCAGACGGGCCCCGCGAGGATGAGGATGTCGGCGGCGAGCACCTTTTCGCGCATCGCGGGCCAGGCATCGCCCGCGCCCTCGTCCGAGGTGACGCCCGGCTTCACGTCATGGTCGGCCACGCGGATGGTTTCGGACAGCGTCACGTCCTCGCGCGCGAGGTGTTCGGCGATCAGGCCGATCATCCGGTCGGTCGAGGACGCCTCGTCGGCGCTGCTGGGCTTGAGGCTGCAATTGAGCGCGATCGCGGAAAGGGTCATTCGTGTCTCCTCCTTTCAAGGGGAGACGGATGACACCCGGGGGATGTTCCGGGAGAGGGGGCGGCGACCTTGGGCCGCCCTTCGCCATGGCCCGGTCGGCCGCCACCGCTGCCGGTCGTCGCCCTCCGGCGGGAGGAACGCGGGCCGCAGAGAGCGCGAGCCGCCGCTAGGCCCGCGCTTCCTCCACGCCCGCGCTGTTGTGCTTGAGCGCCTTGAGCACCGTCTCGACGATGTGCGGGGCGTTGAGGCGGGCGATGGCGTACTGCCGGTCGGGCGAATCCTGGTCGATGAAGGTGTCGGGCAGGCGCATCGTGCGGATCTTGAGGCCGGTATCGGTCAGCCCCTCGTCGCTGGCGAAGGTCAGGACATGCGCGCCGAGCCCGCCGATCGCGCCTTCCTCGATGGTCACGACGACTTCGTGGCTCCGCATCAGCCTGGCGATCAGGTCCTCGTCCAGCGGCTTGGCGAAGCGCATGTCGGCGATGGTGGTCGACAGGCCCTTCGCCTCCAATGTGTCGGCGGCCTTCTTCGCCTCTTCGAGCCGCGCGCCGAGCGACAGGATCGCGACCTTGGCGGGCTTGTTCGCATCTCCGCGCACGATCCGGCCCTTGCCGATTTCCAGCTTCTGCGGGGTTTCGGGAAGCGGCACGCCGACACCGTTGCCGCGCGGATAGCGGAAGGCGATGGGGCCATCGTCATGCTCGGCGGCGGTGTAGGTCATGTGGACCAGCTCCGCCTCGTCGGCCGCGGCCATGACCACGAAATTGGGCAGCGTCGCGAGATAGGTGATGTCGAAACTGCCCGCGTGGGTCGATCCGTCCGCGCCCACCAGCCCGGCGCGGTCGATCGCGAAACGCACCGGCAGGTTCTGGATCGCGACGTCGTGCACGACCTGGTCATAGGCGCGCTGGAGGAAGGTCGAATAGATCGCGGCGAAGGGCCGCATCCCCTGCGCGGCAAGGCCCGCAGCGAAAGTCACGCCGTGCTGTTCGGCGATGCCGACGTCGAAGGCGCGGTCCGGGTGCCGCTTGGCGAAACGGTCCACGCCCGTGCCCGAGGGCATGGCCGCGGTGATCGCGCAGATCCGCCTGTCGCGGTCGGCAAGGTCGGCGAGCGTGTCGCCGAAGACGTTCTGGTAGGCGGGCGGGCCGGCCGAGCCTTTCTGCTTTTCGCCGGTGACGACGTTGAATTTCGGCACGCCGTGATACTTGTCGGCGCTTTCCTCGGCCGGGGCGTAGCCCTTGCCCTTGGTGGTCACGACATGGATCAGCACCGGGCCTTCGGAGGTGTCGCGGACATTCTCCAGCACCGGCACGAGATGGTCGAGATTGTGCCCGTCGATCGGGCCGACATAGTAGAAGCCCAGTTCCTCGAACAGGGTCCCGCCGGTCACCATGCCGCGGGTGTATTCCTCCGCCTTGCCGATGGCGTCGTGCATCCGCCGGCTCATCTTCTTGACCGCGCGGCTCGCAAGGCTCCTGAGGCCGAGATATTCGCTCGAGGAGACCATGCGGGCGAGATAGGCCGACAGGCCCCCGACGGGCGGCGCGATCGACATGTCGTTGTCGTTGAGGATGACCACGAGGCGATTGCCCGCCTGCGCGGCGTTGTTCATCGCCTCGTAGGCCATCCCCGCGCTCATCGCGCCGTCGCCGATCACCGCGATGCCGCGGCCCGGCTTGCCCGAAAGCTTGTTGGCGATGGCAAAGCCCAGCGCGGCCGAGATCGAGGTCGAGGAATGCGCCGCGCCGAAGGGGTCGTATTCGCTTTCGCTGCGCTTGGTGAAGCCCGACAGCCCGCCGCCTTGGCGCAGCGTGCGGATGCGGTCGCGGCGGCCGGTGATGATCTTGTGCGGGTAGCACTGGTGGCCGACGTCCCAGACCAGACGGTCCTCGGGCGTGTTGAAGACATAGTGGATCGCCACGGTCAGCTCGACCACGCCGAGACCCGAGCCGAGATGCCCGCCCGAAGTGCTGACGGCATCGATCATCTCGGCGCGCAATTCGTCGGCAAGCTGGCGCAGCTGTTCGGGCTTGAGCTTGCGAAGCTCGGTCGGCGTAGGCACCTGGTCGAGCAGGGGCGTTGCAGGTTGATTGCTCATAAGTCCGGGCTTTACACGCTCGAAACGGCCCTGTCGATGAACGCTTTGGCGTTGCAACTGGACATGGGGAAGGGGACGCGCGTCAGGCGCAGCCGGCGCAGACCCCGCGAATCTCGAGCACCGGGCGCTCTGGCCGGAAGCGCCGGTCCGCGGCGAGCTGGCGGACCGAACGGCTCACGTTCTCGTCGTCGATGTGCTGCGCCTCGCCGCATTCGTCGCAGACGAGGAAGATGCAGTCATGCGCGCAGCCGGGGTGGCTGTTGGCGAGATAGGCGTTCGAGCTTTCGACCCGCATCGCGAGGTTGTTCGCCACGAACAGGTCGAGGATGCGGTAGACGCTGTTGGGCGCCACCCGCTTGCCCCGCGCGGCCGAGAGGTTGTCGGCGATGTCGTAGGCGGAGACGGGCCGTTCGTGCCGGGCGAGTTCGGCGAAGACCGCCTCGCGCATGTTCGTCCACTGTTCGCCCTCCCCGACGAGCGCCGCACGCGCCGCGGCGATCAGGCTTTCGCCGGTGTGTTCGACATGGGCGTGCCCGGGGGCGTGGGTGTGAGCGTGTTGGGCCATGCAACGGCATATAGGACGCCGCGCGGCGCTTCGCAAAGCGGCTTGTTACCGGCCGGGGGACAGGGGATCCTTGTCAGGCTCCGGGCGGGTTGTCAGGCTCCGGGCGGGCCGTCGCGCAGGAAATCGGCCCGCCAGTCGCGCGGGAACATGGCCTTCAGCGCCTCGACCTTGGGCCGGTCCCAGCGCAGGATGTAACCGTGGCGCGGGTTCTTCGCCATGAAATCCTGGTGATAGTCCTCGGCCGGATAGAAGGTCCGCTGCGGCTCGATCCTGGTGACGATCGGCCGGTCCCAGATCGCCGCCCGTTCGAGCTGCGCGAGATAGGCCCTGGCGACCGCCGCCTGCTCCTCGTTCGTGGGGACGATCGCCGTGCGGTAATGCGATCCGACATCGGGGCCCTGGCGGTTCAGCTGGGTCGGATCGGCCACGACCGAGAAGAAGATGCGGAGCAATTCATCATAGCGCACCTCGTAGGGGTCGTAGGTGATCTTCACCGATTCGGCGTGGTTCGTCATGCCCGTGGTGACGACCGAGTATTTCGCGTTCTTCGCCGTTCCGCCGTGATAGCCGGAAACGGCGGATTTCACGCCCTTCACGTGGCTGAAGACGCCCTCGACCCCCCAGAAGCAGCCGCCCGCGAAGATCGCGGTCCTGAGCCCGGCGCCTTCCTTGGCGATGCGCTTGGCAGCGGGGGCGTCGACGGGCTCCTCCGCGGCGAACGCCGGGCCGGCGCAGCCGCTCATGCCGAGCGCGCCCAGCAGGACGGGGGCGAGAAGCGGCGCGAGGAGGCGCTTCAATCGGGCTCTCCGGGCAAGGGAGCGATCACGAATTCGGGCGCGGGCTGAGGCGCTTCGTGCGGCGCGGCGGCGTGCGCGGGCGGGGCGAATTCGTCGCCGACCTGCCCGGCATGGGCGACGCCCACCCCGATCGCGGCGATCGCGAAGCCGATGGCGAAATTGCGATAGAGGTCGGGGGCGAAGAGGCGCATGGGGTAATCTTTCGTCTCGGTCGGTTCCGCGGGCCTTCATGCCGAAGGAGGGCTTGCAATCCGGTGAACGCGTCGTTGGACGGCGCTTTCCTGCGACGATTCGTTGCGACGTCGCCCGAAGTTACGCCCCGACCGGCGCGGCGGATGCGGCAGAGGCGCGCAGCCGGGGCGGCGACGGCTGCGGGTTCAGTGGCGAAAGTGGCGCATCCCGGTGAAGACCATCGCCAGCCCGGCTTCGTCGGCGGCGGCGATCACCTCCTCGTCGCGGATCGAGCCGCCGGGCTGGATCACCGCGGTCGCCCCCGCCTCCGCCGCGGCGAGCAGCCCGTCGGCGAAGGGGAAGAAGGCATCGGATGCGACCGCGCTGCCTTTCGTGCGGGGCGCGTCCCAGCCGTAGGTCTCGGCGGCCTCGCGCGCCTTGATCGCGGCGATGCGGGCCGAATCGCGGCGGTTCATCTGGCCCGCGCCGATTCCCGCGGTCGCGCCGTCCTTGGCATAGACGATGGCGTTCGATTTCACGTGCCGCGCGACGGTCCAGGCGAACAGGCAGTCCGCCAGTTCCTGCGCGGTGGGCGCGCGCCGGGTGACGACGCTGAGGTCGGCGGCGCTCACCGAACCATTGTCGCGCGACTGGACCAGCATCCCGCCCGCGATCGTCTTCATCGCGAAGCCGCCGCGGCGCGGATCGGGCAGCGCGCCGCATTCGAGCAGGCGCAGGTTCTTCTTCCTGGCGAAGACCTCGCGCGCCGCCTCGCTGACCGTGGGAGCGATCACGACCTCGGTGAAGATCTCGGCGATCGCCTCGGCCGTTTCGCCGTCGAGTTCGGTGTTGACCGCGACGATCCCGCCGAAGGCCGAAACGCTGTCGCATTGCAGCGCGGCTTCCCACGCCTCGCGCAGCGACGTGCCTTGCGCGACGCCGCAGGGATTGGCGTGCTTGACGATCACCACGGCGGGATCCTGCCCGGCGAATTCCGCCGCGAGTTCGAGCGCGGCGTCGGCATCGTTGAGGTTGTTGTAGGAAAGCGCCTTGCCCTGCAATTGCGTCGCCTGCGGCACGCCGGGCGCCCCCGCGATCTGGGGCACGTAGATCGCCGCCTGCTGGTGCGGGTTTTCGCCATAGCGCAGCGTGTCGGCGCGCTTGAACGCCAGCGGCATGGTCTCGACGAAGGGGGTCGCCCGCAGGGCCTCCGTGCCGAGCGGATGGGTAAAGGCGTCCCCGAAGGCGAACCAGTTGGCGATCGCCGCGTCATAGGCGGCGGTGCGGGCATAGGCCTTGCCCGCCATGCGGATGCGGAAGGCTTCGCTGGTTCCGCCCCCGTTCGCCTCCAGCTCCTCGATCAGCGCGGCGTAATCGGCGGGATCGGTGAGGATGGTGACGTGCCCGTGGTTCTTCGCGGCCGAACGGACCATCGCAGGGCCGCCGATGTCGATGTTCTCGATGATCTCCGCGCGCTCCGCACCTTTCGCCACGGTCGCCTCGAACGGGTAGAGGTTGACCACCACGAGGTCGATCGCGCCGATCGCGTGTTCCTCCATCGCGGCGCGGTGTGCGTCGTTGTCGCGCAGGGCGAGCAGGCCGCCATGGACCTTGGGGTGGAGCGTCTTGACCCGCCCGTCCATCATCTCGGGAAAGCCGGTGAGGTCCGCCACGTCGCGCACCTCGAGCCCCGCTTCGCGCAGGGTGCGCGCGGTGCCGCCGGTGCTCAGCAGCTCGACGCCGCGCGCCGCCAAGGCCTGGCCCAGTTCGGCCAAGCCGGTCTTGTCGGACACCGAAAGCAGCGCCCGCCGGATTGTCGCCATGTTCACGAATGCTACCCCGTCTTTCTCAGCAGCCAGGAGAATTGCCCTCCGCCGCGCGATGTCAGCCCCTCGATCACGAGTTGCTCGGTCGGATGCGGGCGTCCCTCGCCATCGACCCACAGGCTGTCCTCGATGACCAGCGAGACGTCGCCGGCGGCGGCACTATCGCCGCGCAGACGGAATTGCCAGAGCTTCCCGCCTTCGGTCAGCAGGCTCGCACCGCGCCCGTCCTCGGACAGGCGCGCCTCGATCCCCCGGCCGAGATGGAACCGGATCGCGAAGGCGATCCGGCCACGCTTGCCCTTGCGCCCGGCCGGCACGAGGATGTCCTCGCCCGCCAGCTCCGTCCCGTCGGCGCGCAGCGAGAGCACGCGGCGGTGGGTGAGGCCGAACCGCGCGGCGTAACCGTCATGGCTCGCCTCGATCCGCGTGCCCTCGCGGCCGTTCTCGCCCAGCAGGCGGCGCTCGACCTCGACCGCCTCGACCCCGCGGCCGAGCTTGCCGTGGAGTTCCACCGCGGTCGAATTGGCGTTGTCCAGCACCAGGGTCGAATGGGCGGCGCTGGCGCGAAGGCCCTGCCCGATGCGCGCCGGGACCAGCGCCCCGGCGAGCGCCGCGCCGCCGCAATTGACGATCAGCCGGGTCGGCCCGTCCGACATTTCGAAGGCCAGCGTGGAGGCGCAGCCGCAGCGCGCGTGGCGCGCGCGCGGCGGGGGCGCGGCGTCGAACTGCACCTGCGTCTGGCCGCCGCGCAGCCGGTGGAACCCCCAGTGCTCGGTATCGGCCAGCGGGCGGGCGCGCACCCCGCTCGCCTCTATCAGCGCGGCGAGCCGGTGCGCGTCCAGCGCGGGCTGGCCCTGCCAGCTGCCGAGCCCGCCATCGCCGTGGCGCAGCGCAAGCAGCGGGGGCACGAGTAGCTCGCGCATCACGAACAGCGCCTGCGGCGGCTCGATCCCGGTCGCCTCGTAACAGGCGATGAGGTCGGTGAGCAGGCGGATCGCGTCCATCTGCGCGGCCGGGCAGCGGGCCAGCACGCCGCCGTCCTCGCCGACCAGGTCGCCGAGCGCGCGGATCAGCCCCGCCTCGCCGTAAAGCCGGCGCGGGCGGCCTTCGGGAAGCAGCAGGCCCGCAGCGGTGACCCCGGCCCAGCCCGCGACCTGGCCGAGTCCCGCCCCGCTCGACGCGGCCTTGCGGTCGAGCCAGTCGGCGGTGTCGTCGATCGCCGCCAGCAGGCGCGGCTTGAGCTTGGGGTCGTGCCCGGAAAGCACCAGCGGGGCATGGACCAGCCATGCCATCAGCCTCAGCCCGGCGAGTTCGACGTCCCAGGCGGGCCCGCGCGCCGGGGCGGGATGGGCATCGAGCCAGAGCGCCGCGATCCGCTCGGCCACCGGCGCACAATCGGCGCGCGGCGCGGATGCGGCGAGATCGGCGAGCCAGGAGAAGGAATGCACCGCCCGTTCCAGCCCCGGGGCGAGCCGGGTCGAACCGGTCACGTCCAGCGTGGCGATCGGCTGCTTCACCCCCTGGACGAAGAAATGCCCCGCCCGCAGCGCCGTGCCGGCCGCGCGGTCGCCCGGCGCCGCCTGTTCGACCGTGGCGAGGACGCGCAGCGGCGTCGGCCGCCGGAACGGCGCGGCGAGCGCCTGGCGCGGCACGCCGAGACGGTAGGCCATGCGGATCAGCGTCTCGCCCGCGCGCGCCCTGGGAGCGATCACATCGGACAGGGCGAGGGCGCGCGCGGTGTCCGGCGCGGGCGGAGCGGCGGCATCCGGTGCGGTCCCTTGCCCGGCAGCCGGTTCGGCGCGCTGCGACAGCGGCAGGGCCGCGCCCGCCGGCTCGCGGGCCGACCGGTCCTCGTCCTCGCCCGGGGCGGCTGCGATGCGGGCTGCGAACAGGCCCTCCATCACGCCTCCCCCTTGAGCGCGGCGATGTTGGCGGCATAGCGTTCCGGCCCGCCCTTGAACGTCGCCGAGCCCGCGACCAGCACGTCGGCGCCCGCATCGACGCATTGCCGCGCGGTATCCGGATTGACGCCGCCATCGACCTCGAGGTGGATCGGGCGCCCGGCGGCGTCGATCATCGCGCGCACCTTCTCGATCTTGGCGAGCTGCGAATCGATGAAGCCCTGCCCCCCGAAGCCGGGATTGACGCTCATCACCAGGATGAGGTCGACGAGGTCCATGAGATTCTCGAGCACTTCGACCGGCGTGCCGGGATTGATCACTGCGCCCGCCTTCTTGCCGAGCGCCCTGATCGCCTGCAGCGTGCGGTGGATATGCGGCCCGGCCTCGGGGTGGACGGTGATGATGTCGGCACCCGCTTCGGCGAAGGCTTCGAGATAGGGATCGACCGGCGCGATCATCAGATGGACGTCGAACGGCTTGTCCGAATGCGGGCGCAGCGCCTTCACCACCGCCGGGCCGATCGTGATGTTGGGGACGAAATGACCGTCCATCACGTCGACATGGATCCAGTCGGCCCCGGCCGCGTCGATCGCGCGCACTTCCTCGCCGAGCCGGGCGAAATCGGCGGACAGGATCGAGGGGGAGATGAGTGGTGCTGGCATATTTGTCGCGGCGCGCCCTTCCTCGCGCGATCATCGCATTACCGGAGCGGCGAATCGGGCCACAAGCATGGGCAACGCGCTTTTCCACCGTCATCGCCCGCGGCGCGGCGAGCCGGGCGCCTTGACGGTTAAGGCGCAATTCACGCCGGGCTTGTCATCTGCCCGCGATGTTCGCATGACCCGCGCAAGGCCGCGGGCGGCGCAGGCGAGGGCGCGCGGCCCCGCCCGAAGACACTCAGGACAGCAGGACAAGCATGAATTCACGGGGCATTTCCACGCAGGTCGCAGCGCGTCGCAAGCGCGCCGGGCGGCTGGTCGCCGGCATTGCGGCGCTCGGCGGGGCGGGCGCGCTCGCCTTCGGCTTCGCGCCGCAGGCCGCCGCGCAGCAGACCTACGGGGTCAAGATCGACAACGACATGAGCCAGTGCGCGCCGGGCAGGGGCCCGGCCGTGCGGCTGCGGATCGCCGGGCTCAAATCGGGCGCGGGCAACCTTTTCGTGCGGACCTATTTCGCCAAGGGTTCGGACTGGCTGCGCTCGAAACGCTACATCCACCGCATCGACATGCAGCCCAGGAAGGGCGTGACCTATGCCTGCGTGCCGCTGCCGCGCGCGGGCGAATACGCGATCGCGGTGCAGCACGATGCGAACGGCAACCGGGAAAAGGATTTCTCGACCGACGGGGCGGCGATGTCGCGCGATCCGGCGATCCGCACCCTGCTCGGCCTGCCGCTGCCGCCCTCGCTCGACGACACGCGCTTTACCGCGGGCGACGGCGTGACGCGGCTCAACGTCACGATGCGCTACATGAACTGACCGGCGCAGGCAGGCGCGGTCAGTGCGCCGCACGCCGGGCGCGCCGGTGCCGCCAGAGCGCCAGCAGCACCCCCGGCGCGGCGAGCAAGGGGTGCCTTTCGCGAAAGGGCGTGACGGCGACCGGCATCCCGGTGTGGCGCTCGATCTTCCACGCGGCATAGCGCGCGGCGCCTTCGAACGTAGTGCTCGCCTTGACGAGGCGCACCAGGTTGAGCGGCTTGCCGAGCCGCGCGCGCCGCTTCCACCAGCCGAGCACCGCCCGCCGGCGGCGCGAATCCATGCGCGGGACGATCCGCTCGCCCGCTCTTGCGAAGGCGATCCCGGCCGCGTCCAGCGCGAGCGGGAGCAGGCCGTCGAAATGGTTTTCGTTGACCGAGAGGATGTCGTCCTCGCGCCCCGGCTTCTCGACCCGGAACTCGGCCCGGTAGGTCGCCCGGAACAGCGCGCGCCAGTAATCGCCGGGCGTGCCCGCTTCCGGGCCGAGCGCCACCGCCAGCCGCGCCGCCGTCACCGCCGCCAGCGCGAGCGCATCCACGACCTCGTCGCGCGCCGCCGGGTCCGCCTGCCAGACGAGCGCGCTCGGCTGGACGAAACGGGCCCAGATCGTCGTGTCGGCACGTTCGCCGGCGGCGGCCGCGGCGAAGGTCGCAAGGCGCATCGCCGCCACCTTGGCGCGCACGGTCGCATCGCCGTGGGGCCGTTCGTGATAGCTCACCCGCGGCCAGATCGCCGCTTCGCCGGCAGCGTCGCCGGGCAGGAGGAGGTAGAAGTCGAGCACCCCATCGAGCGAGCCGGTCCTGAGGTTCGAGCCGTAGAACAGCACCGCCCGCGACCCGGCCGCCTCGCCCAGCGCGGCGGCGAAGGCGCGCACCGCGGGATCGACCGGCGGTTCGAGCCGCGCGGCGATGCGGGCGGCAAGCGGGGCGGGATCGGGCGTTTCGGGCATGGTCCGGTGCGTGAGGCTCGCCGGCCGTTCCCGGTTCGGCGTCAGGGGGTGACGAATTCGAGTTCCGGCCCCTGGCCTATGCGATAGCGCCCGGCGGGAAAAGCCTCCCCGTCGAGGATGAACTGGTCTTCGATGTCGAGCGTGAACTGCGCCGCGGCGATCTGGTGGATGCCGCGTTCGCGCAGGCCCGCGACACCGTAGCCCCGCATGATCGCGGGCACGCTGAGCGTGGTGCGGCGCGAGATCTGGTCGACCGCGACGAGCTTCAGCCCGTGCCGCAGCTTGCCGAAAGGCACGAGCCCGGCCGGCAGCCGTTCGAGCGTGGAGGCGAACAGCGCCTGGCGGAATGCCGGATCGCCCTTGCCGCTGTGCGCCATCGGCGCCCCGTTCGCGCCGAGGCGGATCGCCATGCGCGCGCCCTTGCGCCAGGGGTTGTTGCGCGTCGCGAAGACCGACTGGGCGAGCGCCCACAGCGCCGTCGCCCCGACCGCGAGCGAATTGAACGCGCCCAACCGGTGCGAGACCTGGCCCGCACGGGTCGCGGTCGTGAAGGCCCCGGCGCCGAAGATGAAGCCGTGGACGGGGCTCGTTCCGGGATCGTCGAGCGATTCGATCGCCATCGGCCGGCGGCGCACGATCCCGCCGCTGTCGAGCGCCTCGATCGCGGCCTGCAGGCTCCAGTCCTTGGGCACGCCGAGATCGATCGTCAGGGCGTTGGTCTTGCCCTTGGGCAGGACCGCGATCGGGGGCCAGCTCTCGCCGAACAGGGCCGCACCGCAGGTCAGCACGTCGCGCACCGTTCCGTCGCCGCCGTTGATGACGAGCAGATCGATGTCGCGCGCGGCAAGGTCGGCCAGCGCCTCGAGCAGCTGGCTGCGATCACCCGGCTGGGCGATGTGGACGTGCGGGCTGATCGAGCAGTCGAGATCGGCCCCGCGGTTGCGGTGGCTGCGCGGGTTGTAGATCACGCCCACGACCGGCGTTTCGCCCGCGGCGCGCACCCGGCGCGCGCGGCGGGTGCGACCGGGACCGGCTTCGAGGCGCGGCAGCTGCGCGAATTCGTAGATGGAGGTTGCCATATCAGCGTCCCATAATGATCAGACAGCTTGCATTCCACTGCCATCTTTACGCGGGGATGTCACAATCGGTGAAGCGTTGCGCGGCTACATCGGTTCCGCCGGCCGGTTTGCAAGCCCCCCGTGAAACTCGCTCTTGCAAGCGCGTGGCGGACCTCCCGGTCCGGTTCCCGGGTCGGACGACGGCATGGCCGCTTGCGGGAGGGACTGGCACCTCGCGCCCGGAGCGTTAGGATCGCGCCATGCCTGCACCCGACCTCCTCGACGCTGCCCGCTCGCTCGCCCCCGGGATCGTTTCCCTGCGCCGGGCGATCCACGCCGAACCCGAACTCGGCCTCGATTGCCCCATGACCATGGCCAAGGTGCGCGAGGCGCTCGCCGACCTGCCGCTCGAATGGCGCAGCGGCCCTTCGACCACCGGGGCGGTCGCGACGCTGACGGGCGGGAAGGCGGGCGCGAAGGCGGGCGCCAAGGCGGACGGGCGCCGCGTGCTCCTGCGCGGCGACATGGACGCGCTGCCGATGGAGGAGAAGACCTGGCTCGCCTTCGCCTCGACCATTCCCGGGCGGATGCACGCCTGCGGGCACGACACCCACACCGCGATGCTGGCGGGCGCCGCGCGCCTGCTGTGCGAGCGGCGGGCCGAAATCGCGGGCACGGTCGATTTCATGTTCCAGCCGGGCGAGGAGGGGCACCACGGCGCGCGCTTCATGCTGGAGGACGGGTTGATCGACCCGCTGCCGGACGCCGCCTTCGCGCTCCACGTCATGCCGAACGCCAGGCACGGCGTGCTGGCGGGTCGCCCCGGCGCGCTGATGGCGGCGGCCGACCAGTTCACGATCACGGTCAGGGGCAGGGGCGGCCACGCCTCGATGCCGCACGACTGCGCCGACCCGGTCCCGGGGGCGGCCGCGATCGTCGGCGCCCTGCAGGCGATGGTGACCCGGCGATTCGATGCGGCGAGCGCGGTGGTCGTCACCGTCACCCGGCTCCAGGCCGGCACCGCCCACAACGTGATCCCCGACGAGGCGATGCTGGCCGGCACGATCCGCACCCTTTCGCCCGGCCACCGCGAAAAGGCGCACGAACTCCTCGCCGCGACCGCCCGCGCCGCCGCGAGCGCGCACGGGGTGGAGGCGGAATGCACGATCACGCCGGGCTTCCCGGTCACGCTGTGCGACCCCCGCGCCGTGGCGCTGGGGGCGAAGGTCGCACGCGCGCTCGGCGGGGCGGAGGGCTGGCGCGACCTGCCCGCCCCGATCATGGGGGCGGAGGATTTCTCCTACGTGCTGGAACAGGTCCCGGGGGCGATGTTCTTCCTCGGCGTCGCGCCCGAAGGCGAGGACTGGGCGCAATGCTGCGCGATCCATTCCCCGCGGATGCACGTCGATGAAAGTGCCCTGCCGACCGGCACGGCCATGCTGGCGGGCTGCGCGCTCGAATTCCTCGAGCGCGGGTTCGATTGATGCGGCGCTGCACCAAAATCATTTAATGGGCGGCCAGATCATGGCTTAAAATTTCTATGTGAACATTCACTCGGACTTAAATCCGTAACCTTTGTGGGATATGATAGGGCACTCAGGTCGCGCTGAGAACATAAAGAGGCCTTGCCATGGGCCGGGGCAACATCACCATTGAGGACGTGGCACGCGAAGCGGGTGTTTCGCGCCAGACCGTGTCGCGCGTCATCAACCGCAGTCCCAATGTCAGCTGCTCCGCGCGCGTGCGGGTCGAGCAGGCGATCGAGGCGCTCGGTTACGTCCCCAACGCGGCGGCGCGGCGGATGGGCGGGGCGCGCAGCTATCTCCTGCTCGCTGCGATCGAGCGCGCCGCAGGCGATGCGCCGGCAAGGCGCCTGCAGCTCGGGCAGATGCTGCTCGCAGGGCTCGAGACCTGCAGCGCGCAAGGCTACCACCTGATGTTCGAACAGGTCGCGGACGAGCGCGAGCTCGGCGCCGCGCTGACCTCGCTCACGCCCGACGGGGTGGTGCTGCTGCCGCCGCTCGACGAGAGCTTGGCGCTGCACGAAGCGCTCGGGCGGCGCGGGATCGCGGTGAGCTGCCTCGGGGAGCGGGTCGAATACGGGCGCGTGCTGCCGGGCCTCGACGAAGCCGGCTTCGGCGAGGCGGCGGCGCGCCGGATGCTCGAACAGGGCCACCGCCAGATCGGCTTCATCTGCGGCGACGGCGCGTGTTCGCAGCGTCGGATCGAAGGCTATCGCCGGGCGCTCGCGGAGGCGGGCAGCCGGGCGCACCGCCGGTTCGTCTCGGACGACCCGCGCGATTTCGCGGGCGCGATGGAGCTCGCGCGGAGCTGGCTCACGCCGACGATCCGGCCGACCGCGATCATCGCGGGGAGCGAGGCGGTGGCGCTCGGCGTGCTGCAGGTCGCGCGCGAACTCGGCCATGCCGTGCCGCGCGACCTGTCGCTGCTGGCGCTCGAGGACACGCCCGGACTTGCGCGGAGCCAGCCGCCGGTTTCGGTCCTGCACCAGCCGCTGGGCGCGCTGTTCGCGGCCGCCTGCGAGCGGTTGATCGAGGCGGGAGGCGGGCCGCGCGGCGAAGGGGCAGCGCCGTCGGTCGGCCCGGTCGAGGCCCATGTCTTCACCGACCGCGGCAGCATCGCGCGCGCCCCGCGGGCGGTCTGAACCGGCACCCGGCACGGACGAGGCCCTTGCCGAGGACCGGATGCCTAACGCGTGAAAAATATGGCGCACCCGACAGGATTCGAACCTGTGACCTCTGCCTTCGGAGGGCAGCGCTCTATCCAGCTGAGCTACGGGTGCGCGCGCCGGTTCCGGCGGGGCTGGGCCGCGGGGAACGCGCTTAGCAAGGCCGGCGGGGCTTCGCCAGCATAATCGTGGCCGCACCTTTCGCCGCAAGCGGCGCACGGTCCGTCTTAACCAATCGGCAACTTCCGGGCGCCTACACGGACGCCATGTCAGCCCTTCCGCCCGATCAGGTCCGCGCCATGCGCGAAAGCGCCCTTGCCGCACGGGAGCCGGTCGGCTCGCTCGCCCGGCGCTGGGAGGACCTGCACGAGAAGGCCCGGCATCTCGCCGCGCTCGCGGGGCTCGGCCGGGAAACCGGCGGCCTCGACCATGCTGGCTTTTCCAAGCGGCTGGACGCGGCCAGCGAATGGCAGCGCGAGCTTGCCTGGCAGGGGATCGAGGACATCGACGCCATGATGCGGCCGGGCCTCGCCGCGCTCGAGACGCTCGCCGAGCGCGGGCAGGAACCGGCGGGACCCGCGCTCGCGCTGTGGCGGGAATTCCATGCCGCGCGCGCCGCCGTTCTGGCGGTGGTGGGGCGCGACTGAGCCGATTTTCGCCGGCCCGCCGGGGCGGCTTGACTGCGTTCCCATTCTGTTCCAGCCAGCGGCCATGACCGACCCGCTTGCCGCCCCCGGCGATTCGCCCGCCCTGCCCGCCGCCCAGGACGCTGGCGGCCCTGCCGACATCGTCCCCGCCTCCCTCGTCAGCGATCCCCTCGCCGCCGACGTGGCGCGCGGCATCGCCCGGCTTTTCGCGCGTAACGGGATCTGGTGCCTGCCGGAAATGCCCCTGAGAAACGGCCGCCGCGCCGATCTCATGGGGGTGGATGCCAAGGGGCTGGTGGTAATCGTCGAGATCAAGGTGGCGCGCGGCGACCTGCTCGGCGATGCCAAGTGGCCCGATTACCTGGATCATTGCGACCGCTTCTTCTGGGGCGTGCCGCCCGGGCTCGACCGGACCCCGCTCGAAAGCGAAGCCTACCGGCCCGATTGCTGCGGGATCATCGTCGCCGACGGCTATGACGCGGAAATCCTGCGCCACGCCCCGCTCCATTCGCTCGCCGCCGCGCGGCGCAAGGTCGAGGTCGAACGGCTCGCGCGGGCGGCGATGCGGCGGCAGACCGTGCTGCTCGATCCGCATTGCGACGAATTCGGCGCGGAGATCGCCTGAACGCGGCAGTTCCGGCGATTTTGCCGGCGGACCCACAAAGGTGCTGTCCCGGCGCGGAGAAATCCGCCATATCCTCCGGATGCCCGGGCCAGATACGTCGCTTCTCGTCGCTCTCCTGTTTGCCAGCTTCGCGACGAGCGTGATGGTGGCGCTGCGTTATTTCCTCGCCGCCGGGCTGTTTTCCTGGCTGACCGAGCGGGTCCGGCCCGGCCTCTATGCCGCGCAGGGGGCGCAGATCCGGCGCGAGATCGGCTGGTCGCTGACCGCCGCGGCGATCTACGGGGCGCCTGCCGGGCTGATGCTGGGGAGCTGGCGCCATCTCGGCTGGACCCGGATCTACACCGATTTCACCGCCCTGCCGCTGTGGTACCTGCCGCTTTCGGCGTTCGTCTATCTGTTCGCGCAGGACACGTGGTTCTACTGGACCCACCGCGCGATGCACGAACCGCGCCTGTTCCGCATCGCCCACGCGGTCCACCACAAGAGCCGCCCGCCGACCGCCTGGACCGCGATGAGCTTCCACTGGGCCGAATCCCTTACCGGCGCGATCCTGATCCCGCTGCTCGTCTTCGTCGTGCCGATCCATGTCGCGATGCTCGCCCTCGTGCTCGGCATCGCCACGGTCATGGGCGTGACCAATCACATGGGCTGGGAGATCTTTCCCCGGCGTCTCGTTCACTCGGCGTTGGGACACTGGGTGATAACGGCGAGCCATCACGAGAATCATCACGAGGACTACAGATGCAATTTCGGGCTCTACTTCCGCTTCTGGGATCACCTGTGCGGGACCGATCGCGGCTTTTCGCGGCGGATCGCGGGCGCGCGCGCGCCGGTCGAGGTCGCCCGTGCCCGGTCGCCGCGCCGGCCCGCGCCGCCGCCCCCGCCCGACCCCTCGTGAAGCCGCTCGCCTTCCTCGCGGTCGCCTCCTGCGCGCTCGCCGGCGCGCCCGCGGCGGCGGAGGAGGTCGTCATCACGGTAAACGGCCTGCGCTCCGCCGAAGGGAGCGTGCGCGCCTGCATGACCAAGCGCGAGAACGTCTTTCCCAAGTGCATCAGGGATCCCGCCTCGCACCGCAAGGTGGTGAAGGCGGGCGAGACGGTGACGATCCGCTTCACCGGGGTCGAACCGGGCGAATACGCGATCGCGCTGCTGCATGACGAGAACGACAACGGCAAGGCCGACCGCGCGCTGGGCATGATGCCGAAAGAGGGATACGGTTTCTCGCTCGATGCGCCGGTGAAGATGGCCCCGCCCAAGTTCCGCGACGCCATGTTCGAGCACAAGGACGGGCGACAGGACCTCGTCATCACGATGCGCTATTTCCTCTGAACCGCACGGGGCCTGCGGGCGCCTGCCTGCGATCCCGGGACCGGCCGATCCGGGCATTGGCGGCTCAAGGATTTGGCCGCCCCGCTTAACGCAATGTTTACCACGTGACGCCAGAACGGCGCGAAACAGCCGTTTATGAAAGGGCGGAAGCGGGCCATGGACAATCTGCGGGGCATGTTCGAATCCGGCGAACCGGGCGAAGCCGATGCGGCGGATCCCGCGTCGCTCGGCCCGGCACCGGCGGGGGCCTCGGACGGATGGGATGGCGACGAAAGCGGCCCCGGTTCCCGCGACATCCCGCCCCACGCGATCGGCCAGGACGAGCGCCGGATGCAGGTGCGCGCCTACAACCACTGGGCGAGCCTGCTCGACGAGAAGAGCTTTCCCTCGATCGAGGATCTCGTCCCCGAGGCGCTGACCGATTTCGGCCCCCATTCGGTGCTGCTCGATTTCACCGCCGGGATCGACGATCCGGTGGTGCAGTATCTCGGCGACCGGCTGGCCGAGGAATGCGGCGCGACCGGCCCGATCCGCACGCTCGCCGACGTCCCGCCGCGCTCGCTGCTGAGCCGGATCACCGACCATTACATGCAGATCCTCGCCAACGAGGCCCCGATCGGCTTCGAGGCGGAATTCGTGAACCAGCGCGGCCTCGCGATCCTCTATCGCGGCATCCTGCTGCCCTTTTCGAGCGACGGCGAGACGATCGATTTCATCTACGGCGTCATCAACTGGAAGGAGATGGCGGACGCTCTCACCTCGGACGAGCTGCTGCTCGAAATCGACCAGGCGCTCGAAACGGCCGAGGAGCCCGAGGTCGAGGCGCGGGTGAATCACGCCGACCCGCTCACCGAATGGGCGGATTCGCCCCTCCACGAAAGCGAGGCGGAGGACGAACCTCCCGCGGGCGACGTGTTCGATCTCGACGGGCGCGGCTTCGCCGTGGAGGACCCGTTGGCACCGCGCGGACGCAGCCTGCCGCTGCCCGATTTCGGCCAGTATGCGCTCGACGATCCGGAGGACGAGGAGGAATACTGGGACGAGGACGAGGGCGGGGACGGGGACGGGGACGCGCCCTACCATTTCGCCTCGCTCGCCGACTACATCGAGGCTCCGGCCAAGAAGGCGATCGACCTCGAGGCCGAGAATTTCGATCCGGAGGATTACCGGGTCGAGAATTTCGAGGGCGCAGGCGCCCAGGCCGCGCGCGGCTGGAACGAGCCCGAGGGCGAGCCGGAATTCGAGGCCTCCGAACTGCCCGCCGATGCCGGCCTCGCCGATTGCCTTGCCTCGGCCCGCGAACTCGCCCGCACCGCCCGCAGCAGCGAGGATCGCAGCCGGAACGCGCTCTACGCCGCGGTCGGCCGGGCCTATGATTTCTCGCTCGCCGCCGCCGACGCGCCCGAGGAATTCGCCGAACTCGTGGCCGAAGCCGGCCTCGCCGTGCAGGACCGCGCGCCGATGACGCCGGTGGTCAAGCTGGTCTTCGGCGCCGATTACGACAAGACCCGCCTCACCGAATACGCCGCCGTGCTCTCCCACGCCCACCGGCTCGGCCTCGAACGCGGCGCGCTGGCGGGCTTTCTCGGCGAAGTCGAGGGCGGGCTCAAGGCGGTCGTCCAAGCCGAACGCCGCCTCCGCCGCGAGGAAGCGGGCAAGCCGGTCGAAACCGCGGATGGCGTGCGCGAGGCGCTCGCCGAAAAGCTGCGCGAACTCGAGGCGATGATGTTCGAGGCGCTGTCGCCCGACGGCCCCGAATTCGGGCTCGTAATGATCCGCCGCGACGAGACCGGGACGGTGCACGTCCTCGGCGAGATCGAGGAGGACATCCCCCTGATCGAGCGCGCGGCGCGCAAGCTCGTCGGCTGACGGAGGGCCGCGGGCCGTCCCGCTTGCCGAGCCTTGGCCTCGCGCGCCGATCCGGCTAGGTGCGGGGAAAGATGCTCCTCGGACTCCTCTCCCGGCGCGGTCCGGTCCGCGTGCAGCCCTTCTTCGGCTATCGCAACGCGGATCATCTCTATCTCGGCGCCCGCGCGATCAGGGCGCGCGAGCCGGTTTTCGAGGCGCGCAGTTTCTGGCGCGATTTCGCGACCATGCTGGGCGAATACGCCTCGCGCGAGGTGCCGGGGCTCGAGGTCGAGCTCGAATATGACTGCGCCAACGGCCAGGTCATCACGGGCCGGGGGCAGACCGGGCGGGAAGGCTTCGTGCGCTTCGACCTCCCGATCGCGCCCGCCTGCCCGCCCGCGCCGCGAACCCGCTGGGAAAGCGCGACCTTGCGCTGGCGCTGCCCCGATCGCGGCGAGCCGGTCGCCGTGCCCGCCTACATCCTCGCGCCCGGGGGCGAGACGCGCATGGGGATCATCTCGGACGTCGACGATACCATTCTCGAAACCGGGATCACCGGCAATTTCCGCGCCATCGCGCGCAACTGGAAACGCGTCTTCGCCCAGATGCCGAGCGAGCGCGTGCTCGTCCCCGGCGCGACCGGGTTCTTCGCCGCGCTGGGCGGCAATCCGCAAGGGCCGGAAAAGGCGGGCGAGGCGATCGGCGCGATTGCCCCGCAGGCGCGGGTGCGGCCGGTTTTCTACGTCTCGTCGAGCCCGTGGAACCTGTTTTCCTACCTCGTCACCTTCAAGCGCGAGCGCGGCCTGCCGCTCGGCCCGGTGATGCTGCGCGACTGGGGCTTCAACCGGCGCACGCTGGGCAAGGAAGGGCACGGTTCGCACAAGCTCGAGGCGATCCGGCGCATCCTTGCGACCTTCCCGCAGCTGCGTTTCGCCCTGATCGGCGACGACACGCAGCACGACCTCCTCGCCTTCGGCGCCATCGCCGAGGCCCATCCCGACCGCATCGCGGCGGTCTTCATCCGCGAGGTCGCGGGAACCCCGATGGGCGACGCGGAACGCCGCGCCAAGGCCGCGATCGAGAACGCCGGTGTGCCCTTCTGGACCGGCAGCGACTACCGCGCGGCGGCGAGCTTCCTCGAAACCGCCGGGCTCGATTTCGAAGGCGGGCTCGAAGGGCTCGTGCGCACGGCGAGCGAGGGACAGGTGCCGGGCGAATCGCAGGCGGGCTGACAGGGGACGGGCACGGCGTGGCGCAGCCTCGCCCCGCGCCCCTCGCCCCCTCACCCCTCGCCCCTCATCCCTCGCACCGGGCCGCGCGCAGCGGGCGGCCGCCACCTCAGGTCCGCTTTCAGTTTCCGTTCAGGGCGAAACGCGTTAGAACCGCCCCGATGTCGCGCCTTCCCGCCCTGCCGATCGCGCCCCTGCGGCTCGCCGCATACGCCTTCGCCCTCCTCGCCAGCCTCGCGCTCGCCGCCACGCAAGCGGCGGCGCAGTCGATCCTGCGCGATGCCGAAACCGAGGAACTGCTCGCCGACATGGCGCGCCCGCTGGTCGAGGCGTCCGAGCTGGAGCCCGAAAACGTCGAGATCGTGCTCATCAACGACAGTTCGATCAACGCCTTCGTCGCGGGCGGACAGGTCGTCTACATCCACACCGGCCTCCTCGCCGCCGCCGACACGGCCAACGAGGTGCAGGGCGTCATCGCGCACGAACTCGGCCACATCACCGCCGGGCACGTCGTCCGCTTCGAGGAGCGGGTACGCGCGGCCAACGGGATCACGATCCTCTCGCTGCTGCTCGGCGTGGGCGCGGTGCTGGCGGGCGCGGGCGAGGCGGGGCTCGGCGCGATGATGGCAGGCCAGCAGGCGGCGATGGGCAGCTTCCTCGCCTTCAACCGCAACCAGGAAGCCGCGACCGACCTTGCCGGGGCGCGCTACCTGTCGGGCGCGGGGATCACCGGCAAGGGGATGATCTCCTTCTTCGAGAAGCTCCGCAATTTCGAAATCCGCCGCGGTTACAGCCAGGCGGACGAAGCCGCCTATGGCCGCACCCACCCGCTTTCGGGCGACCGCATCCAGACCCTGCGCGGGCTGCTCGATCAGGACGCGGCCTGGGACACGCCCGAGGACCCGGACCTGCAGGAGCGTTTCGAACGGGTGCAGGCCAAGCTCTACGGCTACCTCGCCGAACCCAAGCGGACCCTGAACGCCTACCCGCCGAGCGACACGCGCATCGCCGCGCGCTACGCCCGGGCCTATGCCTGGCACAAGGAGGCGCGGGTCGAAAAGGCGCTGGCCGAAACGGAGAGCCTGCTCTCGCTGGAGCCCGACAATCCCTATTTTCTCGAACTCCAGGGCCAGGTCCTGCTCGAATCCGGGCGGCCCGGCGAAGCGCTCGCCCCGCTGCGCCGCGCGACCGACCTGACGCTCAACCAGCCGCTGATCGCCTCGATGTTCGGCCACGCGCTGATCGCGACCGAGGAGGAGGCGAATTACGCCGAGGCCGAGCGCGTGCTGCGCGCCGCGGTGAGCCGCGACCGGATGAATCCCTTCGCCTGGTACCAGCTCGGCATGGTCTTCGCCGCCCGCGGCGACATCGCCCGCGCGCGGCTCGCCAGCGCCGAACAGCAGGTCATGGCGCGCCGCTATCCCGAGGCGCTGAGAAGCGCGCAGGCCGCCGAGGCGGCGCTGCCCCGCGGCACGCCCGACTGGATCCGGGCGCAGGACATCGCGCTCCAGGCGCGCAGCGAACTGGAACGCCTGCGCGACTCGCGCTAGGCGGCCTCCACATCCACCCGAGCACCCCGGAAAGTCATGCCAGCCAGCATCCGCAACCCGCTTCTCACCGCGCTCCTCGCGCTCGTCTTCGGCTTTCTCGGCGCCGCGATCTGGTCCTACGCCGGGCTCGCCGACAACCGCACGCGCGAATACCTGCTGGCCAATCCGCGGATGCTGCAGGACATGGCCGAGGCGCTGCAGGCAGAACAGGCGCGCGAACGGCTCGCCGAACTGGGCGAGGAGGTCTACGAGCCCTTCCCCGGCGCGGTGCTGGGGAACCCTGACGGCACGAAGGTCCTCGTCGAGTTTTCCGACTACAACTGCGGCTACTGCGAAGCGAGCCTCGCGGACGTCTCGCGGCTGATCGAAAGCGATCCCGAAGTGAAGGTGGTCCTGCGCGAAATGCCGCAGTTCGAAGGCTCCGAAGCGGCCGCGCGCATGGCGCTCGCCGCCGCGCTCCAGGGAAAGTACGCCGACTTCCACAACGCCATGTTCGCGCGCGGTCCGGCCGGTCCGGACACCGCCGAGGCGGTCGCGCGCGACATCGGCCTCGACATGGAGCGGGCGCGCGCCGACATCGCCTCCGACGCCGTCTCGGTCGAACTCGCCCGCAATTTCAGCCTCGCCCGGGCGCTGGGCTTCTCCGGCACGCCCGCCTTCGTCACCGGCGACCGCACGATCAGCGGGGCGGTCGGTTACGAGGCGCTGAGCGAGGCGGTCGCCGAAGCCGGGGCGCTCACGGAAGGCTGAGCGCGGTGCGCGGGTTCGCCATCGCCGCCGTCCTCGCCGGCGCGTGCGCCGCCCCGGTCCTCGCCGCGCCCGATCTCGCGGACATCGACCTCGCCGCCGAGCGCGCCGCGATCGCGCGCTTCCAGGACGCCGACCAGCGCCTGCAGGACGTGGGCTGGAAGATCGTGCGCGGCAATGCCGAATTCTGCCCCCGCACCATCCCCTCGATCGGGCTGCAATTGCAGGATCTCGCCAGCTACAGTGCCCCCGAGATCGCCCGCGCCGCGCTCGGCTTCGGAGGCGATTTCGCGGTCGAAACCGCTGCGCGCGGTTCGCCCGCCGCGCTTTCGGGCCAGTTCGGGCGCAATCGCGAGATCATCGCGCTCGAACGCTTCGACCCCAATGAATGGCCCTCTTCCGGGCGCAAGGACTGGCAGCGGCTCAAGCGCGCGCACGATCATGTCGATGCCATGCTCGCCGAACACGGCGGCATCGCGATCCGTTTCGCCGACGGGGACGAGGCGCGGGTGGCCCCGGTCGATGTCTGCGCCACCCGTTTCGAGCTGATGGGCGACGGCCGCCGCGCGGTCGCGACGGGCGACCGGGTGGTGATCGGGATCGAGTTTCCCGCCTTTTCCTACGAGGAGGAGGTCTTCGCCGGCGTGGTCGCGCACGAACTCGCGCACAATTTCCTCGGCCATGCCGAATGGCTCGACCGCAACCGGCGCAAGCGCACCAACGTGCGAAAGACCGAACGCGAGGCCGACCGGCTGATGCCCTGGCTGCTCGCCAATGCGGGTTACGAGCCGGAGGCCGCGGTCCGTTTCATGACGAGCTGGGGGCGAAAGCACGACGGCGGCCTGTTCCGTGCCCGCACCCATGACGGCTGGGACGAGAGGGCCGAGTTCATCGCCGCCGAGATCCCGCGCATCCGCGCGCTGCTGGCGGTCGAGGGCAAGGCCGACTGGGCGGTCCATTTCCGCCGCGAAATCGACCCCGACAGGGGGCTGGAACAGGCCGGCCGCTAGCCTGCAATCGGCCCGACCGCTGCGCCGAACGGTTCGCCGCGCGCGCCCGCATTGCGGGAAAGGCGCTGCCATCGGCGCCGAAATCGGCTACACGAGGCGCATAATGTCCGTTCTCGCGATCCAGCCAGCGCCGTTCTTCGCCAGCAAGAACCGCGCCTTCTGGAACCTCCAGCTGGCCGGTTGGGGCGGCGCCTTCCTGCTGCGCAGCGTGAACGCCTTCGCCAACGACCAGCCCTTCGACCTGCTCGCGCTGATCCTCGTGACCACGATCACCGGCTTCTCGATCAGCTGCATCCTGTCGGTGATCTACCGCCAGCTCATCAACCGCCAGGCGATCGTCACCTGGGGCGTGACGGCGGTGGTGCTGATGATCGCGGTCATCTTCCACACCTCGATCGACGCCTGGCTGCAGGGCATCTATTACGGCGGCCTGCGCGAGACGAGCTTCGCCCAGCGTTTCATCGGCCTTTCCTACATCCCGCTGACCGTCCTCGGCGGGTGGAGCGCGCTCTATTACGCGATCAACTACTTCCTCACCGTCGAACAGCAGGCCGACCGGCTCGAACGGCTCGAGGCGCAGACCACCGCCGCGCAGCTCGCCATGCTGCGCTACCAGCTCAATCCGCACTTCCTGTTCAACACGCTGAATTCGATCAGCACGCTGGTGCTCCTGAAACAGACCGAGCCCGCCAACGCCATGCTCACGCGGCTGTCGAGCTTCCTGCGCCACACGCTGATCATGGAACCGGGCAGCCAGGTCACGCTCGGCCAGGAGGTCGAGACGCTGAACCTCTATCTCGACATCGAACGGATGCGCTTCGAGGAGCGGCTGCGGACCCATTTCGACATCGAGGAAGCCGCGCTCACCGCGATCCTGCCTGCGATGCTGCTCCAGCCGCTGGTCGAGAACGCGGTCAAGTACGCGGTCAGCCCGCAGGAGGAAGGCGCGCGCATCTCGCTCAGCGCGAAGGTGATCGGCGAGCGGCTGCGCGTGATCGTCGAGGACACGGGGCCGGGCATCGACGTGCCGGTGCAGCACGATCTGCTCGATTACGCCGCCCGGGCCGAAAGCGTCCGCGCCGCGCAGAACGCGGCCGGCGACAACGGCAAGCCGATCTCGACCGGGGTCGGGCTCGCCAATATCCGCAACCGCCTGATCCAGGCCTATGGGCCGAACCACATCTTCGGCACGCGATCCGAACCCGGCGGCGGTTTCACGGTCACGATCGAGATCCCCTTCACCCCGCTGGCCGAAGCCGCGCCCGCCCCGGCAGGCGCAACCGCTTCGCGCCGCATCCCCCCAGCCGAGCCGAAGGCGCAGACGTTCCCCGCAGCCGACACCCCCCGCGCCCCCGCGGCGGACAATGCCTTCGCACTCAACCCCCAACGCACGATCGGAACTTCCGCATGACCATCAGAACCATCCTCGTCGACGACGAGAAACTCGCGATCCAGGGCCTCCAGCTGCGCCTCGAGGCGTTCGACGATGTCGAGATCATCGACACCTGCTCGAACGGGCGCGAGGCGATCCGCAAGATCAAGACCGAGAAGCCCGATCTCGTCTTTCTCGACATCCAGATGCCCGGCTTCGACGGCTTCTCGGTGGTCAAGGGCGTGATGGAGATCGAGCCGCCGCTGTTCGTCTTCGTCACCGCCTACGAGGAGCACGCGATCCGCGCGTTCGAGGCCAATGCGGTCAACTACCTGATGAAGCCGGTCGACGAGGTCCGTCTCGCCGACACGATCGAGCGCGCGCGCGAACGGATCGCGCAGAAGAAGTCGACCGAGGATGCCGAACACCTGCTCGACGTGCTGGCCAAGGTGGCGCCCGACCGCGCGGCGGAATTCACCGGTACGGACGGCGGCGCGGCGGACCGTTTCGAGAAGCTCATCAACGTCAAGGACCGCGGCCAGATCTTCCGCGTCGAGGTCGATTCGATCGAGCACATCGAGGCCGCGGGCGATTACATGTGCATCTACACGGGCGACAATTCGCTGATCCTGCGCGAAACGATGAAGGACCTCGAACGCCGCCTCGATCCGCGCAAGTTCCAGCGCGTGCACCGCTCGACCATCGTCAACCTCGACCAGGTCCGGCAGGTCAAGCCGCACACCAATGGCGAATGCTTCCTCGTGCTCGATTCGGGCGCGGAGGTGAAGGTGTCGCGCAGCTATCGCGACGTGGTGGCGCGCTTCGTGCACTGATTTTCTTGGCGCAGCCCCATCCGGGGCTGCGTCCTCGCTAGACGCGCAGCAGAGCTGCGCCCGCTGCGGGCGCGCGGTCGCGCTTGCGGACCCTGCGAGTCCGTTTTGTGGGGCGCGCCCATCCGGGCGCGCCTCCTCGGCGCTGTTCCGGCCCCTTGCGGGGCCGGGCGCCTGCGGGCGGCCGGTCGGCCTTGCGGTCGCTGCGCGAGCGTTCGGGTCGATCCTCGGCGCTGTTCCGGCCCCTTGCGGGGCCGGGCGCCTGCGGGCGGCCGGTCGGCCTTGCGGTCGCTGCGCGACCGGGTATGCACGGTTACATGACCTTCGCGCTGCCCGGCTTCGACCTTGACCGCTTCGTCCGCGATACGCTTGCCGAGGACCTCGGCGAAGGGATCGAAGGCGGCGGGCGCGATGTCACGTCGGACAGCGTCATCCCGGCCGAGGCGCGCTTTTCCGGCGTCATGGACAGCCGCGATGCGATCATCGTCGCCGGCCTGCCGCTGGCCGAGGCGTTCTTCCGCGCGCTCGATCCCGATTGCGCGATCGAGCGGCTGGCGGCCGACGGCGACGCGGTCGAGGCCGGGAGCGAGCTCCTGCGCCTCTCCGGCAAGGCCCGCGCGCTGCTCACCGCCGAGCGCAGCGCGCTCAACACCGTCCAGCACCTCTCCGGCATCGCCACCATGACCCGCGCCTATGTCGAGGCGATGCGGCAGGGCAGCGCGACCTGCATCCTGCTCGACACCCGCAAGACCCTGCCGGGCCTGCGCGCGCTCGAGAAATACGCGGTCCGGATGGGCGGCGCGCAAAACCACCGCATGGGCCTGTGGGACGCGGGCATGATCAAGGACAACCACGTCGCGGTCGCGGGCAGCGTCTCCGAGGCGGTGCGCCGCGCGGCGCAGGCGCGCGTCAGCCCGATCATCTGCGAGGTCGACCGGCCGGACCAGATCGAACCGGCGATCGCGGCGGGGGCGCATCACATCCTCCTCGACAACATGGACCCCGGCTCGCTGCGCGAAGCGGTCGCCCTGATCGCCGGGCGCGCCGCGACCGAGGCGAGCGGGGGAATCGACCTTTCCACCATCGCGGACATCGCGGCGAGCGGTGTCGACTACGTCTCGGTCGGGCGGCTCACCCAGAGCGCCCCGGCGGCCGACATCGGCCTCGACTTCCAGCCGGAATAGCCCGGTGCGACGCGTCAGGGGACCGCGCCCGCCGGCCGTCAACGCCTTCGCCGCGATGCTGCTAGCGCTGGCCGCCTGGAACCTCGCCACCGCGCTGTGGGACCTGCCCGCCCAGGCGGAGATCCTGCGCTCGCTGGGGCTCGGCTTCGAATGGAACCGCGACTGGACGATCGTGGCGAGCTCGGCCTGGTTCACGGTGGAGCTTATCCCCATCGCCGCGGTCTGGCTCCTCGCCAGCCGCTTCGCGCGCGGGTTCATCACCGCGATGGCGCTGGTCAAGGTGGCGCTGATCCTGTCCAACCTGCCGATGCTCTATGCCCTGCCGGGCGTGCTTCTCGGCCAGTCGCTCTCGCTCCTTGCGGTCGCGCTGCTCTATACCCGCGCGGCGAACGCGTGGTTCGCCCGGCGGCCGGAGGACCCGGCAGTGTTCGAATAGCGCACCCGGTCGTCCGCCGACCGGCAGGGCAGGCCCGGCGAAGGGCGCTGGCGTGGCGGGATCGCGTCCTGTTATTGTCGGCGGCGGATGCAGGGGTTCCGACCGGAGGTGAACACATGATCGACATCGAGAAAATCGCAGACAACGTCCACCGGATCGCGATCTACGGCGAATTCGGCGAGGACGACGCGCGCGCCTTCGTGACCTTTGTCAGGGACCGCCAGGCGGCCGGCGAAGGCGGCAGCGTGCTGATCGACCTCGTCAGCCTCGCCGGATGGTCCCTTTCGGCGATGAGCGAGGAAATCGCCCACCTTCCCGCGCTGGTGCGCTGGCTCTATTCGCTCGATCGTATCGCGGTCGTCTCGGACGAGGAATGGCTGCGCGGCGCCGCCCGGCTGGAAAGCGCGCTGCTGCCGGGGATCGCCTACGCGGTCTATGACGAGGACGAGATGGACGCCGCGCGCGCCTGGGTGCTGGGCGAAAGCGACCATCCCCATGGCGGCGCGGTGAACGAACTCGACCTAGGGGCGGACATCGCGGCGTTCGAAGTGGTCGGCCGGATCGACCGCGAGGAGGCGGAACGCGTGCTCGATTCGGTCCGCGCGCGGCTTGCGGGGACGGACTGCTCGAAGCTGATGGTGGTGATCCGCAAGTGGCACGGGTTCGAAGCCGATGCCGCGCTCAGCCGCCACGCGATGAACTCCAAGATCGACCTGCTCAGGCATTGCGAGCGCTATGCCGTGGTCGGCGGGCCGGACTGGCTGCGGGCGATGGCCGGGACCTTCGGCGCGCTGGTCAAGCCCGAAGTGCGGACCTTCGATCTCGACGAGGAGGACGAGGCGCTGGCCTGGCTGCGGAGCTAGCCGCGCGTTTCTAGGGCCGGGGGGCCTGGCGCCGCTCCCTGAAGAATTCGCGCAGCAATTCCGCCGCCTCGGCCTCGCCCATGCCTGCATAGACTTCGGGCCGGTGGAGGCATTGCGCCTGTTCGAACACCCGGGCGCCGTGTTCGACCGCGCCGCCCTTGGGATCGCTCGCGGCGTAATAGAGCCGCGCGATGCGGGCATGGGCGATGGCCCCGGCGCACATCGCGCAGGGCTCGAGCGTGACGTAGAGATCGCACCCGGTCAGCCGTTCCTCCCCCAGCGCCTCGGCCGCCATCCGCAGCGCGCGGATCTCGGCATGGCCGGTCGGATCGGGCGGCGAGCGGGTGGCGTTCGCGGCGAGCGCGATGATCGCGCCCTGCCGCACGACGGCGGCGCCGACCGGGACTTCCCCGGCCAGCGCCGCGTCCTGTGCTGCCTGCAAGGCGGCGCGCATCGGTTCGGGAACCGGCCAGCGGGGCGTTGCCCCGGCGCTTTCCGGCCCCGTCACCCGGTCACGGGCCGCCGTGCGGCCTGATCATTCGACCTCGTCATCCTCGGGCGTGGTTACATCAACATCGGGAACTTCGACAGTGCGTTCCTCGGTTTCGACATCGACTTCGGGGCCATCGACGTCGTATTCGGGCATGTTGCCGCCTTCGACGGTCGGCATCCCCTCGACTTCGGGCATCTCGCCTTCCTCGGTCTGTTCGACGTCGCAGGCGGCGAGGCCGAACGCGGCGGTGGCGGCGAAAGCGGTTGCGATGATCCGGTTCATGGCATTTCCTCCAATGTGACGGCGCTGGTCGAAAAGGTCGCGCCTTTGGTGATCGTGGCATCAACGTGGCAGGCTGGGCGGATGTTCCGCCTTGACGATCGGACCCCCCGTGGCTATGCGCGCCGCTTTCCGGGTCAAACCGAGTTTCCGCGAGGCCGAATCGTTTTCGAGGCCCCGGCAGGCTCGCCCGCCAACACGATGAAACGAGAGATATCATGTCGCGGATTTGCGAACTGACCGGCAAGGGCCGCCAGGTCGGCCACAATGTGAGCCACGCCAACAACAAGACGAAGCGCGTCTTCCTGCCCAACCTGCAGAACGTCACGCTGCTGTCGGAAAAGCTCGACCGCAGCTTCAAGTTCCGCGTCTCGACCCAGGGCCTGCGCTCGGTCGAACACAATGGCGGGCTCGACAACTGGTTGCTCAAGACCAGCGACGAAAAGCTTTCCCCGCGCGCGCTCAAGGTGAAGCGCGAGCTCAAGAAGGCTGCCCCTTCCGCCTGACGGGCGGTCCGTTCCTGCATCGAATGGGCGTGCGGGGCGACCCGTCACGCCCTTTTTCGCGTTACCGCGTCACTCGGCTTCGGCGGCGGGGTCGAACACCAGCTTGGCCAGAAGCGTGCGCTGCATCACCGACAGGTTGTCGTCCGCGACGATCCACACCGCCGCCTTCCCGTCCGCCAGCGGCCGGATCGCCAGCCCCTCGTAATTGTCGCTCGGGATGACGGGATCGAGCCGCAGCGCGACCTGCGGGGCCCAGGTCCCGCCCGCGCGCGGCGGCGGCCCGATCGCCAGCAGCGTCTCGAAGGGCGGCAGGGCGAAAACCGTGCGCCGCATCAGCAGCAAGAGCCGCCCGTCGGGCAGGCGGGCGAGATCGGTCGGGGCGTAGCCTTCGACCGGAGGGCGGAAGGCGAAGGCTTCGGGCACGCCGCCGGCGACCGGGTCGGACGGGAACAACAGCCCCTCCTCTTCCCCCTCGGGCAGGAGCATGAAGCGCCCGTCGGGCAAGCGCAGCATCGCTTCGGCCCCGCTGTTGGCCGGCCAGTCGACCTCGTCCTCGAGCACGCGCAGGCCGTCGGGCTCATCCGCCGCGGTGTAGCGGTGGACCGCGTGCAGCCCTTCGAAGCCGAGCCAGTAGGTCCCCGTCGCCGGATCGCGAGCGGCGGATTCGATGTCCTTGAGATCCTCCTCGAAACCCTTCTCGACCGGCTGGAGCACCACCGGCGACCGGCCGGCGGGGCGCCCCCCTGCGCCGCGGACCCGTGAGTCGGGTTCGACGAAGGTGAAGCGCGCGCCGCGGTCGGAAAAGGCCTGCAGGCGCTCCCCGTCCAGCGGCAGCAGCGCGGAAAAGCCGCCGAAATAGCGATGATCCGCCGCATAGCGCCACACCCCCGCGACCTGCCACGCCGGATCCCCGGTCGGCGCCGGCCCCGCGATCCGTTCCGGCCCGGTCGGATGCGGCATTTCTTCGGCCATCGGCGTCCGCACGAAGGTGCCCGGCGCGCACAGCAACGCGACGCCGAGCGCCCCGATCAGCCGCCCCGCCCGCATTTCAGTCCATCGGCCCCGCGAGCAGCAGCGGGTCGAGCCGCCAGTCCTTCCACATGAGGCTCCAGTGCAGGTGCGGCCCCGTCGCCCGCCCGCTCGCCCCGACATTGCCGATATGCTGGCCCTGCGTGACCGCCTCGCCTTCCTCGACCACGATCCTGGAGGCGTGGAGGAAGGCGCTGTTGAGCCCCATGCCATGGTCGATGATGATGAGCGAGCCCTCGAGGCTGAAGCCGGTGCGGGCGAGCACCACGACTCCGTCCGCCGGGGCGACGAAGGGCGTGCCGGCACCCGGCGCGATGTCGATGCCGGAATGATAGCTGCCCGGTTCGCCCTGGTAGATCCTCTGACGCCCGAAACGGCCCGAGATCCGCCCCTTGACCGGCCAGACGAAATCCTGCCGCCAGCCGGTCGCGCCGGTCTCCTGCGCGCGGGCGGCGACGATCGCTTCCCATTCGGGCTTGCGCTTGCGCCACCACGCCTCGCTGGTGCCGCCGCTGCGCTTGGGCACGTTGACCCGTTCGATATCCCATTGCCGCCGGGCGACGGCGAGTTCGCGGCGCAGCGTCCGCCCGTCGGGCATGACGGCTTCGAGCACGAGCGTTTCGGGCGCGTCGCGGTCGAAGGCGGCGAAGAAGCGGCCGTCCGGGGCGAGCGCGACCTCCCGGTCGGCGAGGGTCACGCGGGTGGCCCCGGCGGGCGCGGTGCCGCGCAGGTAGCCGCCCTGGATGAGCCGGCCCTCGATCGCGAAGTGCGCCCGCGCGGGTTCGGCCGGTCGGGTCGGGGCGGGGTCGTCCGGTGCCGCTCCATCGGGCGCAGCGGCGGCCCCGCCTCCCGGACCGGCGGCGACGAGCGCGAGCGCGCCCGCCGCGGCCGCCGCCAGCGCGCGGCGCGGGTGCACCCGGGTCATTCCCGGTCGAGCAGGCGCCGGGTCGCGATCTCGGCGGAGGCATAGGCCTCCTGCCGCTCGGCGCTCCAGTAACGCAATTCGTCGAGCGGGATGATCGCGCCCGTCACCGCGCACACGACGTGCTGGCCGGGACGCAGGACACGGAAATTGGCAGGCCCGTAATAGAGCTTGGCGGCCTTGTCGGAGGTGGACATCAACATGGGACTTTCCATAGCACCGCCGCCCTATCCGAACAAATCGTCCTGCGCCGGGGCGACGGGGGAGGTCTTCGGACCGGGGGAACGCGGCCTGGCGCCCGGCGAATCGGCCGGAACGACGCCGAGCGTGCCGTCGGCGAATTGCAGCGAGAGCGCCGGTTCGCGCGCGGCGCTCGCCCTGTTGGTCAGCGCCTCGCCCGCAGCCGAGCGCACGATCGCATAGCCGCGCGCCAGCGGCCGTTCCGGGTGGAGCTGCTCCGCCAGCCGCGCCAGCGCCGCGAGCCTTTCGCCCGCCTCGCGCAGCGGCCGCTCCACCAGCGCCGGGACCAGCCGCGCCGCGGCCAGCCGGCGCCCGGCCTCGGCGTGCGAGCGCGCGAGCATCCGCGGGTGGAGCCGCGCCGACACCCCGACCAGCCGCCCGCGGCCTTCGGTGGTCCGGTCGAGCAGCGCACGGCCCAGGCGGGCGGAACTCTCGCCGAGCCGGTCGCCCGCCTCGCGCAGCGGCCGCCGGACCAGGGCGGGGACCAGCCGCGCCGCGTCGAGCCGGCGCTGCGCCTCTGCGTGCGAGCGCGTCAGGACACCCGGCTGGAGCCGTGCGGCAACCCCCACGAGCCGCTCGCGCCCCCGCCCGGCACGGTCGAACAGCCCGCGGCGCAGCCGCTCGGCCGCCTCGTCGAGGCGCTGCGCCCGGGCTTGCAGCAAGTCTGCGGGGGCAGGCATCCGGCGGACCCGCGCCTCGAGCCGTTCGCGCCCGAGTTCGACCGGGCGATGGACCGCGCGGCGCTTGCGATTGGCGTAATCGGCCAGCGTCAGGGCGAGGTCGCGCAGCACGGGGACGGCCATTTCCGCCGCCGCGGTCGGCGTGGGGGCGCGGCGGTCGGCGGCGAAATCGGCGAGGGTCGTGTCGGTCTCGTGACCGACGGCGGAGATCACCGGGATCGAGCATCCGGCGATCGCGCGCACCACGATTTCCTCGTTGAAGCTCCACAGGTCCTCGATCGACCCGCCGCCGCGCGCGACGATGAGGAGGTCGGGCCGCGCCACCGGCCCGCCGGGCGCCAGCGCGTCGAACCCGCGGATCGCCGCGCTGACCTGCTCCGCCGCGCCCTGGCCCTGCACCAGCACCGGCCACACGACGACATGGCTCGGGAAACGGTCGGCGAGGCGGTGGAGGATGTCGCGGATGACCGAACCCGTGGGCGAGGTCACGACCCCGATCGTGCGCGGCAGGAAGGGCAGCGCGCGCTTGCGCTCGGGCGCGAAGAGGCCTTCGGCGGCGAGCCGCGCGCGGGTCTTTTCCAGCAGCGCCAGCAGCGCCCCCTCGCCCGCGAGTTCGAGGCTCTCGATCACGACCTGGTATTTCGAACGCCCGGCATAGGTGGTGAGCTTGCCGGTCGCGATCACCTCCAGCCCGTCCTCCGGCGCGAAGGAGAGCCGACCGGTGTTCCCGCGCCACATCACCCCGTCGATCACGGCCCTGTCGTCCTTGAGGCAGCAATAGAGGTGGCCCGAAGCCGCCCGTTTCACCCCCGACAATTCCCCGCGCAGGCGGACATGGCCGAAACGGTCCTCGACCGTGCGCTTGAGCAGGTTGGAAATCTCGGTGATCGAAAGCGGCGCGGCGTTGTCGCCCTGCCGCGCGCGCGCTAACAGCCCGGCGTCATTGCTGTCTGAAGGGGTGCGAGCCATGAATGTCCTGTTGCTGGGATCGGGCGGGCGCGAACATGCGCTAGCATGGAAGCTGGCGCAATCCCCGAGCCTTTCAAGCCTTTATGCCGCGCCCGGCAATCCCGGCATCGCCGAACACGCCGAATGCGTTGCGCTCGAGGTGGAGGACCACGCGGCGATCGTGCGGTTCTGCCGCGAGCGGGACATCGCTCTGGTCGTCGTCGGACCCGAGGCCCCGCTGGTGGCCGGGCTCGCCGATGCCTTGCGGCAGGAGGCCATCGCCGTGTTCGGCCCGTCGGCCGCGGCCGCGCGGCTCGAAGGGTCGAAGGGCTTCACCAAGGACCTGTGCGCGCGCGCCGGGATCCCGACCGCAGGCTATGTCCGCGCCGCCTCGCTCGACGAGGCGCGCGCCGCGCTTGCCCGGTTCGAGCCGCCCTACGTGCTCAAGGCCGACGGGCTCGCCGCGGGCAAGGGCGTGGTGATCGCGGACGATATCGAGGCGGCCGAGATCGCGCTCGCCGACATGTTCGGCGGCCAGTTCGGGGAAGCGGGGGCCGAGGTCGTGATCGAGGAATACATGGCGGGCGAGGAGGCGAGCTTCTTCGCCCTGGCCGACGGCAGCTTCATCCTCCCTTTCGGCAGCGCGCAGGATCACAAGCGCGTGGGCGCGGGCGATACGGGACCGAACACCGGCGGCATGGGCGCCTATTCGCCCGCGCCGGTCCTCACCCCCGAACTCGAGGAGCGGGTGATGGAGGAAATCATCCGCCCCACGGTCGAGACGATGGCGGCCGACGGCCATCCCTATACCGGCGTGCTCTACGCCGGGCTGATGCTGACCGGGGCGGGGCCGAAGCTGATCGAATACAACTGCCGTTTCGGCGATCCCGAATGCCAGGTGCTGATGATGCGCCTGAGGGGCGATCTCGCCGCGATCATGCTCGCCTGCGCGCGGGCGGAACTGGCGGGCGTGCGGCCCGACTTCTCGCCCGACACCGCGCTCACCGTCGTGATGGCGGCCAAAGGCTATCCCGGAACGCCGGAGAAGGGCGGGGCGATCGATCTCGGCGAAAGCGAGGCCGACGGGGCGAAGGTCTTCCACGCGGGCACGGCGGTGAAGGACGGCGCGCTCGTCGCCAATGGCGGGCGGGTGCTGAACGTCACCGCCACGGCGCCGAGCGTGACCGAGGCGCAGGCGCGCGCCTATGCGGCGGTGGACCGGATATCCTTCCCGACCGGCTTCTGCCGCCGCGACATCGGCTGGCGGGAGGTCGAACGCGAAAGGCGGGCGGGCGAATGACGCTAGGCGAAGACCGCGCGCGGGATTATCCTCGTGCCATGAAACGACTTGTCCTCCTCGCCGCGGCCGCCTTCCTCGCCGCCTGCCAGACCCCGTCCGCCTCCGCGCCGGAACCAGAGCCGGCGACCGAGCCCGATCCGCCCGCCTTCGTCGAGGCGGCCTGCGGCGGGTGCCATGCGGTCGAGCCGCCCTTCCTCTCCCCGAACCCGCAGGCGGCGACGTTCGAGGCGATCGCCAATCGCGAGGGGCTGTCGCAGGCGAGCCTCGGCGACTGGCTGGCGGACGCGCACAATTATCCCGAGGTGATGGATTTCGATCTCACCCGGCCGCAGGTCGACCAGATCGCCGCCTACATGGTGACGCTCCGGCGGGACGATTACCGCCCCGAGATGTAGCGCGGGCTAGCCCGGATTATTCACCGGCAGTGGTCTGACGGGTTGGCGGGAGTGGCGTAAGCATTTGCATTGTTGTAGGAATGTGGTTGCTTAAGCCAGACCTGCAACGGGGCAAAATATGCCACAGACCACACCCGCCGGATGCGATGATAGCGC
>Ga0208112_100465_pt1 | contig 34692 bp, 31 predicted proteins | sample HotLakConsoUCCLE_FD_184736 | JGI IMG/M metagenome (GOLD analysis project Ga0208112, IMG submission 184736) | Hypersaline microbial mat communities from Hot Lake, Washington, USA - Hot Lake Consortium UCC-LE (SPAdes) (version 2) ... | reverse complement strand
CACGGGGTCAACCCCATTGATTGGCTCAGCTATACCCTGCAAAACATCATGACGACCAAGTACAACAACCTCCGCGACCTTTACCCCCAAAACTTCAAAAACAAGATGTAGTTGGTAGGGGGGATACATTCATGAAGCCGGTCTCCGGCGCTTCCGCCCTATCATGCTTACTACATTAACCACCTTTGGTGGACTCACTCCTATTATCCTTGAACAATCGCGTCAAGCTATTCAATTAATTCCAATGGCCATCTCACTAGGTTTCGGGATTATCTTCGCTACCTCTATTATTTTGGTAATAGTCCCCTGTCTGTACATGATTCAGGAAGATGTGGTATCAAAATTTCAAAAAGCCTGATAACAAACGTTTCATCGAATTCAAATGCTATACAGTTACCAAACGAAACAGGTTTGGTAAAACTAATCAAAGAAAAGCCCGTTTCGATCGTTATCAAAACGGGCTTTTACAACATCAGAAATCCAGATTAAACCAACACCATCAGATACTGGCAAGGAATTTTGTAATGGGTGTATATTCGAATCCAAATGATTCTGCTACATCACGATATACAATATTTCCTTTTGCGATATTCAGTCCTCTTTCCAATTCACGGTTTTCACGAATGGCCTGAATCCAGCCCTTGTTAGCAATTTGAATGGCATAACTCATGGTTACATTCGTAAGGCCAATTGTTGATGTATGCGGAACTGCTCCCGGCATATTTGCTACACAATAGTGAACAACCTCATCAATAATATAGGTGGGTTTATCATGTGTTGTAGGTTTGGCTGTTTCAATGCACCCGCCCTGATCAATGGCAACATCAACTATAACAGCGCCTGGTTTCATCAGGGAAAGCATATCGCGGGTTATAAGCCTTGGAGCTTTTGCGCCGGGAATTAACACGGCACCTATCACCAAATCCATGTGTGGCAGCATATCGCGAATATTAGCCTCCGATGAAAACATGGTAACCACATTTTTAGGCATTACATCATCCAAATAGCGCAAACGCTGCACGCTAACGTCATAAATATACACGTTCGCACCCAAACCGGCTGCCATCTTGGCCGCATTCACACCCACGACTCCACCACCAAGAACCATCACATTGCCCGGTTTTACTCCCGGAATACCCGCAAGCAACACTCCACGACCACCTTGAGCACGTTCCAGATATTTTGCTCCTTCCTGCGCCGACATTCTTCCAGCAACTTCACTCATAGGAATAAGTAACGGCAACGAGCCATCCATTTTTTCAACAGTTTCATACGCTATCGCTACAGCGCCTGACTTCATAACGGCTTCGGTTAATTCCTGACTTGCCGCAAAATGGAAATAAGTGAAGATTATTTGTCCTTCACGCATGTGCTGATATTCGCTGGCAATCGGCTCTTTAACTTTCATAATCATTTCAGCCTTCAACCAGACCTCATCGGCAGTTTCAATAATAGTAGCGCCGGCTTGTTCATACAATTCATCCGGAAAACCACTTGCCAATCCGGCATTTTTTTCAATAATGATATTATGTCCGTGCTTTATAAGCTCAATTACACCCCCGGGCAAAAGCGCCACCCGATTTTCATGGGTTTTAATTTCCTTTGGTACACCAATTAGCATGAAATTCCTTATTATAGGTTCTTTGAAAAATGATGCTGTCCGTGCAGAAAAAGAATAATAATTACACGGTCAACACTTGTTAAAAAAATCACTCAAAGATACTGAACATCCAATTGAATCCACAATTTCAAGGTAAGGATTTCGTTGGCATTCAAAAGATAAATCGGGATATATTCTGTTCATGCAATCAAATGAAATTTTTAAAAAAGTACGCGCGCTCGAAATAAGGACTAAAGGTTTAGTAAACAATCTGTTCGGGGGTGAGTACCAATCTGCTTTCAAAGGCCGTGGTATGGCATTTTCTGAGGTTCGTCCCTATTATTTCGGAGATGATATCAGGCTGATTGACTGGAATGTTACGGCACGCACCGGCGACCCATACATTAAAATATTTGAAGAAGAACGCGAACAAACACTCATACTTTGTGTAGATATTTCTCCCAGTGGATTTTTCGGGAGTTTTAGCCAGCGGAAGATGGATCTTTCCACCGAAATAGCTGCCGTTCTCGCATTTAGTGCAATTAAAAATAATGATAAAGTAGGGCTTTTACTTTTCAGTGATCAGATTGAACTCTTCATTCCACCGAGAAAAGGCCGTAAACATGTATTACGACTCATACGCGAACTATTCACTACCAAACCAAAAGGTAAAGGAACATCTGTAAAAGTTGCTCTCGACTATCTCAACAGCATACAGCGTCGCCGGGCTATCATTACACTAATCAGCGATATGCAGGATGAAGGATTTGAACGTTCACTTAAAATTATGAATAAAAGACACGATCTGATAAACATCTGTGTTGATGATGAACTCGAAACGTCTCTTCCCGATATCGGGTTGGTTCCTTTTTTAGATGCCGAAACAGGCACTTACACTCTCATTGATACATCAGATAAAAAACTAAGGCTGGCGTATAAAGCACAGCGCCTGAAAGAACGGGATGAATTACACAAAAAACTCACCAAATTACATGTCGATCATGTCCACCTGATGACAAATCATTCCTACATAGAACCCTTAATGTCCATGTTTCAAAAAAGACACAGCCGTTACTAATTATGCCAAAATCGAATTATTTCAGGGGATTTTTTATTTTGGTTGGACTGATGTTAATAGCCTCAGCCGCCGTTTCGCAGCCTGTTCGCATTCACAGCAACACCGATTCACTTCGTGTTGGTCAACTTTTTGATGTGTATGTGGTATTTGATAATCCCGCTACTTTCCAGCGAATTGTATTACCGGACAGCACATCTTTTTCAGATCCGTTTGAATTCAAAAACAGAAGCCGAGGACTCACCGCCGCCGGTTCCGACAGTGTGCGAATTCAACTTCAATTTTTTGGCTCAAAAGATACTCTTATCACCGGATTGGAAGCTTTTTGTATTACCGATACCGATACTCTTCTCTTTGAAATCGCTGATTATCCCATCTATTTTGTATCCACGGTTCCGGATGAATCTGAATTAAGGCCATTAAAACCTTTATTTGCATTTGCAGGATCAATCTGGCCTTGGATATTAGCCATAGCGGTTTTACTCATTGTATTGCTATCTCTTTATTATTACAGAAAAAAAAGACAACAAAAACCTGAACCAAAACCCGAACCTGAGCCGGTTAGCATACCTCATTTTGTCCACCCTCATAAACAGCTTATAGATGGAATTACCAAATTAGAAATGGAATTGCAAAAAGGGAATATTGAATATCAGACCTTTTATGTTCAGTCAGGCGACTTAATTCGTCAATATTTGGAAAGCACACATTCATTTCCGGCTATGGAGCAAACAACGAGAGAAGCGCTGCAAAATATGTACCGAATCACGACTAATAACCGATTGATTAACCAAACCAGAGATATGCTTCAGGAAGCAGACATGGTGAAATTTGCAAAATTTATCCCAGATTTTGACCGGATGGCTGAAATGATTGTGAAGCTTCGATTTTTTGCGGATCAGGTTCGCAGGGATGATGATCTCATTTTCAGGAAACTGCAAGCCGAGCACAATCAAAAATACAGAGTGCAACAAACCGGGGAGGTTACACCATGATTTGGGAAAATCCAGAGTGGTTTTTTGCTTTTCTGTTGCTACCATTAATTCTTGTTGTTCAATGGTGGTACCACAAAACACGTCGGGCTCCCGCTATGATTTTCTCAAGGAATAAAAACCTGTTGGCATTGGGACGAGGTTGGAAATCTGCGGGTCGATACGGAATTTATGCAGGCCAGTTTATATCAGCAATATTAATTATACTCGCGCTTGCTCGACCACAACTTGAAAATATCACTATTGAAGAAAAGGTGGATGGAATTGACATTGTGCTGGTTTTGGATATTTCTTCCTCAATGCTGGCGGAAGACCTCAAACCCAACCGTTTCACGGCTGTGAATGAAGTGGCCACAGATTTTGTACAACGCAGGGTTCACGATAGAATTGGATTGGTAGTTTTTGCACGGGAAAGCATTACACTGGTACCGCCAACACTCGATCACCGTTTGGTTCTTATGCAGTTAGACCAAATGAGTATGGATATATTACAAGATGGAACAGCCATTGGAATGGGGTTGGCTACCGCCGCTAACCGACTGGAAGACAGCGACGCTGAAACCCGTGTAATTGTGCTGCTGACAGATGGTGAAAATAACGCGGGCGAAATTGACCCGATTACATCATCAGATATTGCGGCGGCAATGGGAATCAGGCTTTATACAATTGGCGCGAGTACTGGAGCTGAAACAGCACCCTACCCTATTGACGATCCTGTTTTTGGGCGACGCTACTACAATATCAGGGTTGAGATTGATGAACCCATGCTCACTGAAATGGCTGCAAAAACAGGTGGGCGATATTTCCGCGCACGGGATAACCGTGAATTAGAGGCCGTTTATAACGAAATTGATCAACTCGAACGAAGCCAAATTGATGAAATCGTGTATCGTGATCGTGTTGATAAATACCATCTTTTCCTTTTTCCGGGAGTTGGATTACTATTGCTTTCGCTTTTGTTAGATAGAACACTCTTACGAACTGACTTTTAAAATATGCTTGCAAAACGAATTATCCCTTGTCTTGATATTAAAAATGGACGAACCGTCAAAGGTGTAAATTTTCTCGGATTACGTGATGCAGGCGACCCCGTTGAACTTGCCCGAAGGTATTCTGATGAAGGTGCTGATGAATTGGTTTTTTTGGATATCACCGCTACTAATGAAAAACGTAAAACGCTGGTTCAGCTGGTTCGTGATATTTCTGAAAATATCAGTATTCCGTTTACAGTTGGTGGGGGCATTCGCTCAGTTGATGAAATAGGAGAATTACTTCATGCCGGAGCCGATAAAGTTTCCCTAAACAGCAGTATTGTTGCGAATCCGGAGCTGATTACCAAAGCCGCGAATCGCTTTGGCAGTCAATGTATTGTAGCTGCAATTGATGCCCGTAAAACTGGTGATAGCTGGCACGTTTTCACAAAAGCAGGTACGTATGATACCGGCCTCGATGCCCTGGAATGGGCGATGGAGGTAACGCGTCGAGGGGCTGGTGAAATTTTATTAACCAGTATGGACCGTGATGGGACAAAATCCGGTTTTGATCATGATTTACTCTCTGCGGTTTCAGAAGCCGTTCGAATTCCGCTTATTGCCAGTGGTGGTGCCGGAACCATACAACACTGCATAGATGCCATTCAAACAGGAAAAGCGGATGCAGTTCTTGCCGCCAGTATTTTCCACTTTAAAGAAATAGAATTTAATAATTTGAAGTCCGCTATGAACGATGCTGGTGTGCCTGTAAGACTTCAGTCTGTAAGTTAGAAGTAATTTTTTTCTATAAATAAGAAAAACAGCATTCTTAATAGCCACTATAATTTCGGCTTTTCAAGAGCATCAAAAAAACTCTACAAAATATATACATGTTGAATTTAAATGACTTAACCTACGATCAAAATGGCTTAATTCCAGCAATTGTGCAGGATGCATCCTCACTTCGTGTGCTGATGCTTGGCTATATGAGTCAGGAATCCATAAATAAAACCGAAACGAGCGGATTGGTGACTTTTTTCAGCCGAAGTCGTCAGCAACTTTGGACCAAAGGCGAAACCTCGGGTAACACTCTATCGCTTGTTTCCATCCACTATGATTGCGATAAAGACGCACTGTTAATTATGGCTACCCCAAAAGGTCCAACGTGCCACACCGGAAATACGAGTTGTTTTTACAGGGATGAAAATGCTCCGGCCACAAATCTTCATTTTTTGGATAAATTACAGGCTCTGTTAGAATCAAGAAAAGCCAAAATGCCGGAAGGTTCATATACAACTTCTCTCTTCAACAAAGGCTTGGATAAAATTGCGCAGAAAGTCGGCGAAGAAGCTGTTGAAACCGTTATTGCTGCAAAAAACGATGATTCACACGAATTCATTTATGAAGCATCTGACCTGCTTTTTCACCTGATGGTTTTGCTCACCGAACGCGGATATACGCTTACTGATCTAACCAATGAACTCAAAAAACGACACGCTAAAAAATAACGTTGTGCTTTGTGGTATGTTGAACCATAAGGCATTCAATCTTGCACCTTCAGCGCCTTCGAAGCGAGTGCACCATTATTCGGCTTCCTTGCTGCACGTAATTTAATTCAACGACCGCATAGTAATCTACACCCAATATTCCTCAGAAATAAACTCCTGAATCCGCTTCAAAACATACTCTGAAATAACCAAGTTCCCAGAAACTATACGTTTTCCCTCCAGCCAGTTATCCCCGCCCTTCCAATCGGTTACAGTTCCTCCGGCTTCCTGAATGATGAACGCGCCTGCTCCAACATCCCAGGGCGCGAGGCCATATTCGTAAAATCCGTCTAATCGTCCGGCTGCAACACAAGCCAGGTCATAACTGGCACTACCTGGTCTGCGAACCCCGTGCGTTTCCTTCATAAATACTCTGAACAGCTTAAGGTAATCATCCAAAAGCGATAAATCTCTGTATGGAAATCCTGTTCCGATGAGTGACTCATCTGCCTTATCGATAGTTGAAACCTGCATGGGTTTGTCATTCAAATAAGCCCCTTTCCCGGCTTCTGCATAAAAGAGCTCATTACTATTGATTTCATATACCAGTCCAACCAGCGGTTTCCTGTTTTCATATAAAGCAATCGATACGCAAAAAACAGGAAAACCATGTGCGAAATTGGTTGTACCGTCAATTGGATCAATAATCCAGGTTCTATCAGAAGTAAGGGCACTTCCGTCATGTGATTCTTCTCCAAGAATGCGATCATTGGGGCGATGCTGTTTTATACTTGCAATAATGGCTTTTTCGGATTCCACATCCGCTTTCGTGACCAAATCATGACGGCCTTTCAGCTCAATATTTAGCTCTGACCGGTTTTTACTGTAATGCCTTATTATTTCACCAGCTTTTCCGGCTGCTTTTTTTGCTACATCTAAATCTGATAATGACATGTTTTTTTATTTAATAATGAAAATTAAAATCAGGCTGATATAATCAAATAATAATCCGAAATCTGAATTTCTCAACTTTCGTACTTCAATGCCTCAGAGTTTAATGTTGAATGTTGTGTGGGACGAAAGACGGAAGACCGGAGACGGAAAGTTTTTGATATGTGATTTCTGGGCTCAGATAAATCCGTGAAATTTGTTAATCCGTGCCAATTCGTGTATCTAAATGGGTTTGGGGTTCTTCGGTTTTCCGTGCTCGGTCTTCGGTCAGCTGTCTGCACTGTTAGTCGAACTGAGAAAGTTGAGTGAATTTCTATACATTGTACTTTCAGCTTTGATTTTTTTACCATATCAATACAAAATTCTGAATTCTGATTTTACCTCAATTCTGAATTCTAAGCCTAATTGAAATGCACAAAAAATCTACCTTACCATTTCTTTGAGTTCATCAATCCGCGAAGCAAGGTCTTCCCGATCCATGAAACGGTATCGCTCGGGAAGTAAAGCTTTTGAAGTGCACTCCTTAACGGCCAGTAAAGTTTGCAGTTCAATTTCTTCGGGATAGGTTGGGGGAAGAAAATCCTCAAAAGTGGCTTCTAACATTTCCAAGCTAACGCGCTGTTTGCCTTCGGTTGCAGCCCGAAAACGCGCGCGAGTAAGAGCGGCTTCCATATCCGCGCCTGAGAAAATACGCGTTCCGGTTTTGATGCTTTCGGGAATTTCATTCTTTGTCATCACCATTCCGGTTTTCTTTTTCATAGCTTCAAAAATTTCAATGCGTTCATCAGGTGTGTCGGGGTAGAATAATGCCAAATGCTCTTCTGCCCTTCCCTGCCGTTTCAAATCCACGGGCATTAAATCCGGACGGGCTGTCATCAAAAACCACACTATTCGCCCACGATTGGCTGTATTGCTCATAAAGGCTGCTATTTTGGCAAAAACCCTGCTTGAAACACCGCTATCCCCTGAAGAGCTCCGATCACCGAGATAAGCATCCGCTTCATCAATCATCACAGCAACCGGCGCCATCGCATCTAAGAGTGTAAGTATTTTCTCAAGGTTTCCTTCCGTTACGCCCTGCCACTGACTCCTGAAGTTCTTAAGCTTAACCATCGGAATACCCACTTCGCCCGCGAAACAGGTTACCATGAAAGTTTTTCCTGTCCCAACCGGACCACAAACCAGATACCCCATCGGTAGCACATCACCTCGGCCTGAACGCAGGGCAGCGCTTGCATGGCGTAAATGCGCTTTAACCGGTGCATGTCCGGCCACATTATCGAGGTTGAAACGCGTTTCAACGAACTCAAGCAATCCATAGGCTTCTGCTTCAATCAGTTCTTTCTTTGTTTTACTCAGGCTGTCAAACGTTAATTTTACCTTATTTTCCATTGCATGAGCCAGAATACTCCGCAGTTGAACAAAGCCGAGACCGGCTGTTTGCTGGGCTAAAACTTCAGCAGAAATATCGGATATGGTCTTTAGTTTAGTCCCTTGAATAAAATCATGGATAAAATGCTGACGCGCTTCTTCATTCGGTAATCCAACTTTAATTGCCGCATTATATGGACTTTGAACCAGACTCCGGTTCAGGTCGGCCAAATTCTCAGAGAGCAGAACTACAGTAAAATCAGCGGACAAAAAGATGGGATCTTGCGCCCATTTGAGTAAATAAACAAGGGTTGTGCGGTCGTCAGAACCCGCTGAACCGGTATCACTGTTGGGAGCTATGGTTTCGGCATAATCTATCACGCAGGCAACACTTTTTTTCTCTTCAACCCGAATACGGAAATAACTCTCCAAAATGCTCATTACACGAGCCGGGTCTTTCGGAAGTTTTTTGGAATAGTCCGTTCCCGCTTCACGATCGTGTCCGGGTAATGCGCGGTTAAAATCCTGTCTTGATTGCGCATCACGAAAATGAATACCAGACGAACGGTCATAAAAAAGAACGATGTCTCTGGCTCCAAAGAGCTCATCTGATAAAAATGATTTAAATCGTTTAAAATCAGGTTTTTTATACTTCACTTCAACAAAATCGCGAACATTTCCGTGAAGAATAAACTGATTTAATGTTTTACTCAGGTACTTACGGGCAAATTCCTTAGCCCACTCCGGATAAAAATCGTACATAGTACTTTTTCAGAATGTTTTAGTTAAAGCCGCATGTCCTCACAAGGCCGGTTCAAGTATTGTAAGCTTAATAATTTCAATTCTCGTTGCTGTGGCTTTGGTAATCATGATTTTATAATTTTCGACTACAACTTCCTCACCGACTTTTGGAATACGCCCTATTGAATGAATAACAAACCCGGCAATTGTTTCAAAATCAGAATCTTCATCCCGAAGTCCAATTTCCGGAAATTCTTCCTCTATATCTTCAATTTCAACATCACCGCTGAAGATGTAGGCATTGTTAGGAAGCTTTTTCATGATGGTTTCTTCTGTATCATATTCATCCTGAATATCCCCAACAACTTCTTCAATCAAGTCTTCAATGGTTACCAATCCGGCTGTTCCGCCATATTCATCTATCACCACTGCAAGGGAGATATTCAACCTGCGAAACTCAGAAAGTAAATCTGTTGATTTTTGGGATGATGGCACATGCTTAATCGGGCGAATGACTTCCTGTAATGATTCCGGACGTTTAAATAAATCGTAAGCAAAAATCATCCCAACAATGTTATCAATCGTGCCGTCATAAACCGGCAACTTGGAATATCCTGAATTGATGAACATATTCAAAACCTCATCAAGGGTACTGTCTATTTCCACAGCCGTAATTTCAGTACGCGGAATCATACTTTCCTTTACCCTTTTTGTGGATAATTCCAGCACATTATTTAAAATCTCTGAGTCATCTTCATCAAAATCACTTTTGGCATCATTCCTGATTTCCCTGAAAAGCAGCTCAATATCATCTCTGTGGAAAAATTCCTGAACCGTTTCCGTATTCGGCTGAAAAATTCGGACAATGAATTGCGCGAATGTATTGGCAAACCATATAAATGGCCTAAATACCACATGTGTGAACCGCATTGGAAAAACCACGATTGAAATAAGTTTATCCGCGTGAATTCTGAAGATGCTCTTGGGTATAATTTCTCCGAAAATGAGAATAAGAACTGATGCAACTATGGTTTGGATTATTAAAATCGTAATCTCTGTGGGCTCCTGACCGAACAGTGAAATCCAGGAGTACGCGATAGGGCCAGACAAAAAAATAGTCATTAAGGTTGCATAAGCCACGTTCACAAAATTATTCCCAACCAATGTAGCGGATAGAAAAGTCTCAGGATTTCGCACAAAATACTGAAGATATTTACCCTGAACGGTATCCTGACGCGATTTAATTTCTAACCGGAGGCGGTTTGCTGAAATAAAGCCTATTTCTGAGCCTGAAAAAAAAGCACTCAGCATTATGGCAAGTACGATGAGGAGCATTTCAAACATGTAATACTCCTTTCATATAGGAAGAAAATGACGGTGGTTTCAAGCAGTTAAATTTAGATTCCTTTAAACACGGGTTTTCGTTTTTCGAGAAAGGCACCCGTACCTTCTTTGAAATCGGAGGTTTCGCAAAGGCTTCCGAAAGCGGCGGCCTCGGCTTCGAAGCCGGTTTCGCTGTTTACTTCGGATGCATTCACCGATTTGATAGCGGCAGATAGAGCCAATGGGGCGTGTCGGAACATTGTGTAAAGCATCTCTTTAGCTGCGGACATAGCATCTTCAGCTGACGCATATACTTGATTTACGATGCCGTTTTGATGAGCTTCATCCGCTTTGATCATTCGTCCCGTTAAAATAAACTCCATCGCTTTGCCTTTGCCGGTTAAGCGAGTTAGGCGCTGGGTTCCACCATAGCCCGGAATTAATCCGAGAGAAACCTCCGGCAACCCAAACACAGCTTTTTCTGATGCAATACGGATGTGCGCCGCAAGCGCGAGTTCTGTTCCACCACCGAGAGCATAACCATTAACAACGGCAATAACCGGTTTCGTGGATTGCTCGAATTTACTGAACACACGTTGACCTCGCTCTGAAGCCACTTTAGCAGATTGACCGTTTAATGATGCTAATTCGGAAATATCTGCTCCGGCTACAAACGCTTTTTCACCGGAACCAGTTATGATAATTCCTCTGGTCTCCTGATCGTCCTGAAGATGATCAATTGCCATTTCAAGTTCACTCAAAACAGTATCATTGAGCGCATTTAACTTATCCGGACGATTAATTGTGATGGTACAAATTTGCTTTTCTGTGTGAAGCAGCAGCGTTTCAAAATTCATGTTCAATCAGTCTTAACTTTATTTCCGGAACGTATATTTTCCGTTTCTATCGTTTCATTTTCCAATTCATCTATAACCTCAAGATAATCAGGAAATTCATTTAATTCCTGATTGATTTCAGTAAAAATAGCATCTGCATCATCCAAATCCATAATGAGGCGATCCATTTGATGTTCCACTTCCTCAAGATTCGACATAGTCATTGATTTTTCATAGACATAGCGGACTGTATCTTCAATTGTTTTTAATTGAGATTCAGAAATTAAATACTTTTCACGGGCTGAACCATATTTCTGCAAACGTTTATGTAGAATTTTCATTCTTCTGTTTAATACTTGAGTGAGTTTAGCCGATTCAGATGCTTCAATCTCTTCCTGTGCCTCTTTAATTTCCTCTTTCAGGTTCGATTCAACCGAGTTATTCATGTATTGGCTGTATCGTTCATTGCTGTCAAGTAACAAAATATAACTGGTCAGAAGTGAATCAATCCTTGTGTTGATGCTATCCAGAATACCATGAGAGACATAAGGCATTTTCTTGAAATTATCTCTGACCAAGCCTGAAATATGCTTTAACGTTAAAAAACGCTTTTGGGAATCTTCACTCAATTCGCTGAATATTTTTCGCTCATCAAATTTACTGTTGCGTTCTTTAAATTTAGTCAGATTGATGTATTTTTGGAATTTTGCCATTCTTGGAACTAATCCCAAAAACAGCAATTCAGAAGCTAACGTTATGGCCATTACTACATTCAAAGCCACAGTATTGCCGGAAATAAAAAAAGCCGTAGTGAAAGCCGCAATCAGAAATCCGAGATTTACCGGATGCAAAAAAGCTTCTCGCGTATAGTTAACTGGTTTATCCATGCTGTTTATTTGATGATTTAAATGTGTTTATTCAAATTAGACACTGACAGAAAAAGTGTGAATACTAGGATTCTTTTTTCTTTCCTATCGTCTTTACCACATCTGAGGAAATTCGTGCGTGACCTGATGATTCTTTTTCATCATCAACCGGCTGAATCGTTTTTTCCGCCGATATCTCCGAAACTTTACGCTCAACTTCTTCCTCAAGTGAGCCCATTTCCATTCGTATGGATTTGAGTGAATCTTTTGCACGTTGTTCACGGCTAAATGTTTCGGCTTCTTCTATAGCTTGTGCTTTTTGCGCATCGGCATCATCCATATAAGTTTCTAACCGTGATTCGGCTAACGTCACTTTTTCACGTAATTTTCCCAGCGCATTATGCAAACCATCGAGAACAGGAGTCGGATCAATTTGCTCAAGCGCTTTCATAATTTTAGCTTTTCGCTCATATTGCTCCAGCTTCTTCCTGCTTTCCAGAATGGAACGGTAATGTTCCTTATATTCCTGTTTTAATCGTTCACGTTCTTCACGGCTGTTCACAACAGTCTCCGATTACATAAGCATTAAGATTTTGATTTCTGCCGGCCAATCGTTTTAGAACCAGTATCACCATCTGCCGCAGTATCTTCACTGATATCAACTTTCTTCGATTCGGTTCTATGAGTATCATCCTTGCCCATATCGCGCTTAAAAGCATTCACCAGTTCAGATGCGCGTAATTTTTCAGCATCTATTTCAATTTCAAGTGTTTTGGTGTCTATGCTGTCCAACGCAATTTCAACCCTGGCTTCATTTCGAGCCGTTTGTTCGTTGAGTTTATTGAGCATTTCAGAATGTGTAGAATCGATTCCGGCCACTTCAAATTTTTCCAAAGCGTCGGCTATTTTCGATTGCCATTGAGCGCGCTCACTTGCTTGAAGCGCTTCTCTTGCCTCTCTGATCTTGCGGTCTTTTTCCCTCATAAACGCACGCTTAACCTGCATGGCTTTTTCATACGCCTGATCAGCAAATTTTTCCTGTTCAGTTGTTTGAATGATATTTTCCCGTGCTTTTTCTAATTGCAACGCATAGGTTTCAGCAATATCATCGCGGTTGGCATTAATAGCTGCTTTTATTTTGCTTATTAAATCCTGCTCCAGTTTCTCATATTTTTGACGCTCCTTGCGCAACATCACCAAATTCGCTTTTACTGTAGCAATATTTTCATTCATTTTCGGAACCTGATCATTCATTTCCCGAATGTTTTGTTCCAGAATGAGTTTGGGATCTTCCAAACTGCTTACAACTCCGCCAAACATTGATTTAATAGCACGTACAAATCGTTTCCACATATTGTTTTTGTCTAATGTTAGATATTTAATACCCTGATTTACGTTCTAATGTACTGATTTTTCCATGAAATGTCAGCCTGTGAGTGTATGCTATAAACACGGTTTAAAGTGATGGAACCGTGGAATAATCAAATACCCGCAGTCCGTCACTATCAATTACATGTGATACCAAAGGCGCTTTCATCGGCTTCTTCCCTCCTATTGAATACGCTTTTGTCAGTAATTCATCAGCAGTCTTAAGAAGTACCTCTTTGTTCGTGTGTAAGACAGCTATTGTTTCACCTTTTTTAACACTATCGCCAACTTTCTTAAGTAGTACAATTCCGGCTTTTGGATCAACAGGATGTGATTTTTCTTTTCGTCCGGCTCCCAACTCAAGCGATGCCATCCCTACGAGGTATGAATCTATAGACTCCACAACTCCATCTTTCACCGATTTAAAATCTCGCTGAACAGCTGCCGGTGTATAACGTTTCGGGTCTTTTATGATGGATGTATCGCCACCCTGCTCCGCTACTATATCAATGAGTTTTTGAAGCGCCTTGCCCTCTTTTACCATTTTTATGGCTTCCTCAATACCGTTATCAATTGAAGTGGCTTTTCCCCCAAGGTAAATCATAGCTCCGGATAGCAATAAAGTAATTTCGCGAACATCAGCCGGCCATTCATCGCGCAGGCAATAAATACTTTCTTCAACTTCTAACCAATTACCGATTTTATAGCCAAGCGGTTCATCCATATTGGTGAGATAAGCAATGGTTTCTTTATTAAACTCCTTACCAATATCAAACAGGCGCTGCGCCAGAATTTTGGCTTGTTCAACATCTTTGATAAAGGCACCCGAACCGTGTTTTACGTCTAATACCAACGCATCAATTCCCTCAGCAAGCTTTTTACTCATAATACTACTGGCAATCAGGGGGATGCACTCAACTGTAGCCGTAACATCCCGAAGAGCATATAAGCGCTTATCAGCCGGCGCAATATCTTCGGTTTGCCCGATAAAAACCAGGTTGTGCTTTTGAATCGTCTTTTCATAATCTTTCAGATTCAGGTTCACATTAAAACCGGTGATGGATTCCAGTTTATCGAGAGTTCCGCCTGTGTGACCCAATCCGCGTCCGGAAATCATGGGTACCGGAACGCCTGCCGCTGCAACAATTGGTGCCAGAATAAGAGATAGCTTGTCACCGACACCGCCAGTTGAGTGTTTGTCAACTTTTGTACCCGGCACACTATCTAAGTTAACCACAATTCCGGAGTGCAGCATAGCGTAGGCAATGGCTGAGGCTTCTTCATCATTCATTCCATTTAAAAAAACAGCCATGAGAAAAGCACTCATCTGATAATCGGGCAATTCATCACGTGTATAAGAATCAATAAGATACTTAATCTCATCTTTGGTTAGATGCTCACCGTCTCTTTTTTTCCGTATCAAAGAAACTGTATTAAAATATTGTCTGCTCATTCGAAACCTTTTATTTTTGAACCAAATATTATTTTATGCGTTATCATTCATGTAATATCTATATTAAACTGACTCCTAATTTACGGTCAGGACTTAATAGAACAATCGATATTCTTGATTAAACCCAACAAACCTGATACATTTACATGTTGCATTTCCTGATTATCAGGTCTGTTAAGTGAACAAATAACCTAAGATTTTTTTCAATAACTTCTAAGTCTTTTTAGCCATGCCTTTTGAACTCCTTATTATTGGTTTCATCGTTTATTCTATCTATCAGAAAATCATGGCTGATAAAAAGAAACGTGAAAAAGAGCTCGCACGAAATCAATCAATTGAAAACGACACTATTAGCTCTGAATCAGCTGAAACTGAATGGGAACAGGCCATGAAAGAGTTGGAAAGTATTTTTACAGGTGAACCTGCTCATAAACCGCAACCGGAACCTGTAATGGAGGAAGTTCCTGAAAGACAACCTCAGAAATCATATTCGGTTGACCAAGTGGAGTTGGAGCGGCAACAAAAGCTCGCCAAGCGTTCCGTCTCAACATCTACAATGGATGCCTTGTTAGAGGAGGAATCAAATCCAATATACAGAAGCAGTGATGATGTGTATGAAAATGAAGTGGCTATAACACGTTCTGGTAAATATATCGATACGTTAAATAATCCGGATTCGATACGTGAGGCAATTGTGATAAAGGAAATTCTGGATCGTCCGAAGTCCTTAAAACGCGACAAATCTATATTTTAAACGTGCTTACTCTCCTCGCCGATCCTCATCTTCCGTGGCTGGAGCATATTCTGCCGGACTCTGTTAGCATTTCAAGAATCGAAAACGGCGATCATTTACAGTCTGAACTACGTGGGAAAGATGCTTTATTGATTCGAACGGTGAATAAAATTAACCGGTCAACTTTTCCGGTTTTTCCCAAAAAACTTTCATTCATTGGAGCAGCCACTGCCGGTACGGATCATGTTGATATTGAGTGGGTTCGGGAAAATAATATTACGTTCGCGCACAGTCCCGGGTGTAATGCCCGTTCGGTTGCAGAGTATGTGATTACAGCCATATTTGCCGCATTTAATGGTGATTTGAACGAAATCAGAAAGATGACCGTGGGGATTGTTGGATTTGGGCATACCGGTGGAAATGTGTCAAAATTACTTAATCAGCTCGGAATCCGATGGATAGCATGTGATCCCCCGCTTGAAATCCGGAATCCGGAATTTAAATCAGCTGCTTTAGATGATGTACTGAATTGTGATATTGTGAGCCTACATGTGCCATTGACAAATAGCGGACTTCATCCTACAAAATATCTCATTAACAAAAAAAGCATCCTAAACAGGCGTATTCGTCTGTTTATTCATGCTTCAAGAGGAGGAGTTGCAGATGAAACAGCCCTGCTTGAGGCGTTGGATTCAGGATCAATTGAGCGCTGTGTAATTGATGTGTGGGAAGGTGAACCCGAAACAAATCCGGATCTCTTGGAAAAAGCATTCATTGTTACTCCGCATATTGCCGGTTACAGTCAACAAGCAAAATACAATGCCAGCTATATGGTGTGCAGACAGTTAGCCCATCATTTTTCACTGCCTTTTAATAAAGAAACACCTGATGAGTTAAAGACAATCAATGTTCATTCAATCGAAGAATTGAATCAGGTGATGAAAACTCATCCTATGTTTGAATTGGGCAAAAAACTCAGAGAAAATCCCACTTCCTTCGCTCACCTACGAAATACTCATCCCCTTCGCAGCGAGTTTAGATTTGGAAAAATTCAGTTATAATGCCAGAAGAAATACAAGTACATTAACACAAAACCAGGCAACCATCTTCTTATTCCATTGAGTTCAACCTCAAATATGGTTATACTTTGCCACCATAAAAATCCATCTTAAAACTCTATATTTGCCGATGCCATCTGCATCAACTACATTATTAAAAGCTTCTCAGAATAGTCACTCAAGAGTTATTTCATGGATTTTAGCCGTAATTTTTATCTATCTGATGGCATCTTTGGCATGGGATGCAGCAAGCCTTGGTGAACGAACAATATGGGTGCGTTATTTGAATTTTGTACTTTGCGGATTTTTCGCTTTTGTTATACCGCATTTCATATTTCCTGATCCAAAACGCTATTTACTGCAAAGTTTCAATCTGTCACCAAAAAGCTTATTACATTACGCTGTTGGTTCTATCAAACCTCTGTTACTTACTTTAATTTTTGGAATTGCTGTCCTGAGTTTTTTTGAGCCGGCTAATATCACCGAAAACCTGACCCAAAAGGGAATTGTTTTTTTGTCGGGCTCCCTTTTTCTAACAGGGATTGGTTTCACATCTTTATTTCACTATTGTGTACTCGGTCGTAAAAGTCAGGAGTGGCAGGAAGGCACGACTGGAGAAAAAATTATGAAATCCCTGAAAAATACAGGGGCTGTACCATCTATGCCGCCGGGTAGTTTTCCATCAATTGCTACCACAACCCTATTGGCAACTATTGGGATGCTGATGATAGTAGGGGGAGCGTATATCACTCAAATTACAGGTTTTACGGCTCTGGAAATGCTTCCTGGATTAATACTCACAAGTTATACCGGTATTCGTTTTGCTCTCATTAATAAGACCTTCGATTCCTTTTACTATCACACCAATGCCTTTTATTCAGAGCTTTTTATGAATCCGAGGGCTGTACAGGAAGGACGGGAACCGGTTCAATTCAAAGCGCTGTATTGGGTGCCATCGCGCTGGAAGACCGGGACGTGGTTTAGTTTGTTGCAACTTGACCGGAAACAACCACTCGGGCGTTTACTCATTGTGGCGCATCTCCTTTTATGGATGCTCTTCTATTCCGGTCTGTCTGATATGGTTATTACTGTCTTTATTACCCTCATTATATTGGGTAAATGCATGGCAGTTTACCGGTTAATAAGCAAGCCATTTGCTCCCCTGCTTTTTCAGTATCGTCTGTTGCCGCCCGCTGACTGGATTGTCGTTCGATTTTTTGTAAATATCCGGTGGATTCCATTGCTGGCGTTGAGTTTGTGGCTGGTTTCCCTGTTCACCGATCGTGTTGATTCCACTTATATTTTCTACTGGTTAGTGGCTGATATCATCATTTCATTTATATCAGCTGTTGTATTCACCCGTCTTCATGAATTCCGAATTAAAACCATTTATGCCTGATTCCCTCTCTTTACAAAACGTGAGCAAGCGCTACAATCAAGGTGCGTATATCATTGAAAATTTTTCACATGAATTCAAACCGGGCACGGCAACCGGACTCATTGGTGCAAATGGATCCGGCAAAACAACCCTCTTGCGCTTACTCACTACAGCAGCGTATCCAACTTCAGGAAAGGTCATTTTTGGTGAAACGGACATTCACAGGCATCCACATGCTTATCTCAAGCACACCGGTTTTGCATTCGATAGCGGTGATTTACCTCAATTTGCCAATACGACCGAATTACTGGAAGCCATGCTTCGCTCCCGCGGGAAGTGGAATGTTAACAGCCCTGAGAAAATAAACTCGCTTCTTGATATGCTTGATTTAGATGACCGTCGCTTGAACCTAATCGGCACCTATTCCAGTGGTATGATGCAAAAAACACTCATAGCTGCAACGCTTATAACCGAGCCTCCGCTCATAATTCTCGATGAGCCGTTCCGCGCACTCGATACCATCACACGTAAAACACTCGTTCAACACCTCCTCACCCGAAAACAGAACGGAACCACCATCATAATTGCCTCACACCTGCCCGAAGTCATCAAACACCTCTGTGATGAAGTTATTGAGTTTCCGCTGAAGTGAATCGGTTTGAGGTTGCGGGTTGCGGGTTTCAGGTTCCAGGTTCCGCGTGTTTACTTCAAAATACATCTCCACCCCGTCACCCTGAGCGGAGTTCAGGGCAAAGATGTGCTATTGGGTATCAGGGTCTTCTGGAATGGAGTCGAAGGGTTGGTAGATCAGGAGTTTCAGGTTTCAGGTTGCGGGTTTCAGGTTCCAGGTTCCGCGTGTTTACTTCAAAACACATCTCCGCCTCGTCACCCTGAGCGGAGTTCCGGCTTGTAAGTTTTTAACAATCTAAGACGTAATACGGAACGAAGTCGAAGGGTTGGTTGAGCTTCCACCACACTTGCCAAAGGCACGAATGTTTTGTACCCTAAGCTACCAATGGTTCGACTACATTCCGTTATCATTTTTTGATCTTGGCTACCACCAAGCCCGGAATTCCGCTCACCATGACGGTGTGGGCAAATAATTGTCGTAAACGAATTAAAAAATGATACCAACCGAAGGCGTCACCCTGAGCGGAGTTCCGGGCAAAATTGAGCTATTGGGTATCAGGGTCTTCTGGAATGGAGTCGATGGGTTGGTTGAGCTACCACTGTCCTTGCCAACGGCAAGAATGCATTGTGCTCTTAGCTACCAATGGTTCGACTACATTCCGTTATCATTTTTTGATCTTGGCTACCACCAAGCCCGGAATTCCGCTCACCATGACGGTGTGGGCAAATAATTGTCGTAAACAAATTAAAAAATGATACCAACCGAAGGCGTCACCCTGAGCGGAGTTCCGGGCAAAATTGTGCTATTGGGTATCAGGGTCTTCCGGAATGGAGTCGCCCTTCGTCTACGCTATCGCTCCGCTCAGGGTGTTGGTAGATATAGAAGTTGGTGTTTACTCGTATTCGATTTTCTCCAAAAACACCTCTAACTTCTCACCGATAATTCTGCCTGTTTCCGCTGCACCCTCATCTGTCATGTGGACGGCATCGTAGAAAAAGCGGGTATTTTTTTCAAGTTCAGTTGCCAAGTCTATCAAATAAAGATTATGTTCTGATGCTATCTCACGCACAATATCATTGTAAAGTTCAACCATTTCCCAAAATAATCGTCCGGAGAAGCCTCCTAAATCAACTCTTTCTAAATCAATGCCCGTTTCTTTATCTATTCCGAATCCAACCACTGATGCCTGTGTAATTAAAATGGGTGTGATTCCCGCATTTTTAGCCATAACTACAAATGACTCCATCCTTTCTCTGAATTTATCCTCTTCCTGATATTCTAATGCGTAACGGATATTTTCCTCCACAATTTCAATCTCATTCAGGCTTTTGAAATCTAAAAATTCATGGCGTAAACCCTGACTTGACGCAAGAAAGACACGATACAAATGTAAACTCGTTGCTGCTATCTCACTGTAATGCGATAAAGATGTTACAAAAGCTCTTAAACTATTAAATTTAATTCCTCTACGAATGTGTGTCTCATCCATATCTAATCGACTAACATCATTAAGTCCGGCCATCAGTAAGATTACATCCGGTCTTAGATCAATAAGATAATCCCTGAGTAATACAAGATGTCCAAAAGTTGAGTGACCATCAAGTCCGGCATTGTTAATCCAAACATTAAAGCCGTTTTCTAAAAGATGAGACGCGGTTATTGCCGGCCAATCCAGTCCGTCAGACTGATAAAATGACTCGGTGGTACTTCCGCCAACAGCAATTATCTGTACGGCACCGGGTGAAATTTGATCCGGTTCGGGTCCCCTGAATCCACGGCTGTTTTTTGTATGAATCACCTCAGTTTGCAGGCCGGGGACATTGATATTTTTCAGCTCATAAACTTTATTTGCTGGGAGCGTTATGCTATTTCCACGAACCCTTAAATCAAGAGGATTTAAAATCCGGAGTCCCACTTCTAATATAATCACAGAAAGAAGTACTCCGATGAATACAGCTATCAAGTTTTTCAAAAGCTTATCTCGAATATCAGATTTTTAAATCCAAAAAATATCTGGATTCAATCCTAAATTGACGTGACACTATTTTAAACCTTATAATACTCCCGATACCACTTCACGAAATTCGCAATTCCATCTTTGATATTGTACTTCGGGCGATAACCCGTGTAATCGAATAAATCTTCGACATCCGCGTATGTTTTGGTAACATCACCGGGCTGTATATCCATCAGATTCTTTTTGGCTTCTTTACCAAGCTGATGTTCAATTTCATGAATGAAATCCATCAACTTTACCGGACTGTTACTTCCTATATTAAACAGCAGATACGGAGCCTTGCTATACGCCGGGTTAGGAGCATCTCCCGACCAATCAGAGCGACCTGTTGGTGGTTTGGGAACCAATCTGCGAATGCTCTCCACAATGTCAGCTACATAGGTGAAATCACGTGACATATTCCCATGATTATACACATCAATGGTTTGATCTTTGACGATTCCCTCTGTAAATAAAAACAGAGCCATATCCGGTCGTCCCCAAGGGCCATAAACCGTAAAAAACCGAAGTCCCGTAGTGGGGATATTGAACAAATGTGAATATGTGTGCGCCATCAACTCATTCGATTTCTTACTGGTAGCATACAAACTTACCGGATGATCCACATTATGCTGTACCGAAAAAGGCATCTTTGTATTCGCACCATATACGGAACTCGACGATGCATAAATCAGATGCTGAACCGGATAATGACGACATCCCTCAAGAATATTCAAAAAACCGGTGATGTTGCTCTCAATGTAGGTATGAGGATTCACCAGGCTGTAGCGAACACCCGCCTGAGCCGCCAGGTTCACAACCACATCAGGACGCTCATCCCGGAATAAATCCAGGATATCCTCTTTTTCTTCCAGTCCTAATTTTATAAATGAATAGTTAGGGTTCGTACGGCTTTTAACCAACATGTTATGCTGAATATCCCCTTTCTCAACACCCGTATCTTCCAAACGGTTGTACTTAAGGTTCACATCATAATAATCATTGATGTTATCTAATCCGATAACTTTATGACCTTCATCTAATAATAATTTCGTGAGGTGATATCCGATAAATCCGGCCGTACCGGTAATAAGAATTTTCATGTTTTATTTTGATTGAATATTGGGTTTTTTAATACGTTCTTTATTTGAAAACATCTCTATTGATAATCTTTGAATATACGGACATCATCTTATCAACTGAACTATTCCATGTATATTTTTCCATAACAAATTTACGTGCTTCGGAACCCAGTTTATTTCGCAACTTTGTATCAAGGGCAAGTTTTATAATAGCTTCGGAGAGTGATTTCACATCATCGGGTGGAACTAGAATACCATTTGAGTTAGGTTCAACCAAAGCGGGTAGTCCACCAATATCTGAAGCGATAACAGGCAATCCACAAGACATTGCCTCTAGTGCAGCTACGCCAAAACTTTCACTTTCAAGACGAGATGGCATACAAAAAATATCAAGATTCTGTAGTACAGCAGGCACCTGTTGATTTGGTATACTTCCTTTAAAATAAATACATTCCTTAACTTCAAGTGAAATTGCAAGCTCTTTTAGCTTTTCTGCATCTTTGCCCTCGCCATAAATATAAAGTGATGTCATTACAGATTGTTCATCTAATTGCTTTTTAGCTATAGCAAATGCTTCAATTAAGGTATCAATTCCATATTTATAACTAAGATGTTTCACAATACCGATTCTCAACACTTCTGATCTTTTTTCGTGATACTCAGCAGGTTGAAATACGTTAGTGTCCACACCAAATGGTGTTATATGAATCTTTCCAATAAATCCGAGTTTCTGAATCTGTTCTGCCATAAATGAGCTTGTTGAGGCAACAGCTTGTGAACGTTTCAAAAAGCAGAGAATAATTTTTTTATGCAGATATGATTTTCGTGGTTTATCAAATACTTCAAAACCGTACACAGATACAACATCCGGTTTTATCCCAGAAAAATAAAAAAGAAACCCATATCCCCATAAAGAGTGAACATGAATAATGTCAGGCATTTCATTCTGAATTATTCGTCTGATTGCTGGACCATTCAATATATATCCAAAAGGTGCTTCGAACGGTAAAACAATTTTCTTTAATTTACTTATTATCGAATCTTCGGTTACGTTAAAAGGTTTCTGTACGCTTACAAGAGTAACTTTTTTGAAACAGCCCGATAAGGAATTACACCATCTTTGAACATGAACACTATTGATATCTCCACATATTAGTAGGTGTTTATCTTTCAAAATCAAATTAGGCTATGCATACTTTTTCTCATTCGAATTGCGAGGTCTTCTCTACGAAACTGACCGGCCAAAATATATGCATTCTCCGACATTTTCTTTAGTTCATGTGGGTTCTTCATGCAATAATTTATCTTCTCATGGAAATCTATTTCATTTTCAGGTTCAAAATAAATACCTGCCTCAAACTTTTCTATTAAGCTCCTGGCTTCACCGTCTATCCCAAGAAGAATAGGCTTTTTACAGGCTCCAATATCAAAAATTTTGGATGGTAGACTTTTCGTAAATGTGTCATGCTTTTTAAGGTTCACCAGTGCTATATCACAAGCATCATACCAAGTCATTAATTCTCTCTTTGGTATATTATCAACAAAAGTAACATTATTAATTTGTCGGGTTGCAACCAGTTTCTTTAGTGGCTCTTTTTCAGCGCCTTCACCTATAAGGAGTAGATGAACACCCTTAGTCTCCAACTCAGATACAGCCTTTACTATGAAATCGAGTCCGTGTGCCATACCTATAGTACCGATGTAGCCAACGACAAATTTATTTTCAAGACCTAATTCAGTTGATATTTTCTTAGTTTTTTTCCAATCAGGAATATCAAACGCATTAATATCAACTCCATTTGGAATAAAAAGTGTTTTATGCACATCAATTCCTCTTGAAACTATATCATACTGTAGTCCTTCTGTATTACAAACGATAAGTTGTGAATGATGATAAAGAAACATTTCGTAATTGGTAAGCCATTTAATAAGGCTGCTATTGTTCAAAGCACCAACTGCCTGAATCGACTCAGGCCATAAATCTCTAAGTTCAAAAACCCATGGCACATCTAACAACCTTGAAAGTATATACCCCGCTCCCGTGGTAAACAAATGAGGTGATGATGCAAGAATAACATCCGGCCTATGATTTACTCCTTCCATAACAGATGAGACTCCATAGCTCAGAAAATCAATTGTTCTTCGGTAAACACCCTCGTTTGGAGCCATATACGTTGGAATACGTATTACCTTAACTCCACTAAGTTCCTCCTGTGACCTATTTAGTGACTCATAACCAGGATAATGTTTTCCGAAAGGAAAATTAGGAATAGATGTAAGTACGGTAACTTTATCACCCTGCTGTTTCCAAACCTTAGCGTGTTCATAAGCCCTGTAAGCTCCTGCTGTTACTTCCGGATAGAAGTAATCCGTCAAATAAAGAATATGCATAAATATCGCATTCGCGAGAAAAAATTATTTTTTTTCTTTTGAATATAATAACCCCTTCTGCCAATTCCATGCGCTTTGCGTCATATCATCTAACGAACGGGAAGCTTTCCAGCCGAGCACTTTTTCGCCTTTGGTTGTATCAGCCCAGATTTGTTCGATGTCACCCGGACGACGATCAACCAGTTCATAATTCAGTTTCACTCCGGTTGTTTTTTCGAAGGAATTTACCACTTCAAGCACTGTATGTCCGTTTCCGGTACCAATATTAAAGTATTCTACAACATTCGACTTATCTGCCATCCATTCGAGAGCTTTCACATGCGCATCAGCTAAATCAACCACATGAATATAATCACGGATTGCAGTTCCGTCACGGGTATCATAGTCTGAACCAAAAACTTTTAGCTTTTCACGCCAACCGGCTGCTGTTTGTGTGATGAAGGGCATCAAATTACTTGGGATACCAAGTGGCAGTTCTCCTATGAGAGTAGATTCATGAGCACCCACCGGATTGAAATAGCGCAACATCACCGTTGATAAATCGGGCCTTAGCGTAGTGTATTCATCCAGAATCATCTCTGATATGATTTTGGAATTACCATAAGGTGTCGGTGATTTAACAAGATCGGTTTCTTCGGTAACGGGTACTGTTTCCGGCTGACCATACACTGTGCAGGATGATGAAAACACAAAATATTTCAATCCATACCGGTCAATCATCTTCATCAAATTAATCACACCGGAAATATTGTTATCATAATAGTACACAGGTTTTTCTAGCGATTCACTTACTGACTTCTTTGCAGCAAAATGAATTACGCCATCAATAGTACTTTCTTTCTCAAACACATTAGTTAGTGCCGGAACATCCAAAATATCAACCGGATAAAACGTCAGATATCGTCCAGTAAGCTGATTAAGTGCTTTCAGTACATCTTCACTTGAGTTGGATAAATTATCGATAATGACAACCTCATGGCCGTTTTTAATCAATTCAAATACCGTATGCGAGCCGATATAACCCAGTCCGCCGGTGACTAATATTTTCATTTTAAAAATTCAAAATTAATAATTCAAAATTCAAAATTGGTGATCGTTTATCAATGATTGCAGATTGAACCCATGTAGAGTAAAGGTATACACAAGTAAGTGATTATTTTATAAACGGGTAGTTAGATGGTCTTAATTTTGAATATTCAATTAAGAAACCGCCACTTCTTCAACTTTATAGCCCGTAAAATGAGGTATAATAGCGTGGAAGCATTTTCTGATGGCTTGTTCATTTCCGGTCTCAGCTGAAGCTTTCAATTCTGCCAGCATATCATCCAAATTATTGATACTTACCCCGTTTTTCCTTGCCATGAAAATCTTTTCATATTTGGATGATGTAGTGCCTTCTTCAGCAGTAAGAATTTCTTCATACATTTTTTCGCCCGGACGCATACCTGTAAATTCAATTTTAACATCTACTCCCGGTTCCAAACCTGATAATGTAATCAAGTCTCGTGCTAAATCTACAATCCGAACCGGTTCACCCATGTCCAAAACATAAACAGCTCCATTATGATCCATTCCACCCGATTGCAATACTAGTTGTGATGCTTCCGGAATCGTCATAAAATATCGGGTCATTTCAGCACTGGTAACTGTTATAGGACCACCCATTTCGATTTGTTTTTTAAACAATGGTATGACGCTTCCCCGGCTTCCCAAAACATTACCAAACCGAACAGAAACAAAATGCTGATTTTTACCGGCACGAACGGCTGCTGATTCAACCACATATTCAGCAACACGCTTTGAAGCCCCCATCACGGATGTCGGATTCACCGCTTTATCTGTAGAAACGTTCACAAACCGCTCTATTTCGTATTTTAAGGATAATTCAACCAGATTGGATGTTCCAAAAATGTTATTCAGGACAGCCTGTTCCGGGTTTTGCTCCATCAGTGGTACATGTTTATGAGCAGCTGCATGGAAAATAATTTCCGGTCTGTGTTGTTTAAATATCCGTTCTAAAGTTATTTCATCCCGTACATCTGCAATAAACGGTTCGTATGCAATCTCACTGTGATATCGAAGTAATTCCTGTTGTAATTGATATACACTATTTTCACCTCTTCCCACTATTAATAGTTTAGCAGGTTTAAACCGGCATACTTGTCGCACTATTTCAGATCCGATAGAACCACCAGCTCCCGTCACCAACACCACCTTATCACTGATGTATTTTGATATCTCATCCGTGTTTAGCTGAACTGGTTTTCGATTTAATAAATCCTGAACATCCACATCCCGCATCTGATTAATAGAAACCTTCCCATTGAGCAAATCCGAGAGTCGCGGTAATATTTGATGACGGATTTTAAGTTTACCGGTTATTTCCACTACCCTTCTGATGGCTTCCGGAACAGATGGTATAGCCGTTAACACCATTTCTGCTTTTACTTTTCTGGCAACCCACTCCAAATCTTCAATTGCCCCCATCACCGGTACATCCAAAAACCGTTGCTTGTGTTTTGAACTATCATCATCCAAAAAGGCCACCGGGTTTAATCCATTTTCAGGATGACGAAACATTTCGCGAGCTATCATAGTACCGGCACTGCCCGCACCAATTATGATAACCTTTTTAACAGAACTTTTTGGAACCTGCATCTGCGTAGCCTGCTCAGCCAACATTCTGGCAGAAACTCTGGATGCACCAAGAAATAGTATGGACAGCATACCATCAATGACTACAACCCCATAAGGAATAATTAGATAGGGACGTATTACAAAAACGAGGAATAGTGTTAAAACAAATGAAGTACCAATGGCCATTATCAGCTTAAATAAATCGCCTGTACTTACATTATGCCATGATTGCCTGTGAACATTAAATAATCGTAAACCTAATAATTTAGGTGCAAAAGAAATCCCCAGATATGCTAAAACGAGACTGAACTCCACAGCTTCTATCGGTCCGGTTCGTAAATAGACGGCGATAGGTGCACAAGCAAGAATAACTACAAAATCCAGTAACAGTTTAATTAAAAAACGTTGCCTGGCGTTTTTAAGAATCCTTGTGTAGAAATTCTCGCGATTGAATAGATATTTACTCAAAATAATTACTTTTGTATGTATTATATGCTCTTAATATAGCAATCATTTCAATAATCTTACAGAAAAAAACACGCGTTTGTTGAATCGATGTTTTGGGGCAGTGGTGTATTTCGTGATGGTGTTGCGTTTCTTGCTGTTGAGACGTTTTTGTTGAACTGTTGAACTGTTGAATCGTTGAACTGTTGGGTTATTTCTGGGCATATTCAAAAAAGATAAATCGTAGCAGGGTATACGAACCGACCTCATCTCAATTTACCGATTCAACAATTCAACAATTCAACGTTCGCACAACGAATATCCACATCACTGTTTTCCGAACCGTCCTCATCTCAATTTACCGATTCAACAATTCAACGTTCGCACAACGAATAACCGCATCACTGTTTTCCGAACCGACCTCATCTCAATTTACCAATTCAACAGTTCAATAATTCAACGTTCGCAAAGCGAACACATCACAATTCAACACATCCGCCCACCGGCGGAAACACTCAACGCCCGAGTACACTGCCTTCCCTCTTCCAAAGGATCCACTCCTTGAAAAAGGGATCGTCAATTTGCCAGCCAAGTCTCGTTTTTATCACTATCCCGGATTCGGAAAGCCGACTTAAACTGCTGTTCACTGTACTTGTGGCCGTGAGATCATATCGAACTATAAAATTCAAACTCAATGGACTCCCCACATTCAAACTAATCCCCGTCAACACTTTTCTGTCGGTGAGGTTGTAAGCATACCACAGCCGGTCGTAATCCATATCGTGCATTCTGACAATTTGTTTGATCGTGGAATCCATAACTTCTTGAGGCGATTGATCCGTTTCATTTTGAATCGTATCCCAAACCATCCATGATAATTGTTGTGTGTAATAGGGATGGGAGTCCGTAAATCGTAAAATCAGCGATGCATATTCTTTTGAGGATGGTGTAATCTCCCGGAATCGTTTTTCCAGAAAAGTGCGAAACTCACGCTCAGGGATTTTATCGAGATACATCATCTGACCAAAATGATAGAACGTCGATTTCTTGTTCTCAAAGATTTCTTTCATCATCGATTCCTGACTTCCAAAAAACACATAATTCACCAACGTATGATGCTGCATGACCGAGCGCATCACTTTATCCAATCCGTCATCTAATCTGAGCATATCCTGAAACTCATCAATTACAACGATGATTTTTTTAGATGACGTACTCACTCTTTCCAACAGATTCAGAGCATCTTCTACCGTTGCCATCGACTCTTCTTCTTTTTTACCGGTTGAAAACGATATCTCCGTTTCCCCATTTTTGGGATTGATCAGAACCGTTGGAATAATCCTGAAATCTTTAAACCAATGTTTTATTTTTTGATACGTATAGTTCTTAAAAATTCCATTGATCAATTGACGCGCAAAATCAGAAGAGGAAGTCAACATCTGCGCATTCAAATGTATAACCGGTCGCCCTATCGACTTGGTAACTTTAAAAACTAAACTCGTCTTACCAAAACGCCTTGGACCAATTAAAATCAGATGATTTTCACTATTCAGGATGGATGTAACCTGAGCAATCTCACGAGTTCTGTTCGTGAAAAACGCACCTTCAACCACACTGCCAAATTTAAAAGGATTTTTCTTTACCATAACACCAACAATATACAAAATTGCGAAATTTTTCGTAACGAAATTTTTCGCAATAAACACGGTTTATGATACTATTTGAGACTATTAAATCGTTATTCGTAGCCGTTGACACGTTTTTGTTGAAATGTTGGTTTTGGCCGTTAATGCGTTTCGTGATGGTATTGCGTTTCTCGCCGTTGAGACGTTTTTGTTGAATTGTTGAAATGTTTGTGGGAGTGTTTATACGTTTTGTGATGGTGTTTCATTTCTCGCCGTTGGCACGTTTTTGCTGAATTGTTGAATTGTTGAATTGTTGAAATGTTGAATCGTTGAATCGTTGAATCGTTGAACTGTTAAGTTATTACTATGCGTATTCAATAATCGTTACCATTGGCACCAATTACAGAACCGACCTCATCTCAATTTACCGATTCAACAGTTCAACAATTCAACATTCGCACAACGAATAACCGCATCACTGTTTTCCGAACCGACCTCATCCCAATTTACCGATTCAACAATTCAACAATTCAACGTTCGCGAAGCGAACTACTCAACTAAATTGATCCTTAACTGATTTTCCTTTATTTAGCTGATAACGGTAATATCCATTTAGCTTGTTTATTAATTCATCCATTTTTATTCGCATGGATTCGTACGCTTCATTGCTAATATATTTCTGATCAATACATGTTATCAAATGATTTATCGTTTCTAGTGCGCTTGTATATGCTATGTTTGTAAATTGCGCACGATCAACATTTGATGCTCTTCCTGAACCCTCTGCCAAATTATCTGTAATACTATTGGCAGATCGCCTGATTTGACTAGTTACTCCAAATTTTTCATAATCTGGTAGCTGTGATGATATCACATAGATTTCATTCCTTATCTGCCTCGCTAAATTCCATACTTCCAGCTTCTCAAATGAATATGTGTGGTGTTTTTTCATAGGAATTCACTATTTGGTGTCGTTGGTAAGTTTCGTGATGGTGTTGCGTTTCTCGCCGTTGAGACGTTTTTGTTGAATTGTTGGTTTTGGCCGTTAATGCGTTTCGTGATGGTGCTGCGTTTCTCGCCGTTGACACGATTTTGTTGAAATGTTGAACTGTTAAGTTATTACTATGCGTATTCAATAATCGTAACCATTGGCACCAATTACAGAACCGACCTCATCTCAATTTCCCAATTCAACAGTTCAACAATTCAACGTTCGCGAAGCGAACACTCAACACATCCGCCACCGGCGGAAACACTCAACGCGCACAAAGCGAGTCACTCCAACCCAGCACTCTTCACTATATTCATAATTTGCTGTTTTGTAATATTTTCGAGCTGACCTTTATCGTAAATGTGAACCAAATAGACTTCCTCTTGACTGTGGGCTAAGAAAGTAATTACTCGTGTTCCACCAGATTTACCACGGCCTTTGGAAGTTACAGCCATGCGAATTTTATAGATATTATTCCCAAGATTGATACCGGAACGTGGGTTTATTTCAAGTTCAGTAATCAGTTTTAGTAGGTCGGCTTTTAGTGAAGGGTATTTTTTGTTTAGTTTCTTGAAAAGCCGCTTAAACTCCGGAGTAGGAATAATCTCATAGCTCATCTAAAAACTCTTGAGCTGTTTGTTTGGGAATCCTACCTTGTTGCATAAGTTTTACCTGATTCAAACTTAACTCAAACTCTTCCAATGCCTGTTGATTTTCATTTATTACATCTACGTATTCGAGAGTTTTAATAAAATCAAGAAAAGTCTGGAACTTATTCTTGTCAACCTGCAAAACAACCTCTTGCTTACTATTTTTTACTATCGGCATTATTTTCACCTTATTCTTTATATCAAACAGAAATTTATAAATTTCATTACTACGTATATAAATTTAACGAAATACTTTTGGAAAAACGACACATTGGTTGTTGATTCATAGGTTAGTGGCGTTAGCACGGTTCATGATAAGCATTACGCTTCTTGCTTTTGGCGTGTTTTCTGCTGAACTCTTGAGCTGTGGAACTGTTTGATTGCTTTTGGAGCATATTCAAAAAAGATAAATAGCATCACTGTTTCCCAAACTCTGCGCACCGAGCGTTGCGATTCCCACGAAGTGAAACTCTGCGGCGTACTCTGTGTAACTCTGTGGTTAATCATCCAAACTTATAATCTGATTCCAGACGTATTCAATAAACTTATACCATATTATCAATAGTCATAATCCACTTTATTATCTTTGCGTCTCCGCGCCTTTGCGAGAAACAAAATTGCACGCAAAGTCGCAGTGTCGCAAAGGGTGAAATTGCCCTTCAATGATCCACTACCCAATTCGACCGTTCAACCATTCGTATTAAACACAGAATTGTGCAGAGTTTGGCTTTTGATCCTCTGCGCACCGAGCGTAGCGATTCCCACGAAGTGAAACTCTGCGGCGTACTCTGTGTAACTCTGTGGTTAATCATCCAAACTTATAATCTGATTCCAGACGTATTCAAAATCATAAACCGCATCATCATTCATCAAAATTCACTTTATTATCTTTGCGTCTCCGCGCCTTTGCGAGAAACAAAATTGCACGCAAAGCCGCAGTGTCGCAAAGGGTGAAATTGCCCTTCAATGATCCACTACCCAATTCGACCGTTCAACCATTCGTGTTAACCACAGAGTTGCGCAGTGTTAAGCGCGGAGTTACGCAGAGTTTGGATTTTTATCATCTTTGTAACTCTGTGGTTAATCATCCGAGCTTACAAACTGACTTCGGGCGTATTCATAAATCTTAAATCACATCAATGCTTTCCGAACCTATCCCATCCCAATTACCCAATTCAACAATTCAACAATTCAACAATTCAACGTGAGCATAGCGAACTTTCCACCCATCAATTTTTATTTTCTCAGAGGTAAAATCCGGGCTCTCATTCTGGCGGGAGTTATTGTGATTAACGCTCCTTTTTCCAAACGTGATTCGAATTGACTCAGCGCTTTCAACAATATATTTCCAATTTTTTCAGGTGTAGTATCATCTGTTCTTATCTGGATAACACTTGGACCATTCGCTCCCGTTGCTGCCAAAATATCCCCGAAATCCAAATCATGAGTGAATACTACAAATTTTTTCTGTAGTGCGTATTCCATAATTTCGTGATCTGAGGCATTTGGTTTTCCAACCGAGGACCAATGTACAGCATCATGACCATTATTCTGAAGAGGAAAAACCCACAATGGGGTTAAATTCATGTCAATCAGAATTTTCATGCCATATCTAAGGGCTGTTCGAGTTCATCTGCCCTCCACGCGGCGTATTGAAGTGCTTGTGTGATATCCTGCTTCTCCAAATAAGGATATTTGTTTAATATTTCTTCTGTTGTATATCCGGAAGCAACCAATCCAACAATGGCTCCAACAGTAACCCTAATTCCCCGAATCGTAGGTTTACCACCCATGATTTGTGGATTAAACTGTATGCGATCAAAGTTTTCCATATCAATCATAATCTTAATTAATATCTGTAATATACTACATCAGAGAAAGTTTTACTAACCGGATACATTGATCTTACTCGTAGCGTTGATGCGTTTCGTGATGGTGCTGCGTTTCTCGCCGTTGAGACGTTTTTGTTGAAATGTTGAGCTGTGTGTGTTGGATCGTTTATACGTTTCGTGATGGTGTTGCGTTTCTCGCCGTTGACACGTTTTTGTTGAATTGTTGAATCGTTGAACTGTTAAGTTATTACTATGCGTATTCAATAATCGTAAGCATTGGCACCAATTACAGAACCGACCTCATCTCAATTTACCAATTCAACAGTTCAACAGTTCAACGTTCGCAAAGCGAATAACCACATCACAGCTTTCCGAACCGACCTCATCTCAATTTACCGATTCAACAGTTCAACAGTTCAACGTTCGCACAGCGAATAACCGCATCACAGCTTTCCGAACCGACCTCATCTCAATTTCCCAATTCAACAGTTCAACAATTCAACGTTCGCACAACGAATAACCACATCACTGCTTTCCGAACCGTCCTCATCTCAATTTCCCAATTCAACAGTTCAACAGTTTAACGTTCGCACAACGAATAACCGCATCACAGCTTTCCGAACCGATCCCATCTCAATTTCCCAATTCAACAGTTCAACAGTTCAACGTTCGCACAACGAATAACCGCATCACAGCTTTCCGAATCGACCTCATTTCAATTTCCCAATTCAACAGTTCAACAATTCAACGTTCGCAAAGCGAACACTCAACGTGAGCGAAGCGAACTACTCAACGCTTCAAATATCCGCTCAAAGTCCTCATCTACCAAATTCGATCCGCTCGGCAAGCACAGGCCATTTTCAAAAAGCCACTCCGAGAATCCTGAACCGTAAAACGCTGCGCCCTTGAACACCGGTTGTATGTGCATCGGCTTCCACAGCGGACGAGCCTCTATATTCTCCGCCTCCAACGCCAAACGAATATCCTCACGGGTCACCCCGTTCGTCTCCTCCGGATTCACAATCACCGTAGTCAACCACCGGTTACTGAAATACCCTTCAAGCTCCTTCAAAAAGTAAATTCCAGATGTATTAGACCGCTGACCGCTGTCCGCTGACCGCTGACTTCTGACTTCTGACTTCTGACTTCTGACTTCTGACCGCCGTCCGACATCATCACCAATCCCGCCGTCCGCCGTCTGCCGTCCGCCGTCTGCCAACCAATTCTCCCCAAAAAACCTCACATATCGCTCATGATTCGCCCGGCGCTGGGCGACACGCTCATCAAGCACCCGCATCTGTCCCCTGCCGATTCCGGCCACAATATTACTCATTCGATAATTATACCCGATATGACTATGCTCGTAATGAGGTGCATTATCCCGCGCTTGTGTTGCCAGAAAACGGGATTTGTCAATTAACTCCTTATCATCCGAAATCAGTGCACCACCACCTGATGTTGTGATGATTTTGTTTCCGTTGAAGGATAACACCCCAAGCTTTCCAAACGTCCCGCATCGCTTGCCATTGATATGCGATCCCAGCGCCTCTGCAGCATCTTCCAATATAGAGATTCCATACTCATTGGCAATCGCCATGATTTCATCCATACGCGCAGGCATCCCGTATAAATGCACCGGGATTATCGCTTTTACATTCTTTCCCTTTCCAAGCTGATCTTTGATTGCTTCACGGAGGGCATCCGGACACATATTCCAGGTTTCGGGCTCACTGTCAATAAACACCGGCTCCGCACCGAGATATTTTATAGGATTCGCCGAAGCAGAGAACGTGAAGGACTGACACATAACCACATCCCCCGGCTTCACCCCAAACAACACCAATCCCAGGTGGATAGCCGCCGTCCCACTCGTAAGCGCCGAAGCATGCCCCGAGCCAGTAAACTGCACCAAATCCTTTTCGAAGCCATTCACATTCGGCCCCAACGGCGCCACCCAGTTCGTATCAAAAGCTTCATTCACAAATGTCTGCTCACTACCACCCATGTGCGGCGATGAAAGCCAGATTTTGGGTTTATTGTTTCTATTCATATGTTCTTTATAAAAAATTATACGATTTCTAATTAGGGCTTACTCAGATTAACATAAACCTAAAATAATCTTTGTTTTGGAGAAGGTTTTTGTAGGTTTTAATGCAGGGTTTTTGTACATTATTGCAAATAACCTTGCATATGATAAATTATACGTCACA